>ERZ773192.259-NODE-259-length-69273-cov-8.667919_pt1 | contig 69273 bp, 63 predicted proteins | sample MGYA00581010_ERZ773192 | MGnify/ENA primary metagenome ERZ773192 (study PRJEB29015, sample SAMEA2737741) | human gut metagenome | biome: human gut; feature: human-associated habitat; material: faeces | place: China | collected 2012 ...
CCGGATTATGCTGAACGAGCTGTGACAGAGGCTCTTGTCAATGCGCTTATCCATCGTGATTATATTGTGCTTGGCAGCGAAATCCATATTGATATGTTTGATGATCGGGTGGAAATCACATCTCCGGGCGGTATGTTTGGCGGCGGCTCAATTCAGGAATACGATATTTACAGTATCCGTTCCATGCGACGAAACCCTGTGATCGCTGACCTGTTCCACCGCATGAAGTACATGGAACGCCGTGGAAGTGGCCTACGCAAAATCGTCAGTGAAACCGAAAAGCTACCTGGATATACAGCGGCATATAAGCCTGAATTTTCCTCAACAGCAACAGATTTCAGGGTCATCTTGAAAAATGTAAACTACAACTTAGAGGATGACACCCACCAAGTTATCCACCAAGTTACCCACCAAGATATTGAACTATCAACGGTGTCCAAACAGATTTTGGCTTTTTGCACAACACCAAAATCCAAGAAAGAGCTTGCAGTATTTTGCGGCTTCAAAGATTTAAGAAACTTCACTTTGAAACATATCAATCCGCTTTTAGAATCCGGGCAATTAGAAATGACTATTCCCGATAAACCTAAAAGTCGCAATCAAAAATATATTACAGTTCGTTCCGAATAAACAGAGAAGCAGGGCATTGGGTCTCATCTCCCATTGTCCTGCTTCTTTTTCATTCCAAATTATATTCACATCATTTACCCATACACCCAATCCTGTATCGCAAATTTCAAACTCTGCACCTTTCCCAGTAGCCAGATTGCAGCCAGCGGCAGCCCCATCGGGCTAATCAAAAATGCCATAACCAGCAAAATCACACCATTCTGCGGGGAATAGGTAATAAGCACAGCCACGCCAAGCAGAGCAATTACCGTGCTGAGCAGACCAAGCACCAGACCGGATATGTAGATCAGCCCCATGCAGAGCCAGACAAAAAGCGTCAACACCAAAATGACCGGTGCAGTTACAATCATCAGCAAGCATTTCAAAATCTTCATTCCAGTTCCTCCCTCCAACGCTCCAGATACCGTTTGCACAGGGCATCCGCTTCTCTCTCATCATCTTCCGTCAACTCCCGTCTGCCTTTGGTCAGTTCAATCTCCACATAAGTCCGGTAATCATCAGCTAAGAGATTGAACAGTTCCTTGGGAGTATGGCACACCTCGCCAGAGCAATAGTGAAAATCCTGGTCAAATTCAAAAAGCGGATAATTCCATTTTTTGAAACAACACCCCAGCCATAAAATCAGATCCTTTCTTAACAGGGATCAATTTCGATATCCACCCGATTTTCCTTGTACATCTTCACAAACAAATGCAAAGCTGCTGTGGAATAAATATATGCATTCTTCTTACCCTTTAAAAACTCATCAAACTCCTTATAACAACTCTTTGTCATCGGTATGTTCTTCCGGCATTTTTCTTCCTGCATTTTTACTTTAACGTTTTCTCTATTTAGTGCTACAATTCCCTCCTTTGTTTTTTCAGAATCCAGCTTTTCTTTTACCCAACCCTGTTTATAACCTCTATGTTTAATTTCTTTTGTAAGGGATGCACCTCTTATTCCATGATTTTTATACGATTCATGAATCACATCGGTTGACAGTGGCATAATAATATAGTATTATAATTGTACAAGAACTTGTACAGCATATTGTTCAGCAAGAAAGGAGTAACACATGGTTGCCGTAAACTACTCTACGATCAGAAATAACCTTAAAGATTACTGCGACAAGGCTTCCGACCAACACGAAACTATTATCGTTACTCGAAAAAATGAAAAGAATATCGTTTTAATGAGCCTAGATGAATATAACAGACTGGAAAAAGCTGCAAGAAACAATGAATATCTTGCAATGATTGACCGCGGTATTGCACAGCTGGAGGCCGGTAAAGGTCAGGAACATGAGCTTATTGAGGTAGACGAATGAAAAAACTTTGGGCCGACCGAGCTTGGGATGACTACCTATACTGGCAGACGCAAGATAAAAAAACATTAAAACGAATCAATGATCTCGTTAAATCCATTGAACGGGATGGCCTTAGTGCAGGAATCGGTAAACCGGAACCGCTTCGTCACAGAAAAGCGTGGAGCCGAAGAATTGACGATGTAAACAGACTCGTCTACAACATTGATGAAAATGGATTTTTGTGGATTATTTCCTGCCGTGGACACTATGAGGATTGATAAAGAGGGCTCGCACTGAGCCCTCTTTCTTTTTCTCCATAGTTCTCGATAGCATCCGCTACGAACAGTTAATCTTTCTATCCAGATCTACCCCATCTGCTTTGCAGCTTTCATGTACTTCATGAGAGCAGTTCCATGACAGCTCATGAAATCAGCAACAATGTTTCCAGACAGGTAAACTTAAAGTATCTAAATTTCCGTGATGAGGATAATTATGAAGAAATTTACTCGGATGAGGAACGTAAAAAACCTTTGAAAGTGGTTTTGAACCATCCAGAGGACGTGATTGCAAGAATGTTCGTGATTTTATTCTGCATGCCACTCCGTCTTGGTGAAGTACGATCCATAACCATAAAGTGGTCTGATGTAGACTTTGAAAATCATACAAAGGGGGAAAAGGAAAAAGTGTAATCGTTACATTCCTCTTTCAAAAACAGCCGAAGATTTGTTTCGTAGGGAATACGAATTACAAACGAATGCCAATGAAGATTCCTTTGTTTTCAGCTTTACCAATGGTTTAAATCCTGTTTCAGAAAGTTCCGTTTACAGGCATTTGCATAAGTTCTGTGGCGAAGCTGATATTACCTACAGAACTCCACACAAAATGAGATTCTGGGCTGTAACGAAAATGTACGAAGCAGGAGTTGATCAGGCAGGAATTCAGTACACTGCTGGTCACGCCTGTCCAAGCACAACAGATCATTATAAACGTCCTTCCAGACTCGGACTTATTACGACAATGAAAATCAACGAGATTTTCGACTAATTCAAGGGGTGTACCCCTTGGGGATTATTAAAAGAAATAGCGGAAGCCTTGATTTTACAGGCTTCCGCATCTAAAAAGGAAGAGCAGATAACGGGAATCGAACCCGCCTCCCCAGCTTGGGAAGCTGGTGTTCTACCGATGAACTATATCTGCGGAATATAAAATATTTAAAAACTCATATGCCAGTGCTTCACAATCGTCTGACTTCTCCTGCACTTGCTATATTATAGCATTATCTCCTTTTTCTGTAAACCGGCAAGCTGCAAATTCCTCATTTCAAATTTTCTCATTCTGGAATGGTTCTTCTCTCCCTGCAACGGAAGACTATAAAAGTCTTCCGTGTGGAAAATTTATCTGTAACTGACTTATACATGGAATGTACCTTCTGTTTCCTCTCTCAGATGTCACCTACATTCTCTCCGGTGCTGAGAAGCCAAGTACATCGATACAGGTTTCCAGAATATCTCTTGTCAGAACAAGGAGTGCGATAAAGCCTGCCTTCTTTTTTTCATCCTCTTCTGAGAGGATCTTTGTTTCATGATAAAATCTGTTGAAATCATTGGCCAGCTCATAGATATAAGCACACACCTTATGAGGTGCTGTCTCCTCAAAGGCATTTTCCATCATCGCGCTAAACCTTGTAATCTGCAGCATCAGTGCCTTCTCTGATTCGCTGACTGCCTCCTGCAGAACCGCATTTTCCAGACGCCCGCCCTGCTCCTTATACTTATTCAGAATAGATTTGATCCTGACGATCGTATAAAGGATGTAGGGACCTGTGTCTCCCTCGAAGGAGGTAAACTTGTCAATATCAAAGATATAATCCTTGGAAGCCTGATTGGAAAGATCACCATACTTGATCGCTGAAAGAGCTACTACCTTCGCTGTTTCCCTCGCCTCTGCCTCCGGCACTTCCCTGTTGTCTGTGATCTTCCTGTACATCTCTTCATTAATCTCAGAGATCAGTGTTTCCAGACGCATGACACCACCCTCTCTTGTCTTAAAGGGCTTGCCATCCTTGCCATTCATAGTTCCAAAACCAAGGAACTTCAGCTTCGTATCCTTATCTACCAGCTTTGTCTTTCTTGCGCAGCGGAATACCTGTTCAAAATAAAGATCCTGTCTTTTGTCTACCACATAAATGATCTCATCCGGATGGAGCTTTTCCATTCTTTCCATAATGGTAGCAAGGTCTGTCGTATTATAAAGAGATGCACCATCTGATTTCAGAATCATACAGGGCGGGATCTCTTTGGTATCGGTGTCTTCTTTGACATCCACGACAAGCGCACCCTCGCTCATATGTGCATAGCCTTCTTTTTTCATGTATTCCACCATACCCGGAATCACGGTATGGACATCAGATTCACCTTTCCAGAGATCAAATTCCACATTCAGGTTCTGATAATTTCTCTTAAGGTCAGTGACAGACACTTTTATGATATGCTCCCAGAGGGCCCTGTATCCTCTCACTCCGTTCTGCAGCCTGTAGGTTGCCTCCATGGCCTTTTCCTTGTAGGCCGGATCCTCTTTGGATTTACCACTTGCTGTCGGATAGATCTCCTCCAGCTCTGAAATTGTAAAAGGTGCTTCTTCAGGATATTCTCCCGTATAATTCTCATCAAAATATACAAGCTCCGGTTTCCGTTCCTTCAGTTCTGTAATGATCAGCCCCATCTGCAGACCCCAGTCACCAAGATGGATATCACTGATCACCTCGTGACCGGCATATCTGGCAATTCTCTTGATACTTTCTCCGATGACAGCTGAACGAAGATGTCCCACATGAAGCGGCTTCGCAACATTAGGTCCGCCATAATCCATTACGATCTTTTCCTTCTTTGCCGGGGGCTCCAGGCCAAACCTTTCACTTTCTGCCATTTTCTTCAGATAATCACTAACAGCGGATTCCTTCACCTTGATATTTAAAAACCCGGGAGCTACGGCCGCCACCTCTGCAAGCAGCTCACTGTCTTCCGCTTTCGCTGCCACATCCCCGGCGATCATGATCGGTGCCTTCTTATACTTCTTGGCACCTGCCATTGCTCCATTACACTGATATTCACAAAGATCGGGGCGGTTTGAAAGAGTTACCCTTCCAAGCTCTCTGTCATAGCCGGCATCCTCAAATGCCTGCATGATCTCCTCCGATATCAGATCCAGAAATTTCTTCATTATCTTAATCCCATGCCTTTCTCCCGTCCGCATTTCCATGCCTCCGGTTCATACTGTTTTTATATTAGCATTCTTTACGCTTTTTCACAAGAACGCTTTTTTTCTTCCCGTTCCATCCTTGAAAAAATACATCCACAGTAATCCTGCCTGTACAGTCCGTATTCTTCCGACAGCTCTACTGACCGCTTGTATCCGTTTTTCTTTTTAAAATCGGAAGGCAAAAAGGAAATCCCATATTCCTTTGCAAGCTGCTCCCCGATCTCATTGATCTTCTGTGCATTTTTCAAAGGGCTGATGGTCAGCGTTGTTGTGAAATAATCTGCTCCCTCTTCTTTTCCAAGTGCCGCTGTTCTTTCAAGTCTGAGCAGAAAGCAGGCAAAACAGCGCTCTCCTCCCTCTCTGCAGGCTTCCAGTCCTTTTATTCTTTCAAAATAAAGCTCTCTCTCATAATCCCCTTCTATGATCTCAATAGAAAAAGCTTCCTTTCCCACATCCTCCCTCCGGTTCCATTCCCTGATCAGACGCTTCTGCTCCTCTACCCGCTTATGGTACTCCGGCTCCTCTGTAATATTGGGATTATAATAAAAAACTGTGATCCTGAAGAATCCCCTCAGATACTCCAGCACGTAACTGCTGCAGGGTGCACAGCAGCTGTGAAGCAGCAGCTTCTTTCCGTAATTCTCTTTATCTGCCAGAATTTCATCCAGCATTTTCTGGTAATTCTTTTTCTGCATCTCTCTGTCCTTATTCAAAAAATGCACTGCAGATCCTTATACCGGATCTGCAGTGCACCTTCACGTTCTGATCTTTATTTCTGCAGAGGACTTTCTCTGTAAATAATATCCTCTCTGCCGGGTCCATTGCTGACCATAGTGATCGGATATCCGATCTGCTCTTCTACGAACTCAACATACCTTCTGCAATTCTCCGGAAGATCCTCATATTTCTTAATTCCCCTGATATCACATTTCCATCCTGGGAGCTTCTTCAGTACCGGCTTTGCCTTCTCAAGCTTATAGGTAACAGGGAAGTCTGTTGTAACCTCTCCATCGATATCATAGCCAACACAAACCGGGATCTCATCCAGATAGCCAAGTACATCCAGTACGGTAAATGCCACATCTGTTGCTCCCTGCAGTCTGCAGCCATACTTGGAAGCCACACAGTCAAACCAGCCCATACGTCTCGGACGACCTGTAGTAGCACCGAATTCACCGCCATCACCGCCACGTCTTCTCAGCTCATCTGCCTCATCCCCGAAGATCTCGGATACAAACGCGCCTGCTCCGACTGCAGAAGAATATGCCTTGCATACCGTAACGATCTGTCTGATCTCATACGGCGGGATTCCCGCACCGATCGCACCATAAGCTGCCAGTGTAGAGGATGAAGTAACCATAGGATAAATACCATGGTCAGGATCCTTCAGTGTACCAAGCTGTCCCTCTAAAAGGATGGTCTTTCCTTCCTTCAGTGCCTTATCAAGGAATACAGATACATCACATACATAGGGCTCGATCATTTCTTTATATTCATGCAGGGTAGCAAGCAGCTCTTCCGGTTGCAGAGCCGGCTTGTGATAAAGATGCTCTAAGATAACGTTCTTCTGTTCACAGATTCTTACCACCTTGTCCTTCAGCAGCGCCTCATCAAACAGCTCACTGACCTGAAAACCGATCTTTGCATATTTATCAGAATAAAAAGGAGCGATACCTGATTTGGTGGAGCCAAAGGACTTCTTGCCAAGCCTCTCCTCTTCATACTGGTCGAATAAAATATGGTAAGGCATTACCATCTGTGCCCTGTCAGAAACTACGATCTTCGGCATCGGAACATTCCTGTCTGTAATAGACTTGATCTCATTTATCAGGATCGGGATGTTCAGTGCCACACCATTACCGATCACGCTGGTCGTATGTCCGTAAAAAACACCTGATGGAAGCGTATGCAATGCAAATTTACCGTAATCATTTACGATCGTATGTCCTGCATTTGCTCCACCCTGAAAACGGACAATAATATCTGCCTGTGCTGCAAGCATATCTGTGATCTTGCCCTTGCCTTCATCACCCCAGTTAGCACCTACAACTGCTTTTACCATAAAAATATCCTCACTTTCATGTAGAAAACCGCATCCGCGGATTTCTGTTTACTCTGAGCTCTTTACTTTATGATTATACAGGATTCTTTGTTATAAGTAAAATCAATATTCATTATATTTGTCATAATCTACAGTTATACAACAAATTCTTGCAGAATCCGGTTCAGTTCATTTGCCTTTTCTTCCAATGCTTCTACAGCCACATCCAGCTGTTCTACAGAGGCAAGCTGTCTTTCTGCTGAATGAGCTACATTAGCGGAGCCTGCCGCTGTCTGTGCAGATATCGCACTGATCGCCGAAATTGAAGCCAGTGTTGCATTTCTTCCTTCTTCCATGCTTTTTACATTTTCATTGATCACAGACAATGCTCCCAGAAGACCCTCAACCTGTTTTCCAATCCTGTCAAAGGATTCCGTAGTCAGCTCTACCGCCTTCTGCTGATCCTCCACAACGCTCTCTGCCTGTCTCGCAACCTCTGCTGCCTCCTGACTGCTTCTCTCGATCTCTGATACGATCCCTGCAATTTCTTCTGCGGAATGTACGGATTCGTCTGCCAGCTTTCTGATCTCCTGTGCCACCACTGAGAAGCCTTTACCTGCTTCTCCGGCTCTGGCCGCTTCAATGGATGCATTTAAGCTCAGAAGATTCGTCTGTTCAGCGATCTCATTGATCGTTTCTATGATCTTATAGATCGACTTGGACTGACCGGACAGCTTCTCTATCGTTCCTATGATCTTTTCTGTAATTCTGGTTGTGGATCCTGCGCTCTCCTTCAGATGATTAACAGAACTGCGTCCTGTTTCTATTCCACCCTCTGCCTCTCTGGCAAGATCACTGATCTGTGTGGTATTCTCCCCAACCATGCTGATACGTCCAGAAAGAGAATCCATCTGATCCTGGCAGAGTGCTGCTTCTTCATCCAGCCTTGCAACTCCCTGATTGATCTCCCCGATTTCACCCTGGATCCCTCTTGAAGTCTCCAGAAAGCTTCCGGAGGCGCTGATCATCTTTTCAGAAGCTCCTGCAATCTCCCCATCTACATCCTTAAGACCTGTTACCAGCTTCTTCATATGACCTACCATATGGGAAACCCCTTCTGCAAGCAGTCCGAACTCATCTTTTCTTCCTGTCGTTATCTCTACCGTCAGATCTCCTCCGGAAACCTTCTTTAATTTCCTCAGGACATCTCTGATCGCCCTTCCATAGCCACCTGCCAGAAGAAGTCCCATCAGTACTGCTACGATGCAGGCTGCAACTGTCAGGACTACAGACAGCTTCTGGATCTCCCGCGTCTGTCCCACAATGGTTTCTTTGGGGATAAGTGCACAGATATAAGCATTTCTTCCCTCCACCGCGGTGTAGAGGAAGAGATACTTATCCTCTTCTACATAAAAGGCTCCTTCGAGGGCTTCCTCCCCTTCCATTGACCTGATATTTTCAAAGTAATCCTTTCCCGCAAACACAGTCCCCTCTTCTGGCTTCTGTGATGCCGAAGAAAGATATTCTGTGCCATCACCCGTCACAAGTCCTACAATACTGCCTTCTCCTCCCTCTAACGAAGACAGTGTGCTTTCTACTACCTCCTTACTGATATCCACAAGCATGACTGTCCTGGTATTCACAAAGTACTTGGCAAGTCTCACACCATATTTACTGCTGTCTGTCTTCAGCTTTTCATCCAGGTCACACCTGTTTCCAAATAAAAAATAATGGTACTGATCCCCGGCTACCTGTTCCCCTTCTGAAGTTGCGATATAAGCAGAGTAAAGACCAGGTTCCTTCGTCTGGGTTGTTGTGATCGACGTATGCTCGTCCGACAGGAAATAAATATTTGTGATCAGACTGTTTGCAACCACCTCATGATCCAGTGTATCCTGAAACTGCCTTGGGATATAGGCATAGGACGAATCCATATTTAATACCCCTTTATAATATTTTACCAGTGTTTCATCTGTCAGATAATCCTTATAGGTACTCTGCACCATATCTACTGAAAGGGCAAAATAACTGTTCATCATCTCCATTGTTCCCAGTGTGGATTTTTCATAGCTTTCTATGATCTGCGCAGATGCTTTCTGATAAGAGGATGCCCCAAGCACCAGGATAAATGCAACCGGCACCAGAAATGCCAGGATCATCCGAAAACTCATCTTCCTGAAAAATATAACTTTCTTTTCTTTTTTCCCTTTTCCCATAAGAAACCTCCATTGCGAAACTTTCGTAAATTTTCGCATCTTTCTTTTATTATACACAACAGATCTCTGTTTGAAAAGAGAAAAAGGCACCCAGATCTTAAAATCTGAATGCCTCATAGATCACTTGTATTCTTTATTTTACTTAATCAATCTCACAGATCCATCCTTCAGGAGCCTTAATGGTTCCCATCTGGATACCTGTTAATGTATCATACAGCTTCCTGGTGATCGGTCCCATCTCTGTGCCATAGCAGATCTCCCTGCCATGATCTACGATCTTGCCAACCGGTGAGATAACTGCTGCTGTTCCGCAAAGTCCACACTCAGCGAACTCTCCGATCTCATCAAGATATACCGGTCTCTCCTCTGCTTCCAGTCCAAGGTATTCTTTTGCAACCTGGATCAGTGAACGACGTGTGATAGAAGGCAGGATACTGTCTGACTTGGGAGTTACTACCTTGCCATCCTTTGTAATGAACAGAAGATTTGCCCCACCTGTCTCCTCGATCCTGGTTCTGGTAGCTGCATCCAGATATACGTTCTCATCATAGCCCTGCTTATGAGCATCTACGATCGCATGAAGGCTCATTGCATAGTTCAGACCAGCCTTGATATGGCCTGTTCCGTGCGGTGCTGCCCTGTCGAAATCACTGACACGGATGGTGATCGGCTTAGCGCCACCCTTGAAATAAGGACCAACCGGTGTGGTCAGGATCCTGAACTGGTATTCATCAGCAGGCTTTACACCGATAACAGGGTTGCTGCCAAACATATAGGGACGGATATATAAGGTAGCACCACTTCCATAAGGAGGCACGAAGGCTTCATTCGCCTTAACAGTCTTCTTAACTGCTTCAACGAACTTGTCCTTAGGATAAATGGGCATCTCAAGACGAGCTGCACTCTGCTCCAGTCTCTCACCGTTTAAGTCGGGACGGAAAGTTACGATCTTACCATCCTTAGTAGTATATGCCTTCAGACCTTCAAATACAGTCTGTGCATACTGCAGAACACCTGCACATTCATTAAGGACTATATTAGCATCGGTTGTGAGGGTTCCCTCATCCCATGCACCATTCTTATAGTTGGAAACGAATCTGTAATCTGTCTGTAGATAGCCAAAGCCAAGATTGGCCCAATCAATATTTTTCTTTTCCATACTGTTACGCTCCTCTCCTGTGTAGAACCATATTGAATTTTTTTTATTATTATCCTTTTCCTAAAAAAAGTCAATAGTTCTTTGGTTTTCCCTATTTTCTGCGTTCATACTTCTGAAAATGATAGGTGATATCGAAATACACCTGCTCATCACTCTCACCAGTCAGCTCCCACTCCGGATCCTCCTCCAGATTTGGGAAAAAGGCATCTGCCTCATAGGCACGGTCTATCTTTGTGATATGTGCGGTATCACAGTAAGGCAGAAGCTGTCTGTAAACACTCTCCCCGCCGATCACATATACATCCTCTGTGTCGTAGTCCTTCAGTCTTTCGAGAAGCTCTTCGATACTGTTGAACACCTCTGCATCCTTCACCTTGAAATTCTCATTTCCGGACAGAATCAGATTCTCCCTGTTCTTAAGCGGCAGTCCCCCCGGAAATGTCTGCAGTGTCTTCCGCCCAAGGATCACGACCTTTCCTGTCGTTTCTTCCCGGAAAAATTTATGATCTGCCGGAATCCTCACAAGGAGCTCATTCCTGTTTCCAATAGCCCAGTTTTCATCTACCGCTGCAATTACATTCATGTATTTATCCTCATTTTCTTTCTGTTTTTAAATAGCGATCGGTATATTTGTGATCTGCTCTCCCGTCACATAATTTTCCACGCTGACATCATTTCTCGAAAATTTATAGAAATCCCTGATCTCCGGATTCAGATGAAAGGTGGGCGCCGGGTACTGTTCTCTTGCTATCAGCTCCTTTATGACCGGAATATGTCTGTCATAAATATGGGCATCTGCGATCACATGCACAAGCTCCCCTGCATTCATATCACATACCTGTGCCAGCATATGGACAAGCACTGCGTACTGGACTACATTCCAGTTATTGGCCGCCAGCACATCCTGGGATCTCTGGTTCAGGATCGCATTCAGTGTCAGCTTATCCTCTCCCTTCTTCTGGGTCACATTGAAGGTCATGCTGTATGCACAGGGATACAGGTTCATCTCATGAAGATCCTCATGCACATAAATATTGGTCAGGATCCGGCGGCTGAACGGATTGTTCTTCAGATCATAGATCACCCTGTCCACCTGATCCATCATGCCTTCCTTATATTGATGCTTCACACCAAGCTGATAGCCATAGGCCTTACCGATGGAACCGTTCTCATCGGCCCATTCATCCCAGATGTGGCTGTGAAGATCGTGGATATTGTTGGATTTCTGCTGCCAGATCCAGAGCATCTCATCCGTTGCACTTTTCAGCGCAGTCCTCCTTAATGTGATCAGGGGAAATTCCTTTGAAAGGTCATACCTGTTTACCACCCCGAATTTCTTGATAGTATAGGCCGGTGTCCCATCTTCCCAGTGAGGTCTTACCTTTTCCCCCTCTGTGCTGGTGCCATTCTCCAGAATATCCCTGCACATATCCACAAATATCTTATCTGCCATACTCATAATACACGATTTTCCTTTCAGTTCTCCCATTTATCACAAAGGGAATTGATCTGGTCCGCAAACTTGCCAAGCTCTTTATTTGGCCTTCCCTCACACTTCTCTATGACAGAAAGAAGTCTCTGGCCTGCTGCCACAAGTCTTGCAAACACATCGGATACCACCTTTGCTTTTTTCTTCAGTGCCACCGGCTCTGCCTCATAGACAAATTCGCCGGTCAGCAGATCAAATTCCGTTCCGCTGTAAGGAGCATAGGCCTGATAGCCGTACTCCTTTTTCAGACATTCCGTAAAGGACATACATACGCTGTCCTCACCATGAACCACAAATACACGCTCCGGCTTCTCCGTAAAGCCCTGCAGCCAGTCGATCAGTCCGTTTTTATCTGCGTGTCCGGACAATCCCGTAAGGGATCGGATACCTGCCCGTACCGCAATAGGTTCCCCAAACAGCTTTACTTCATCAATGCCCTCCACAAGACTTCTGCCAAGCGTACCCACTGCCTGATAGCCGACAAACAGGATCGTACTGTCCTCTCTCCACAGATTATGCTTCAGATGATGACGGATACGGCCTGCATCGCACATACCGGAAGCTGAGATGATAACCTTTGGTGTACTGTCAAAGTTGATAGCCTTGGACTCCTCACTGGTAATGGAAAGCCGGAGGCCTGAAAAAGAAATAGGATTGATCCCTTTCTTCACCAGCTCCATGGCCTCCTCATCAAAGCAGTCTGCTTCATTCTGATGAAAAATACCGGTAGCCTCTACCGCCAGAGGACTGTCCACATAAACCGGGAAGTCCTCATGCCCTTCCACCAGTCTGTTTTCTTTTATTTTTCTGATAAAGTACAGCATCTCCTGGGTTCTTCCGACAGCAAAGGAAGGAATCACCACATTACCGCCTTTATCAAAGGTTTCCTTCAGTATCCCGGTCAGTTCCCTTATATAATCAGGACGTTCTCCCGGATGCAGTCTGTCACCATAAGTGGATTCCATGACAACATAATCTGCTTCCTGCGTCTTCTGCGGATCCTTGATCAATGGCTGGTTTTTATTTCCGATATCCCCGGAAAAGACGATCTTTTTCGTGACCCCCTCTTCAGTGATCCATACCTCGATACTGGCTGAGCCAAGAAGGTGTCCCACATCCGTAAACCGTATCTCGATCCCATCGCAGAGAGGCATCTTCTTTCCATAGGGGCAAGGCACAAGCCTGTTGATCGCATTCTGGGCATCCTCCATTGTATATGGCGGTTCATAGGGCTCCTGCCTGGCATTCCTCTTTGCCTTACGGTTCTTCCAGTCCGCCTCCTGCATCTGGATATGCGCACTGTCGCGCAGCATGATGCTGCAAAGATCCGCAGTTGCCTCTGTTGTCAAGATCTGTCCATGAAATCCTCTCGCCGAAAGCTGTGGCAGCATACCGGAATGGTCAATATGTGCATGGGTCAGAAGTACATAATCTATCATGGACTCTGCCACGGGAAGCGGTACATTTTCAAACACATTAACGCCCTGCTCCATACCGTAATCCACCAAGATATGCTTCCCACATGCATAAAGATAATGACAGCTCCCCGTAACCTCATGATCTGCCCCAATAAACATCAGTCTCATGCCATTTCCTCCAATCTGTTCCTAAGCTACAAATTCCTTCACAATATAACAAAGTATACCATATCTGAATATAATATAGCAAACCTTATAAGGACACTTACAATGCTTTCGTCTTTTCTGACCTTTCTTCTTTTCTGCATTGCGCTTTCTGCAGACACCTTTACCGCAGGGCTATCCTATGGCAGTTCCGGTGTCAGGATCCCTGCTCCCTCAAAGCTTATTCTGGCCCTCGTTTCCGGTCTCATGTTTACCCTTTCTGTTTTTTTCTCCGTTTTTCTCTCAGTGCATTTTCCGGAAAAAGCAGTCCTTCTTCTTTCCTTTCTGATCTTTTTCTGTCTTTCTCTTTATAAGGGCTATGATGCCCTGTCCTTCAGGAGCCATGGCAGATGCGGACAGAAAAAAGCACTGGCCGGAGCTTTTACCACCGATTCCCTTTCCCGCAGGATTAACTATGCAAAGCCCTCTGTCCTTTCTGTGAAGGAAGCCTTCCTGCTCTCCCTTGTCCTGTCTCTTGACAGTCTTACCGCAGGCGCCGGTTATCAGCTTAATCTTCCTCCGCTCCCTGTCATACTGCTGCTTTCCTCCGCGATCCACTTTTTGTCCCTGATCCTTGGGCTCTCCTTAAGCAGACGGCTTCTCAGGAAGCATTCATGCATACTCTCTCTTCTCCCGGCCCTGTTCTTTCTCTTTCTTGCCCTGTCCAGGCTTTTGAAATTCCTGTACTCCTGACAGCCTTGCAGAAAGCACCAGCAGTTCATGCACCACAAGCGGCATGGATGACAGCAGAAGCAGAAGCCCCCATTCCTCCAGGGTAAGACGGCTTGTGCCAAACAGCTCCACAAAGTACGGAATTTCCGTCACCATCACCTGCAAAAGGATGCCAACCACGAAAGATGCCAGCATATAGGGATTGTTCCGGTGATTCATCCTAAACAGGGATTTATTCACGTCCCTCATACCGATGGCATGCATCAGCTGACTCATGCCAAGAACTGTAAATGCATGAGTCTGTGCTTTATTCAGCACACTGGTTACCATAAGCATCTTTCTTATATTATCAATGCTCACCGGCAGTCCCCTTACAAGAAGCTCCCGGTATGGCACCGTCAGAAATGCCAGCAGGCTGATACTTCCGATCACAACCCCATAGCAGAGCATACAGGAAAGTCCTCCCTGTGCAAACAGGCTTTCCCTGCTTTTCCTTGGCGGCTGTCCCATCAGCTCTTCTGTATCATTTTCATCTGCTCCAAGGGCAAGCGCCGGCAGCGAATCCGTGATCAGATTGACCCAGAGAATATGGCTTGCCTTTAAAGGCGGCAGAAATCCCGCAAGGACTGCTGCCAGCATGGTCATGATCTCCCCGAAATTGGAGGATAAAAGGAACAGGATCGTTTTCCTGATATTTTCATAGATTCCACGTCCCTCCCGCATGGCCTTCTCTATGGTTGTGAAATTGTCATCCGTCAGCACCATGTCTGCCGCATTTCTGGCAACATCCGTTCCTTCCTTTCCCATGGCGATCCCCACATCCGCCGCTTTCAGGGATGGTGCATCATTAATGCCATCTCCTGTCATGGCCACGATCCTGCCCTTTTTCCGCAGGGCTTCCACGATCCTTACCTTATGCTCCGGTGATACCCGTGCAAACACGCGGATCTCTTCCACCCTGTCCTCCCATTCTCCTTCAGAAAGAGCTGCGATCTCATCCCCCGTCATGCACTGGCTCCTTACATCTGCAATCGACAGCTCCCTTGCAATGGCAAGTGCGGTATCCACATGATCCCCTGTGATCATCACAGTATTAACACCAGCCCGCCGGAAGCTCTGAACTGCCTCCCTGACACCTTCTCTTGGTGGATCGATCATACCGGTAAGTCCAAGAAATGTGAGGTTCTCCTCGGAAAGCAGCTCCTTCTGTGAGCCGGTTTTCCCCTCTGTCTTCATGGCAAAGGCCAGCACCCGCAGAGCCTCACCCGCCATTTTCTCCGCCGCCTTCATGACCTCCTTCTTCTCCCGTTCAGAAAAGGGAAGTTCCCTTCCATTGCGGTACTGCCTGCTGCACCGCAGGAGGATCCCATCTGCTGCCCCCTTGCAGTATGCCACAAGGCTCCCTTCCCGCTCCTGTATTGTAGTCATGCGCTTTCTCTCAGAATCAAAGGCTCTCTCCGCCACTCTTCTGTACTTCTGCCCATAAGCTTTTCTGTCGTATCCATACCCATCTGCATAGGCAAGAAGGGAAATCTCTGTAGGATCTCCGATCCGCTCTTCAAGGTCAGCATCATTGCACAGAACACAGCTTTCCAGGAAATATTCATGTCCCTTTCCGGTAATATCACCTGCATCCACGATCCTGCCATCCAGATAGCACTTCTTTACTGTCATCCGGTTCTGCGTCAGTGTTCCTGTCTTGTCCGAGCAGACCACGTTCACCGCCCCCAGTGTTTCCACCGAAGGAAGCTTCCTGATAATGGTTCCTGCCTTTACCATCCTGGAAACGCTGAGTGCCATCACGATCGTCACGATCGCAGGCAGTCCCTCCGGCACTGCTGCTACTGCCAGTGAGATCGCAGTCAGGAGCATTTCCCCGATATTCCGCTTCTGTACAACCGCCACCAGAAACAAAAGAAGACAGAGCATCACCGCCCCGATACTGAGTATCTTTCCAAGATCGGAAAGCCGTTTCTGCAAGGGTGTCAGCTCTGCCCCCTTCTCCTCAATAAGGCCTGCGATCCTGCCGATCTCTGTATCCATACCGGTAGCAGTCACCACTCCCCTGCCCCTCCCGCAGGTTACCATAGTGGTCATATAAGCCATATTCTTCCGGTCTCCCGGATTTTTCACCTTTTCTGTCAGAGCCGTGTCATTTTTTTCTGAAGGAAGGGATTCTCCCGTCAGTGCCGCTTCTTCTATCCTCAGATTTACCGTCTCTGTCAGCCGGATATCTGCCGGCACCTGTCTTCCACTGTCAAGCAGGACAATATCCCCCGGCACCAGAAATGCACTGTCGATCTCCTGCTCCCTGCCGTCCCGGACAACAATCGCTTTTGGGCTTGTCAGCTTTTTCAGCGCTTCAATAGCCCTCCTGGCTTTTCCCTCCTGGATCACACCCATACACGCATTCAAAAGGATCACTGCCCCAATGATACAGGCATCTCCCGCTTCCTTCAGAAACAGCGACACCACAATAGCCGCCATCAGGATATAGATCAGAGGATCGCACAGCTGCTCAAAAAAGAGCTGCAGAACCGGTTTCCTTTTTCCTTCTAAAATCCTGTTTTCTCCATTTTCAAGAAGACGTACCTTTGCCACATCCTCTTTAAGTCCATCCTGCAGACTGGTCGTAAACAGCTTTTCCAGTTCCCTGACGCTTTTTTCTGTATACATAACAAATCCCTCCTGTACCCCTATTTATATGCGGGATACGGAGGGATTAGACTACCTATTGACCAGTAGGCTGTGTGTAATCATCCATATAAGTGTTATTGCATCTGGTACAGCGGTACAGCGTATAACCGGCGCTTGTGGCTGTAGGCGGGATCACAATGGATCTGTAATTGTGTTTATTCGGATCAACCGGGATCTGTTCTGCATAGGTACTGCCGCAGCTGCATACATATGACCGGATCCCCGGCTGTGTACAGTTGGCCTCCTGTAATACATAGGAGGTGTAATTATGCACATGGGGCGTTGCGCTTGGTGATGCTGTTGCACTCGGTGATGCCGTTGCCGCAGCTGTTGCCGAAGGGGATGCGCTTGTCCCGGCTGAAGCACTTGGCGTTGCGGCAGCTGTTGCCGAAGGCGATGCACTTGGTGTTACCGGCGGGATAGACCTGGTGTCCAGTACCACACCACAGACAGTACAGGTTCTCTGCTCAGTTCCCGACTGCTTCTCTGTTGCTGCTTCTGCCACTGTCCAGTCTGTTGCAATATGTCCCATAGCCGGGATCGGCTCGGTATAAAAGCTGCCGCAGCTGCAGGTATATTTCCTGAGGCCTGCCAGCACACAGGTAGGCTCTCTTTCTACAGAAGCAATATAGTCATGCACATGGGATGCGGCCGATGCGGAGCCTCCTTTATAAGGCACAACCTCCTGTGCTACCACCTCATCACAATAAATACATTTCTTAACCTTTAATCCTTCCTTATCTGCAGTGGCCTCTCTCACAGTTTCCCAGCTGTCCTCTGCCACATGACCAGTAGAGGGGCTATCCACGTAATAAACATCCCCACAGATATCACAGGTATATTTCAGCCTGCCTGCCTGATAACAGGTAGCCTTCTTCTCCACGGTCTCTTTGTAATCATGTACATGATCTGTTGCAGTAGAAGGGCTGTGCTTCTCTGTATCGCCGGAAAGATCTGACGGTGTCTGATCCGTACTGCCTGTCTGATCCGGCAGGATCGTCGGAACTGGTGCAAGGGAAGGCGCATCCGTAATATCCGCCTCCTGCGTACTGTCCGGCTTCACGTTGTCTGCCATCTTCTGGCTCCCACTGCCACCGATCACTGTATAACCGATAATTCCTATTGTTGCAAGGCAGGCGATCACTGCTAATACCCCCAGGATCCCTGTCAGCACCTTCATCACACTTCCCATAGCTGTTTCCTCTTATGACCTTCTTCTCATATGATGATATTTTATCATACTTTATCTTATTGTTCTATCTGAAATTATCCCTATTTCTTCCCTGCTTTTTCCCTGTTCTTCGGCACTTTTCCCTGTAGCATAATCGATAATGATGCCGGGCTGTATATTATAAAGAAAAACATGATAACAGATCGCTTTCCCATGATCCTCCACAGAATATGCTTCCATTTCCACACCTCTTGCCACCAGCTCACTTCCTTTAAAATAAGGAGTCACCCGGTAAAGCACATGTCCCTCAGTACGATCCAGATAGCGCATGACCCTTTCCTCCCAGGGCAGCATAGTCGTGGCATTCAGGTACCTGGTTCCAGTGATCAGATTCTTTTCATTAGCCTCCTGCCCGGTCAGGGCATAGGCGATCAGGTGGCTTCTATTATATAAATAGGGCGGACTTTCATCGATCAGACCTTCGTATTTCTTCTGTTTCCATCCGGAAGGGCGTATTTCTCCGATATCCCCTCTTTTTTCTGTCGGCATCATGTCCCTGGACAGCATGGCGACTGCTGTGCCACACCTTGAAAGTCCATCCAGCTCACTGTAATGCTCTCCGGTAATATGGCTCAGCTCCCATTCCGTAAAATTGGGTCTTCCACCATTCAGAACGATATAGTCTTCTCCTGAATAGTCCGGAATACTGTCCGGATCTGCGATACAGGTACTCTCTGAGCCTCCCTCATCTGGCAGATAGGCTTCGCTTTCATAAGCTGCTGGCTGCTCTTCTTCGTTTTCCAGTATTCCCGGCACGGTAAAGCTTAACAGACAGAGTATCAATATTCCCATCAGGGTACGCATATCACAACACCACGCATGCTTTCTTTTCTTACTTCTTTTCATCAGAATATCTTTCCTGTCAACCAAAAACATACTATAATGATCCCTGTACAAACTACAGCTTACTTAAGGATAACACTTTTATGAACTATTACATGGCTCCCATGGAGGGACTTACCACCTACATTTTCCGCAATGCCTTTCATCAGTACTATGGCGGTATTGACAAATACTTCACACCCTTTCTCTGTAACCGTCATATGAGCAGCAGAGAAAAGAACGATATTCTGCCAGAGCATAACAGAGGGATGTGTACCATTCCACAGATCCTGACAAACAGAGCAGAGGATTTTCTTTCCCTGTGCCAGGACCTTTCTTCTTACGGCTATGACACTGTCAATCTGAACCTCGGCTGCCCTTCCGGAACCGTTGTTGCCAAGGGGCGGGGTGCCGGCTTCCTTTCCTGTCCTGATGAGCTTGATGCCTTCCTTGACGAAATCTTCAGCAGATGTCCTCTGTCTATTTCCATCAAGACCAGGATCGGCATGGAACAGGAGTCTGAATGGGAAACACTTTTGTCCCTTTATCAGAAATACCCCATTGCAGAACTGATCATCCATCCAAGACTTCAGAAGGAGGGCTATGGCGGCATGCCTCACCTCAGTGCATACAAAAGAGCAGAAGAAATGCTTTCCTGCCCTCTTTGCTATAATGGTGATATTATTTCTCCTGCTACACAGGAAAAGACTCTTAAGACTCTTCCCGGCATAAAAACGATCATGCTCGGACGTGGTCTTCTGAAAAATCCGCTTCTTCCTGCACTTCTCCGTCAGGAAAATACGGATCCCTCCACGCTGAAAAGCTTCCACGATACCATTCTGGACGGATATCTTTCCATCATGTCTGGTGATATGAATACATTATACAAAATGAAAGATCTCTGGACATTCTTCGGTCAGAGCTTCGATGGTGCTGAAAAGTACCTGAAGGCTATCCGCAAGGCCAGAACTGTCACTGATTACCGGCTCGCTGCCAATGCCATATTCCGCACCTGCAGAGTCATCCTTCCAGCTCCTTCTGATCCCTGGTAATGTTTTTCATCCATTTGAATTTAAAATAATGAGCAAATACCACCGGCATCTTTTCAAACTCATCCAGCGTCATCACAAAGTAAACCCATACCGGCGGCAGCTTCAGCACATACGCAGCGATCGCCATCAGTGGTACTGATACTCCCCACATAAACACCGTATCCACTACCATGCCGAACTTCGCATCACCACCGCCACGAAAGCACCCGCAGATCAGACAGGTATTAATACCTTCCCCTACCAGTCTCCAGGTGGTCATGATCATAATGATCCCCAGATAATATATCGCTGTCTCTGTCAGCTTATCACGATAAAACTGTACCATAAACGGACGGATCGCCAGGATCACGCAGCAGCCCAGAAGACTTACGATCACAGTAAGCCACAGTATTCTTTTCGCATATACCTTCGTATCCTCCATCCTGTTTTCACCAAGCGTCTGACTGACAATGATCGTTGTGGCATTAGAAAAGCCACGGCAGACAATGGCACCCATATTGACCACCATGACAGCTACTGCATTAGCCGCTACCATATCATCTCCGATATGTCCAAGGATCGCCGTACAGGTCGTGGCTGCCATTCCCCACATCAGATCATTCACCACAGACGGTGCACTGATCTTCAGAAAATCCTTAAAAAGAACACCTGACCGCCTGAACAGATTCTTCAGCCGGAATTTAATATCCTTACCTGCTGCAGAATACGCAAAACACAGGATCACTTCCACTGCTCTTGCCGATACCGTGCCAAGCGCTACTCCTACAACACCCAGTCTTGGCAATCCAAACAGTCCGAAAATAAAGGCTGCATTCATCATCACATTGACTAACAGGGAAACCACATACAGTGCAGAAGGAAAAACGATCTTCCCAACACTACGCAGGGCACTCACAAAAACCTGTGAGAATCCCATGAACACAAAGGAAAAGGAGAGTACCTTCAGATAAGCTGCTCCTTCCTTTATGGTCTGTGGACTGTCAGAAAATATCTTCATGATCGCTTCCGGCGCAAAAAAAGAAAACGCAAAAAACAGAAGTGAGATCAGGATCGCCACTCTGGCAGCCAGTCCAATGATCCTTTCAACTGTCTGCTTGTCTCCTTTTCCAAAGTATTGGGCGCAGAGCACGCTTGTCCCTATCCCAAGTCCATAATAAAAGCAGAACAGCACAAAGGTATACTGATTTGCCAGAGACGAGGCCGCCATGGCTGTCTGGCTCACATAACCAAGCATGATCGTATCCGCTGAATTCACCAACGTACTGATCAGGTTCTGTATCATGATCGGAAATGCCAGCTTCAGGGCATATAATAAAAACTGTTTTCTGTCCAACCGCTCTTTCATCTTTTATCACCATTAAAATCTCGTTCCACATTTGGGACAATATTCAAAATCCTCTGCCGTCTCAAAGCCACAGCACTGACAATGTTTATACGCACCATAAAAGCTGCCATAGCCTCCCCTGTTTACTCTGGTCAGATGTTCCTGACGTATTTCCACAGGCTCCCCACGGGAAATTGCTTTTCCAATCTCCGGATCCAGTTCATACAGGACATGGCAGCAGCTTGTCTGCACGTAATAATGCTTATTCCATTTCAGGCAGGGGATCAAAAACAGGGAAAGTACCGTATAGGTCATAAAAACCTGATATCTCCCATATTTTCCACACAGATTACAGATAATCGTCTGTGTAAAATCAAAATCCTTCCTGCCATCCGTAATACCCATCATAAAAAACATGGCACTTCTCCCTATCTTACCATTTTATAAAATTTTGTCCATCATTTTCTTGTGATATAGTAATCACAGTATTCAGCCCCCTCGGCAACCGATTTTTCCCTGTGATAGCATACTCCCCGGATCCCTGTGGTGTAAATCTTGTCAATGGCACACATGACCGGTGCTTCTCATGATCGCTTCCCGGTTCCGCCATATGATCCTTGGCAGTCCAGGGATCCCGGTAAGGGCTGCCAGCTTTGCTTTCACTGCTTCCCCGGCAGAGGGCGCATAGTCCATCATAAGCTTTAAGGCCTCTTCTTTCGAAACCTTCTCCTGCAGTGCCAGATAAATGCCGGCCATGGGATATGCTACATTTCTGGCATCCTTCACAGATCCTTTATTCTCTCTGATCAGCTTCATGCTGTAGTTTCCCGCTTTTTTCCACAGTGCAGCTCCGTCCTGTTCACCGAATTTTGCAAGAATAACTGCTTTCAATCCGGCAAAGAACATATTTTTGTCCAGGATATTTTTCATAAGTATTTTATTTCTTTCCCTTATATCTATCTTGTAACGCCTCTCTGATAATCATTCTATCATATATCAGACGCATAAAAAAGAGGCCTGTAACCCAAGTGAATCACATTCCTCTTTCCGTAAATCCATAGTTATATTATGTTTCAAGTGATAGTATTACTGCTTTCCGCTTTACACCTTGTGCATGTTGAACCTTGTGAGAAATCATGTGCTTCTATGTCCTCATGCTGACAGTTCTTACAGATACGCTTATGATTTTCTGAATCGACCGACTGCCATTCACTATATTCTGCATGACTGCACGTCATTTTACAGATTTCACATATTCCTGTTGTTGCATTCCATTTATGACCACATTGCCTTCCACAGGACTCACATACCCCATTGTTAAACGTACATTCTTCCTTTACAAAATAGGTGCAGTTCCTACACGTTTTCAAATGCATATTATCTTGATCAGGCAATATCTCATATTCAAATCCACCATCATGCTTACATGTTTTCTCAGGTTTCGGTGCCGGATCTGATGGCTTTGGTGCTGGTGGTACTTCCGTTGGTGCTGGTGTTTCCGAAGGCTTCGGTGCTTCTGAAGGTGCTTCTGAAGGTGCCGCTGTTGCTTCCGGCTTACTCTCTGTCTTAGAACTCTCTGGCACACTGGCCGGAACAGAAATCGTTTCTTCTGCTGGATCTGCCAGTACGGATTCCGGCACTGCAGGCTTTGCAATCACCTGTCCGTTCATTCCACTCACCGTAATTCCTGCCTTTGTTACAGCATCGATCGTTGTTAGTTTTCTGTTCTCATTGATACCATAATTGGCGTAGTGCACATAATATGCCACCAGATCATCCCCGAACGCATTCTGAAGATCCGGATAAGCAGAAATATAGGCGAACACATTAAATGCCGGATTTATCTGTGTTCTTCCTTCCTTTAATCCATGGGTAATATAATGATTCCAAAGTGCTTCCCTGTCATTCCCATATGCCTTGGCAACATCAGGATAAGCCATTGCATATATATTTACATCAAAAATCTTTTTCAGAGCTTCCAGATCTTCTGCTGAATAGTTGATCTTGTATCCCGCAGCAATTTTCTGCAATGAATCTTTAGGTATTTCTGTCTTGTTTTTATCCAGTATATTAGAAGTATACAATGCCCCCATATTATTCTTGACTATCATTGCAGCATCTGCTGTCATTACCGGGCAAAGACTCACGGTCAGCGCCAGTACCAGTGCTAAAATTCTCTTTCTCATACTGTATTCTCCTTTTACATTTTATAACTGAATTCCCTGTGAGAATATTTTAGCACGTGGAAAACCTGTGTGCAATTACTTTGCAGGCGTACCTATGCTTCATTGGAATATTTATCCGGTACAGATATTCGTACCATCAAACAGCAGATGGGGCATAATACAGAACAGCAGACTTGGGATTACATCCACGAGGTTATTGATGCAGAAGAACGCAAGAATCGTTTAAAAGGTGGAAATCTGCTTGGAAACAGCCAGAAACCGCATAAATACGCTTTAGATGCAGTTTAGATGCAAATTTGGAGAAACAAAAAACACCCAAAACACTGTATTTATCAGCGTTTTGAGTGATTCCACCAGAGCACGAGACGGGACTCGAACCCGCGGCCCCGACCTTGGCAAGGTCGTGCTCCACCAACTGAGCCACTCGTGCGTTTTCAATTTCGAACCGCTGTATCCAACGGACAAGTATTAATATACATGATACTATTCTTTTTGTCAACAGCAAATTTGAAATTTTTTTAAATTTTTTAATTATTTGAAATCTTTATACATTACATGCACTGAAAACCCGGCTTCTCCTCCGGGATTTTCCCTGAACCCGGAATCCGGGTTTTCTTACGAAGCTCTGTCTTTCAGCTTCACACGGTAGATCCTGACAAGAGATTCATTGATCCTGTCTTCAGTAAGGGTTCCATTATTTACTGCATCCAGCACTCCCTGATAGGCTGTTTCGAAATCTTCAGGCATAAGGATCATATCTGCCCCGGCCTGCAGCGCCTTTACGGCTGCCTCATCTGCTGTATAATAATCTGTAATGGCACTCATTGCCATAGAATCGGTAATAACAACTCCGTCAAAGCCCATCTGGCCACGAAGAACCTCCGTGATCATCTTTTCAGAAAGCGTACAGGGGGTATTGTCTCCTGTAATACCAGGTACAGACAGATGTCCGACCATGACAAAATCTGCTCCGGCATCAATTCCTGCCTGGAAAGAAAGAAAATCTGTTGTTTCAAAATCCTCCAGTGTTTTTTCAGAAACGACCATTCCTTCATGGGAATCTTCGTCTACACTGCCAAGTCCGGGGAAGTGCTTCAGGCAGGCACTGACACCACCCTCCTGCAGACCTTCCACGCTCTTTGCCACATAAGTAGCCACATCACCGGCATTTGTTCCAAAGGATCTGTCTCCAATAGAAGTATTCCCTTCTGTCACTACATCAGCAACCGGTGCAAAATCAAGATTAAAGCCATACTCTGTCAGATAGGAGGCAATACTGCTTCCTGCAGTCTTCGCATTGTCCGGGTTTCCGGATGCTCCGATCTCCTTCATGGTTCCCACATTTTCAGCAAGACCTGCTGCTGCAAGACGGCTCACAGATCCGCCCTCTTCATCTGCAGCAATAAATAATGGGTATTTACTGTAACTGTCTGTATTGCTGATCATTTCCTTCAGCTGATCCCCCGAAGAAATATTCTGCTTAAAATAAACCAGTCCTCCTACTGCATACTGTGTCAGCTTTTCCTTCGTAGTATCGCCCGCCTTGGTCACCTGATCTGTTCCTGTCAGTGCTTCCGGAGTGATGACAAAGAGTCCGGCTACCTTATCTTCGATCGGCATCGTTTCAATCTGTGCATTTACGATCTCATCCAGGGGGTTTAGCTGCTCCTGTGTCTCTTCTTCCGGACTTGCCGCCGGAGCTTCCACTACCACCGGCTCTTCCTGCTGTGCACTCATCTCTTCAAGCTGTGCTTGCAGCTCTCTGGCATTTTTCTTATCCTGATAGGAGGTAATTCCCTTATGGATTCCAATCCCGGCTCCGGCGATTACCACTGCCATGATAACTGTCGCACTGACATAGGCAATGATCTGATTTTTCATCCGTCGTTTTCTCCGGTATTCTCTTCTGTCTATTTCATCAAATTCTTCATCTCTGTCGGTATCTGCCATTTTCATCCTCATTCCTGTACTGCGTATGTTTCTTCTATTAAAAGTAACTGCCGTTTCAAAAGCCGGTATCTGTAAACCATGATACCCTATTTACCGCCGAAATACCACAGGAAATTTCTTTCTTCACTTCTTTTCTCTGGTTTGATCCCAAAAAGCCCGTCCAAAATTTTTGCAAAGTAATTTCCTATACGGCGAAGCGGGCATCAATCCTTTCGATCAACACCCGCTTCTAAACTATACTCTCCAATGGTCTCTACCTCTTTTCGTAGTATCGTTTCCTTATTCAGTTTTCTTTTCTCTTTCGTACTTCTCCACTTTTTCTTTTGTACCAGGTACTGTAACGGTTCATTAATCTGTTTCTCTTATGTTCTTCGTTACTTTTTCTTTTGTGCATCCATACGATTGAGTGCTTCTTAAGTACTTGTCCTTTGTACTTTTTTCTTTTTCTTCTGTGTTTTTGTAACTTTAGTATAATCGAACGGTCTTTATTTGTCAACACATTTTTTCATTTTTCTTCTATTTTTTTATTCACTTTCCAGTTTGTGGATTTATTTCAGTTTTATTGTCATATTTTGTCGATTATTCTGTCATTTTATTTTGCATGCTTCAATCCGGAATGTCAGGAACAACATGATTTCCTGTAAATAAAAAAGAATCCTTCTTGCAGGATTCTCCGCCTGCGGCGGGTCGCTCCATGCGACATCTACCCTTCCGCCGCAGTGCGATCCTGCCCGGAGGGTTTTTTATGTCATTGGAACATTACGAAGTAATTTCCTATGACATAAAAAAGGACTTTCTTCCTGCCCTGTATGGCATTCAGAAAGCCCTGTCCTTTTCAGTTCAATATTCTGTTACATCCCATCCGCTTAAATTATTAAATTAACGGATACTTATCTGTCAGCTTCTGTACGATAGCTCTTGCTTCGGGGATCTTCTCCTCGCCGCCCTTGATGATCAGAGCAATTGCTTCAGCGATCTGATCCATATCATCTTCCTTCATACCTCTGGAAGTAACAGCAGGCGTGCCAAGGCGTACGCCGCTTGTTACGAAAGGAGACTTGGGATCATTGGGGATCGTATTCTTGTTAGCTGTGATATGTGCCTCGTCCAGCATCTTCTCTACAGCCTTGCCTGTCAGATCATAAGTGGTCAGATCCACCAGCATCAGATGGTTATCCGTGCCACCGGATACAATCCTGATATCCCTGCTCTGCAGTCCTTTGCAGAGTGCCTGTGCATTTTTAATGATCTGCTTCTGATATTCTTTAAAATCGTCTGTCAGTGCCTCCTTGAAGCAGACAGCCTTGGCTGCGATCACATGCATCAGCGGACCACCCTGGGTTCCCGGGAATACTGCCTTGTTAAAATTGTACTTCTCTGCTGCTTCCTTATTGCAGAGGATAAGACCGCCTCTCGGTCCACGCAGAGTCTTATGGGTTGTTGTGGTAACGACATCTGCATAAGGGATCGGGCTTGGATGAAGTCCTGCTGCCACAAGACCTGCGATATGTGCCATATCTACCATCAGCACTGCACCAACCTCATCTGCAACCTCTCTGAACTTCTTGAAATCAATGGTTCTTGCATAGGCGGATGCACCTGCAATGATCATTTTGGGCTTGCATTCCAGAGCGATCTCCCTTAATTTATCATAATCGATGAAACCATCTTCATTGACTCCGTAAGGAACAATATGGAAATACTTACCGGATACATTGACCGGGCTTCCATGAGTCAGATGTCCACCATGATCCAGGTTCATTCCCATGATCGTATCGCCGGGATTACAGATGGCAAACTGTACTGCAAAGTTCGCCTGGGCACCTGAATGGGGCTGTACATTGGCATATTCACAGCCAAAAAGCTCTTTTGCTCTTTCTATTGCAAGGTTTTCTACAACATCTACGCACTGGCATCCGCCATAATAGCGCTTTCCCGGATATCCTTCTGCATATTTATTCGTCAGCGGACTTCCCATAGCAGCCATAACCGCCTTGCTCACCCAGTTTTCAGAAGCGATCAGCTCAATATGACTATTTTGTCTTTCCTGCTCATCCACGATCGCCTGTGCGATTTCGGGATCTTCTTTCCTTACTTCATCAAGTGAATACATGTTTCTTCCTCCTCACTAATTTCAATATTTTATGTAGTATAACACGAACCTACCGGAAAAGGGAACAGTTTCCTAAAGCCTTTCTTAAAAAAATCTAAATATCTTCCGAAATGCTTTACTATAGGAAATAATGCTGTTAAAATAGGGAAAGATTTTACGAGGGTGGATATTTATGTACTATATTATCGTCAATCCGGCTTCCAAATCCGGGCGTGGAGCCAAGATCTACGCCAGAATTGAACCGGTTTTAAAAGAGAAAGCCGTGTCCTATGAAGTGTTTTTTTCAGAAAGAGCCGGCCATGTAATCACAATTACCAAAGAGCTGTGCAGCAGGGTGCCCTGTTCACCGGAGGATCCGCTGAAGCTTATCGTTCTTGGTGGTGACGGAACACTGAATGAAACACTGCAGGGCATTTCTGATTTTTCCTGTGTTGCCATTGGTTATATCCCAACAGGATCCAGTAATGACATGGCACGTGATCTTCACCTGCCAAAAGACCCGGTGGAAATTCTTACGAATATTCTTTCCTGTAAGAAACCACAGTGTCTGGACATGGGACAGGTAGTTTATGAAAATACTACTTCACAGTTATCAAGACATCACAGCAGTGAGCTTCTGACTGTGCGCTATTTTGCAGTAAGCTGTGGTATAGGATTTGATGCTGCTGTCTGTGAAGAAGCATTAGCTTCCCGTTTTAAGAATATATTAAATAAGATAGGACTCGGCAAGCTGACCTATCTCACTATTGCCTTAAAGCAGCTTATCGCAGCCAGGAAAGTCTCCTGTGACATGTATCTGGATGATTCTGACACCCCCATCCGCTTAAACCGTTTTCTGTTTGTAGCAGGAATGGTACATCAGTATGAGGGCGGCGGTTTTAAATTCTGTCCAGGTGCCAATTATCACGACGGAGTTCTTGATATCTGTGTGGCTGGTGATATTCCAAAGCCAAAGATCCTGATCGTACTGCCTACTGCTTTTCAGGGAAAGCACTACCGCTTCCATGGTGTTGATAAGTATACGGCAAGGAAACTGCGCCTTGTCACTTCTGCCCCGCTATGGGTACATACAGACGGAGAGGTTTCCATGAAATCTTCTTCCATTACCCTGACCTGCGGGCAGAATAAGCTGCAGATGCTTTTATAGTTTCAATCGTTTTTGAGGAGAGATGATTATGAAAAAGTTTTATGACCAGTATAAGCATGCCATACCCCTTATTATCTATGGCATCATTTACCTGACCTGGTTCACTTATCTGGAAAAACATGTGACAAGACCTGCAAATCTGATCCACATGAGTCTTGATGACGTGATCCCATTCTGCGAATTTTTCGTGGTTCCTTATTTTTTGTGGTTCTTTTATGTCAGTGCAGTTGTAGTTTATTTTTTCTTTAAAGATAAACAGGATTATTTCAGAAGCTGTGTATTTTTATTCACAGGTATGACCATTTTCCTGATCATATCCACACTTTGGCCAAACGGCCACCACCTGCGCCCTGCCGTAATGCCGAGGGACAATATTTTTACCCGGCTGGTTGCGTTCCTGTATCATACCGATACACCAACCAATCTGTGGCCAAGTATCCACGTGTATAATTCACTTGGAACCCATTTTGCAGTAATCCGTAATGAAAAGCTGCGCAAAAATCCGGCAGTCCACACGGCATCCCTTATACTATGTGTTTCCATTATCCTGTCCACCATGTTCATCAAGCAGCATTCTGTGTTTGATGTGCTGACTGCTTTCATCATGGCAGCGGTCATGTATATTGTAGTATATGGCATGGATATTGTAACAATCTGGCAGAATCACCGCTATGAAGTAAGAGCCCGCAAACAGATCAGACAGGTATAGATCATTGAGCCGCAAAAGCTGTGTAAATGCTTCCCACTCCGGGATCTGCATTTACACAGCTTTTTTGTTCTGATTTCCCGTTTCTGATTAATTGAATCCAAAGAACTTCTGACAGAGCTTATATCCTTCTACTGAGATTTTCCTGCCTCCCTTTCCCGGCAGGTTCATGGCCTGGCCAAGCAGCCCGAAGCGCAGTCTCCTGTACAGGATCCAGTCCTTTTTCTTCAGATAGCTCCACAGCTCTTCTTTCTTCTTAAGATTCTCCTCTGTTCCTGACTTGATCAGAAGAATGGAGGAAACTGTCGTAATGATATCCAGATAACTGAGCATATACTGATCCAGCTTTCTGTTTACGGAGATCATTCCCTTATTCTCCGACATATAATCGATCATGATCTGATTGACCTTAAGCTGCTGGTCAATCCTTCCGATCATAATAGTTTCATTCACGGACTGATCTTCTCTTCCTATATAATAGCTGTAAAAATTCACATCCAGATAATACATGGTCTTCACATAGGGCAACGGTTCAAACACATAGAGATTGTCTACATAGAAGGTATGCTCCGGCAGTCTGATCCCACATTCCCGAAGTAGCTTTGTCCTGAAAATAACTGAATGCATCAGGATATAATGCCCCTTGTAAAAATGGTGGATATCACTCCATGTAAAAAATTCATTTCTTGGCAGGATATGACGATAATGCATCACCTTATGATGCTTCTCTGCTGCCTTGTCATATACAAAGTTACTGATCAGCATATCAAGTGTCCTGCTGCCGCCGGTCAGTTCATGAAGCTTCTGAAGGATCTCCTGATAAGCATCCTCCCTGACACAGTCATCACTGTCTACTACCTTAAAATAAATTCCTCTTGCATTGGCGATCCCGGTATTGACTGCCGATCCATGTCCACCATTTGGCTTATGGATCGCCCGGATGACAGTCGGGTGTTCCCTTTCCAGTCTGTCTGCAATTTCTGCAGTTTCATCTGTAGAACCATCATCAATGATCAGGATCTCTACTTCCTCTCCACCGGGCAGCAGGGAAGCAACACACTTTTCCATATAGGCTGCCGAATTATAACAGGGTACAGCAAACGTTAATAGCTTCATTCCTTCATTCCTTTACTTTTACTGATTTTCATGATTTCAGGGAAAGTATAACATATATTGTCTTTTTTTCCCACCTTATCAATCTTAAGGTTTCCTAAACATTTCCTTAACAGACCTTCAGACGATCTTTTCATAGAAATACTTTCTGTAAGCATCATACGCAGAGGGGATCGGGTATTTGTCCTTTGCCTCATTCTTCTCCGCAAAGATATACTCTCCGTCTGTCTGTCTGCTCAGTTCATCTACCCTGATGAAATAGCCTGTCATATGCCATTCCTTATGGGTAAAAATATGTCTGCATTCTCTTAAGGGTTCAATCCTAAGTACAGAGAGTCCTCTGTCTTTCAAATAAGAAAGGACCTCTTCCTCTGTCCGCTTCCCACTGATGGAAGGAAATTCATACATACCTGCAAGCAGTCCCTTTGACGGTCTTTTGCAGAGTGCTGCCCTGTTTTCGTCCAAAATGATCAGCACTGTCTTTTCTTCTATTGTCCTTGGCTTTTTTGCAGACTTTACAGGAAATTCAGTTTCTCTCCCCTCCCTGTGGGCAAGGCACAGGTTTTCCCATGGACACTGCCCGCATCTCGGTTCTCCGTTTGGAATACATACCATAGCCCCAAGCTCCATCAGAGCCTGGTTAAAGTCGCCCGGTCTCTCTTCTCCCATAGAAAGGAACAGTTCCTCTTCTACTCTTTTCTTCACGGACTGCTGCATGATATCCCCGCCATCCATCCTGAGCCGCCCAAGTACCCTCAGGACGTTGCCATCCACTGCCGGTGCTTTTCTGTGATAGGCGATCGATGCTATGGCTCCTGCTGTATAGCTTCCGATCCCCGGAAGCTTCTGGATCTCCTCATATTCATCCGGCATCCTGCCCCCATATTCTTTCATGATCATGACTGCCGCCTTATTCAGATTCCGTACTCTGTTATAATACCCAAGTCCTTCCCACAGCTTTAATAACGTTTCTTCCTCTGCCGCTGCCAGTGATGCAATATCCGGAAGTGCCTGCATGAACCTGTCATAATAAGGCTTCACCGCTTCCACTCTCGTCTGCTGGAGCATGATCTCAGACACCCATACATGATATGGTGTCGGATCCTCACGCCAGGGAAGGATCCGTCTTCCCCTGTCATACCAGGAAAGCAGCGGCTTTTCAATCCTGTCAAGAAGGGAAAGCTTCACCGACACCGGTTTCCGGATTTCCATGCTCTGTGGTGTCACCTGACAGTCATAAGCAAGGATCTTCACGCCTTCCCTCCTGGCTTCCCGCAGCACTTCTGCAAATTCAGGCTGCGTTTCTTCATTTGGCATAAAGTACTGGACATCCTGCATCTGGATCACAAAGATAAGATAAGCACCAAATCCATTTCTGGCAGCTGTTATCAGCTCTTTCACATGCTTTACAGCTCTTTCTGAGGGAGCATCAGGAAATAATACCACCCCATCCCTTTCCAGGGTAACACCTTTTACCTCCAGAAATATCTTTTCATCCTGCGTTTCTACATAGAAATCAAACCTTGAATCACCATACGTTGTTTCCGGTCTTACTGATACAAGATCCGGAAACAGCTTCTTTTCCAGAAGCCATTCATAAACTGCCTGGTTCGGTGCCTGGGAGTCCATGTTGATGATCCGCTCCCCTTTTTTCACGGCAACCAGATCATACTTCGTCTTCCTCTCTTCCTTCTTATCCTCACTGCCTCTGGCAAGATATACCTCTGCTCCCGGCAAAAGGAGCTCCCTGCAGCGTCCTGTATTTTTCACATGTACCTTTTCCTGCTGTGAAAGCCTGTCCACATAAGCAATAAAGCGGTTTGGCCTGCTCTCAAAATATGCCTTTTCTATCTGTCCGTATTTCATAGATTTCCTCTTATCTGAGCCGGTTACATTCAAACTTATCATAAAGAAGAAGACAGTTCCTCAATTCGCTGTATCGCTCCTCCAGTTCACCTTCTCTTACTTCCACATCAATAGCTATCGCCATGGTATTGATCATGTCATCTGTAATCCGGTGATGAAGCGCTGCAAGGATATTCAGACGTTCTTCATAGCTGTCTGCATCCAGGAACTCGATCACCAGCGGATCAAGACCTCCCTCCTCTGCCTGACACTCCACCTGTTCTGTGCGTCGTGCACCGCCCTCTATGCTCACCGCCGGTACATCCGCAATCTCAAACCGGTATTCCTGCGTGCTTTCCGGATATTTCTCTCTGTCTACCTTCTCCATAAACATGGAAAGCGGTCTCGCATATATTCTGTAATCTCCATACAGTGCCTGATAGATCACCAGACACTCACCTGTTTCTGTATGCTCTGCCAGTGTCACGATCTGATAAAAATTACCTTTGAAATGTCTGTAGATCTGCTGCGGCATGGGATTCTGTCTCATCATATATTCCTCCTGATCAGCAATCTCTTTTATGCTGATATTCCCATTATACGCATTCTTTCTTTGTCTGTCATGCTTCTTTTAGCAGTCTTCCTCCAGAAATTTATGGTAAACACTACATGCCCTGTCAGGGAACAAAACCGTTCCGCACTCTGCGAGCAGCTTTTCTTTTTCTGTCTGCGTCATTCTGTCGATCCTGCCATGATGGATCGTTACAATATACCTTCTTGCTCCGCTCTCATCCTCCACTGAAGTCACGGTTACTCCACAGTCCGCATAGCCCTGTCCCTTCAGAAATTCCCGCATCTCTTCCGCATATATGCTTCCCAGCTCTCTGTAATATTTACCTTCTGCTTCTTCTGTTCTTTTCTCCCTGCTCATCACTGTCCCTGATATGCAGAGTACTGTGATCAGCACCAGACATACTGATACGCTAACGGTCCTCAGAAATATTTTCATGATAAATCCTCCGCTCTCTCTTTGATAACATAAGCATATCATTTTACGTGTCCCAAAATACGGACTTGCACTTTATTGTCTATCTGATGTAAAATAAAGTAACTATTCAGAATCACGCAAAATAGTTACAAAACGAATAGAACAGGAGTCTGACATGGCATTATATGAATTAAAGAACGAACAGATCGCCATTACTGTTGACAGTCATGGCGCAGAGCTGAAATCTCTCAAAAAGCTCGCTGACGATCAGGAATATATGTGGTGCGGCGATGCAAAATTCTGGGGCAGGACCTCACCGGTTCTTTTCCCCTTTGTAGGTGGTCTGAAAAACAAGGAATACCGTTTTGAAGGAAAGACCTATTCCATGACACAGCATGGATTTGCCAGAGACATGGATTTTGAACTGGAAACGCAGACTGAAAGTGAACTTTGGTTTACACTGGAATCGACAGAAGAAACCCTTGCAAGGTATCCCTTCCCTTTTATTTTAAATCTGGGCTACAGACTTGAGGGCAGTACTGTTGCCGTCCTCTGGAAGGTAGAGAATCCTTCTGAAAAGCAGATGTATTTCTCTATTGGAGGACATCCTGCCTTCAACTGTCCACTTACCGAAGGAACAAAGCAGAGCGATTATTCTGTTTCCTTTGCTGATACTGACGAGATTGTCAGCACAAGGATCAGTGAAGAGGGACTTGCTACCGGCTGCATGGATATTTACCATCTGGCAGATGGTCATCTTTCCCTTACCAGCAACCTTTTTGATCATGACGCCCTTGTCATTGAAGATCATCAGACCGATACTGTTGCTCTCTGCAGGAAGGATGGTACGCCTTACCTGACTGTCAAAATGGAAGCTCCTCTTTTCGGCATCTGGTCTCCTCCGGGTAAAAATGCTCCCTTCGTATGTATCGAGCCCTGGTATGGACGCTGTGATGACGAATATTTCGACGGTGATCTTACTGAAAGAGAATGGGGCAATAAGCTTGCACCCCATCAGACCTTTGAAGCTTCCTACACCATTACCGTATAGGAGCTTTCTGTCAGGACATTGAAGCATTGCAATCTCTGCAGAGCATAAAGAATCCCTGTGTTTGACCATATTAGTCATTCACAGGGATTTTCAATTCTGTTTAAAATCTGTTATCAGAAAAGCCTATTCAGGCACCCTTGATCTCCAGCGCATGCATATAAGCATCATTTCCTCTGGCGCACACAATGGAAACCCTAGAGCCTTCTACCAGTACCTTGCAGTTTGTCACACTTCTGACTGCATCCAGCTTCAGCTCCATATCTCCCTGCTGTGTCGTCAGATATAACATATTCTCTGTAGACTTGCTTCCAATCGTTCCGGTGACTGTAGAAGTATTGGTATCGATCGTTACCAGTCCACCATAGGTTTTGGTCGATGAAATAGATGCCGCATGCATATAGGCATCACTTCCTCTGTAGCAGGTTACAGTAAGTGATCTGCCAGGTGTCAGTACCATTCCGTTTCTGGAATCTGTATAGCTGTCGATTACAAGCTCCATGGTGCCATCTGAAGTAACAAGATACAGAAGGGTATCCTTTGTCTTGTCACCGACTGTACCGGTCACTGTTGTAAGCTGTGCAGTAACAGTTCCTGAAGGCGCAGGTGTCAGACCCGCTGCTGCTGCAGATGATGATGCTGCTACAGAATCCGAAATACTTACCGCATGCATATAGGCATCAGAGCCTCTGGCAACTGCTACGCTGTAAGTCTTGCCTGCCACCAGTACTCTGCATCCACTCATATCTGTTGAAGTATCCAGCTTGATCTCCATTTCCCCCTGCGCCGTCTTGAGCACCAGCAGTCCATCCTTTGTCTTTTCGCTGATACTGCCGGAAACAGTGGAAACATTGGAGGTATCCACTGTCACACCGGTGACTGTCGTGCTTCCACTCAGCTTTGTCGCATGAAGATACTCATCTGATCCATGGGTTACAGTCACACTGATCTGACTGCCCGGAAGCAGGAACTTGCATCCGCTTGTATCTGTACCACTGTCCAGCTTGATCTCCATGTTCCCCTCTTTCGTAGAGAGTAAGAGCAGCTCTGATGTTGTCCCTGATCTTACTGTTCCTGTTACTGTTGCTGCTTCAGCTGCAGCCGCTTCTATTCCCATAACACTGACCGTACCGGTCATCAGACAGAATGCCATTCCAATCGCTGCCAGTTTTCGTTTCATTTGATTACCTTTCCTCCCCTTCTTTACCAGAATACGTTTATCATTTGAATTCATCATACAATACGCGTTTTGAAAATGCAATGCCAGGAAAGCCTTATTTTATCTGTGTTTTCCTTTTTATGACATTTGTGTCAGCTATGACAGCAAAAGACTCCGGATAATCCGGAGCCTTTCGCTATACTAAACTAAGGGAATAGATACACGCTTCTTTATTCTACATCCTGCAGAGCTTCAAAATCCTCCTCTCCAGTACGTACCTTTACAACCTTATCCACATTGTATACGAAGATCTTGCCATCTCCGATGTGACCTGTGTAAAGTGCTTTCTTTGCTGCTGCGATCACGGAATCTACCGGGATCTTGCTGACTACTACTTCTACCTTTACCTTCGGAAGAAGTGTAGCATCTACTTCAACACCACGATACATTTCTCCGGCACCCTTCTGAACACCACAGCCCATAACCTGTGTTACCGTCATACCAGTTACACCAAGATCGTTCATTGCCTTCTTCAGATGATCATATCTGGAAAGCTTTGCGATGATCACTACCTTATAAATTCCAGTTGCCGGCATCTCGGGTGCTTTCACAACATTTACTGCTGCCTTCTTCTGGAAGCTGGATGCTGAATCATAATCAGAAACACCAAGATCTGTGTTTTCATTCACATCCATTGTCATGGTATTAGAAATATCCATGATACTGAAGCCTGCATATGCGGAAGGAAGTCCATGCTCACAGGAATCCAGTCCTACAATCTCTTCCTCTTCACTCACGCGGAGACCAACGGTTGCTTTAATTACCAGGAAGGTAATTGTGATCATAACTGTTGTCCATGCTGCAACACTTGCAAAGCCGGCAAGCTGAAGTCCAAGCTGTTTGAACCCGCCACCGTAGAAGAGACCAACTATGCTGTCATTTCCAGGAGCAGAGGTTGTAGCAAACAGACCAACTGCAATTGTTCCCCAGATACCATTTAAGCAGTGCACTGCAACTGCGCCAACAGGATCATCTACACGAAGCTTGTTATCAAGGAACCACACACCAAATACTACTAACAGACCTGCAACTGCACCTATAATGATAGCCCCTGTTACATCTGTTACATCGCAGGGAGCAGTAATTGCTACAAGACCTGCAAGAGAAGCATTCAGACACATAGATACATCAGGCTTACCATATTTGATCCAAGTAAAGATCATACATACAACTGTTGCAATTGCCGGAGCAACTGTAGTTGTTACAAATACAGAGCCAAGCTGTTCAACACTTGTACATGCAGCACCATTGAAGCCATACCAGCCAAGCCAGAGGATAAATACGCCGAGACATCCAATAGGAAGGTTATGACCAGGAAATGCATTTACTTTCGTGATTCTGCCCTTAGCATCCTTTACAAATTTCCCAATTCTCGGTCCGAGCAACCATGCACCGATCAATGCGGAAATACCGCCTACCATATGTATTGCACAGGAACCTGCGAAATCATGGAACCCGATCTGTGAAAGCCAGCCGCCACCCCAGATCCAGTGTGCTTCAACAGGATAGATAAATGCAGAAATCACAGCTGAATAAACGCAGTAAGAAAGGAATTTGGTTCTTTCAGCCATAGCTCCTGATACAATTGTTGCTGTTGTTGCGCAGAATACCAGATTGAATACAAAATTGGACCAGTCAAAATTAGCATAATCTGTGAAAATATCAAATCCCGGCTTTCCAATCAGTCCAACCAGATCTTCTCCAAACAGGAGTCCAAATCCGATAAGAATAAATACTACTGTACCAATACAGAAATCCATCAGATTCTTCATCAGGATATTGCCGGCATTCTTTGCTCTGGTAAATCCAGTTTCCACCATTGCAAACCCTGCCTGCATCCAGAACACGAGCGCTGCTCCAATCAGGAACCAGACACCAAATACTTCACCGTTCACAACACTAAAAATCTCTTCTGTCATATTTTTTCCTCCTCATGTAAAAAGAGTGGAGGCAAAGTATCCGTTTTTAAACGAGCTCCTTTGCTCCACTCCTTCTTATTTTGTTTTCCTCCGCTCTTCCCTTAGTATCAGAGGATTCAGCTTAAAGCCTATAAAACAAAAAGCGCTACGGATCTCTTCCATAGCGCCTTCGCTTTTATGTATTGTATACTATCATCCCAGTATACGATTGTCAACTGTTTTTTTATTTTTCATCCTCATCAATGATCCTGGCATCCACATCCACGATCTTCTGATAATTTTTTTTGGCCTTAAACAGTCTTGACAGGATCCAGAGATCTGATAATCCATCATAGATCAGGAACCCGCCGATCACTCTCGTCACAGTATTGATCACACCAAATGGTTTAAAGATCAGCACAGCACCAAGGACGATGGTTGCAAGACCAAGCAGGCAGGCAATCCACCAGTTTCCATAACCCAGCTTTTTCAGATCAACAGACTGGACAGCATTATTGATTCCGTGGATCACGATAATAATGCCAACGATCACAGGAACCGCTTTCATGATACTTTCCGGTTTCAGCAGGATCCATGCACCGATCACTGCCAGCACGATTCCAAACAGGAGCATGCCCTGCAGATAGATCGTCCTTTCCTTTGCAAAAAGATACAGGATGATCTGCAGTACTCCATACAGAAGCAGTGCCCCTCCAAGGATCATGCAAGCTACCTTCACAGATGTTCCCGGCCAGATGATCAGTACGATCCCAAGTGCCATACAGATGATTGCTGAGATCAGCTCATTTGCCTTCAGATTTTTGAAAAAATCAGCCATTTTCTTGTCTCTCCTTTTTTCTTTTCTGTTTCTTTATTGCCTTTGCTATAATGTACAGACAATATCCCATCACTGCACCAAGGCAGTTAAGCAGAATATCATCCACATCAAATGCACCAAAAGCACTGAACAGCTGAAATACTTCAATGCCAAGTACAAAAAGAAATGCATTCAGCAGCATCACAAAAAAATTACATCCCTGCTTCATACAGAGAGGAAGTAGAAACCCAAAGGGGATAAACAGTACGATATTTCCCACAAGGTTTTCAAAGCTGTTCAGCTTATAGGCATAATCAATATACATGCGGATTGTCTTAAACAGTGTAAAATTCGCCGTATACAGACCCTCCAGTATCACATCCTTTTGCCAGGAGGCTGCAATTGCCTTCAGATCTTCTATCGGATATTTAAAGATAACCAGTTTGACCACCAGAATCAGATAAAGAAAGAAGATTATTTTTCTTCTTTTCTGCACAGATAACGAACCTCCATTAATGTAAGTCCCTTTGCCGGTACTAACTCTCCGGCTCTTTCCCTTCTTCCCTCATCAAAAACAGCAGGGATATCTTCAGCCTCCCTCTTATGAAGACCTACCTCCAGCAGCGTTCCCATCATGATCCGCACCATATGGTACAAAAATCCATCTCCGCTGAATGTAAAGGTAAGCTTCCTTGCCCTGTCAACGGAAAGTCCGGGCAATGCTTCACTTTCCTCTATCCTGATGCTGTCAACTGTCCTTACTGTTGACTTTTTACTCTTTTTCAGAGATGTGAATGCCCTGTAGTCATGTGTTCCACTAAGGAGCTCTGCCGCCCTTCTCATCGCAGGTACATCCAGTTTTTCTTCTATCTGAATGGCATACCTTCTCTCAAATATATGCGGAACTGCAGAATTTACTACCTGGTAACAGTAGGTTTTTCCCTTTGCATTCAGCCTGCTGTGAAAACGTTCTTCCACTTCACAGATGTCAATGACTGCTATATCCTCCGGCAGATAAAGGTTCATATATTCCATGATCTGCGCCGGTGTTTTCTCTGTATTACAGTGAAAATTGGCTACCTGCGCCCTGGCATGCACTCCTGCATCGGTTCTGCCGGATCCCTGCACAGATACTTCTTCACCAGCCATTTTGGTTAAAAGAGCTTCCAGCTTACCCTGGATCGTATTTCCTGTGGTATCCTGCTTCTGCCAGCCCTGGTATCTGGTTCCTTCATACTGCAGGATAATTTTGAAATTACGCAATCTATTTTACCTCCCAGGGATTTTCCTTTCCTTCCGCGAAATATGTGCATCCCATAATTGCATTTCTTGCCACGGTACGTACGCAATCATCTGTATAGAATGCCATATGATGGCTGACTGTAACATTGGGAAAGCTTCTGAGCAGATACAATTCCCTGTTATCCAGTATATCTTCCCTGCGGTCATTATAATACAGACCAAACTCATTCTCAACTACGTCAAGCCCTGCTCCTCCGATCTTGCCTGATTCAATGCCACGGATCAGTGCTTCTGAATCGATCAGTCCTCCTCTTGCGGTGTTTATGATCATTACACCATCCTTCATCTTGCTGATGGCATCTTCTCCGATCATATGATGATTTTCTTCTGTAAGGGGTGCATGCAGCGAAATTACATCTGCCTGCTGCCACATTTCATCCAGTGTCACATAATGAACCCCGCTTTTCTTCACCTCGTCATTTTCATAGATATCATAGGCAATCCTTTTACACCCGAATCCGGAAAGATTGGAAAGAACAGTTCTTCCGATCCTGCCGGTACCAATGACTCCCACAGTCAGATCCTTCAGCTCTCTTCCCTGCAGTCCCTTTAATGTATAATCCTGTACTGCACCACGCATTTCTATGCTCTTCATCTTACGGATTGTCATCAGTATCAGCATGGTCGCATAATCAGCAACCCCATTAGGCCCATAAGGAGAATTTGCTATGGTGATCCCCAGTCTTTTCGCTGCTGCTATATCAATATGATCATATCCTATGGATCTTGTAACAATATACTTCACTCCATAAGACGCAAAGGTTTCAAGCAGCTCCGCCGGCATTGCCGTAGTAATAATGGAAATACAAAGACTTCCCTGTGAAAGTGCTGCACTTTCCTGTGTCGGTGCGCAGGTGCAAAGCTGGATCTCCACACCGAGCTCCTTTTCATACTTCAGGAACAATTCTCGTTCGTCAAAATCTCTGCAGTTGTAAACGGTAATTTTCATAATGCTCCTCCATTTCTGTCCTGCCTTGTCAGGACATGCGACTGATTCATTGGTTTTTTTGTTCTTCCGTGTTCTCTTCCCTTAGTTTTTTCTCAGCCAGTTCCCGTTTCCTGTATTTCTCTACCTCTTCCATATCCTCTTCTGTCAGATGCCTGAAATTACTGATACCCGCATATAAAATCTTAAGACTGTTGATCGTTGTGTTAAAAACCCCCTCTTCGTAAAGATTGAGTACAATGATCCCTACCGGAACTGCAACGATCATGCCAAACACACCTGCCACCCTGTATCCTACAAAAAGAAGGATGATCGTTGGCATGGGTGATAATCCTACCGAATCTCCTACGATCTTCGGCTGGATGATCTGCCTTGCAAGCTGTCCTACACCCCAGATGATCAGAAGTCCGATCACCATCTTATAGTCACCGCTGAAAAATTTGATGACTGCCCATGGGATCAGTACTGTCCCCGTGCCAAAAAATGGCAGGAAATCCAGAAATGCAACACCAATAGCAATGATAAACGCATAATTTACCCTCAAAATGGTAAATCCAATCCCAAGGAGAAAATACATCCAGATCTCGATCTTAATCTGAGCCTTGAAATAACCGCCTACTGCCCGGGCAAGTCCCCTTCTGATCATATCAAAGCGGAGTAATATTGACTCCGGTAGAATTTTTTCCAGAATACCGGGTATGTAATCCTTGTCTGCTACGTAAAAATAGGTAAACAACAGACCCATGATAATACTGATCACAATACCCGGAATATTTTTTGCAAAATTACCAAGCGCCTCCACAGTCGGCTCACTGACACTGCCGATCACATTTCCCAGATAATCCTGTATATCTACAGAAATATCCGCAATGGTCATCTGTAATTCCTTTGGCAGAAATCTGGCTGCTTTGGAAAGATTCTCACCGATATGGTCAAAATCAATCTGCGCCGCCTGCCACATATCCGGAACATCCCCGATAAATTTAACTGCCTGCTCAATCAGTGCTGATCCAATAAAATAACCTCCAAGGATCACGATAGCAATTACTGCTATGATCACAAAAGCTGAACCTGCCTTCCGCCGTATTTTCAGCCTTTTTTCAAAAAAATGCACAAGCGGGCTTGCGATCAGGGCAATGATCCAGCCCACTACAAAAGGCATGAAGCACACGATTAGCCTTGGTAATCCAAACAGACAGAACAGGATCAGTAACAGCATCAATCCCAGATTCACAAATACCTTACAGTAAGTTTTCTTTTTGTCATAAGACATATTGATCACTCTCCCTCTCTTGTTTCAAGATAGGTATCAAGCAACTCGTAAATCTCTTCCCTTCCCTGCTTAGTCTGCGCCGAATAGGGAATCACGATAGTTCCCTTCACAGTCTGCAGACCCTCTTTGATCATTTTTACATGCTTTGCCACCTGGCTTCTGTTGATCTTGTCAAGCTTGGTTGCTATGATCACCGGCGAAAACCCCTGATCCAGGATCCACTTGTACATCAGCTTGTCATTCCCGGATGGCTCATGCCGGATATCTACCAATAAGAATACAATCTGCAGCTGTTTTGAGGTATGAAGATAATTCTCGATCATCTTTCCCCACTGTGCCTTGACCTCTTCTCCGGCTTTGGCATAACCATAACCCGGCAGATCCACAAAGTAACACTCATTATTGATATTATAAAAATTGATCGTCTGTGTCTTACCTGGCTGTGCACTGGTTCTTGCCAGTGATTTTCTGAGCATCAGACCATTGATCAGAGATGACTTGCCTACATTACTCTTGCCGGCAAAGGCAAACTCCGGTATTTCATGCTCCGGAATCTGGCTTGTAATACCACATACCGTCTCCAGACTTACATTTCTGATAACCATTTATTTTCTCCCTCGGTTTACAAGTGCGTGCCCCAGGACTTCCTTCATGCTCTTGACAAAGGTGATGGTCAGTCCTTCACGGATCTCTTCCGAGATCTCTTCCACGTCTTTTTTATTTTCAAAAGGTACCAGTACTTCTGTCACACCTGCCATTTTGGCTGCCAGAAGCTTTTCCTTCAATCCTCCTATGGGAAGAACCCTTCCTCTCAGAGTGACCTCACCGGTCATTGCCAGATCACCACGCACCTTTTCTCCTGTAACTGCTGAGAAAATGGCCGTAGCCATGGTAATACCGGCAGACGGTCCATCCTTTGGTACTGCTCCCTCCGGGATGTGGATATGAAAATCACATTCTTTAAAGACTTTCTGATCCACACCGTATTCCTGACTGATGGATCTTACATAGCTCATGGCAATGATCGCGGATTCCTTCATCACATCGCCCATTTGACCAGTCAGGTCGATATCCCCTTTTCCCGGCATTTTGTTTACCTCGATCTGCAGCGTTTCACCGCCCACACTGGTCCAGGCAAGCCCTCTGACAATACCCGTCTTGGGATGCCTGTCTGCCTTTTCCTGGGTAAACTTTTTCTTGCCAAGGTACTTCTCCAGATTGGAGGCTGTCACAGAAATCTGTGTTTCTTCCTTTCCTTCCTCTCTTCGTTCCAGGATCTCCCTGGCTGCTTTCCGGCAGATATCCCCGATCTTTCTCTCAAGACCTCTGACCCCGGCTTCTCTTGTGTAATACGCGATCACCGCTTTCAATGCACTGTCCTTAATGGATAACATACTCTTTGAGAGACCGTTTTTCTTCAGTTCCCTGGGGAGCAGATGCTCCTTTGCAATATGGAACTTTTCATTCTGCGTGTAGCTGTTGACCTCAATGATCTCCATCCGGTCAAGGAGTGGCCTTGGGATCGTCTCTGTGGTATTGGCTGTGGCTATAAACAGTACCTCAGAAAGATCCACCGGAATTTCCACATAATGGTCACGGAATCTTACATTCTGTTCACTGTCAAGCACTTCCAGAAGAGCTGAGAACGTATCTCCCTTATAATCATTACTCACTTTATCTATTTCGTCAAGAAGCATAAGCGGATTCTTTACTCCCGCCTGCCGGAGACCCGTAATGATACGTCCCGGCATAGCTCCCACATAGGTTTTACGGTGCCCCCTGATCTCTGCCTCATCCCGTACACCTCCAAGACAGATCCTGACATATTTTTTGTTCAGGGCTTCTGCCACGCTCCTTGCTACGGATGTCTTGCCGGTTCCCGGAGGTCCTACCAGACAGAGGATCGGGCTGTCTCCCTTCTGATTCAGACAGCGCACCGCAAGAAACTCCAGGATTCTTTCCTTTACTTTTTCAAGACCGTAATGATCTCTGTTCAGGATCTCCTCTGCCCGTTTCATGCTTTCATTGTCAACAGATGCTTTATCCCAGGGCAGCTCCAGCAAGGTTTCGATATAGCCTCTCTCTACAGAGCTTTCTGAGCTGTTTCCTGTCAGGTTGCGGAATCTTCCGATCTCCTTTGCTATTTTCTTTTTTACCTCTTCCGTCGCCTGCAGCGTAGAAAGCGTTTTTTCAAACTGGTCTGCATCGGATAGGGATCCATCTTCACCCAGTTCCTCCCTGATATAACGGAGCTGCTCACGAAGCAGGTATTCCTTCTGGTTTTTATCAACTCTCCCTTTGAGCTTCTGTACAAGCTCAGACCGTATTTTGGCAATTTCCACTTCATTTATCAGTATGCTGCACAGGATCTCATACCGTTCCTTCAGGTCGCAGGCATCCAGCACCTGCTGCTTCTGTTCAAAGGTTATCGGCATATTCATGGCCATCTCATCTGCCAGTCTGCCGGGATCAGTGATGGAATCATAGCGTTTTGCAAGATTCTGTCCCAGCTTTGGATGAAATGCCATATAAGCCCGGAAAGAATCCTTAACCTGACGCAGCATGGCCTCGATCTCTGCACCTGCTTCCAGTCCGCCTGACCATTCATCTGTCATCTTCAGCAAATCTGCACAGAAATATCTGTTTTCTTTCTTCTGTAATCCGATCAGCTTTCCCCGATAAAGACCTTCTACCAGGATCCGGACTACGTGATCTGGAAGCTTTGTGATCTGTTTTATAACAGCTACCGTTCCAATGGCATAGAGCTTCTTCTCCGGATGGGCTGCTTCTGATTCCTGCTTTCTTTTCGTGATCAGAAAAACACGTCCTCCCTCTGCCATGGCATGCTCAAGAGAGGAAATGGCTTCTTCTTTATGCAGATCAAAGTGGATCACAGCACCCGGCAGGATCGTCAGATTCTCCAGAATGACTGCTGGTATGCTTTCTGTTTCCACTGTCTTATTTTCCATTTCAAAATCTTTCATCTTTTTGTTCCTTAAAATAACATTTTTGCAAAAAACGCCGCCATAAACAGGCGGCGCATTTCTATTTTGCTTTTTGCATGTGTTCCTGATGAATGACAAGTGGCTTGCTCGTTCCATCCACCGCTTCCTTCGTGATCACACACTCTTCAATGGTATCATCTGAAGGAATATTAAACATGACATCCATCATTACCTTTTCCATAATAGAACGCAGACCTCTGGCTCCGGTCTTCCGCTCAAATGCCTGTTTTGCAATCGCTCTGATTGCATCCTCTTCAAAGGTGAGCTTCACATCATCCAGCTCAAACAGCTTCTGATACTGCTTTACAAGTGCATTCTTAGGTTCCTTCAGGATCCGGATCAGTGCATCCTCATCCAGTCCTTCCAGAGATACACTGATCGGCACACGTCCAACAAACTCGGGGATCAGCCCAAATTTCACAAGATCCTGAGGAGTTACCTCCTTCAGCATTTCACTGATCTCCTGTGTCTTCTTATCTGCGATCTCTGCATCAAAACCAATCGAATTACGGTTCAGTCTGTTCTCTACGATTTTCTCAAGGCCGTCAAACGCACCACCGCAGATAAACAAAATATTAGTAGTATCAATCTGTATCAGTTCCTGGTGTGGGTGCTTTCTTCCCCCCTGAGGCGGTACACTTGCTACCGTTCCTTCTACGATCTTTAAAAGTGCCTGCTGGACACCTTCTCCTGATACATCTCTTGTAATAGATACATTTTCACTTTTCTTGGTGATCTTGTCGATTTCATCAATATAAATGATACCAAGCTGTGCCTTTTCCACATCATAATCTGCTGCCTGGATCAGCTTCAGAAGAATGTTCTCCACATCTTCACCCACATATCCGGCTTCTGTCAATGTGGTCGCATCTGCAATTGCAAAAGGTACATTGATGATCTTCGCCAGTGTCTGAGCAAGGTAGGTTTTTCCGGAACCGGTAGGTCCCATCATAATAATATTGCTCTTCTGCAATTCCACATCATCAGGATCCTTCGGTGCCATAACTCTCTTATAGTGATTGTATACAGCAACTGCCAGCACCTTTTTAGCTTCATCCTGCCCGATCACATATTCATCGAGGAAATTCTTGATCTCTACCGGTTTGAGCAGATTGATCTCCATTTCCCCTTCTTCCTGCAGCTCTGTTTCTTCGTATTCTTCCTCAACGATATCGGAACAGATAGATACACATTCATCACAGATATATACCCCTGCGGGACCTGCAATCATTTTCTTTACCTGACTTTGTGTCTTATTACAAAATGAGCACCTGATATTGTCAGTATTCTTGCCTGCCATTTCTGATTTCCTTCCTCAATTTTCTGTGCCGGCTACGCACGTATCCACAAAGGAATTACTGTTCTCCACGCTTATATACCACTCTGTCGATCAGTCCGTATTCCTTCGCTTCTTCAGCAGTCATCCAGTTATCTCTTTCTGTATCTGCTGCGATCACATCATAATCCTTTCCTGTATTGGCTGCCAGGATCTTGTTTAACTTTTCCTTGGTCTGCAGGATATGTCTTGCTGCGATCTCAATTTCTGTTGCCTGACCCTGTGCGCCGCCAAGAGGCTGATGGATCATGATCTCTGCATTGGGAAGAGCAAGTCTCTTTCCCTTGGTTCCACCGGCAAGGAGGAAAGCTCCCATACTGGCTGCCATACCCATACAATAGGTAGAAACATCACATTTCACATACTGCATGGTATCGTAAATAGCCATACCGGCAGTTACGCTTCCGCCGGGGCTGTTGATATAAAACTGAATATCCTTTTCAGGATCCTCCGCCTCAAGAAAAAGCATCTGTGCAACGATCAGACTTGCCGTTACTTCATTGACCTCTTCCCCGAGGAAAATGATCCTTTCCTTTAACAGTCTTGAATAAATGTCATAAGACCGCTCACCACGGCTTGTCTGTTCAATGACATAAGGCACTAAACTCATTCTTATCTTCTCCTTTCAGACGACACCGAAAAAACTGATTTATTTCTCCTTAGCGTTGTCTACGACAAACTCTGCTGCCTTCTTTACTGCGATATCCTCTTTGATCTGCTGAACGCTCTTCTCAGGAAGCAGTTCCTTTACCTTGTCTACTTCCATCTGGTATGCTTCTGCCATGGACTTTAATTCTTCTTCGTAGTCTTCTTCTGTAGCTTCGATCTTCTCTGCTGCAGCAACTGCCTCAAGAACAAGTCTGGACTGGATTCTCTTCTCAGCCTGAGGCTTCACCTGCTCGATCATCTGGTCATAGGAAGCACCTGTAAACTGGAAGTACTGCTCAAGGGTAAGTCCCTGCATCTGGATTCTCTGAGCGAACTCATCGATCATCTGTCTCTGCTGTGTCTCGATCATGGCTTCAGGAATTTCCATATCGGAATCCTTGATGATCTCTTCGATAACTGCTGCTTCCTTTGCCTCTCTTGCAGCCTTTGCTTTTCTTTCTTCCAGTCTGCCCCTTATATCTGCCTTATATTCAGCAAGTGTCTCGAACTCGGAAACTTCGCTTGCAAACTCATCATCCAGTGTGGGAAGCTCCTTCTCCTTAATCTCCTTAACGGTACATTTGAATACAGCTGCCTTTCCCTTTAAGTCTTCTGCCTGATAATCTTCAGGGAAGGTTACATTTACTTCTGTCTCCTTGCCGATCTCAGCGCCAACAAGCTGTTCTTCAAATCCGGGGATAAAGGTTCCGGATCCGATGGTAAGAGGATAATTCTCTCCCTTGCCGCCTTCGAATGCAGTTCCATCAACAAATCCTTCAAAATCAAGAGTTACAATATCGCCATCCTTTACAGCTCTGTCTGTAACATCAATATTTCTGGCGTTGCTTTCCCTTTCCTTATCGATTTCCTTATCTACTTCTTCATCAGTTACTTCTGTGTCAGCCTTCTCAACCTTGACCCCCTTGTATTTGCCAAGCTTTACTTCCGGCTTTAATGCTACCTCTGCAGTAAAGATAAAAGGCTTGCCTGCCTCTACCTGTTCAACCTCGATCTTGGGTGAAGATACGATCTCTTCCTCACACTCATCAACTGCCTTTTCATATGCTTCAGGGATCAGTGCATTCACTGCATCTTCATAAAATACTTCCTTGCCATACATTCTCTCGATCATCTGGCGGGGTACTTTACCCTTCCTGAATCCGGGAACGCTGATCTTGCTCTTATTCTTCTGATAAGCTCCCTCAATTGCCTTTTCCAGCTCTTCCGGCGCAACCTCAATGGTAAGCTTCGCCATGTTCTTTTCTAATTTTTCTACCTGTACGCTCATTCTGGTACATCCTCCTTAAAAAATATATCTGAGTAACTTCTTTTTCATTACTGCATAAATTTTCGCATACTCACAGTCATTGTACGATTATATCACAGGCCAGATGAAAATACCACTTTTTTTTCAGTAACTGTGCATAATTCCCTGTTTTTCAGAGAAATACTCATCTGGTCAATTTTCAGCCCCTTTTTGTTGACTAAATTGGTATTTTTTCATTTTTGAATTCTGCTTCCTGCAGATTTTATCTGAAAAACATTTTTATTTTTTCCTCTTGACTTTTTGAAAAACTGAGAAATCCCCCATTTCCACAAAGTTATCCACAATGACACGCATGTCATTTGCAAATAACTGTTCTGTCTTTTTGAGATGGGCATGACGTCATTTTATGTTTTTCTCTTTCATTTTTTATTTTCCTGCATTTCTGTGTTCCTCTATCCTTTTTCTTCCCAGAAATCAGAAATTTTCTTTTCTATCTGCTGCAGGGACACTCTTTCAAAGGTTTTCCACTCTCTCGGGAACATCCGTAAATAAGTTTCCGTGAGAAATCTGTCATCAAGGAGGGCAACAATCCCAATATCCTCTGCTGTTCGGATCACCCGTCCTGCCGCCTGCAATACCTTGTTCATACCAGGATAACGGTACGCATAATCAAAGCCGTCATCTCCCTGCTTTTCAAAATAATTCTTCAGGATCTCCCTTTCACTGCACACAAGGGGCAATCCGGTTCCTACGATCACAGCTCCTATCAGACTGTCATTTTTCAGATCAATCCCCTCGCTGAAAATACCGCCAAGTACACAGAAGCCGATCAGAGTCTGCGCATGTCCTGATTCTTTCTCCTCTTCAAATCTTGTGAGGAACCCCTCTCTGCTCTCTTCATTCATATATTCTTCCTGTTTCAGACACTCAGCCCCGTCCTCTGTGGCAAAATGCTGTTCATACTGATCCAGTACCCGGTTCATAAAAGCATAGGATGGAAAAAAAGCCATATAATTTCCTCTTTTTCCGGTTATGATCCTATGGATATAGGACGCAATTTTATAATATTCCTCTTCTGACCGCCTTTTATATCTGCTGGTCACATCGGATGCAATAAAAAGTCCACGTTTCTCCGGCTCAAATATGGATCTGGCATATACCTCATAGTCCTTTTCTTCTGCTCCCAGCAGCTTTTTGTAATACTGAATCGGCAGAAGTGTGGCCGAAAAGAGGATACTGCTCCTGCCCCTCTGCATACATTCTGCCAGTTTTTTCCCTGGATTGACACAGAACAGGCGGATCCGAAAATTTCCCTCCTCATCCAGCTTCGTATAGATCTCATAATGTTCATCCAGATCCTCATGGATCATGAGAAAATGCGATACTCTAAAGTAAAATTCGGTAAGCTCTGCTTTCACCGGGCTCTCTTCATGGTCATCCAGATAATCATCAATAGCTGAAGACAGACTGTTCAGTGCCCTGACAAATGCTGCTATGCTGCTCTCATCCTCATATCTGTAACCGGCACAGTTTCGTTTCAATGCAAGAAGCTCTTTGTTACACCTGTCAAGCTGATGACAGATCCTTGTACTGTACTCCTTACAGAGCCTCTTCATGGCAAGAAAATCCTCCTTGATCAGGGCAGCCGAATACATTTCCCGTCCCCGTTCCACCAGATTGTGTGCCTCATCTATCAGAAAGATATAATTCTCCTGAACCCCTTCTGCAAAGAACCGCTTCAGGTATACATGAGGATCAAATAAGTAATTATAATCCCCGATCACCACATCCGCAAACAGGCTCATATCCAGACAGAACTCAAAAGGACAGACCTGATGCTTCCTGGCATAGCTCTCGATCTCTCCTCTGCTGTAATTGTCCGTATGAGTCAACATATCATACAGAGCCTCATTCACTCTGTCAAAATGTCCCCTGGCATATGGGCAAAAGTCCGGATTACACTGGCTTTCCTCCATAAAGCATATCTTATCCCGCGCGGTCAATACTACAGATTTCAGCTTCAGTCCTTTTTCTCTCATAAGGACAATGGTATTCTCTGCCACTGTCCTTGTAATTGTTTTCGCTGTCAGGTAGAAAATCTTATCTCCCATTCCTTCTCCCATGGCTTTCACTGCTGGAAACAGTGTAGAGATCGTCTTTCCCACACCAGTCGGTGCTTCTACAAACAGTTTTCTCTTATGATAAATAGTTCTATAGACATATGTAACAAGATCCTTCTGTCCCTCCCTGTAGGGAAAAGGGAATTTCAGCTCCTTAATCGATGCTGTCCGGGTCTTCTCCCACTGGAACTGAAAGTCAGCCCATTTCTTATATTCCTGTATCAGATCCAGGAACCAGTTTTGCAGTTCTCTGACATCATATTCAAAATGAAAATATTTCAGTTCCTCCGTTTCCATATTACAATACGTCATCCGTACCCGGATCCGATGCAGTCTATTCTGTATTCCATAGATAGCTGCATAACATTTTGCCTGTGCAAGATGCACCGGCACGGCTTCCCTGATCTTATGTATCTCCCTGTAGGTTCCCTTGATTTCATCGACCGTAACAGTCACAAGATCCGTATAAGCCGGCTTTATTTCCACCGTAGACAGCTCCGGTACTGCACTGACCTCACCTGTTTCTTCTATTATAATGCCATCAGCTCTGCCTTCCACAACTATGCTGTATTCTTCCATGTCAGCTGTATAGCGCAGAGCAACCTCCGCATGATAGGAAGAACCCATCCGCCGCTGTATCATACGGTGAATCCGTCCACCCTCCTGCATGGCATTATCTCTGGCACGCCCTTTTCGATTGTCAATATCTCCGCTCCGCAGAATAAATTCCACCAGATTTCTGACGGAAACATGCACCTCTGTCATTCCTTATGCTCCTGCTTCTGTTTGCTGCATTCCTGACTATAAAAATAACTCCCTATAAAGATAGTACGCTATCCTTCATAGGGAGTCAATCAGACTGCTATTGTCTACCTGTCTGTAAATCCACTCAACAGGCAAGTGCAAAATGATTCAAATAATCTTCAAATTCCTGATCATAGCCATTGTAGGAAACGGTAAGGATCTGATTCAGATCCAGTCCGAGTACACCTACGATCGACTTTGCGTCAACTACAAATCTGTTATAGGATATATCAATATCAAAATCACATCTGGTAGCTGCTGCAACAAAATCCTTTACTTCATCCACTCTCAATCTGATTTTATGAGTTCTCATAGTATCACCTTTCTCTTTCTATGGATCAATCCATAAACAACAAAGTAACAAAGAAAACGTTTTTCCTTCATTTTTGACAAATATTATCATCCGGATAAGCTTTTGTAAAGTATTTTTTTTAGTACATAAGGCTAAATTTAAAGTCCTACTTATTTACAGCATTCCCTGTATTTCCTCTGTTAAACTCTGTCATATATTTCCGATAGCGGACAGGCAGCATTCCCCGCTGTAATTCTGAATTGGTCCTTTCCTTTATAGCTATGGTATGAAAGAACTCTGTGAACAGTTCACTGTATTTCTCTTCTCCCTCCGAAAAGGTATCAGGCAGTTTCCATTCTTCCTGTCCGGATACCATCACATATTCCCTTTCTGCCGGATGTACCGCAAACAGATTTCTTCCAATATCATGGATCACAAAATTTTCCAAAGGAAACCGGTCTGTAAAATGAGGCATCAGAAAAGTCAGAATATGGTTCTTCGGACTGATCTGTGCGTACAAAACACCGTCTGCAAGCTCCCGGAAACGAATAAATTCTATATGGGAATGAGTTTCATTTCCTACCGTCCGGTCAAGCTCAAATACACGCCTGATATAAGGATCCTTCAGATCCTCCAGTATTTTTCCTCCTGTTTTCCTATGAAGAGCCATCACTATGGTACGAAAAACCGCTTCTGCCTTATCAGCTTCATAGGAAGCAAGTGTCCTGCAAATCCTGTAATATCCTTCCTCTCCCAGTTCCCGCTTTAATGTTCGTCCTACCTTTTCTGCATGCTCCCTGCTGCTCTCACACCTCTTATATACAGCAAACAGCCGGTAATTCTCTTCCTCCCCTGCAATCAGATGTACTCTTTCCAGTGGACATTTCTGGAGATAGGCCTGATAAACTCCGGAGAAGATCCCTTCCAGGGAATCTTCACAGATCAGATAATACTCTTCCACTGTGATTCCTCCTCTCCCATGTGATAATCGTCAAACAGAGAAAGCTGCTTATAGGTCAGCCCGTCAGGAGACGGTCTTCTCCCCTGCTCATTGGAGATCAGATTTCTGGTAATATAATCCTCATTCATCCTGATCGGGTACATGGTCTTTCCATTACAGGTAATAAAAAACAGTGCCCGCTTCAGCACAACCCCTATCTTCTTCAGATGCTCAAAGTTAAGATTTCCACTTCTCCTGGCCTTCACAATCCGCTGTGCACTCTTCACTCCGATCCCTGGAACCCGCAGGATCGTCTGATAGTCTGCCCGATTGATCTCCACCGGGAAATACTCCAGATGCCGCAGTGCCCAGTCTGCCTTAGGATCGATCAGCACATTGAAATTTGGCTTCTGCTCACTTAACAGTTCCCCAGCCTCAAAGCCATAAAACCGGAGCAGCCAGTCCGCCTGGTATAAACGGTGCTCACGCAGGAGCGGCGGTCCTCCCGGCAGTGATGGCAGATCCTTATCTTCATTCACATTGACAAAGGCGGAATAATATACTCTTTTCAGATCAAACCTCTGATACAGCTTCTCTGCCACCATCAGAAGCTGATAATCACTCTCCGGTGTGGCTCCTATGATCATCTGTGTGGACTGTCCTGCCGGTACGAAGCTCTTCGCATGGCGGTACACCATAAGCTCTTCCTTATTCTGTGTGATTCCCTGCTGGATCTGCCGCATGGGTGTCAGAATATTCTTCCTGTGCTTATTGGGAGCCAGCCTTGAAAGTCCTTCTGCAGTAGGCAGCTCCAGATTCACACTCATCCTGTCAGCCAGAAGCCCCATCTGCTCCACAATTTGTGCATCAGCACCGGGAATTGCTTTCACATGGATATAACCCTGAAAGTAATATCTGGTGCGCAGCAGATATACTGTCCTGTAAAGCTGCTCCATCGTATAGGTAGGATTGTTGATAATACCAGAGCTTAAGAACAACCCCTCTATATAATTCCTTCGGTAGAACTGGATCGTCAGATTGCAGACCTCCTCCGGTGTAAAGCAGGCTCTCCTGACATCATTGGATTTCCGGTTCATACAGTATTTGCAGTCAAAAATGCATTCATTCGTAAACAGGATCTTCAGAAGCGAGATACACCTTCCGTCTGCCCCAAAGCTGTGGCAGATCCCGGCTCTGGAAGAATTCCCGATCCCCCTGCCGTCTCCCCTTCTCTCTACACCACTGGAGGAGCAGGAAACATCATACTTGGCCGCATCTGCAAGAATGTTCAGCTTCTCACTGATACTCATATTCTCCTGTTCCTTCATAATACAGGGTACTTTTTCATGTGTCATGATCCCTATATCACAACCTGCTGTCCTGGTACCACCCACTGCGATCTCTGCCGGAAGCTGCTTCATATTACTTTGGCTCCTAAAAAAAGAATCAGAACATTTGTTCTGATTCCATTCTATCACAGCATATGGTTTTTTACAAGCAATTACATGAACATTTGTTCTATTTTTTGCAGGCTCAGCCACCGACAATTGTTGTCACATTGTCATGCAGGATCAGCCTTAAAATACCACATAGAACCAGGTGACCCACATAGAACACATAGAAAAACCACTTCATCCATCTGGCTTTCCCTCTGGTTCCATTATAAAAATGCATAAATGGCCAGACAATGATGATGCCAAACTGGATCAGGCCGTATACCACATCAATGCACAGGCACCAGACGATAACATACATGGAAATATAGGCGACCATACCAAGCACCTGTTTTCTTAAGTTCCCTCTGTTCTGATATATATGCAGGGTACAGAGCACCGGGAAGCAGGACCAGTCTGAAGGGAATGCCAGCAGGCACAGTACAAGCAATATTGCTGTCTTCTGCCAGTTTTTCAGTGGAAAGCTTCTTTTTTCATCATCATAAATATACAGGCCAATGGCTGCCAGGAAAAGCGGCCAGATCACACTGGTCTGGTTCAGCACGGAACCCCTGAACGGTATTGGTGAAATGCCGAAGCAGAAATTATAGGCAAAATGCGCCAGCACTGCGAAGATAAACAGTCTTTGCAGATACTTTCTGAAATTTCTGGTATAATGATATCCCTCTGCAACCATAAACCACATGGTTGGTGCCGCCAGTCTTCCGATCAGATGAATGCACAGCAGCCACCATTCCTTACCATATCCGGGCCAGATTGTAGATGCCAGGTGATCCATAGTCATGGCAATAATTGCAAATATCTTAAGCTGGTTTCCTGAAAATCCGGAAAAGCCCTTTTCTCTGATTTCGTTTTCCATATACCCCCCTTATTATAATAGGTACATTCTCTTTCTGCATACCCATCTCAAAATCTCAGCCGCAGCTGGTTCCATGCTGCATCTCCATGCGTTGACTTATCTGAAATTCCCTCATTTTCAAATCCAAACCCGGCATAATAAGATACCAGATGATCCTTACAGGTCAGCACCAGTCCCTTTCTGCCCTGCTCCCTGGCATCTGCGATTGCCCGTTTCAACAACAATCCGGCAAGTCCTCTTCTCCGGTATGCCGGAATTGTATTGACACCGAAGATCATCTGCCACGCACCATTTTCCCGGTGCATATCGGCTTTCTCATACATCTCATCTGTCAGATCTTCCTTATCTGTCACGAAGCCATCCACAAAGGACACCAGTCTGTCTCCCTCATGCAGCAGCCAGAAATGACTGCCATAAACCCGGATCCTGTCTGCAAATTCTTCCCTGGTTGCCGCCTCTGCTGCCGGAAAGCACTCTGCTTCCACAGCAGCTATGCTGTCAAGGTCATCCATGGTCGCTGTCCTTATGGTAAAGCCATTTTCTTTCTTTTCTTCCATCTTTTTCAGTGCCACCTTCATCGTCTTCTCCTACAGATATCCGTATTTATTTCTAAATCCGAAAAGACACCCGGCTGAAACCAGAAATGCCAGCACCTCAGCTACAATAACAGCATACCATATGCCGGTGTGTCCAAACAATACCGGAAACATCAATACAAAAATAACCCTTTACCAGATCAGCAATCCGATATGATAGAACAGGAACGCCAGGGTCAGTGAAAATATCACATAATACATGACGGAAAGGGCAATCCACTTTTTGGAATGATTTTCCCTGTAAGTTGCGGCAACTGTCATGGTACAGGGCACATTGAACATGATCGCCATGATAAAGCCAAGAGCCTGTGGCTTCGAGATCACCTGCGGCAGCAGCTCCATCATGGATTCTGACAGGCCAAGCGACTTGGAATTAAAGGCAGCAGTTACCATATCGGTATTGCTGTACAGTGCATTCAGCACACCAAGCAGGGATTCCTTGGTCATCATGGAAGATAAATATGCCATGAACATCTGCCAGCTCATGCCAAAGAATTCTGTCACCGGTGCGATCAGCTGTCCTACCTTTGACAGGATGCTCTCCGTTCCAAACCAGTTATAGCTCAACAGATAAAATACCAGCGATACCAGCAGGATCATACGGAAGGCACGGCAGAAAATATCCTTTGCCTTATCAAGCGTTGTCCGGAAGATATAACTCCACTTAGGCTTATGATAAGGAGGCAGTTCCATGATCATTCCGCCTCTTCCCTCTTCTCCGACCAGTGACTTTGCAAAGATCCTGGATGACAGAAACATGGAACTGATGGTAATGGCAAACATGAGAAGCAGAACCACCAGACCTCCTGCGGGTCCGAAAAATAAAGTAGCCAGCATGGGTCCCATGGAAAGACCAGTACCACAGGGAATACTCCATACAAGGATCATGGTCAGAAACCGCTGTCCGTTATTGTCAATCACACGGCTTCCGGCAACACCTGCCATATTGCAGCCAAGGCTCATCAGGAAAGAGCAGACGCTTTTCCCTTGCAGTCCAAGACGCTCCATCGCCTGATTAAATACCACAGAAATCCTTGCCATATAACCCACATCTTCGATCAGGGCAAATACAAAGGTTACCCCAAGGACAAAGCCTGCCATGGATACGGTAAAAAACAGTACATTCGGCAGTACGGTAGCCACCAGATCTGCCAGTGGCTTCCATACATTCATCCGATCCATCAGCGTCTGCAGCGGAGGTCCTATCAGCGCCGGGATCATGGCTCCAAATCCCATGATCGGTGCAGCTACCACCATGGCAGCCAGCAGTGCCAGCACAATGATCCCAAAGGCCACCCATTTTCCGGAGTGCCTTCCCAGTGCTTTTCTGTCAAAACTGCCAAGCTCGCTACTGATCTCCTTCTTTTTTACAGCATCTGCAAGAATACTGTCGATCAGCTCATATTTATGCTTTCCGGAAATCATCAGTCCTCTGTCTGTTTTTTCCAGCTCCTGCACTGCCAGCTTCTCTTTCGTATAGACCGCTGTTTCCTGCTGTTTTTCTGTAAGTTCTTCAAAATGACAGTCCGGATCTTGATAATAATATTTCATAAGAAGGCTGCTCTGTGCCATTCTCCCGCTGTCTATCGCTTCTGCAAGCTTCTCCTTCAGGTCAACATAGCGTCTGATATCTGCTGCTACAAAGTCCATGACCGGAATGCCAAGCTTTTTCTGTATCTTTGCTATATCTATCTGAATCCCTTTCATTTTGGCCACATCCATCAGATTTAAAATCAGGATCACCGGAATATTGATCCCGATAAAATCGGTAAACATGTACAGTGACCGTTCCAGCTGTGAACTATCTACCAGAACCGCCACCAGATCTGCCTTGCCGGAAGCTATGTAATCTGTGGTAATAACCTCTTCCTCTGATCCTGCAGAAAGGCTGTAGCTTCCCGGCAGGTCGATCACATGATATTCCTCTCCCTGAAAAGTAAAAACGCCTTCCTTATGCTCTACTGTCTTGCCCGGCCAGTTTCCTACATGCTGATGGGAACCTGTGAGTCCATTAAATAAAGAAGACTTCCCGGAGTTTGGCTGTCCAAGCAGCGCAATCGTCTTACTCATTTTCCTTCCCTCCCTCTAATGTAATTCCTTCACAGTCTTTCCGGCCAAGTGCCACTACGGAATCCTTACAATAAAATAATACGGGCTGCCCCTTCTGATTCTGGATCACACGGATTCTGGTTCCTTCCACAATGCCGATCCCGACCAGTCTTGACAGTATGTGATGATTACCGGTTACCGCTGTTACTGTTCCTGTATATCCGGCATTTGCATCTGCTAGTCTCATATCTCTCCCTGCCTTTCTTTCTGTCCTGTTGCTTCCCTGCTTCTCTTTCGTGTAGTTTGTTGCAGCTAACTTTTATTAGTTTATTATGCGAGGCAGATGCCGTCTATATCACTTTCAGCAAAAAAGGTTCGTTTAGCATTCTGTTCCTTTTATGATTGTCATTTCTTATATCTGATTTTATAATAGTTCTGTGAAAATAATAAAGACAAGGAAAATTTGATTTTATGAAAAAAGACAATTCAGCTTCAAATGGGATATCCGCTATGATGCGGGCACTGGATTCTCTGGATCAGGCAGATGGTCCCATGTCTGTCCACCGTAACCTGCCAGATGGTTATATGGATCTGACCATTTACTCTGTACTTCCCGGTATTTATATGGTCAAAAATGATATCCATGCTTCTTCTGTGCCAGCCCTTGGTGAATCTATGCCATTTGAAATTTATACTGTGAATTACTGTATAGACGGCCGATGCGAATACCGGCTTTCTGATGACAATTACAGCTATGTGATTAAGAATCTGATGACAGTAAGCACCGGGACAATCCCCGGCTCCTTTTATTATCCTTCTTCCAGTTATCTGGGATATGAAATTTATATTGCGCCTTCCCTGTTTTCTGAAAAAACGAAACAGATACTGGAAACCTTTCAGATTGCCCTTACGGATTTTCCGGACTACTACCCCTGCAATGCGCCTGCCGGAATCGCAGATCTGTGGAAATCTCTGGAACAACAGATGAAGAAAGAAAATACAGGCGCTGTCCGGCTTATCACCCTGCAGCTTCTGTATGCGATCGTAAACAGCAGTATGCCTGTCATGCAGCACACCATTTACCTGACTAAAACACAGGCGCAGCTTGCCAAACAGCTGAAGGAGATTCTGACAGAAAATTTCAGCCGGCACATTGCAGTCCGTACTGTGGCAGATACTTATGGCATCAGCGAAACCAGTCTGAAAAACTATTTCCGCTATGTCTATGGAATGAATGTTTCCACCTATCTGAACAAAGCACGTATGGAATATGCCGGCCGTTTATTGTCTGAAACCACCTTAAGTATCGCCGATATCGCCAGAAGCTGTGGTTATACCAATCAGGGACGGTTTGCAAAGGTTTTCTGTGATTATTACCAGGTAAAGCCTCTTGACTACCGCAGGGCTTCCCGGCATCCGGATACTCTCTGATCCTCAGGAAAGCAGATCGATCAGGCCCCGTATTCCTTTCTCCTGATAAATGGTCTTGTAATAGGACACCTCGTTCTGGATCAGTTCATCGATCATGCGCATGCCAAGAAGCTCTACCGGTGCCTTATCATCCGTCATGATGTGACCACCTGCTTCGTAAGTCTCCAGATGATCCCCGATCCTTCCCATCATGGCTGTCAGATCACCATCCTGCTCCAGTGCTACATTGAGCCTATAGGTTTGCAGCATATCCGCATTGTCAGAGGCAAACAGCTCCCGGTTTGTAGATCCGCTCACATCTACCGTGCAGACCTGATCAAACACCTCAGAAATAGTGTCTGCCAGATACTCGTTGATATTTCCCTCAGCACCACTGTGCATGTTCATATTGACGACCATGACACCATCATCCTTCAGGTGCTCCTTTACCATGGTAAAAAACTCCACGGTAGACATCTGGAACGGTATGGTAATATCCTGATAAGCATCCACCATGATCACGTCATACTTTTCACTGATCACATTCAGATATGCTCTTCCGTCATAGGTCGTGACTTCCACATCTTCCGGCAGTTCAAAGTACTTTCTGGCAAGCTTCGTGATCTTCTCATCAATCTCTACCCCTTTGATGGACGTATTGTTAAAATACCGCTCACACTGGGTAGCATAGGTCCCGGTTCCATTTCCAAGGATCAGGATATCCAGTCTGTCCTTTTCCTTCACACCCGCCATATAAGGGGCAGCCATGGCATAATCATAATACATACCGGTCAGACCTTTATCCTTCAGGTACACCGACTGCACACCGAACAGAACATTGGTAGAAAGTACTACTTCCCTGTCATTTTCATATACCTGCAGATAATTGTAAATTGACTCCCCCTCATAGGTAAGATTGCTCTGCCAGAAAGCAAAGCTGTTGTTATGGCCAAGAAGGCAGCAGATCAGAAATATTACAATACTAATCGGCACCCTCCTGGCCCCGGTAAAATTTCCTCTGGTACTCACAAAATAAATAACAGCCAGCAACAGCAAAATACCTGCAAAGATCAGAAATGTGATCGAGGTTCCCACTGCCGGGATACTGATAAAGGTCGGTACAAAGGTCCCGATAATGCTTCCTATGGTATTGGAAGCATTCAGCTTTCCAACTACGCTTCCACTGTCATCCAGACTGTCCACTGAAAACTTTACCAAAGACGGTGTCACGGTTCCAAGCAGAAACAGCGGAAATACAAAGATCACCATGCATGCCACAAATCCGGCTATGATAAGGAAGTTACTGTTTACGGTAAAGATCAGCAGTGCTGATATTCCGATAATAATATATTTGCCGACAACCGGTATGGCTGCGATCCACAATGCTGCGATGATAATACGTCCATAAAGTTTATCCGGATTCGGATCCTTATCGGCTGCCTTTCCTCCATACAGGTTGCCAAGCGCCATTGCGATCATGATCGTTCCTATAATGATCGTCCATACGATCTGGGAAGAGCTGAAATAGGGTGCCAGCAGTCTGCTTGCCCCAAGCTCTACTGCCATAACTGACATTCCTGCGAAAAATTCTGTCAGATACAGATATAGCCTGTTTTTCAAAATACTGTTCTTCATTTCTGTCTGTTTTCCTTTCCTGCATAAATCAGAGAAATAGTCTCATCTTGGCATCTTTAAAGCTCTTCTGCTGTGCCTCTTTCACATGATCTGTTTCCTTCAGATGACCGATCAGAAGCGGTGAGTTCACATCATGCCGTTTTCTGTTTTCTTCTACACTTTTCCGGTCATAATTGGCATAGCAATACAGGCATCCATGTCCACAGGTATTGTAAACACCAATATCAGCACCAAGCAGACAGCTGCAGGCCTCTCTGGCGGTTTTCTTCTTTGGCACCTGCATTCCACAGCCGATGGCCTGCTCCAGAACTTTCCGTGACAGGCAGCCGTCCGCATCCACATGAGATCTTACCAGCGCCTGATTTTCACAGCAGAGATGGATCTGCATTCCATTTGCTTCGGCAATCCCGGCAAAAGCTTCGATGATTCTCTCCTGTTCATCCCTGGTTACCCCTCTTGCCTCCCTGAAGTTCCGCTTTGTCTTTTCATAAAGATCCAGAAAGCTGACGACACACTGACCAGTATATCCCCTGAGTTTTTCTGTCATTTCTGCGAAGCAGGCAATATGATAGTCCACAGAATACTTTTCCGTGATAAAAACTGGATCATAACGCCAGCTCATTTTCTCTCTGCCTGTCATTTCCGATAACTGCCGGAAACTCTCAATTACCTTCTCTTTGTGCGGTACGAAAGGTTCTATCTCCCTGCCATAAGGCGTGATCGTAACAAACCAGAACATGTCATAAGTACTGAGACGTTCCAGCCTGCTTATCATCGGCTGCGGATTCTTCGTACAGAATACCAGCACATCCACCACAGATGGATTCAGCACATATCTGGTCACCTGTTCTGGATAATAGGGATTCCGTACCATCACATAGCCTTCTTCGATCCTTTTGTAAAACCAGTCACTGAAATATGCCGGAATATCCGTCCTGCTGCCTGTATTCAGAATCATGTCATATTCCTTTCTGCCAGCAAAGATGCCATGCTATATCTTTTTAAAACCAGATTACCGATTTTCCTGGATCCCCCTTTGGTTGAATCTGTAAAAAAGGCTCCCGGCGTTTTACACGGAGCCGGGAACCTTTCTGTCATTTCTGCTTCTGTCCATTCAGGACATTACATTTTCTTACATCAGTTTGCGGAACAGTGCTGTCAGATCTTCGATGCTGGCATCCTTCGGGTTACCCGGTGCACACGCATCTGCATGAGCGGATTCTGCAAGGAAAGGAAGATCCTCCTCCTTCAGTGCTTCCAGTTTAGCCGGAATGCCTACATCCTCAGAAAGCCTGCGTACAGCATCAACTGCTGCCTTGCGGTAGGTCTCCTGATCCATCTGATCTACGCCTTCAACACCCATGGCACGGGCAATTTCACGATATTTTTCGCCAGTGCAGTCTGCATTGTACTCCATAACGATAGGAAGCATCATTGCACAGGCAACTCCATGAGGAGTATCATAAACAGCACCCAAAGTATGAGCCATGGAATGTGCGATTCCAAGTCCTACATTGGAAAATCCCATACCTGCAATATACTGGCCAAGTGCCATACCTTCCCGTCCTTCTTTGGTATTGGCAACAGCGCCTCTTAAAGATCTTGAAATGATCTCGATTGCTTTCAGATGGAACATATCTGTCATTTCCCATGCTGCCTTTGTGGTATATCCTTCAATCGCATGAGTCAGGGCATCCATACCGGTAGATGCCGTCAGTCCCTTAGGCATGGAAGCCATCATTTCCGGGTCTACAACTGCGATGATCGGCATATCATGAGGATCTACACAGACAAACTTACGCTTGCGCTCTACATCAGTAATAACATAGTTGATCGTAACCTCTGCTGCTGTACCTGCTGTGGTAGGAACTGCTATGATCGGGATGCAGGGCTTCTTTGTAGGTGCTACGCCCTCAAGGCTGCGTACATCTTCAAACTCCGGATTGGCAATGATGATACCGATCGCCTTGGAAGTATCCATGGAGGAGCCTCCGCCGATTGCAATAATATAGTCTGCGCCGGAAGACTTAAAGGCTGCCACACCGTTCTTTACATTATCAATAGTAGGATTAGCCTTGATATCGGAATAGATCTCATAAGCCAGTCCTTCTTTTTCCAAAAGCTCTGTTACCTTTGCTGTCACACCAAATTTGATCAGGTCAGGATCAGAACATACAAATGCCTTCTGAAAAGCATGTGCCTTTGCCTCGTTTGCGATCTCTGCGATTGCCCCTGCTCCATGATAAGAGGTCTGATTCAGCATAATTCTGTTTGCCATAAGTAAAAATCTCCTTTCTCTTCTCTGTGGTAAAATTATTACCTGCTGCTTCAATTATAATCGAAAATGCAGAGGAAAGGAAGTCCTCTTTAATTGGATGATCTTCCAGTCGGTATATAAGGAATGATCCTCTGTGCCAGTCCTGCTGCGCTCATGGTCTGCAGCCATACCTTCCCCGGTCCCTTCAATGTCGTAAGGAACAGTCCTTCCCCTCCAAACAATACATTGGCAAATCCCTTTACCATTTCTGAAGAGTATTCCACGCTGGTTTCAAAAGCAGCTACATTGCCTGTATTGACCTTGATCACCTCTCCCGGTGCCAGTTCCCTTTCCACGATCGTCCCATCCAGTTCCAAAAATGCCAGCCCCTGGCCGGAATACTTCTGAAGGATAAAACCCTCACCACCGAAAAATCCCGCCTTTACACCGGTAACATATGCACTCACTGACACATTTTTTGTCGCACAGAGGAAAGCATTTTTCTGTGCAATGTATTCCTTTCCACCGCCTATCTCCAGCATCCTGATCTCTCCGGGAAAACTGGATGCCATGGTGATCTCTGCATTGTCACGCTTTGCAGCATAGGTTGCCAGAAAGAGGCTCTCTCCGGTAAACATCCTGCCAATACCGCCAAGCAGTCCGCCTTTCATATTGGTTTCCATGGAAAATCCTTCTGACATCCATGTCATCCCACCTGACTGGGTATAAATTTCTTCTCCCCTGTCAAGAGTCAAGGTTACTGCCGGCATAGGGGTTCCAAATATTCTGTAATGCATACTCTTCTCCTTTTACCTTCCTTCTTTTATTTTATTCCTTCCGGTGCCTTACGTGGGCAGCTTACCTGACCATTCACAATGACAGTTACAGCATTTCCTCTATCCCGTACTTCCTTGCCACCCACTAAAAAACGGGATCAGACTCCTTTTTAAAGCGCTGATAAAACTCTTTGCCATATTTCTCTTCCACATGCCGCCAGCTTCACATACTTCTATTTTTCTGCTATTCTGTAAGTAATGAAATGGTTATAAATGATTCTTTTTCTCAGCAACTGATTATCATGATTTAAAAGGAGTTTTCAAATGTCATCTACTCAGATTATTCTATTATATCATATAGAAAAAACAAAGGAAATGCAGATCCGCCAGCTCTGTAAGAGGCTTTTCATCACAGTAAAAACCGTGCAGCGAACCGATTATTCCCAGTCCCTTGGTTATCTTGCCGGTGTAGCTGGCTTTGCAAGAAAAAATGCAGTCTATCTTGGCAATGAACTTCCTGCTGAGATGCTTGTCTTCTCCGGCATGACCTCTGAGCAGATCGATCTGTTCCTTGCTGAGTACCGTAAAATGGGTATTTCTCCCATTGCCTGCAAAGCCGTTATCACACCTGTCAATATTTTCTGGGATGCAGGAAATCTTGCAGAAGAGCTATTAAAGGAGCACCACCAGCTCCATAAAGATCCCGGTATCTGAAACAGACTGCATTCCCTTTCTGAGACACACTTCTTTATCCCCACACCATATCCGCGCTTTCAGTCGTTTCTTGAAAAGAAATGTCTGATATGGTATGATTTTCCCAGTACTAAATTTGAGGGGTGAAGTTTTTTGATCAGAATATGTTATGTAGTTGGTATCTCATTGCCATTCGTTATTTATTATCTTATCCGCATCAGCTATGTAGAACAGCACGGAGATAAATACACAGAAACTGTCCGATACCAGATTGCCCGCAATGCTATTTCCATCCTGAAATTCAATGGTATGATCCGGACCGATGTTTACGGTCTTGAAAATCTGCCAAAAGACGGCGGCTACGTTATGTATCCTAACCACCAGGGCAAATATGATGTGCTTGGTATTATTTTCGCCCACGAAAAACCCTGCACCATGATGATCGATGACAAACGGGCCGATCTGCCGCTGACCAAGGAATTTGTTTCCTTATTAAAGGGCAGCCGTCTTGACAAGACCGACATGAGAAAACAGGTGAACACCGTTCTTCAGGTCGCTTCCGAGGTCGCTTCCGGCAGAAGATATATCGTTTTCCCGGAAGGCGGCTATGACCACAATAAGAATGAAGTTCATGATTTTCTACCTGGAGCTTTTAAATGTGCCATGAAGGCCAGACGCCCCATTGTCCCTGTCGTTCTCATCGATTCCTACAAGGTCTTCGGTGTCAACAGCTTAAAGCCGGTACGCACACAGGTTCACTTCCTGAAGCCCATGTACTATGAAGATTACAAGGATATGACCTCAAAGGAGATTTCTGATCTGACAAGAAGCCAGATCATTTCTGTGATCCAGAAGGCTAGCTGATCTTCCTGCCAGCCAGACATACTTTCTACGGGGCATTACAGATGTATTTCATCCCTCATGCCCCGTTCTATAAACTCTTAAGATAAATGTTGCTCTATCCCATCCTCTGCTTAAAATAGTTATCTGCTGCAAGCTTCAGATAATACTGCCCATTCTCCATAGATTCCTGAATGGAAATCCCTCTGGCAATTTCCACTGCAATTACACAATTTCTGCAAAGTTCCTCTGCCGGTACTTTACAGATACCACAGAAAGAAACGATCTCCCTGTTACCGGCATGCTTCCTGATACCACTCAAAACCTTTCCCATAAGGCTCTGTTCATCCAGACATCCTTCCCCGGTTACAACCAGATCACAGTCTTTCACAAGCGCATCAAACTGACACAGCTCCAGCATACCTTCGATGCCGCTGACCGTCTTTGCTCTTAGAAATGCCGTACATCCATATCCGGCACCTCCTGCAGCCCCCGCTCCTGCCTCCGGCGGCATTGCCTGACAGTCACGCTCTATCACTTCTGCCACGTGGATCAGACCAGCATCCAGGACTGCAACCTCTTCCTTCGTTGCTCCCTTCTGTGGTGCATAAATATAGGCAGCTCCCAGAGGTCCATACAAGGGATTAGTCACATCACTCATTACCGTAAATTCAGCCTCTCCGATCCGCTGATCCAGCCTCGAACATTCTATTTTCGATACCGCTGACAGCGTCCCTCCTGCCGGAACAAATGACCGTCCATCTCTATCAAAGAAAGTAATTCCAAGCGCTGCTGCCATCCCACATCCGCAGTCTGTTGTGGCACTGCCTCCAAGACAAAGGAAAAACTTCCGACAGCCTTCATCCAGTGCCGCTCTTATCAATTCTCCAAAGCCAAAGGTACTGGCCTCCAGTGCACGAAATCCGGTCTGCTTTGTCAATCCGCTGCTTTCTGCAATTTCAAGGACAGCCGTTCCATCAGGAAGAATCCCATAGGTTGCCTCAATCAGTTTTCCCTCCGGGGAATGTACTGTCACTGTCTTCCTGCTTCCGCCCTTTGCCCGGAGAATACAGTCCACACTTCCTTCTCCGCCATCTGCAATGGGAAGCCTGACAACCTCACACTTCAAATGTTCTTCTATGGATTCTGCCAGAATATCGGTTACTTCCTGCGATGTCATACTTCCTTTAAAACTGTCCGGAATCACAATCACTTTCTGCATAATAAAGTCATCCTTTCCTGCTCATAACTTCATCATATCATTCTCCGGGGCATCAGGCTATGTTTTCTTCCCATATGCCCCGCTTCGGTCATTTTCACACCCATTTCACTGCCTTTTGGGGTATCTGCATACAATTTTCCCGCTGATGCCCCGCTCTGCGAAGTTTTCGGGGCACCACAGTATATTTCTCTTCTCTGGTGCCCCTGGTCTCAAAACCTTCCTCTGATCTCAATGTTTCCGGGGCACCACAGCACATTTTCCTTCCTGATACCCCTGAACTCCGAAAACACTCCCGGTGGTCCTGACCTCCGAAAACACACCTGGTGCCCCTGACCTCCGGAAATATCTTCCGATTCCGGCACCTCTGCGACGTGCGCCGCCAAGCGACCCCTCCAGACCCGAAAAAGGTGGCTCTGCCAAAAGGCAGAGCCACCTTCACTTCCACACTCTTACTGCACAATCAGATTGGTATATCCCATCAGGCTTTCATCCACAGCCCTTGCTGCTTCCCTGCCCTCACGGATTGCCCATACTACAAGGGACTGGCCTCTGTGCATATCCCCGGCTGTAAAGACATTCTTCACGCTGGTTTCATAGGCACCTGCGCCGGTCTTCACATTGCTTCTCTCATTGATATCTACATGGAACGCATCTGTTACATATTTCTGGCTTCCAAGGAACCCTGCCGCGATCAGCACGATCTCTGCGGGAAGAGTCTGCTCGGAGCCCGGCACCTCGCTCATCTTCATCCGTCCGCTTGCAGGATCCTTCTCCCAGGAAAGCTTCACGATCTTGACTGCCTTAAGGCTGCCGTTTTTATCCTTCACAAATTCCTTCACCGTAGACTCATAGATCCGGGGATCATGGCCAAATACAGCGATAGCTTCCTCCTGACCATAATCTGTCTTGCAGATCTTTGGCCATTCCGGCCAGGGATTGCTGGCACTTCTGGTATCAGGAGCCTTTGGCATCATCTCGATCTGTGTTACAGACTTGCAGCCATGACGGATGCTGGTTCCCACACAGTCATTTCCGGTATCACCACCGCCAATGATAACCACATTTTTGCCCTTGGTATCCACATATTTCTTGTCTTCAAAATCAGAATCCAGCAGGCTCTTCGTATTGGCCTTCAGGAAGTCTACTGCAAAGTAGATCCCCTTGGCATCCCTGCCCGGTACACTAATATCTCTCGGGTTGGAAGCACCGCAGGCAAGTACGACTCTGTCATACTCCTTCAAGAGCTTTTCTGCCTTGATATCCTTACCGACATCCACACCGGTTTTAAACACGATGCCTTCTGCCTCCATGACCTTGATCTTACGGTCTACGATATGCTTCTCCAGCTTCATATTGGGAATTCCGTACATCAAAAGTCCACCAACCCTGTCAGAACGCTCATACACCGTTACGCTGTGGCCTCTTTTATTCAGCTGATCGGCAACAGCAAGTCCGGAAGGACCGCTTCCTACAACTGCTACCGTCTTTCCTGTCCGGACCTTGGGAGGCTTCGGATCGGCATAGCCCTTTTCATAGGCATTCTCAATAATCGCATATTCATTTTCCTTCGTGGCAACCGGATCCCCGATCAGATTGCAGGTGCAGGCTGCTTCACAGAGCGCCGGGCACACACGGGAGGTAAACTCCGGAAAGCTGTTCGTCTTTTTCAGACGGTTATAGGCCTGCTGCCAGTTTCCGGTATAAACAAGATCATTCCATTCCGGCACCAGATTGTGCAGGGGGCAGCCGCTTGTCATTCCGCAGATGTTCATTCCTGCCTGGCAGAAGGGCACACCGCAGTCCATACATCTTGCTCCCTGAAGCTGCTGCTTTTCTCTCGGGAGGTGCTCATGGAACTCATTAAAATTCTTAATCCTGTCCTTAGGCTTTACGTCCTTTGATACTTCTCTTTTATAATCCATAAATCCTGTTGGTTTTCCCATCGTGACACCTCCTTATTTTGCTGCCCTGACTGCGTAGAATGCTTCGATCTGTGCCTGCTCTGCAGAAAGACCCTTTTCCTCCATCTGTACGATGGTAGCCAGCATCTTTTCGTAGTCGTGAGGGATGATCTTCTTGAACTTCGGCAGATAATCACTGAAATGATCCAGGATCATCTTACCCTTTTCGGAATTGGTCAGAGCCACATGCTCCTTGATCATATCCTTCAGTTCAATAACATCATATTTGGAAGTTACTTCATAGGAAGATACCATTTCCTTGTTCAGGCGGATATACAGGTCATTATCTTCATCCAGTACATAAGCCACACCGCCGCTCATACCTGCAGCAAAGTTCTTTCCTGTAGGGCCAAGAACTACCACACGGCCTCCTGTCATATATTCACAGCCGTGGTCACCCACGCCCTCTACAACAGCAATCGCACCGGAGTTTCTGACACAGAAACGTTCACCGGCAACACCATTGATAAAGGCTTTTCCACTGGTTGCACCATACAGTGCCACATTTCCAATAATGATATCTGCAATAATTTCTGGAGCGTGTTTGTCACCACACTCATCCACAATTATTTGGCGGATTTCTTCGTCATTACAGACAATTAACGCACCAATAGCTTCATGATGACGACCAATCGACTTGGACATCAATGTTGTCTTTGCTTCAATGGAAAAGCTGTCGATCTTGTCCCGCATTTTCTCATTGATATTTTTGCAAAACTTATTATCCGGTAGTTCTTCAAGTGTCATCGGTTTTCGATAGGGCATCTCACAGACATGGGACAAAGGATAGTGCCCGATATCATGTAGTAATCCGGCTAACCGCAAAATTTTCCGGTCCTTATCATCCAAGTCCAAGCTAATCGCCATTTTATCAGCAATATGCATAACGCCCAAAGAATGAATGAATCTAGTATGCTCAGAACCCGGATAGACCCAATTAACAACACTAAGCTGCTTAATACTCTGCAAACGTTTAAACAACTGAGTTTCCATGATTTTCTTCTCAGCTGCAGTGTAGGGAATAAATCCATGCACATTATCAAGAATTTGCCCAACAAAT
>ERZ773192.266-NODE-266-length-68109-cov-16.023716_pt1 | contig 68109 bp, 50 predicted proteins | sample MGYA00581010_ERZ773192 | MGnify/ENA primary metagenome ERZ773192 (study PRJEB29015, sample SAMEA2737741) | human gut metagenome | biome: human gut; feature: human-associated habitat; material: faeces | place: China | collected 2012 ...
CCAGATAGGTATTAGCGAAAAGTTTAATCGCTTCTGCTTCAGTGGAGTCGGTAAACAGGGTCGGGATATTTTGCTTAATCGCCCCTTCCTGTAACAACGCAGCAAAACGTTCAGCGCGTTCTGAACTCTCACCGATGACAATACGTGAAGGATGGAGATTATCGTAAAGGGCTTTACCTTCACGGAGAAATTCCGGAGAGAAAATAATATTTTCAGTACGATATTTCTTATGCATCGCTGCGGTAAAACCAACGGGAACCGTTGATTTGATGACCATAACCGCATAAGGATTTATCTCAACTACGTCTTTAATTACTGATTCTACACTGGATGTATTGAAATAATTAGTTTTAGGATCATAGTCGGTTGGAGTGGCGATGATGACATAATCAGCATCCCGGTAGGCTTCATTTTTATCTAATGTGGCATTAAAGTGTATTTTATCTGATTGCAAAAACTGCTGAATTTCCTTATCAACAATAGGAGATATCCGATCATTCAGCATAGCAACGCGTGACGGTAAAATATCTAATGCCACAACCTCATGATTTTGTGCGATTAGAAGCCCGTTTGACAAGCCTACATAGCCAGTACCGGAAATGGTGATTTTCATTTCATGCTCTCAGAATTAACTTAACTGTGAATCATGATGTTTTTAGCATCCTGATAAGAGTTAAAAGTTTTAACGCTACGTTGTAAGATGGTCAACGCAACGAAAAACAATTCAGATTTTCTTTATAAGAATAGCTGATATTTATTAAGTTAATATTAAGCAGTGAAATTTAGTCTATAAGATAATTGGCAAAAAAAAGCCCGGTGCAATATACGCCGGGCCTCAATTTTATTGTTGGTTAAATCAGATTAATCCAGCCATTCAGTATGGAACACACCTTCTTTATCAATGCGCTTATAAGTATGCGCACCGAAATAGTCACGCTGTGCCTGGATCAGGTTCGCAGGCAGAACAGCGGCACGGTAGCTGTCATAATAGGCAACCGCAGCGGCGAAGGTAGGAACCGGGATACCGTTCTGTACTGCATAAGCAACGACATCACGCAGCGCCTGCTGGTAGTCATCGGCAATTTGCTTGAAGTACGGAGCCAACAGCAGGTTAGCGATCTGCGGATTTTCGGCATATGCATCGGTGATTTTCTGCAGGAACTGCGCACGGATGATGCAGCCAGCACGGAAAATCTTCGCGATTTCGCCGTAGTTTAGATCCCAGTTGTACTCTTCAGACGCGGCACGCAGCTGAGAGAAGCCCTGAGCGTAAGAAACGATTTTGCCCAGATACAGCGCACGACGAACTTTTTCGATGAACTCAGCCTTGTCACCTGCTGGCTGCGCTTGCGGACCAGAAAGAACTTTTGATGCAGCAACGCGCTGATCTTTCAGAGACGAGATATAACGTGCAAACACAGACTCGGTAATCAGCGACAGCGGTTCGCCGAGATCCAGCGCACTCTGGCTGGTCCATTTGCCCGTACCTTTATTAGCCGCTTCATCCAGAATTACATCAACCAGGTAGTTGCCGTCTTCATCTTTTTTGGTGAAGATATCTTTGGTGATATCGATCAGGTAGCTGCTCAGTTCACCGTTATTCCACTCGGTAAACGTCTGCGCCAGTTCTTCGTTGGAAAGATTCAGGCCGCCTTTCAGGAGAGAATAGGCTTCAGCAATCAGCTGCATATCACCGTATTCAATACCGTTGTGAACCATTTTCACATAGTGACCTGCGCCATCGGCACCAATATAGGTAACACATGGCTCCCCATCTTCAGCCACTGCGGCGATTTTGGTCAGGATCGGTGCAACCAGTTCATAGGCTTCTTTCTGGCCACCAGGCATGATGGAAGGTCCTTTCAGTGCACCTTCTTCACCACCGGAAACACCGGTACCGATAAAGTTAAAACCTTCTGCAGACAGCTCACGGTTACGACGAATGGTGTCCTGGAAGAAGGTGTTACCACCATCAATGATGATGTCACCTTTATCGAGGTATGGTTTGAGAGAATCAATAGCAGCATCCGTGCCTGCACCTGCTTTCACCATTAACAGGATGCGACGAGGCGTTTCCAGAGATTCAACAAACTCTTTCACCGTATAGTAAGGAACCAGTTTCTTGCCTGGATTTTCGGCAATCACTTCTTCGGTCTTTTCACGGGAACGGTTGAAAATAGAGACGGTATAACCACGGCTTTCGATGTTGAGCGCAAGGTTGCGCCCCATCACTGCCATACCGACGACGCCGATCTGTTGCTTTGACATTGTTTACTCCTGTCAGGGGGTGGTCACCGCCGAGTGTGCGGCTTAAATGTGGTATAGATGTTAACTCACTCATAGAGATGCTGAATAGCATTACCTTGGCTATACCACACTGGATATCTCATCTTTTCCGTCTTTTAAAACCCATTTATATGAAATTACTGGATTACTTACTCAGTAACTCAAGGATAAGTTTTGTTTTTTCTTCCATCAGCGGCACATCACCGCGCGATTCCACATTCAACCGCACCACCGGTTCGGTGTTGGAGGTGCGCAGGTTAAAGCGCCAGTCGGCAAAGGTCATGCTGATGCCATCGGTACGATCCACCGCCAGCGCCTCACGGCTAAAATGCTGTTCGACGCGATTAATCGCCTCAACGGGTTGCGCCAGTTTGCTGTTGATCTCACCGCTTGCCGGAAACGCCGCCATCCGGTCGCGCACCAGTTCGCCCAGCGTTTTTCCTTTCAGGCACACCAGTTCGGCGACCAGCAGCCACGGGATCATGCCGCTGTCGCAGTAAGCGAAATCACGGAAGTAATGGTGGGCGCTCATTTCGCCACCGTAGATGGCGTCTTCCTTGCGCATACGTTCTTTAATAAAGGCGTGTCCGGTTTTCGACATTACCGGGGTGCCGCCTGCGGCAGTCACCACATCAATAGTGTTCCAGGAGAGACGCGGATCATGGATGATCTTCGCGCCGGGATTTTTTTCGAGGAACGCTTCTGCCAGCAGGCCGACAATGTAGTAGCCCTCGATAAACTGCCCTTTTTCGTCAAACAGAAAACAGCGGTCAAAATCGCCATCAAAGGCAATGCCCATATCCGCGCCGTGTTTGATGACCGCATTGCGGGTGTCGTCGCGGCATTCCGGCAGCAGCGGGTTAGGAATACCGTTGGGGAAATTGCCGTCCGGTGTGTTGTGTACTTTGATTAATTCCACGGGCGCGCCGAGGGCTTTAAAGCGGGCTTCAATGGCGTCCACTACTGGACCCGCTGCGCCGTTCCCGGAGTTGATCACCAGCTTGAGCGGCGTGAGGTTTTTGACATTGATATAACCGAACAGGTGATCAACGTAAGCGTCACGCAGGTTGATTTGCTGATAGCGACCGCGTTTGGTTTCATCGACGGGAGGAAAGTCGTTGGCTTCAGCCAGACGCTGGACATCGCGCAGTCCGGTATCGCCGCTGATCGGGCGAGCCCCCTCGCGAACCAGCTTCATGCCGTTATAATCCATCGGATTATGGCTGGCGGTAACTTCAATGCCGCCATCCACGCCGAGATGGAACGTGGCGAAATAGATCTCTTCGGTGCCGGACATGCCGATATCCAGCACATCGACGCCCGCATCCTGTAAACCTTTCGCCAGCGCCAGTTTTAAGGTTTCGCTGGTGAGGCGGACATCACCGCCTAACACAATGGTTTTCGGTTTGAGAAATTCGCCATAAGCGCGACCAATGCGCCAGGCAATATCTTCATTCAGTTCTTCGCCTAATTTCCCGCGAATATCATAGGCTTTAAAGCAGGTTAAACAATTCATTCCTTATACCTTCATTTTTCAAGTCTAAATACATCACTCGGATCAATACACTCTCCGATTTGAGTTTCTAAAAATTCAACCGGAATTATACTAGGATTATGAATAGAGTGCGTACAACCGATAGGTATATGGACAGTTTGATTTTCTGTGATTATTTTTTTATTCCATCTATATATACCACTGCAGTCCCAGATAGTATCGTCCATTGTTCGTTACGATGATAGTGTTTTTGTAATGAGATTGACTTCCCTGGCTCAATAGTAACAAAGTTAATTTTATATTTAGAAGAATCGACTAAAGATAAAGTTGTTCCCCAAGGCAGGTAACGAACGTTATGTCGCTTGTATTCATATCGATTATTCTCCTTTAAATAATTAACGACATTTTTAACATTTTGAACAGAGTCCCGATGTGAGACTAATACTGAATCTTTGGACGCGACAACAACTATATTATTTAATCCGATAGCAGAAGTAAAAACACCATCACTTTTAATATAGCAATTTTTTGAATCATTTAAGAAAACATCACCTGAAATACAATTACCATGAGTATCTTTATCCGAGATTTCCCATAATGCTCCCCAAGCTCCTACATCACTCCATTGAGAATCAAATTGCAAAACTTTGACATGAGAACTATTTTCCATGACTGCGTAATCAACAGATTCATTAGCACAGCTTTCGAAAATAGTCTTGTCAATTCTTCTAAAATCCATATCACTAACAATTGAATCTATCGAACTCGAACATACATCATATATATTAGGATGGTATTTTTTTAGTTCTCTTAAGTATGCCATTGGTTTAAACATGAACATTCCACTGTTCCATAAATATAGTTTTTCAGCTATATATTCCTCTGCTTTTTCTTTATTTGGTTTTTCTACAAACTTATCAACCATGAATACATCATCTGATATTGATTTTCCTTTTTTAATATATCCATACCCTGTTTCCGGATGGGATGGCGTGATCCCAAACGTTATGAGGCTTTGATCATCAATAGCAGTTGATGCTTTTTTAATAAAATTTAAAAAATAATCACCATCTCCAATAAAATGATCAGCAGCTAAAACAAGCATAATACAATCTTTATTTTTCAAGGATAGTGCTGCAAGTGTTATCGCAGGTGCGGTGTTTCTGCTACAGGGTTCAAGAATTATATTGTTATTCAATAAATTCAATTCTTTTAATTGCTGCGCAACTAAAAAACGATGTTCTTCATTACAAATAACTAACGGTGCGTCAAAATGCTTATTATTCACTCTAGATAACGTCTGTTGGAGAAGTGATAATGAGTCATGTAAAAGAGGTAAAAACTGCTTTGGATGCTCCTCTCGTGACATAGGCCAAAGCCGACTACCCACACCACCAGCAATAATTACAGGAACGATTTTAGCACAATTATTTACATTCATATTTTGCTACCAAAAATCTCTTTAAGTATAGTAGATGAATATTCCCATTGATATTTTTTCTTATTCAGCAAAATCCTCTCTTTAATTGAAAGGAAATTATTAGATAAATAATCCAGGGCTTTTTCAAAGCTAGCTGAATCATTATAAGTAAATGATAAATTTCTCAAGTCACAGTCTTTCAGAAATTCATATGGATCTCCACAATCTGTTGTTATCATCACTGTATTATAATTTAGAGCTGTATACATAACACCTGATTGTGAAGCGGCTTTGTATGGTAGTACAAGAACTATATTGGAGGATAATAATTTTTCAATTTCATTTAATGATAAATATTCATCGGTCACTTTCGCACCAGCCCGCTGGAACATATTTATAAGATATTTCTTATCTCTATCAAATTTTCCATATATCTCCAGACTGTAACCTTTAGCTATTATTAAATGTATGTTTTCAGCGAGAAAATCAACTCCTTTATAGTCTTTCACATTGCCCCAAAAAATGATTTTTCTAGGTGCTTCAAAAAAGTTATTTTTAATATTAGCTTCATCGAAGTTAATTGGCATCACACCATGTTTTAACACATATGATTTCTCACTAATATTATTTAACTTGTTGTATATTGATAAAAATTCATTTTTTGTGAAATCACTAACGAATATGATTTTATTAGCGAGAGAAGCGAGGATGTTATTTTTTAGATATGCTTTTTTTATCCGCCCATGCTCAACACTATTATGGAAAGTCATAACAAATTTAGATTTAATAATGTAGAGAAAAATAACTTCAACATACGGTAACAATGACCATTGTAAATTAATGGCAGTATATTTTTTCGAAGTAAACACAACCTTTAATAACATTAATATATAACTAATCACCCCCAACAATTTACTCCCATAAGATACATTGTAGACATGAACTTTGACATTAGGAATTAATGAAATCTTCTTAACATAATCAAAATTATATTTTGTTTTCGAACAAAAAAAATCAATCTCATAATCCTTTGACAAACTTCTAATAAAAAAATAGTCATATGGTAATGCGTACGATGCAGGATCTATTATAGCTATTTTATTCATATTAATGGAACGCTCTTTTATAACTGACATTTATAATATTATGAAGATTTCTTCTTTTAATGTATTTTGCCGGATTACCTGCAAACATCGTATTTTCTTTAACATTTTTTGTTAGGACAGAACCAGCGCCTAAAACACCAAATTTTTCAATATTACTTCCTGGTAATAATAGTGAGTATGATCCTATAATACAATTGTCTTCTATAATTATTTTCTTTGAGATCGTTTCATATCTTTCATCGTGAATATTATGATATTGTGTAAGTATTTTCACCCCTAATGTTATGTCAACATTATGACCTATATCTAGGCCTCCTCGGCAATCTAGAAATGACCCCCATTGTATATTTGTACCTGATTTAACCTTTAATTTCCAAGGACTAAAAAACTTTACCCCCATATGAATATTGACACCTTTGTCAATCTTTGCCCTGTAAAAAAAACGTAAAAAAAACCATCTCAGATAATATGAAGGAATATAGCAAATCATATGATTCCATATACCAACATATATATACATTAAGTTTTTTTTCATTCTAAACATAAAATATTCTCTCTAACTATTTTTAATCCTTCGTGGTTGAAATAATTTTCATTGACTTCTTTTTTAACTTGTGGAATATTCATTTCACTAACAAAATGATTGCATATATATTCCTCCCACGAATCGATTATAATAATTTTATCCTTGAATATAGTTTTCATATATTGGCTGAAGATGCAATTACTCATAAATATTTTTGCGTGGGTTTGCAGAGCTTCGTAAAAAACTCCACTTACTCTATAGTCGAAATATTGTGGAATGAAAATGGCATCTGCAATTGTAAGTTCTTCATCATAATTATCGTAATATTCTTTAAATATGATATTATCTAATACCCCTGACATTCCTTTAGTACATAACAAATAACCTTCTCCTAATTTGCGAAAACTATCGCATATTTCATTCTTTAATTTTTGCTCAACAAAAGAAGGCATAAATACTTTAATAGTCTTTTCTTTTCGATACTCTCTAACTGGAAGTTTTCTCATTGGATGAGGAATATATAAACTATTTTTTTTATATTTGTTTTTAATGTATTCACTTATATAAGTCACAAGTCCAATATGTGTGATATTTTTTTTGGGTATTATACTATAGAATATATTTTTTAAGAAACTTGTCGGTATAGTATTATGTTCTATCAAATATATTTCAAGACCATTCTTTCTAATGAGTCTCATAAAATTCATATAAACAGCTGTAGAATAAACTTCATACGATAGAAATATTAATTTCTCATAGCCATGATTATTTGCATAAGAAATAATATCATTCAATATTTTCAGCTGCTTAATTTTATATTTTATTATATTGGTTTTGTCTAGGTCACGATCTGGGAAAACCTTACAAACCAGTTGCATAGCACATTGCATATATTCAGAAACGTAGTAATCAATAGTTATATGCTGGTCGTTTTTAAACCACTCTATTACTCCCAAATTGAAATTCAAATGCCCTTTTTCTGATAGAGGATCTGCTATTAATATTTTCATTATATACTAGTTCCTTTTTATATTTTTCAGCAATAATAAATTTAATAAAAATGCGAATAGAAAAATATGCATTGGTTGCCAAAACATATTTACACAAAATACAGCATACAAAAAACAAAACAAATAAACCTTAAATTCTTTGCTATAAATAGTGCCTATAATAAGACTTTTTTTCATCATTTTGTATGATTGGTTCATGAATAACAAAATCACGCCTAAATAATAAATTAAAAAAATCAATCCACCTTTAAGAAATATATAATTAGTAAATGAGTGAGGGCGCACAAATTTATTTTGCAAGATTTCATTAAAACTGTAATCTGAAATACCTAAATTTATTGGAAATCCTGTGAGAGAAAAATCAAAATAGCCACCGAATCCAAACCCCACAAAAATAGGATAGATATAGTTTATACTTGCCCCAATGATATTTCGAATCTCATATAGCCTAACTAAAACTGAACCAGATGATTGTTCACTACCTGTAATTAATTTTGAGAAGAAATCAAATTTATATAATAAAAAATCGAAGCTCTGTGGCGAATATACTGACAATGTGAATACGAATAAAAATGCAATAAGTATTAACATTACTAGCGCAATAATAGCATTTGTACGAAGAATATTATTTCTAAATAGAAGAATAAGAAAAAGCAACAGCATTATGCAAATAAATACAAATGCTATATCTTCACGTTTCATTGATATTGCTGCCAACAATGAAAGACCAGTAAGTACTGCTCTTTTCAATTTATTACGCGTTGCCATAGCAAAAACAAACATTAATGGGTACGCCACATAAGCTTGAGTTGCGTATTCTAAATTTGGAGTACCCGTCACGTAATCATTTAGCAGAAAATATAAAGTTCTTACCCCAACCACACATATTGAAAAAAAGAGAATATCATAAATTTTTACTATTATATTCTTATCTTTATAAATTAAATTCGCGACTAAAGCACCAATAGTCCATACAATAAATAAACGGGCATCTGATATAATATTTCGCATATCGGGCACTTTGCCGATAGCAGTGGAAATTATCGTAGCCAATAATAGAAATCCACAAACCACATATAAACTTATGAAATAAGATGAGACATTCGTTCTTTGTAGCTTAGCGTGAGTATAAAACAACTTACATAGAGCAATTAAACCTATATATATAATTGCAACTACTGATAAACCTAACCCCCATAATTGTACAGAGTGAAAGCTATAAAAAGATCCAACCTCTTGATTATTGCTATTCACTACTTGTTCAACAAATGTTCTCGAAAATTGAGGTGTAATTAACGAAAATAACAAATATATTTTTACAGCAGAATCTAAACCTTTAAAGCTTGAAATAACTACAGCTAAAAGCATTAAATAAGAAATAATAACACCGTAAATTGTATCCGATAAATATTGCACATAGTAACCGGATAACAATGCAACTAAGACAATCAGAACCCCATAAGAAATTTTATTTGATTGTTCTTCTTTGTGATGTGAAAAATATACATCTGGAGTCAATTTATATCTCCATAAGAAATATTAAGTAAAAAGATATTTTCGTCGGTTACAATAAATCCATTGCAATATCCAGCCACCTAATCTAGATGCAAGAAATGCAATCGCACCAATAATAAAACCGACCGTTTTATAGCATATTAAAAATGTAACAATGAAAAATATAAGTTGCGATACTTTTAGAATCAGGAAGAAAGATTGATCTCTATGATTTATAAATGCCTCCCAAACACCAAAAACCAGAGTTCCCGCATATGCTATAGTTAAAATAACAAATATGTAAATATCGTTAGCACTACAATATTCCATAATAATAGCTTTACTAAGGTAAGCTACTGCTAAAAGCAATAATAGGCCTATCACTGTAAATAAAAATAATTTATGCGTGATATTTTTTACTGCATCAATATCAAGTTCTTGTGCAGACAGTCCTCTAATGAATACCGTATTAATAGCTCCTGCAAGCAAAGGTGCTGCAAAAAATATCATTGATATCCTTGCATATTCTCCTGCCGCCGCATCATTAAAAAAATGCGATATAAAAATGACATCAGCACGCATACATACTATTGCGAATATATTCGCAATATACAATTTCCATGCCATTTTCGTAAGATCTTGTGCACCATCCAACTCTGCATAACTTATATTTTTAGTTTTCTCAAAACTTAGCAACATAGCAACTATACTCACAACTATCATTACTAAGTATATAGCATTTGCGTCAAGCTTCTCATTGATGAAAACTATTAGAAAACAGACCCCAAATATCCCTAGACTTCGTAGAAAAGGAAGATAAAAAATAACCCTTGAACTTCCTCCCCAATCATTAACAATTTGCAGTTTTACAGAGTTTAATTTTAAAGTAATACCGACAATGCTACATACTATAAATGATAATGCAATCACCGGTGAAAATGAGTAAAATGCAACAAAAAAAACTATTATTATCGCTACAATAAAATACTTATGATATTTTCTAAATACATCAATTATGCTAAAAGATTTCCCTTTTTCTGAAAGTGAAATCACTAATGCATTTGGTAGCCCCAAGTCCAATAAAACATACATTATTCCAAGCAAATAATAATATTTGGTAAATAGACCATAATCATTTACACTATATACTCGACTTAATATCAGTAAAGATACAAAAGTTAAGATTGATGCAGATATATTACTTGAAATGATCTTCGCAATTGCAGAATATGTACTTGTCTTCACATAATCCTCTTCATCGAAAAACGGCTCGCCATGCATAATTTAAAAAATACCACAGTGATTCTATTAAATTAATATTTTCTAGATTACGATAAATAGACCATTGCCTCAGAGCTTTTTTTACTTTATTCCTTGAAATAGAACCTGAAGCGATACGATACATTGTTAATGCTTGCGGATATAAAACCGCCTTAGTATCATTATTTTTCAGCAACTTTAACCAAAGTGCGTAATCTTGCCCTGTACGTATCAATGGCATTGTTATATCTTCAAAAGCATCTTTTTTCAACATGACTGTAGAGCAACCTAATGTAACCTTTTTAGCAAGAAGTTCTTTATAATTAATTGCTACTGATTCATTTCTTGCATCTATTTTTTTATTAATTTTATTGCCATTTTCTGAAATAAGCATATACGCTGTAAAACTGAAACTATAACCATTTTTTTTCATAAATCCCAGTTGTTCTTGCAGTTTATTTTTCTCCCATAAGTCATCACTATCCAGGAAAGCTAAATATTTCCCCTTAGATTTTCCAATGCTGTTATTCCTCGATACTGCAGCACCACTATTCTCTTTATTCCTATAAATTCTTACTTTTGGATCCGCTGCGCTTATCTCTTCAAGGATTTCCCAAGTTCTATCAAACGAACAATCATCAGTAACAATCCATTCCCAATTACTGTAAGTTTGATTACGTATCGAATCGTAAGTCTGAACGATAAACTCTTCTGAATTATATGATGGCGTAATAATAGAAACTAAATCAGTGCTCATCGTGTTAATCTATTTCCTCTTAATTTATTGTTCAAAAGAAATTCATAGAAACGCTACCGCCCCTGGCTTTACAGCTACCAGTGCACTGCATGCATGTCTACGATGTGACGAGCGTTACCCACTCGCGCTTAACCCGAAAAATTCAAACGCTAATTGTCTTACCAATCCGCCCTGGAAACAAGGAAAATCCTGGAAAACTTTGACTAAAATCCTATTGCTAACTCGTTGTTATTCTGATTGTTTATATAAAACAACGGCAGGAATATTCGCAGCAAATTACTTTCGCCACGAATCTTCACTGCCGTTATAATTTTCTTATCAACCGTTACATTCGGTCAGATTTTCATTATTCGCTTAACAGCTTCTCAATACCTTTACGGAACTTAGCCCCTTCTTTCAAGTTGCGCAGTCCATACTTCACAAACGCCTGCATATAACCCATTTTTTTACCGCAGTCGTAGCTGTCACCTGTCATCAGCATGGCATCAACGGACTGTTTTTTCGCCAATTCAGCAATGGCATCAGTCAGTTGAATACGTCCCCATGCACCAGGCTGAGTGCGTTCAAGTTCCGGCCAAATATCGGCAGAAAGCACATAGCGACCAACGGCCATGATGTCTGAGTCCAGTGTTTGCGGCTGATCCGGTTTTTCGATGAATTCAACAATGCGGCTGACTTTGCCTTCGCGATCCAGCGGTTCTTTGGTCTGAATGACGGAGTATTCAGAGAGGTCACCCGGCATACGTTTTGCCAGCACCTGGCTGCGGCCCGTTTCGTTGAAGCGCGCAATCATGGCAGCAAGGTTGTAGCGCAGCGGGTCGGCGCTGGCGTCATCGATCACAACGTCTGGCAGCACCACGACAAATGGGTTGTCACCAATGGCGGGTCGTGCACATAAAATGGAGTGGCCCAAACCTAAAGGTTCGCCCTGACGCACGTTCATAATGGTCACGCCCGGCGGACAGATGGACTGCACTTCCGCCAGCAGCTGACGCTTCACGCGCTGTTCAAGGAGAGATTCTAATTCATAAGAGGTGTCGAAGTGGTTTTCGACCGCGTTCTTGGACGCGTGAGTTACCAGGAGGATTTCTTTGATCCCTGCAGCCACAATCTCGTCAACAATGTACTGAATCATTGGCTTGTCGACGATCGGTAGCATCTCTTTGGGAATCGCCTTAGTGGCAGGCAACATATGCATCCCAAGACCCGCTACAGGAATAACTGCTTTTAAATTCGTCATCATTTTCCTACCTCTAATTGGCTGATAGTGCGTAAATTATGCCATAGGTTAGCCAAACGGTATGGCTATATACCAAAGCTTAGTTCCGCATAACTTTGATTAAACCTTACGATAACACTACACACCATCAGCATCTGGGTTACTCGGATTACTCGGAAATCCACATACTGATAATTTAATCAGTACCTCTTTCCGAATAATCGTAGTCCAACCTGGTCCTTTTTTCTCTGACTCGTCTGCATTACTCAGAAACAAACGTTATGTCGTCTTTTTTGGCATGAACGAATTCATACTGCAGAGTTCGATCCAGACCTTGCGACAGCGTATACGGTGCCACAAAACCTGAAGAATGCACTTTCGTTGCGTCAAACTGTGTTGTTGCGCAGAATTTTTTCACGCGCACAGAGCTGACAGCGTATTTTTTGCCCGTAATTTTGCTCAGGATATCAAAGCAATATCCACCCAGCATTCCTAGTGGGTAAGGCAAGTGCATAGAAGGGATCTTTTTGTTCAGGCTTTGTTCAACTTCAGCAACCAACTGGTTCATATTCAGGTCTGGCTTATCAACGTAGTTATAAACCTCGTAACCTGCGGTAACATTCTTCAGTTTGTACTTGATAAACTCAACAATGTTTCCAACATAAGCCATGGACTTATAGTTAGTCCCTGCGCCCACCATCATAAACTTGCCGCCAGCGATCTGTTTCAGCAAGTTATAGACGTTACCGCGGTTGCGTTCACCGAAGATAACGGTAGGACGGATGATGGTTAATGAACGTTCTGTTGGTGCTTTGTTATACCATTCACGCAGCACTTCCTCTGCCTGCCACTTACTTTTGCCGTAGTGGTTGAAAGGATCGTGTGGATGGTTTTCGTCAGGGTTGTGTTTGTTCAAACCATAAACAGCAACGGAACTGGTAAAGATGATATTTTTAACGCCATTTTTTTCCATGGCCGCCAGCACATTGCGGGTACCCTGAACGTTGACATCATAATAGAGAGAAGTAGGGCTAACGTCATCGCGGTGTTCCGCTGCCAGTAGTACAACAGTGTCAAAACCGGCTAACGCCTGGTCGAGTGCCTGTTGATCACGAACATCGCCAATCTGTGTGATTTCTGGATAAAAGTGGCTCTGCTGTTTGTCCAGGTTCTTGATATTAAAGTCAGCAATTGCCGTTTCAAGTAGTCGGGTTCCTACGAATCCGGAAGCTCCTATGAGCAAAACGTTATCGTTCATAAATCACTTTAGTCTGGTTGTTACGTAAGAAACACAAGATAAAGATGAGTACCTTCCCTGAGTAGTCAATGCTGCCCAGCCCCAGCTTTAACAGTTAGTGTGAGGATTATAATCTTTTAGAACATTATATCCAGTAAGTTTATGAATGGTCGCAAATCTACTCCCTCCGTTCCGGCAATCTAAAGTTAATCTTTTCCACATTAACAATATGGTGATTAACTCTGTCGATATCGACGGAGCTTTGCCCTTTTTCATTCACCGCATGAACATTTGCAAGAGACAGCAGTGTTTCTTTTTTCGCCATAAAGACGCCGCGAACGTCTTTGCGCATGTCGAAGTTCATGCTCAATGCTGGTCCAACTGAGGATTCCTGCATCACCTTGATATTACGCATAAAAAGATGTTGCGGTTTGTTGTGTAACTCCAGCGACGCACGCTTCATCTCAATGTTAGTCAGCGCCACAAAGGAGACAGCATTCCCGGCGGAGATTTGGATGCCGCGCAATTTATAAGCAAGATGGGTGTTATCCAGTTGAATATTATTCACTCGGAAATTTTGCGGTATCGAGAGATATTTGCCTTTAATTACCCCATAGCCGATTAACATCCCGGCGCTATTAATCATTTCAATATTATCAATCACGAAATTGTCACAACCGTAAATAGCGACCGTCGCGTTATCAATACCTGCTTTCTTACTGAAATCCGGCGTGATATTGCGGGCTTTGATATTACGAATAACAAAATGTTTACCATTTTCAACATGGATCAACTGCCGACAATCCGATCCCGTGATATTCGCCACGACAAAGTTTTTCACTGCCTGGTCTTCCGGGTAGTTATTATCATAAGTGCTTCCCGCAAGACCTATGCCGATGCCCCAGTTGATTTTGCCGTTGGTACAGTTGATGCGCTCGATGACATGGTCAGATATCAAAATATCACGGTCGTTAATCGCCACGTTCCATTCAATGGCGTCGCCCTGTAAATCACTAAATTTACAGTTGGTGATGTTGGCACCGATAATCTGGTTATGAAATCCCTGGCGTAAGATGGCGTAATTAGCGTGGCTGACAGTGAGGTTATCGATGGTCAGGTTGCGCATGACCCGTTTGTTTTTGCCGCCGATATAAATCTGCGTTACCGGGCCAAAGCCGCTCATCGCCAGCCCTTTGATGGTGCAGTCAGAACCACGCACATCCAGGGTGATGTTATGCATACTGCCGCCCTCCTCCCCTGTCACCTGGCTGCCGTCCTGTAAGACAAATCGCCCTCTGCCGTTGCCGCGCAGGCTTCCAAGGATGTGTAACGTTTTGCCGGGAGGGATGAAGATGCCGGTGTTGATATTGTCACAAACGAATCCAGCAGGCACGACGACCGTTTGCCCTTCGCTGAAGGCTTGTTTAAATGAGGCGATCCAGTCGTGAGGGTTGTAGTCGTTAATGTTAACGCTTTGTCGGGCGGGAAGTGCGCGAGCGAAAGGGGTATGGAGGAAGGCAAGCGCCGAGCTTGCCGTCAGGAAGGTGCGTCGGGAGAGTTTTTTAAATGGCATGCGTTCTCCTCTATAAAGCCTGCAGCAAGCTGGCGAGTTCTCGATTGATCACCTGCTGGTTAAAATCGTGTTCGACTTTTTCGCGCGCACGTTTGACAACCGGAGCCAGTTCGTCAGTGTCCAGTTGGCTAAATGCCGCCAGACGTTGTGCCAGTGCGCGAGCATCGTTCTCAGGCACCAGCCAGCCGGATTTATCGGCCTCCACCAGTTCCGGTATTCCGCTATGCAGAGTGGAAACTACTGGAATGCCGACCGCCATCGCTTCCATGAGCGCTACCGGAATGCCTTCCATATCACCATCCGCGCCCGTTACCGATGGCAACAGGAAGACATCCGCGTCGTCGAGCATCGCTTTCACTTCATGGCTCGGTTTAAAGCCAGGCATCTCTACCACATCTTCCAGTTGATATTGTTCGATGAGCGTGCGCAGGCGTCGTTCCCACGGGCCAATGCCGAGGATGCGATAGCGAAATGCCACGCCCAGCTCTTTCAACTGACGGCAGGCTTCGATCGCCACATGCAGGCCTTTTTTCTCGGTTAAGCGTGCGACAGATATGATTTCCAGCGGCGTTGCGGGCGCTTTCACCGGACGCGGGCTAAAGCGCGTCATGTCCACGCCCATACGCGATACGGCAATTTTTTCCCTCGGGCAGCCCATTTTTTGCAGCCTTCCGGCCCACAAATCGCTTATCGGTAACATCAGGTCGCCACGGCGAAACAGTTGTTGATATTCGGGAGTGTAATGGTTGAGCACTTCCCGCCTGGAGATATCAATACCGTGGAAAATGGTGGCAATTTTGCCGCGAATGACACCCAGTTCCCGTAGTTTTGCTGCGGTTACCCCCGCCGGGCCAAAATGAGCGATGAACACATCGGCATGAAGCGGTTTTGCGACCTGACCGCAAATGGCAGACAAAATCAGGTTCCGCGACTCGGCACCATAGCGTTTGAGGTTGAGCGCCTGCCAGGTATTTTTACGATGAATGCCGCGTAAGGTCTGGCTGGCGCGGTGGCGCAGCTTCGCCACTTTGCCCGTAGGTTCGTCCTGTAACCAGCGGGTTATGGCGGCAAGGTTGTATTTCGTCCATGCCGCGTGGGTGTTTTGTGTGTCGCCTTTTTGCAGCGCGACAATCTCCACTTCAAAGCCCATATCAATAAACGCAGTGATTTGGTTAAGAACGAAGGTTTCCGACGACAGCGGAAATTTCAGTAAAAAGAAGCCGACCTTCATTTCACCTCCCCGATGCGTTCAAGCACAGATTGCACCATCTGCATTCCTGCATGACGCTCACGACTGACAGCTTCGTTAAGTCGTGCGTTCAGCGCCGGAAGCTGGCCTAAGGTATCCGCAACCATCGCTTGCAGGCTGCCGTCCAGTAAATGACGGATATCAATTGCCATCTCTGGTAGCCCCAGTTGTTGCATAATCCCGGCGGATTTATGTTCATAGTTGATGGCAATCGCCGGAGTAGCAAAGTTCATTGAGATAATGGCGGAGTGCAGGCGCGTACCGACGGTGAGTTCACAGGCCCCCAGAATTTTGCCCATTTCCAGATCGTTGAGTTCATCCATCACTACGTGGTAACGGGCAGGATCGCTGATGTGCTGACGCAAGTTGAGCGCCACCATGCGGTCGTCTTTGTTATAGCTGTCGATGCCCGTACAGGTGGAGAGCGCAATCACCTGATAGCCTTCGTCGAGAATGCGATTGACCACCCCGGCAAAGGCTTTTTCATACGCTTGCTGAGTGGTGCCGAGACGTTTGTCGAACGGTGCCAGTTCGCGCAGGGTAATTGCCACCGTTTTCTGTTGTGCGGCAACGTCCAGCCAGTGTTGAACGGCATAGCTGGCAGTGAAGTCTTCGGTGTGGTGATCGACCAGCCACGCAGTATCGACGCCATGTTCCACTTTTGCAGTGGTGATATTGCTGCGTTTCATCAGATCAAGGCTGACCGATTCGCGCAGGATCAGCGCGTCACAGTGACCAAAAACGTAGTTCGCCAGTTGGTTAAATTGCTCATCCTGGAAGGGACCGACGCTGTGACCAATCATAAACAGCGGCTTTTTCGCCATAAACGTGCAAAGTGCATGTTCAAACTGCGGCACGCCATAGAGATCGACAAAAAACGATCCGCCGACCTGAATAATGGCGTCGTAACCTGACAGCAGGCGCACGAAGTCGGTGAATCCCTGGGCGATGGCGATATTACGCAGCTTGCCAGTGTCGGTGACGCGTGAGAGCAATACCTGATGCTGGTAGCGGCGACGGAGGACTTTTTTAACGCGCCCGACAACGCCCGCCGCGCTGTTGTGTTGTTTCATTTGCAGGAACAGCGGATCGCCCATTACCGGGCGGTTGAGCAGCCAGGAAGAACTGACCGGATAGCGGCTCATGACGTCCACTTCGGCATGTGGATTGAGGATGTTGATGGCATCAAGTAAGCCGCGCAAGATGGCGCTGTCGCCGCGATTGCCGCAAGTGTGGTTGCCCAGAATAAGTAATTTCATTTTTTCCTCATAAATTTGATGCCAGGTGAGGCTGTGTTTGTTGTGTTCATTGCCGTTTTTTGCCTGATGCGACGCTGGCCGCGTCTTATCAGGCCTACAAGACCCGAGCACAGAACCGTAGGCCGGATAAGGCGTTCACGCCGCATCCGGCATTCAGTGCCTGATGCGACGCTGACGCGTCTTATCAGGCCTACAGGTCCCGAGCACAGAACCGTAGGATGGATAAGGCGTTTTACGCTGCACCCGGCAACCGTTGTCGGAACCGAAAACAACAACTCACCCCGCCCGTAAAAGCATTTTCATTTTTTCGCTGCGACAAAACTGACGCTTCACTTCCACCACCAGCGGATGGCGCGACAGCACAATCATCACCACAAACGCCAGCACGCCCGCGGCTATTTGCACCGCCAGCAGCATCCCCAGCGCCAGTTGCCCTTTCAGCACAATGCCCAGCGCATAACTGACCACCAGCGTCGGCAGCGAGAGATAAAACGGCAGCCACAAACTCAGGATGTACTGGCGATAACTGGAACCAAGAACCGGTTTAATCATCACGAAGTAACTCAGAATGGTGTTGATAATCTGCACCAGCAGGAAGCCAAGCGTGACGCCGATTGCGCCCGCCATCTGCCCACCAATAACAATCGCCGGAATAAACAGAAAGGTTTTGAATACGTTGAATTTAAAGCTGATGTCGACCCGCGCTTTCGCCATCAGCAGCGAACCAATCGGGTTACCCACGGAGCGCAGCAGACCCACAATACACAGCAATTGCAGCACCGGAATAATGCTGTTCCACTTCTCACCAAAGACCAGCGGTACAAAGTTATTCGACACCACCATCAGCCCCAGCAGCGCCGGAAAGTTGATAATCCCCACCACCGACAGCAGTTTGTAGAAGTTAATACGCAGCTTTTCGGTGTCGTCCTGAATTTTGGCAAACGCCGGAAACAACACACGGGTGATGATTGGGTTCAGCTTCATCGGTGGCACAACGGCCACGTTGTACGCCAGGTTGTATCCCCCTGCCACGCCCGCACCGAGAATACGCGCCAGCACGAGTGTTGAAAGGTTGGTGTTGAGATAGTTGATGATGCTGTCCGCCGTCAGCCAGGCACCAAAGCGTAAGTTCGGTGCCACCGACGCCAGCGAGAAGTGCAGACCGGGGCGATAAATTTTGCGGCCAAAGTAGCCAAACAGCAGCGTTCTTACCGCACTATTGACCAGATAACCGAGGATCGCGGTCATCGCCAGCGGCCAGAAATGGGCGCTAACCACTGTAAAAGTAAAGCCCGCCAGCACCGCGCTGGTTTCGATCATGCCGATTTTGTTGAACTCGAGCTCCTTCTGCATCAACGCGCGGAACTGTTGCCCGTGGGGGATCACCACAAACGCCAGCGACAATGTTTTAATCAACGGTGCCAGGTCCGGGTTATTCAGCACGTCGCCGATGAGATCACTCAACAAAAACACCGCCACACACACCACAAGCCCCAGCCCGACGTTCAGCCAGTACAACGTGGTGAGTTCAAGGTGACTGATTTCTTTTCGCTGAATAATCGAGTTAGCGATACCGAAGTCAGAAAGCGTATCTGCCAGCGCGATAATCACCAGCGACACGGTAAGCAGGCCGAACTGGTGGTTGTCGATAATCCGCGCCAGCACGGTCATCTGCACCAGCCCGAGGCCGATGATGATCACCGTGGCAATCGCCGACCACTTCGCGCCGCTGATGGTCTTTTCACGTAAGCTCATATCAATATGCCGCTTTGTTAACGAAGCCCTTGAATACCGTCAGGAAAACGATTTTGATATCGAACCAGACGCTCCATTCGCGGATGTACTCAAGGTCGAACTCGACGCGTTTTTCCATTTTCTCCAGCGTGTCGGTTTCGCCGCGCCAGCCATTAATCTGCGCCCAGCCGGTAATGCCCGGTTTCACTTTGTGGCGCAGCATGTAGCCTTCAATGAGCTGGCGATACTGTTCGTTATGCGCCACCGCGTGTGGACGTGGCCCGACAATCGACATCCCCCCGGTCAGCACATTGATAAACTGCGGCAATTCGTCCAGCGAGGTGCGGCGCAGAAAGTTCCCCACTTTGGTGACGCGCGGATCGTTCTGCGTCGCCTGAGTCACGACTTTGTCGTTCTCCATCACTTTCATCGAACGGAACTTCCACACTTTGATCGGCTTGCCATCCATGCCATAGCGAGTCTGGCGGAAAATAACCGGTCCTGGTGAACTGAGTTTTACCGCCAGCGCAATACAGCACAGCACCGGGGAGATCAGCAGCAGAATAAGCGTCGCCAGCACAATATCTTCCGCACGTTTTAGCAGGCGGTTAACCCCGGAAAGCGGCGTATCGTACAGCGGCACCACCGGAACGCCGTTCATCTCTTCGAGACGTGAATGGAGAATGTTGAAGGTAAAGACATCGGGGATCAGCAGCACCGAACAGGTGGTGTCCGCCAGTTGATGGACCAGTTTTTTCACTCGTGCGCCGTCGCACATTTGCATCGCGATATAGACGTTATGAATCTTGCCCGCTTTCGCATCCTCGACCAGCTGTTGCAGATTGCCCGCCCAGTCGTTAGAAACGCCACCCGGTTTCGGGTCGTGGTAAACGCCCACCACTTCAAACCCTAACCACGGCTGATTACGGAAGCTCTCCATCAGCATTTGTCCGGCGGCTAAATCTCCCGCTACGGCGACCATACGCTTGTTATAGCCATGATTACGCAGCCAGCCCGCCCCAATGCGAATACATGAACGGCAAACCACCAGTCCGATACTGGTCAGCCCATACCACGCCAGCCAGATTTTCAGTTGCGTGTCGAAATCATTATTGAACGCCACCAGTCCGGCGCTGAAAATCACGCTTAAGGTCCAGTTTTGTAGCAACAGGGCAAATTCTGTCGCTGCCCGAACACCGCGCCATGAGCGATAAAAATCGGTGATGCCGCCCAGCATCTGGAACACCACCAGCGTAATCAACGCCACCAACAGGTGCATGTAGAGGAATGACAGTCCGCTCACTTCGCAAACCAGCCATAGTCCGGCAAACATGATGGTGATATCTGAAAAGCGTTGCACCATAGAGATTAACGATGCATTGGTTTTCGCTCGCTCGCGCTTTTTTAGATTTGTCATCGTTGTTCCTGTTATTAGCCCCTTACCCGCAGTGGGGTAAGGGAAGATCCGACATTACTCATTCAGCAACGTCAGCAGAGTTCGCGTTCGCGCTTCCATCAGCGGCACATCACCGCGCGATTCCACATTCAACCGCACCACCGGTTCGGTGTTGGAGGTGCGCAGGTTAAAGCGCCAGTCGGCAAAGGTCATGCTGATGCCATCGGTACGATCCACCGCCAGCGCCTCACGGCTAAAATGCTGTTCGACGCGATTAATCGCCTCAACGGGTTGCGCCAGTTTGCTGTTGATCTCACCGCTTGCCGGAAACGCCGCCATCCGGTCGCGCACCAGTTCGCCCAGCGTTTTTCCTTTCAGGCACACCAGTTCGGCGACCAGCAGCCACGGGATCATGCCGCTGTCGCAGTAAGCGAAATCACGGAAGTAATGGTGGGCGCTCATTTCGCCACCGTAGATGGCGTCTTCCTTGCGCATACGTTCTTTAATAAAGGCGTGTCCGGTTTTCGACATTACCGGGGTGCCGCCTGCGGCAGTCACCACATCAATAGTGTTCCAGGAGAGACGCGGATCATGGATGATCTTCGCGCCGGGATTTTTTTCGAGGAACGCTTCTGCCAGCAGGCCGACAATGTAGTAGCCCTCGATAAACTGCCCTTTTTCGTCAAACAGAAAACAGCGGTCAAAATCGCCATCAAAGGCAATGCCCATATCCGCGCCGTGTTTGATGACCGCATTGCGGGTGTCGTCGCGGCATTCCGGCAGCAGCGGGTTAGGAATACCGTTGGGGAAATTGCCGTCCGGTGTGTTGTGTACTTTGATTAATTCCACGGGCGCGCCGAGGGCTTTAAAGCGGGCTTCAATGGCGTCCACTACTGGACCCGCTGCGCCGTTCCCGGAGTTGATCACCAGCTTGAGCGGCGTGAGGTTTTTGACATTGATATAACCGAACAGGTGATCAACGTAAGCGTCACGCAGGTTGATTTGCTGATAGCGACCGCGTTTGGTTTCATCGACGGGAGGAAAGTCGTTGGCTTCAGCCAGACGCTGGACATCGCGCAGTCCGGTATCGCCGCTGATCGGGCGAGCCCCCTCGCGAACCAGCTTCATGCCGTTATAATCCATCGGATTATGGCTGGCGGTAACTTCAATGCCGCCATCCACGCCGAGATGGAACGTGGCGAAATAGATCTCTTCGGTGCCGGACATGCCGATATCCAGCACATCGACGCCCGCATCCTGTAAACCTTTCGCCAGCGCCAGTTTTAAGGTTTCGCTGGTGAGGCGGACATCACCGCCTAACACAATGGTTTTCGGTTTGAGAAATTCGCCATAAGCGCGACCAATGCGCCAGGCAATATCTTCATTCAGTTCTTCGCCTAATTTCCCGCGAATATCATAGGCTTTAAAGCAGGTTAATTTTTTCATATCGTTACCCTTTTTCAGGCAATAGTTGGCCCTGACCGAAGCGGCCAATTTTGTTTTTGTCGTTATTTACACCGCGGTTTCGCATTCATTGCCTGATGCGACGCTGCCGCGTCTTATCAGGCCTACAAATCCGAACCGTAGAACCGTAGGTCGGATAAGGCGTTCACGCCGCATCCGACAAACAGCTCCTGATGCGACGTTTACACCCGTCCGTAGCGATCCGCGAAGCGCACCACATCATCCTCTTCGAGATAAGAGCCGGAGCGCACTTCAATTAAATCGAGCGGAATTTTCCCCGGGTTTTCCAGGCAGTGCGTCGCCCCCAGCGGAATATAAATGGACTCGTTTTCACCAAGCAGTTTGATATCACCGTCAATGGTGACTTTTGCCGTTCCCGCAACCACCACCCAGTGTTCCGCGCGGTGATGATGCATCTGTACCGACAAGCCTTCGCCCGGTTTCACGGTGATGCGTTTCACCTGGTAGCGGTCGCCCGCGTCGATAGAGTCATATTTGCCCCACGGGCGATAGACTTCGCGATGCACCCGATGCTCATGGCGACCATCGGCTTTGATCTGCTCGACCACTTTTTTCACATCCTGCACCGCGTTACGGTCGGCAATCAGCACCGCATCTTTGGTCTGCACCACCACCAGATCTTTCACCCCGACGGTGGTGACCAGGCCAGATTCGGCGTACACATAGCTGTTTTCAGTTTTGTGATTAATCACATCGCCGTGGCAAACGTTGCCTTCCGCGGTGTGGGCGCTGATCTCCCATAAAGAGGACCAGGAACCGACATCGCTCCAGCCCGCATCCATCGGCACCACAACAGCATCTGCCGTACGTTCCATGACCGCGTAATCCACCGACTCTTCCGGGCAGGCGAGAAAGGCTTCTTCATCCACGCGAATAAAATCGAGATCCGGATCGACGGCGCTCATCGCTTTTTCACAGGCGTCGAGAATATCCGGGCGATATTTTTTCAGTTCTTCGAGATAGCGTCCGGCGCGGAACAGGAACATGCCGCTGTTCCAGTAATATTCGCCGCTTGCCACATAGGCCTGGGCGGTTTCCAGATTCGGTTTTTCGACAAACTGCGCTACTTCAAAGGCCACCGTATCCTGCTCACCCGCAGACACTTCACCGCGACGAATATAGCCATATCCGGTTTCAGGTAGATCCGGCACAATGCCGAAGGTCACCAGCTTGCCCGCTTCGGCATACGGCATGGCGTTACGCACGGCGGCGCGGAACGCATCTTCATCGGCAATCACATGATCCGCCGCCAATACCAGCATTAACGGGTCGCTCTCCGGGCTATGACGTTTTGCCGCCAGCGCCGCCAGCGCAATGGCAGGTGCAGTGTTACGCCCTGCCGGTTCGAGAATAATGTTCTCGGTGAGTTTGTTCAGTTGACGCAGCTGTTCCGCGACAATAAAGCGGTGCTGCTCATTGCAAATCACCACCGGGCTTTCGCACTCCACGCCGTTCAGGCGGCAGATGGTGGTTTGCAGCATGGTGAGATCGCCTTTCAGGCATAAAAACTGCTTGGGGTAAAGTACGCGGGAAAGCGGCCATAAGCGGCTACCGGAGCCACCTGCCATCACAACTGGATAGAGTTTCGACTGCGCCATAATTATCCCCGAATATCATTTATAAATTGACGTAACACGTTCTCTTTATCGAGCGTGCGTTCGGCATATTCACGTGCCACCGTGTTGTGTTTGGGCAACAGAAGCGCCTGACGAATCCCCGCCACCAGCGCCTCGACCGATTCCGGTTCAACGCAAACCGCAATGCCCGGAAAGGTTTCGCAAAGCTGTCCCAGTTCTGTGTGGGCTTCTGCGGTAATCACCGCGTTACCGCCTACCGCCAGAATATTGGTCAGTTTCGACGGCAATACGGCATCTGCCGCGCCGCGTTTTTGCACCACCAGATGGCAATCGCCCATCTTCAGCAGTGCGGGTAAAGCGTCATACGATTGCAGCGGAAAAAATTGCATGTTGCGCAGACCACGCTGTTGCGCCATTTTTTCCAGCCGCGCTTTGCCGCCGCCCTGCCCGACAATGGCAAAAATCAGCGGTTCATCGCGCAGGCGATCGGCAGCTTCAATAACGTTTTCCAGCCCCTGCTTTTCACCAATATTGCCGGAGTAAAGAATGATTTTTTTGTTATCCGGCAGGCCAAGCTGGTTACGAAGGGCATCAACATCGGCATCTGCAACATGCTGAAAACGGGCAATTTCCGACCAGTTGGGGAAGAAGATGACGTTTTCCGCCGCCACGCCTTTTTCGATGGCTTTATTCATCATCGAACGCGAAATCGTGGAGACGTTATCGACGTTATGCAGTCCGCTACGTTCGAACGCCGTCGCCAGCTGTGCCACTTTGCCGCCTTTGCCTTTTCCGGCAAGGCCCAGCCCCAGCATGGCGTCCACTTCGTAATCCTGAATATGCAGCACGGTACGCGCACCAGAGAGTTTCGCCAGCAGGCGCATTCCCGGCGTGCAAAACAGCGTTGGCACCACGCCGATAATGCGATCCGGCTTCCAGCGACGTTGCGCCATCAGCGGAAAGAAACTGCTGGCGGCAAAACTGCCGAGATGTAACAGGCGTTTCAGGGTGCTCGGCTGTTTTGGCACGTACAGCGGGCAGCGCCACACCGTGGCGGCCCCCTCTTCTCGTTTGTAGCGCCAGGCGGAATAGTTCTCGCCCACCTGCCACTGCGGGTAGTAAGGCGGTGCGGTAATGACCCGCACCTCATTACCTTGCGCCGCCAGCCATTCAACCATCTCTCCGGTGTATTTGCCGATGCCGGTTAACTCCGGCGAGTAGTTAATGCCGTAGACCAGTATTTTCATAATCCGGGTACTCCGGCACGCTTCTCAGCGAGAAAATAGGCGCGGCTGTTAGCGTGAACATCGTTACTGGCGAGCAGCGCGTCCGGCGTCAGCCAGCGGTAATCGTCATGCTGCTCATCCGGCAGTAACAGATCTTCTTCAGCGACTCTGAAGCGAAAACCGATCACCACATAGTGAGTGGTGAAATCCGTGCCGGAGAAGTTATCGTCATAAAAGTGCTGCCAGACACCGTAAAACTGGCCTGCTGTTATCGGCAGACGCAGCCCCAGTTCCGCCATCGTCAGCCGCTCAAATGCGGCTTCCAGCGTTTCGTCTTTCTGCAAGCGCCCTCCCGGCACAAACCAGTAACCCTGCGCCGGGCGGTTGGTTCTTTTGCCAAGCAGAAACTCGCCGCGACTGTTCTCGACAATAAAGTCGAGAGAGACAAGCGGTGTGGAGCGCACTACCGTGGCAAAGTCTTCCTGACGTAAAAACATCATTACCCCCGAAAGCGGTCTTGATTCTCAAGGAACCACTGGTAAGTGCTGGCAAGCCCCGCTTCCAGTGAGATTTCGTGATACCAGCCAAGCTGATGCAGGCGCGTCACATCCAGCAGTTTGCGCGGCGTACCATCCGGTTTACTGGCATCAAAAACCACCCGACCTTTGTAACCCACCACTTTGGCGATGGTTTGCGCCAGCTCGCGGATAGTGCAGTCAACGCCCGTACCGACGTTAATGTGCGACAGCATCGGCTGGGTGTTCTCCAGCCAGACTTCATGCGCCAGCTCCATGACATGAATGCTCGCCGCCGCCATATCATCGACGTGCAGAAATTCGCGCATCGGTGTACCGCTGCCCCACACCACCACGTCCGGTGCATTCTGTGCCGTCGCCTCGTGGAAGCGGCGCAGCAATGCTGGGATCACATGCGAATTACTCGGGTGGAAGTTGTCATGCGGCCCGTACAGGTTGGTCGGCATGACCGAGCGGTAATCGCGTCCGTACTGGCGGTTGTATGATTCGCACAGTTTGATCCCGGCGATTTTGGCAATGGCGTAAGGCTCGTTGGTCGACTCCAGCGTGCCCTGCAATAACTCGCTTTCTGCCATCGGCTGTTTTGCCAGTTTCGGGTAGATACAGGACGATCCGAGAAACAGCAGTTTGTTCACGTCGTTCTGATGCGCGGCGTGAATGATGTTGCTCTCAATCATCATGTTCTGGTAGATGAAATCCGCCGGATAGGTGTTGTTGGCAACAATGCCGCCCACTTTCGCCGCCGCCAGATAGACCTGGTCAATGCGTTCGCTGGCAAAGAAATCATGCACCGCGCGGCTGTCCAGCAGGTTCAGTTCATCGCGGGTACGTAATACCAGCTCCACATCACCGCGCTGTTCGAGCTGCCGCTTGATGGCAGAACCGACCATCCCGCGATGGCCAGCGATAAAAATGCGTTGTTTACTCATGCTTATGACTCCAGCGCGATCGCCACGTCGTAGCCGTGAGATTTCAGCAGAGAGTGTTTTTTCGCCGCTTCGAGGTCATTAGCCACCATTTCAGACACCATCTCTCTGAGGGTGATTTCCGGTTTCCAGCCCAGTTTTTCGTGCGCTTTGGTCGGGTCGCCGAGCAGCGTTTCAACTTCTGCCGGACGGAAGTAACGCGGGTCAACGGCGATAATCACATCACCCGGTTTAACGCCCGGCGCGTCATGCCCGGTGACGGAAACCACAATGCCCTTCTCTTCAACACCCGTGCCTTCAAAGCGCAGTTTGATGCCCAGCTGTGCTGCCGCCATTTCCACGAACTGACGTACGGAGTACTGAACGCCGGTCGCGATAACGAAATCTTCCGGCTGTTCCTGTTGCAGCATCATCCACTGCATTTTTACGTAGTCTTTGGCATGGCCCCAGTCACGCAGGGAATCCATATTGCCGAGGTACAGGCACGATTCCAGCCCCTGGGCGATGTTGGCGATTGCGCGGGTGATTTTGCGGGTAACGAAGGTTTCGCCGCGGCGCGGGGATTCATGGTTGAAGAGAATTCCGTTACAGGCGTACATGCCGTAGGATTCGCGGTAGTTAACGGTGATCCAGTAGGCGTACAGTTTGGCGACCGCATACGGAGATCGCGGGTAGAACGGCGTGGTCTCTTTCTGCGGAATTTCCTGCACCAGACCATACAGTTCAGAGGTGGAAGCCTGATAGAAACGAGTTTTCTTTTCCAGACCGAGGAAGCGGATCGCCTCCAGCAGGCGCAGCGTACCCATCGCGTCGACGTCAGCGGTATATTCTGGTGACTCAAAAGAGACCGCAACGTGGCTCATTGCGCCCAGGTTGTACACTTCATCCGGCTGTACTTCACGCAAAATGCGCGTCAGGTTAGAGGTATCACTCAGGTCGCCATAATGCAGATGGAATTTCGGGTTGCAGGTGTGCGGATCCTGATAAATGTGATCCACGCGCTCGGTGTTGAATGACGATGCGCGACGCTTAATACCATGCACCTCGTAACCTTTTTCCAGCAGAAACTCTGCCAGGTAAGAACCGTCTTGTCCGGTTACACCGGTGATGAGAGCGACTTTTGACATGTATTATTCCTCTGTATTTTTGAATTTATTCAGTTTCAACGCGTTCGCGTATCACCACTGCGGGATTCCCCCGGCAAACCACATTTGCCGGAAGCGATTTAAAAACACTGCTTCGTGCACCCACGACGGTGCCGTCGCCGATTGTGACGCCTGGGGCAACAAAGACATCGGTTGCCAGCCAGCATTTCTCGCCAATCACAATAGGCGTGGCGTTAATGGTGAAATGTTGACTTGCATGGTCGTGGCTACCGGTGCATAAATAACTTTTTTGCGATATCACCGAATGTGCGCCAATGGTTATTTCACCGAGGGTATATAAATTGACGTCATCGCCGACCCACGCGTAATCACCTAAGGTTAATTTCCACGGATAGGTAATTTTTACTGACGGACGAATAACTACGTTTTTTCCTATTTTTGCGCCGAATAAACGTAATAAAAATGCCCGCCAGCGATACAATACTTGTGGCGACCAGGCAAATATTGTTGCCTGTACTGCCCACCATAATTGCACTTTAATAGCGTTGCCGCCCCGGAACCCTTTCGGCACCGAGAAACCGCTTAAATCTTGCATTGGTCTTCCTTATGTACTCTAAATAATTCGAGTTGCAGGAAGGCGGCAAGAGAGTGAATCCCCAGGAGCTTACATAAGTAAGTGACTGGGGTGAACGAACGCATCCGCAGCACATGCAACTTGAAGTATGACGAGTATATTCAGCTTTTGTTATATAAGGCTTTCGTCTTTGAGGTAGTACGCTGGCGTAAATGCCAGGATAATTCTGCCCAGAAGCCAGGCACATGTAATATTTGCCGTTGGACTTTTTTGGCGTCAGCACACAATTCCATATTATTGGTGGTTGATACCCCACCCATAGAAAATTCAGACACCAGGCCATTGAGTTTTTTAAATGCATAACCTGCTTTATACATTTTAGCTGCCAGCGCGTAATCAGAAGAAACTTTATATTCCAGGTCATAACGCCATTTTTTCAAACCGGATACCGGGAAAAATATCGCCTGATGGCTGGCGGGCAGGCTGTGATAAATATACCAACCCGGTTTAGCACTACGCTTAATTTTATGCCCGTCGCCAAAATCCAGCAGCGCATCGCCGGTGATCATCACGTTATCTTTTTGCATTTTTAACTTACGAACAAAATTTGCGGCATCCTGATGAAAAATATCGCCCGAGTTGAGAAACAACGCGAACTTGCCTTGTGCCATCGCAATGCCCTTGTTCATGGCGTCGTAGATACCGTTATCTGGCTCGCTGACAAAGCGTAGGTTATAGATACTATTGAGATTCTCCAGATACTCACGGGTACCGTCGTTGGAACCGCCATCGACAACAATCCATTCGAAGCTGATATCGTCCGCCTGCGCCAGATGCGCCAGCGAGGCATGTGTTTTGACTATCCCTTCGAGGTTACGAAACGCGACAGTGATTATGCTAAGCAACATGTTCTTATTCTTACCTCGTAATATTTAACGCTTTTCGCAAAATAAACGGACAGACGATTAAAAATGCATATTCCGGGCTAAATATCGAACCGGTAAAAAACAGCGAAACCGGAGTAAAAAGATATAATTGCACGCGAAAATTGCGGTTATCACCAAAAGCGTTGATCATCATTTTTATCACTTTCCCCATGTACCACAGCGATAAAAACACCGCGAACCAGGAAAAATAAATAATCAGCAGATACAAACCATTGTCTATGGTTTTTCCGACATCCGCACCGTTAAATATTCCGAATGATGCGACATATTCATAAAGTGAGCCAAATCTGACTACACCGTCAATATGGGTCAAAGAATAACCGACCATCACCAGCGGACCGACAATACGATAATATGATGACGATCCTTCCGTACCTAAATCGCCCAGACGGGTGGAAATATAAGGAAACGCGATTACCACACCAACCAGGAATACAGCCAGAGAAATCAATGCTAACGGTAACTTTTTCTTAATCGCCTCTTTATTCAGATATTGAAATGCCCACTCCAGCAAATAAAACAGGATAAAGGTCATAACCCCTGAAAACGATCCGGATAATATTATCCCTGCGAGAATCATAGCATCTGTTTTAGGCGTTTTGATACCAAACTGTTTGATGCTGAGCCAAATTGAGATTAATGCCAGAGCGAAAAATGCCGGTTCGAAATAAAGTGCTGTCGTGCGCTTGCCGCCGAATTTAATGAAATTCAGCACATAGCTGTTGCTGTAAATCAGATATTTCGAAATCGACTCCATAATACTGCTGCCACCGGTGAGGATAATTTGTGCCATCTCCACCGCCGCCAGCGCCACCACCAGCCCGACCACCAGATAAAAGAAACGTAATATCTTGCGATGGTTGTGTGGCGAAATTGTTTTAAAACGAATACTCCACACCATGCCAATAATGATCACAATATAGACAAACAGCATAGTTGAAGTGACGTATTTACTGGCATCCAGCGACTGACCAAACAGATAGTTAAACGCCGTGAGTCCCGCGCCAATCCCTAAGGCAATCATCAATTTTTTAACGCTGATGCGTTCTAAAAACAGCAGTAACAAGACAGGTAAAAAAGTGACGATGGTGATGGGGAAACTTTCGCCAAGCTGGGCGATTTTGACGTTAACCAGCAGATAAATCAGCGGCAGCAACAGGTAGCTACAGATTCTGATAGAAGTTGACATACTCCTCCAGCATCTGTTGTCCACTGTAGGCGGCGCGGCTGCGTTGGCTGAACTCAGCCAGCGTGGTACCAAATATCGCCTGCGCGATTTCCGGTTTGCTTAACTGCACCAGTTGCAGCACCTCTTCTTCGCTGACGGTTTTACCGCCGGATTTTTGCAACACTTCCCGCGCCGCATCGCTATGGGTGGCAATCACCGGCACGCCAATCGATAGCGCCTCACACAAAATCAGCGGGTAGTTATCGACGCGAGAACTGAACACCAGCGCATCCATCTGATTGAGCGCGCTCATCAACTTGCGCTTGTCAGTTTCAAAGCCGTGATTAACCACGTTGCCAGCGGTGAACGGCGAGAACTTACCAAAGGTATGCAGTTCAATTTTGTCGCCCAGCGCCATCATCTCACGCACCAGTTGCTGGTTAGTCTTGCCGTCGTAACGCAGGTCATGCGCCACCACCGCGATTTTCGGCTTGCCCTGGGTTTCGCGCACCGGAGGCAAGTCCGCCAGAATCGCTTCGGTTGCCATATCAATACCGTTATTGATAATCCGGCAACGCCCTGGCCCGTACAGACTATTGAAAGCATCAGCCACATGCTGGCTGGGGGAAATAAACTGACAGCCCAGTGCCAGCATCTCGCGGAATAACTGGCGTTTGCCCGCCACCAGTTGGTGTGCGCGATCAATCTTCACCGGCGGATAGTTATTTAAGGTCGGGCATTTCTGGCAGCCCGTTTTCCAGCCTTCGCAACCGTCGGTAAAGGCGCAGCGTCCGGTAACGCTCCAGTGGTCGTGTAACGTCCAGACCAGAGTGACGTCCGGTTTATGGTTTTTCACCTTCTCGCAAAAGCGCACCACGCTCTTAAGATTCAACCAGTAGCTGTGCAGCACATGCAAATGCAGGACCACCGGGCCCGGTGTGCGAGTAATGGTGCGATATAACTCATTGAAATTGCCGAACAGATCGCGATTAAACAGACGAAACAACGCAATGTTCGCCATCGCGGTCATCCGCGGCGTATGTTTGATGACCTGCGGATAGTTCTGATGGCTGACGCTCTCTTTGCCGCCTTTGCCGTAGCCGTAGACAAAATGTGACGCCAGCCCCTGTTGCAGCGCACGCTGGTGAAGATCTAACGCCACACCTGCTGCCCCGCCTTCCGCCAGTCGCACATTAAATTGCAAAATATTCATTTGATTACCTTCACTCGCGCTTTTTCTCCCACCACCAGCGCGTTGTCCGGGACAGAGTCGAGCACCACGCTGCCCGCGCCCACGGTGACATTGTTACCAAGCGTGATATCACCAAGAATAATAACGTTGGCACCGAGTTCGACGCCGTTGCCAATGTGTGGACATGCCATGTTATCGGCACCCCGATTGCCGATAGTGACGCCGTGGCGAATGGTGAAATCATCCCCCGCCACCACGTTTTTATTGATCACTACGGCGTAACCGTGATGGATAGTAAAGCGGCGGCCAATGGTCGCGGCGGCCTGGATTTCATAACCGAAAAAGCATTCGGTGATAATGCGATACAGCACCAGCAGCGGGGCCGCCCACAGATTGTTGAGGACGTTCTTTTTGCGCCACACCGAACAAAAATGAGCGACGCGATAGGCAAGTACCATGCAGCACGGGCGTAAACTCCAGCTGTTGGCGCGCAGATCTTCCAGCATCTTTAGCGCCCCCGAATACCATCAGCCAGACGTTTGCCGTTACGCACCGACAGCAGCGTCAACAAGGTGCGCCAGGTCATACGTTTATTGCGGATCTGGTAGAGGGTAAACAGCTGATATTTTTTACTGGCGCGGTCGAATTTGTCTTTGTGCTTGCGGTAAAAGTGGAAGTATCCGGAGAATTTTTTCGGTGACGAGGTGATCTGCATTTCACCGTGATTGATATGCAGGATCTGCGTCGCCTCTTCCACTTTCCACGGTTCGCCGTACTCCACCACCATCCGCAGGAAGATGTCGTAATCCTGTGCTGCTTTCAGTTCGGTATCGAACAAACACTCTTTGAAACGCCATGCCCAGGTAAAGACCTGATTGCCAATGATATTGCGTTTATAGAACAGGCGGCGTGAGTACGGCGATTTGGGATACAGTGGTAAGCTTGCCGGTTGGGAATAAACTTCTCCCTGGCAAACGTAGTCGTTAGCGTACAAAAAGGCGTGTGTGACCAGTTGCTGTTTATGGGCGAGGAAGACGCTCAGGCGGTTGGGTGTCCATTCGTCATCGTCATCGATCCCGGTAATGTATTCCCCTTGCGCCAGCATAATCGCCTGGTTACGTACCGCGCACGCCCCGCTGTTAATGTCGTTGTGAATGTAGGTGATACGCGGATCGTTGAGGGCAGTGACGTACTGTTGCAGTTGTTCCCAGGAGGTGGAGCAATCATCCACGATGATCATCTCCCAGTTGCTGTAGTCCTGGCGCAAGACCGATTTTATCGCCCGAATCGCCAGTTGTTGGCGGTTCCAGGTCGGCATATAGATTGAGATCAGCGGATTGTCTTTCATAGGTTGTTCTCCCGGCTTATGAGCTGGTTTGCTTGCCGGATGCGGCGTGAACGCCTTATCCGGCCTACGGGGCGGTGCGAATGCAGGCGTCGTTATTTCGCATCCGACTTATATTCGTATTCGTAATAGCCATAATCCTGATACGCGCTGGCGCGGCGGAAGATGGAGTTCAGAATCACCCCTTTCACCGGAATACCGTTTTGCTCAAAGCGGCTCAGACTGGTTTCCACTTCTTTCAATGTGTTGACCGCATAACGCGCCACCATTAACGTGGTTCCGACATGACGACCAACAATTGCCGCATCGGTCACTGCCAGAATCGGCGGCGTATCAATCAACACCAGGTCATAGTTTTTACTCGCCCAGTTCACCAGTTCGGCAAAGCGTTCGCTCATCAACAGTTCAGAAGGATTTGGCGGCACCTGACCGCGCGGGATCAGGTCAAATTTGGCAATAGAGGTCGGTTTAGCAGCGGTAGTAATATCGCCCTGACCAATCAGAATTTCCGACAGGCCATTAACGTTATTAGTGCCCAACAGCTCGTGGGTGTAGCCTTTGCGCATATCGCAGTCGATCAACAACACGCGTTTATTGGTCTGGCTGATCACCGCCGCCAGGTTGGCGCAGACAAAGGTTTTACCAATTGACGGGCTAACCCCGGTCATCATCAACACATTGTTCTGTGCCTGCATCATCGCGAAGTGCAAACTGGTACGCAGACTACGGATGGCTTCAATCGCCAGATCGGTTGGATTCCCCACCGCCAGTAGCTGGCTCTGTTTATAGCGTTTAATCCCTTTGATGGTTTTGACGCTATCACGCGCTTTCTGCCATTCCGACAGCGGGATGCTGGCATAGACGCTAATACCGTGTTCTTCCAGTACTTGCGGGCTTTCAATGCCGCGATTAAACAACGAGCGCAGCAGCACACCCACGATAGAAAGCATCAGGCCAAGGATAATCGCGCCGAGGATAATCAGCCCTTTCTTCGGTTTCAGCACGCCAGGCTGAGTGATTGCCGGGTCAACAATGCGCACATCGCCGACGGTGCTGGCCTCGGTGATTTTCAGCTCCTGCTCTTTATTCAGCAGTTGCATATAGACCTGCTGACCAGACTCGACATCGCGGGTCAGACGGACAATCTCCTGCTGGGTTTTCGGCATCGCCGTTACGCGACCGTTAAGTTTGGCTTTTTCGTCTTCCAGCGCCTGACGTTTCTCCAGCAGCGTGCGGTACGCCGGGTGAACTTTGGTGTACAGCTTGGAGATTTCCGCCTCTTTAAAGGTCAGTTCGTTCAACTGCGCATCGATGTTCACCATCGAATCGAGCACCGCTTTTGCTTCCAGCGGCAGATCAACAGAATCTTTATCCTGACGGAAGGCATTCAGTTTGTTTTCGGCAACATCCAAGCGGCTACGTACTTCCGGTAACTGTTGCGCGAGGAAAGCGAGGCTTTTCGACGCTTCCGCCGATTTGCGCTCAATATTTTGTTCCTGATAGTTACGGGCGATGCTGTTAAGAATGTCGCGGATCTGTTCACGATCTTCACCGGTATAAGTCAGGCTCAAAACGCCAGCGTCTTTGCCGTTCTCCGTTACCGTCAGGCTGTTTTGCAGTTGGTTGATCATCCCCAGCGTGGAGTATTTGGTGACGGTAAACTCACTGCCCGGGCTGGCGTGAATGGCTTCAACCATCAGCGTGACGCCTTCTTTTTTCAGCATCTGGCCCGCTTGCCCCCGGGCGCTAAAGCCGCCGTCGCTGCTCAGGGTGTAGTTTTTGTTGTCCAGCACATTAAGCGTAAACACCTGATCCGCCATCTCTTTCGGGCGGTTAAAGGTGGTCACTTTCACCGTCTCGTTCTGACGTCCCATCAGGCGATCCCAGCCCGCACCGAAAATCGGGAACGTGTTTTTGCTCACTGCAATATCGAGGTCGAGATCGTCCACCGTTTTACCAAGCACCAGACGCGAACGAATCAACTGGATCTCGGCGTCCGATGCAGGCGGTTTGTTGGCTAATGCCGAACCAATGTCCTGCACTAACGAATTGCCGCTGTTTTGCTCGATTTGTACCAGTGCGTCGGCACTATAAATCGGCGTGGCGAAGAAGGTGTAAACCACGGCACAGAGGGCGAATACGGTGGTGATGCCAATCACCCACCAGCGCGCTTCAATGACGGTGCCGACCAGGCGACCAATATCGATTTCATCACTGCCCGTTACCGGAGCGGCATGTTGTTTTACTTTTTCTGTCATTCTTATACCTGCTCTGCGTTCAATGCCTGCGCCCACTGGCGGGCAGACCGTTCAAGTAATGTGTACACCGCTGCAAACGTTTCCCGGCTTTTGCGATACGGATCGGGGATTTCACATTCGTTATCCCAGTGACCAAACAGCATCACTTTGCCGCGCATCTCCGGTGCCATCTCGCATAAGCGTTCGATATGGCGCTTTTCCATGGTCAAAATCAGGTCGTAGTTGCGACACAGACGGCGGCTGATTTGACGGGCACAGTGACCTTCCAGAGACAGTTGATGTTCTGCGGCGACGCTGATAGCGGTAGGATCAGCGCCCTTACCGACCAGCGCGCCGAGTCCAGCGGACTCCACTTTCAGCTCCGGGTGATAACGTTGCAGTAAGCGTTCCGCCGTCGGGGAACGGCAAATATTGCCGACACAGACAACTAAGATGTTGTTAAACATGACGATTACCAGTTATGAATGTCGCTGGCTGTATCCGTCATGTAACGGACACCGCTAATAGTTGGCAGCAACTGATTGATCAGACGGTTCCAGCGGGAAACCGGGGCGGTGGTGACATACACCACGTCATAAGGTTGCAGGCGGAATTCTGTCGCCATCACCAGCGACGTGGCATCGGACATATCCAGCTGGTAGATATTGGCAATCTTGCCGTTACGCCCGCCCTCGCCTTTCAGCGGACGAATGACAAAGATGCCGCTGGCGTTGGAGGTGGTCATGTCGATGCCTTCAGCATTGCCCAGGGCTTCAGTCAGGGTCATGCCGCTAAAGTCCATTTTCAGGGTGCTCTGTTTCTTCACTTCACCCATCACAAATACTTTCAGATCATCATTACGTGGCACGTAGAGAATATCGCCGGGGTAAAGCAGGCGATTCTGGTTGAGGTCGCCGTTTTGCATCAGCGCCTGCAAAGAAATGCGCTCTTCACGACCATTGTGTGTTAGCACCACGTTGCGCCAGTCAGCGGTGTCGGTCAGGCCACCTGCGGCGTTGATGGCGTCGAGAATAGTCAGTGGCACGTTGGTGATCGCCTGTTGACCGGATTTATTCACCTGACCGGAGATATAGGCCTTTTGTGAGCGGAAGGCGGCGATATTAACGTCCACCTGCGGGTCAGCGATGTACGTCGCTAAGCGCCCGGTAATATCACTGCGGATTTCAGCGAGCGTTTTCCCGACTACGTGGACCTTGCCGATATACGGGTAAAACATAGTGCCGTCAGGCTGTACCCAGTTGCCGGTGTCGCTGGAGCTGCGGTACTGACCGGCTGGCGTGGTGAGTTCCGGGTGATCCCAGACGGTGACATTAAGAACGTCCCCCGGCCCGACGCGATACTGGTAATTCGCGATCTCACTTTCCAGCGTCATATTGGGGCGCGCTACATTCGGGCGTGGGCGTAATTGGTCAATCAGGCGCGGGGTCAGCGGATAAACATTCACCATTTTGTCGAGATCGAAATCAGCGTCCTGCTGTTTGATGACGTCTTTGCCCATCGTCGACATATTGCTGCCCGGAAGTACTGTGCAACCGCTTATCAAGGTTACTGACACCAATAATGGCATCAATTTCATTTTGGATTTCATCATTGTTTATTTATCACTTTGGCAGAGTAATTATCCTGTGCACTATTAATAGCAATGTCGCCATGCACATTTACCTTGCAGTTAATTGAATAAAAATTTAACTGGCATCAGTCCTAAAAAAATTGATTTCATCCGCAGGCTATTGACAGAATAATTCAGACTGGTCTTTCAGGCATCCAGACACGCTACCGCCCCTGGCTTTTTAGCTACCAATACACTGATTTAGTTTAATTTTTCACACCCTCTCAGCATGCAGTCGTTGATGAGAAAGGGTTATTACGGAAATTAACTTCCGAATATAAGGTGACATTATGGTAATTGAATATTGGCTTTCCAATAATGCAGGAGGAAGTGTTACAGCTAACGGAATAGCAGGCAAGATAACAATTCGGTAATTGGCTATTTTTAAGAATTATATTAAGTGTCATTCAATATGGTTTTTAGGAGTTTCTTTAGGTTGACAATATTTAATATAGTGTCTCCACATGCGATATTTCTTAAATAATGTTTTATTATTACCACTTTTAATTCAGGGATAATGTGAGGTTATTACCCTCAAATAATATGAGATAAATAGTGCTGCAACATTGCATTTTTGCCCCGATTTATCCATGATCGAATTGTGACATTTGTCATACAACGAATAGGTTTTGTACTTACTATGGAATGGATTGCCGATCCGTCTATCTGGGCCGGGTTAATCACGCTGATTGTGATCGAACTGGTCCTCGGCATTGATAACCTGGTCTTTATTGCCATCCTCGCCGAAAAACTACCGCCGAAGCAGCGTGACCGCGCACGGGTTACCGGGCTGCTGCTGGCAATGTTAATGCGCCTGTTACTGCTGGCGTCAATCTCCTGGCTGGTCACCCTGACTCAACCGCTGTTCAGCTTCCGCTCGTTTACCTTTAGCGCCCGCGACTTAATCATGCTGTTTGGTGGTTTCTTCCTGTTGTTCAAAGCCACGATGGAGCTGAACGAACGGCTGGAAGGGAAAGACAGCAATAATCCCACACAACGCAAAGGTGCGAAGTTCTGGGGCGTGGTGACGCAAATTGTGGTACTGGACGCCATTTTCTCACTCGACTCAGTGATTACCGCCGTCGGGATGGTCGACCATTTACTGGTCATGATGGCCGCCGTGGTTATCGCTATCAGCCTGATGTTGATGGCCAGCAAGCCGTTAACGCAATTTGTTAACAGTCACCCGACGATCGTTATTCTCTGCTTAAGCTTCCTGTTGATGATTGGCTTTAGCCTGGTGGCAGAAGGTTTCGGCTTCGTCATTCCGAAAGGCTACCTGTACGCTGCCATTGGTTTCTCGGTGATGATCGAGGCGCTCAATCAGTTGGCTATCTTTAACCGGCGACGTTTTCTTTCCGCTAACCAGACGCTGCGCCAGCGGACTACCGAAGCGGTAATGCGCCTGCTTAGCGGGCAAAAAGAAGATGCGGAACTGGACGCCGAAACCGCGTCCATGCTGGTGGATCATGGTAACCAGCAGATCTTTAATCCGCAGGAACGGCGGATGATTGAGCGGGTACTAAATCTTAACCAGCGTACCGTCAGCAGCATTATGACGTCGCGCCACGATATTGAGCATATCGATCTCAACGCGCCGGAAGACGAGATCCGCCAGTTACTGGAGCGAAATCAGCATACGCGGCTGGTGGTTACCGACGGTGATGACGCAGAAGATTTGCTCGGTGTTGTTCACGTTATCGACCTGCTACAACAGTCACTGCGCGGCGAACCGCTCAACCTGCGGGTGTTGATTCGCCAGCCGCTGGTGTTCCCGGAAACCTTGCCGTTGTTACCTGCCCTGGAGCAGTTCCGTAATGCCCGCACGCACTTTGCTTTTGTGGTGGATGAGTTTGGCTCGGTGGAAGGGATTGTGACATTAAGTGACGTCACTGAAACCATTGCCGGTAACTTACCGAACGAAGTGGAAGAGATCGACGCCCGCCATGATATTCAGAAGAATGCGGACGGTTCCTGGACGGCGAATGGTCATATGCCGCTGGAAGATCTGGTGCAATATGTGCCGCTGCCGCTGGATGAAAAACGTGAATATCACACCATTGCCGGGCTGTTGATGGAATATTTACAGCGTATTCCAAAACCTGGCGAAGAAGTTCAGGTGGGGGATTATTTGCTTAAAACGTTGCAGGTGGAAAGCCATCGCGTGCAGAAGGTGCAGATTATTCCGCTGCATAAGGATGGCGAGTTGGAGTACGAGGTGTGATGGTATCGGTCATTTTACCCAATAGCCGAAAGGAATAAGATGAGGGAACCGCGCCAGCGGCGATTTACCGCCGGGAGCCCGGGTTGCCAGGGTGGTGGAGATTGAGCCACCCTGGCACGTTCACCGGCTTGAGCGTTCCATAGTAGCGAGGAACATCAAGTGAACGGAACAGCCTTCGATCTTACATATTCAGAATATAATGATGCCGCCACGAACGCCTGATGCGACGCTTTACGCGTCTTATCAGGCCTACAGGACTGGTCACCTGGTAACCTACATCTTCTCCAGCAACTTCTTCACATCTTTGCCATTGCGGGAATCTTTATTCCGCTCGGCCCAGTCATTCAGGCGACGTTTCGCTTCGTCCTGTAGATGTTTGCGCAGTAACTGATCCACTTGCAGACTGTAATTGAGTTGCTGCCAGTTGCCATAAACCCGCAGCGGTACTGGCGTTTCTTTCAGAAAATCAATCAGTTTACTTTCCCCGTTCCAGCCACCCACGACCCGAATATCAAACTGGGTGTCGCAGGTTTGATCTGCCAGATTCAACATGCCTTCCCCTGTCAGCGCCAGCACAGGCGATTGACCTTGCATGTCGTTTAACGTCACGACGCCATCCTTCAACGTCAAATCGGTGGTAAAGCGGTCAAGCCGCGTCACGTTATCAAAGTTTTCAGCGGCCTTCACATCACCGCCATTACGCTCTACCGCTTGCTGAATCATCTGCTGGAAGTTCATCCCTTCCATGCGCGTGTCGGTCATTTCGACATGTGCCTGTCCTTGCCAGTTGTGGCGGAATGCGTCGGCATCTATGTCAGCACCGGAGAAATCACCAGCCAGTGACATTTTTCCGGTCAACGAAATCGGATAGTTAAACGCCTTCAGAATGGTACCAATCTCAACGTTTTCCAGCCGTGGCTGGAAGTTTATCCGCGGATTTATTGATGTCGCGTCCAGCGTGCCCGGCAGTGAAACCTGTCCACCGTTAAGTTTGCCCTGCAGTTGAGTAATTTCCAGCAAACCCGACTTGTTGGTCATTTGCGTGGCAACATCTGTAAAATTCATTCCGCGCCAGCGCACGTTACTGGCCTGCAACAAAATATCAGCCGTAAAGCCTTGCAGTCCCTGATAGGCCGGTTCATCAATACGCGAAGAAATGACCGGGCGCGGCAACGTTGATTGGCTCTGCCCCTGCTGCGCGGCACCGTTTTCACCATTCGCGGTTTCATTAAGCGGGATGAGGTTGTCAAGATTCAGTTGCGGGAATTGCAGTCTCAGCTGCCATTCCGGTTTCTCTGTCAGCGTGACCTGTGCTTGCCCGCTCAGCGTACTGTCATTGGCGGTCAAGCTGATTTGGTTAAATGAAAGGCGTTTATGTGACTCCTGCCACTGGGCCTGGAAACTCCCCTGCCCCTGAATACCTTGTTTTGGTAAATCGGCACCCTGCAACTGCCAGTTAATTTGTTCAATAGCCGCCGTTAAATCATGCGGATAATCAGAAGCATCCACCGTACCGTTAAGGGATATTGTGAGATCGCGCTGATCGCGATTAACCCGCCCGGAGAACTCAAATGAGCCACGATGTTGGGGATCTTGTTCCATTTGCAGGCGGATATTGCGGATTGTCACCTGCTCGTCATCTTCATGCTGGAACACCAGCACGCTGTCCGCCACCTTAAGACTGGATATATCAAACGACCATCCGCGATCGTCTGACAGATCCGGCAAGGTATTGTCGCGCGGTGCAACCGGAGCGTCTTCACTGCGCACCGCTTCCGTCTGCGGCGTCAGTTGGATCACTGCCCCTTTTAGCATCACCTGCTTAACGCTCAGTTGATGACTCAGTAGTGGTAAAAGCGCCACGTCCAGACGCATGTTGTCGGCGCGAACCAGTGGCTGGCTTGCGCCCTGGGCGGTGAGAGACATTCGCCCGGAGAGGATACTAAGCTGCGGCCAGACGTGCCAACGCAGTGGCCCGTCGAGCTGCAATTGATAACCGCTACGTGCAGCAACTTGCTTGACCATATAGTCGCGGAAATCATTCGGATTCACCAGCAACACTAACGCAGATAACCCGGCCACCAGCACGACCAGGAGTATCATCAGCGTCGTCAGAAATCGTCTCATGGTATCCTCAATGGGCCTGAATTAGTCTTTATCGATTCGGCTGGCTACCGCGCCCTGCTGGTTGCGATATTTCGCATCTTCACGGCGGTTGTAAGGTCGCGCCGCCGGGCCGGAAAGCGGCTCAAAGCTCAGCGCACCAATTAACATGCCCGGACGCAGCGCCAGCGGCAGCTTACCGGAGTTGTAGAACTCCAGCACAATGCAACCAGACCAGCCCGGATCGATACGGTGCGCGGTGACGTGCACCATCAGCCCCAGACGCGCCAAAGAGGAACGCCCGTCCAGCCAGCCCACCAGATCGGCTGGCAGCGTCACCGACTCCAGCGTCACCGCCAGCGCCAGCTCTCCTGGGTGAAGATAGAACGCCTCGCCCTCGTCGAGAACGATCTCATCGCTCATCACGCGGTCAAGCGCGGCGCTCACTTCATCTTTGGGACCGCTCAGATCGATAAACGCTGCCGTGTGACCACGGAAGGTACGAAATTTATTGCCCAGGCGTACATCCACCGTCGCGCCGTTAATACGCTCCACTGGCGGACGTGGGTTGATCGACAAACGGCCTTCATCAAGCCAGGCTTCAATATCTCGGTCACACAGACGCATGGCATTTTCTCCTTTCGCGCATCACTCCCTTAACGCCAATTACGTCAAGGGCATACCAGGTTATCACTGAACGGTACACAATTTATCAAGCTTATTCAAAGAACTGACTTATTTTCGCTTTCAATATATCGATCGCGATGCGGTTTTTCCCGCCGCGCGGCACGATAATGTCCGCATATTGTTTAGAAGGCTCAATGAATTGCAGGAACATCGGGCGCACGGTTTTTTGATATTGCGCCATCACTGAATCCATTGAACGCCCACGCTCGTTAACGTCACGCTTGATGCGGCGCATCAGGCAGATATCCAGCGGGGTATCAACGAAAATGGAGAAGTTAAGTTCGTCACGCAAACGCGCATCCGTCAGCAACAAAATGCCTTCGAGAATGATGACCTTCTTCGGCTCAACCGTCACCGTTTCTTTCATACGCGTATGTTCAACATAGCTGTAAACCGGCAGGTCAATTGCCGAGCCGCGTTTCAACGCTTGTAAATGCTCAAGCAGCAGACTGTGATCCATCGCGCTGGGATGGTCGTAGTTGGTCTTAACGCGTTCTTCCATCGACAGATGGCTTTGATCTTTGTAATAGCAGTCTTCGGGAATTACGCCGATGTGTTCATCACCGACTTGCTCACGCAATTCACGATAAAGGGTACTGGCAATAAGACTCTTGCCGGAAGCCGATGCGCCAGCGATACCGATAATGACGCACTGATGAGACTGATCAGTCATATATTTAGCGACCTGATTAACCTGGATGTTAGGAAGGGGGCGACGAAGCGCCAAACGCGGCAATTATAGGGATTTCATCCGTCTGATACCAGTCGAATAGCGTTGCCGCGCGCTCAGAGTTAATTGTTGACAAAGAATTCCCGGGGGCAAATTACGTTGATCAGTTTTATGTAAGGTAAAAAATGTTATACGCAGTTGCGCAAATTATCCGCCTTTACGTCACTTTATGAGCAATTCGCATATAAAATGTAAAACTTTTGTACTAGCATAAACACAGAAACGAATACTGGCGACCAGGTCTTGCGGATAAAGCGGTAATGAGCAAACAATCACAGCATGTATTAATTGCCCTGCCCCACCCGCTGCTTCACCTGGTCAGTTTAGGTTTAGTCTCGTTTATCTTTACCCTTTTCTCGCTTGAGCTTTCGCAGTTTGGCACCCAACTCGCCCCACTGTGGTTCCCGACGTCCATCATGATGGTGGCGTTTTATCGCCATGCCGGGCGCATGTGGCCGGGAATTGCGCTGAGCTGTTCGCTGGGAAATATCGCCGCATCCATCCTGCTTTTTTCCACCAGCTCGCTGAACATGACCTGGACGACCATCAATATTGTTGAAGCCGTGGTCGGGGCAGTGCTGCTACGTAAATTGCTGCCGTGGTATAACCCCTTGCAAAATCTGGCTGACTGGCTGCGTCTGGCACTCGGCAGCGCCATTGTTCCGCCTCTGTTGGGGGGTGTTCTGGTTGTCCTGCTGACGCCCGGAGACGATCCTCTCAGGGCATTTTTGATATGGGTACTGTCAGAATCCATCGGCGCTCTGGCACTGGTGCCGCTGGGATTGTTATTTAAACCACACTATCTGCTGCGCCATCGCAACCCACGGTTGCTTTTTGAGTCGCTGCTCACGTTAGCCATCACACTGACGTTAAGCTGGCTTTCGATGCTGTATCTGCCGTGGCCTTTTACTTTCATTATTGTGCTGTTGATGTGGAGCGCCGTGCGTCTGCCACGAATGGAAGCCTTTTTGATCTTCCTTACCACGGTGATGATGGTGTCGCTGATGATGGCCGCGGATCCCTCCCTGCTTGCTACGCCGCGTACGTACCTGATGAGCCATATGCCGTGGCTACCGTTTTTGCTGATCCTGCTGCCCGCCAACATCATGACCATGGTGATGTATGCCTTTCGTGCGGAACGCAAACACATTTCCGAAAGCGAAACCCACTTTCGGAACGCGATGGAATATTCCGCTATCGGTATGGCGTTAGTGGGCACCGAGGGACAATGGCTGCAAACCAACAAAGCGCTCTGCCAGTTTCTCGGGTACAGTCAGGAAGAGCTGCGCGGACTCACCTTTCAGCAACTGACCTGGCCGGAGGATCTCAATAAAGATCTCCAACAGGTTGAAAAGCTGATAAGCGGTGAAATAAACACCTATTCAATGGAAAAACGCTACTACAACCGCAATGGCGATGTTGTCTGGGCGTTGCTTGCCGTCTCACTGGTGCGCCACACGGATGGCACGCCGCTCTATTTTATCGCTCAGATTGAAGACATTAACGAGCTAAAACGCACCGAACAGGTCAATCAGCAACTGATGGAGCGCATCACGCTGGCTAACGAAGCGGGCGGGATTGGCATCTGGGAGTGGGAGTTGAAGCCGAATATTTTTAGCTGGGATAAGCGGATGTTCGAGCTGTATGAAATTCCTCCGCATATCAAACCGAACTGGCAGGTGTGGTACGAGTGTGTATTGCCGGAAGATCGCCAACACGCCGAAAAAGTGATTCGTGATTCGTTGCAATCACGCTCGCCCTTTAAGCTGGAATTTCGCATTGCCGTGAAAGATGGCATCCGCCATATCCGCGCCCTCGCCAACCGGGTACTGAATAAAGAAGGCGAAGTCGAACGCCTGCTCGGCATTAACATGGATATGACTGAGGTTAAACAGCTTAACGAGGCATTGTTTCAGGAAAAAGAGCGCCTGCACATTACGCTTGATTCCATCGGTGAAGCCGTGGTCTGTATTGATATGGCGATGAAAATTACCTTTATGAATCCAGTGGCGGAGAAGATGAGCGGCTGGACGCAGGAAGAAGCGTTAGGTGTTCCGCTCCTGACGGTGTTGCATATTACTTTTGGCGACAACGGACCATTAATGGAGAACATTTACAGTGCCGACACCTCACGTTCCGCGATCGAACAAGATGTGGTGTTGCACTGTCGGAGCGGCGGCAGTTACGACGTGCATTACAGTATTACGCCGTTAAGTACTCTGGACGGCAGCAATATTGGTTCGGTTCTGGTGATTCAGGACGTTACCGAATCACGCAAAATGCTGCGCCAGCTGAGCTACAGCGCCTCCCATGATGCACTGACGCATCTCGCCAACCGCGCCAGTTTTGAGAAACAACTGCGTATCCTGCTGCAAACGGTAAACAGTACGCATCAGCGACATGCACTGGTGTTTATCGATCTTGATCGCTTTAAAGCGGTGAATGACAGCGCCGGGCATGCGGCGGGCGACGCTTTGCTGCGCGAACTGGCGTCGTTGATGCTGAGTATGCTGCGCTCCAGTGACGTGCTGGCGCGGCTCGGCGGTGATGAATTTGGTCTGCTGCTGCCAGACTGCAATGTTGAAAGCGCTCGTTTTATCGCTACACGTATTATCAGTGCTGTGAATGACTATCACTTTATATGGGAAGGCCGGGTACATCGGGTAGGTGCCAGCGCCGGGATTACCTTGATCGATGACAACAATCATCAGGCGGCAGAAGTGATGTCGCAGGCTGATATCGCCTGTTATGCCTCCAAAAATGGTGGCCGGGGCCGGGTGACGGTTTACGAACCGCAGCAAGCTGCCGCACATAGCGAACGGGCGGCGATGTCGCTTGATGAACAGTGGCGGATGATTAAAGAGAATCAGTTGATGATGCTCGCCCACGGTGTCGCTTCGCCACGGATCCCGGAAGCGCGTAATTTGTGGCTGATTTCACTTAAGCTCTGGAGTTGCGAAGGCGAGATTATTGATGAACAAACATTTCGTCGTAGCTTCAGCGATCCGGCGCTTAGCCATGCTCTTGACCGCCGGGTATTCCACGAATTTTTCCAGCAGGCCGCAAAAGCGGTTGCCAGTAAAGGCATAAGCATCGCCCTCCCCCTTTCCGTTGCCGGTTTGAGTAGCGCCACGCTGGTGAATGATCTGCTTGAGCAGCTGGAAAATAGCCCTCTACCACCACGGTTATTACATCTGATTATTCCGGCTGAAGCGATTTTAGATCACGCAGAAAGCGTGCAAAAACTGCGGCTGGCGGGATGTCGGATAGTGCTCAGCCAGGTGGGCCGCGATCTGCAAATCTTCAACTCGCTGAAAGCGAATATGGCAGATTACCTGCTACTTGATGGTGAGTTATGCGCCAACGTGCAGGGTAATTTGATGGATGAGATGCTGATTACGATTATTCAGGGGCACGCTCAGCGACTCGGGATGAAAACCATCGCCGGGCCAGTCGTTTTACCCTTAGTGATGGATACGCTTTCTGGCATCGGCGTCGATCTGATTTATGGTGAGGTGATTGCCGATGCCCAACCGCTGGATTTGCTGGTGAATAGTAGTTATTTCGCGATTAACTGAGGCGTGCTTCCCCATCGCCTGATGCGACGCTAACGCGTCTTATCATGCCTACAAATCGCTCATTCCCCAGGCCGGATAAGGCGCTCGCACCGCATCCGGCGACCAACGTCATGCTTCGTCTGGTTGCCAGCCTTCCGTATACCAGATATGCAACAGCGCATAAGAACGCCAGGGCTTCCAGCGCTCGGCATAACGGCGGATTTGCGCCGGTGTCATTCCCGGAAATCGCTGTTTAATCAGATAATCATCCGGCAGGAAAACATCTTTCGCCTGCCAGCCACGCAAAGCGAAATAATTCGCCGTCCAGCGCCCGATACCCGGAAAAGTTTGCAGCGTTTTCATCGCCTGCTCCACATCGCCCGGTATTGTCATTGGTAAGGTGCCCTCCAGCGCCGCATTTGCCAGATGAATCAGCGCCTCTGCCCGTTTCAACGGCATACCTAACGCTTTTAATGCCTGCGGGTCTGCTGCTGCCAGCCGCTGAGGCGTGGGGAAGCAGATATACTCCGGAAAATCATCCAGCCGTTCGCCATAAAGCTGTACCACTTTGGCAGTCAATTTTGCCGCCATCGCCACGCTCACCAGTTGGCCTAAAATCGCCCGCACGCCCTGCTCAAAAGCATCAACACAGCCGGGTAAACGCAATCCGGGCCGCGCCGCGCCTAACCTGCCCAACGCACCGTTAACAATTTGTGGGTTACATTGCAGATCAAACAGGCGGCTCATTTTCGCCAGACACTCTGCGGCAACAGGTTCTAAACCTGCACTTAAATTTATGTGCAGAGTATGGCGGGCTATATCCGGAATAGCAGTCACCACGCCGCGATATTCGCCCACCGCCAGACTACGGGCATAATAACTGTCCGCGACCGTTTCCACACTGCTCACCGCACGGGCGGCGAGAAATCCCAACATCCACGACCAGTCATACGGCGGCTGCCAGTTCAGGGTATACATCGCATCTCCTTATTCATCCGCTTTCAGCATAAACGTTATTCAGACGCTGCGCTTTGCTTTCATATTCCGGTTGTCGCGACGGCAACATTTCGCTAAAGTCACGCCCCTTCTTCACCGGCATGGGGATTATTTCGTGTTTATTGGTTTTGATTACGGTACAGCAAACTGTTCAGTGGCGGTCATGCGTGACGGTAAACCGCATTTGCTAAAAATGGAAAACGACAGCACGCTGCTGCCTTCAATGCTTTGCGCGCCAACGCGTGAAGCGGTAAGCGAATGGCTGTACCGCCATCATGATGTTCCGGCAGACGACGATGAAACGCAGGCGCTGTTACGTCGGGCGATTCGTTATAACCGCGAAGAAGATATCGATGTTACGGCGAAAAGCGTGCAGTTCGGTCTTTCCTCACTGGCACAGTACATTGATGATCCAGAAGAAGTGTGGTTTGTGAAATCACCAAAATCGTTCCTCGGTGCCAGCGGCTTAAAACCGCAGCAGATAGCGCTGTTTGAGGATCTGGTCTGCGCAATGATGTTGCACATTCGCCAGCAGGCGCAGGCACAGCTGCCAGAAGCGATTACTCAGGCGGTGATTGGTCGTCCGATCAACTTCCAGGGGCTGGGCGGTGATGAAGCAAACACCCAGGCGCAAGGGATTCTGGAACGCGCGGCGAAGCGTGCCGGATTCAGGGACGTGGTATTCCAGTACGAGCCGGTCGCGGCTGGGCTGGATTACGAAGCCACCTTGCAGGAAGAAAAACGGGTGCTGGTGGTGGATATCGGCGGTGGTACGACTGACTGTTCATTGCTGCTGATGGGGCCGCAGTGGCGTTCGCGTCTCGATCGTGAAGCCAGCCTGCTGGGTCACAGTGGTTGCCGTATTGGCGGTAACGATCTGGATATCGCGCTGGCGTTTAAAAACCTGATGCCGTTACTGGGCATGGGTGGCGAAACCGAAAAAGGCATCGCCCTGCCGATTCTGCCGTGGTGGAATGCGGTTGCCATCAACGACGTTCCTGCACAGAGTGATTTCTACAGTAGTGCCAACGGTCGTCTGCTTAACGATCTGGTACGCGATGCCCGCGAACCGGAAAAAGTGGCCCTGTTACAGAAAGTCTGGCGTCAGCGTTTAAGCTATCGCCTGGTGCGTAGCGCAGAAGAGAGCAAAATCGCCCTTTCAAGCACTGCGGAAACCCGCGCCTCACTGCCGTTTATCAGCGATGAACTGGCTACGCTGATTAGCCAGCAAGGGCTGGAAAGCGCCCTCAGCCAGCCACTGGCGCGGATTCTGGAACAGGTGCAACTGGCGCTGGATAACGCCCAGGAAAAACCGGACGTTATCTACCTGACCGGCGGTAGCGCCCGTTCGCCGCTGATTAAAAAAGCGCTGGCAGAACAGTTGCCGGGCATTCCGATTGCAGGCGGCGATGACTTTGGCTCCGTCACCGCCGGGCTGGCACGCTGGGCAGAAGTGGTATTTCGTTAAAAGAAAATGGCTCAGCAGCGGCTTAAATCAGCCTGCGCCTGAGCCAGTTTTTCTGCCGCCTGACGTAACGGTTCCATCAACGGCATGGTCCGTGCTGGAGCATGAAGGCGGAATCGCTGCAACTCTGTCGCGCCGACAGTCAACGTCGATTCCAGCCGATGTCGTTTGGCGGTCATTTTCGCCATTACCGCTTGTCTGTCTGCTGGCGTTACCGCTTCATTCGGCCTGAACACAAAACGGCGTTCGCAACTTGCTTTCCAGTCGATAACTGCCTGGGTCAGATGATCACCAAACCCTTTCACTTGCTTAACCCCACGACGGGTAACATCCGCTGCTGTTTCAATACCAAAGGACCGTAACGCCGCTTTACGCGCAGGGCCAACGCCGGGAATAGAGGCAACATCAATAAAAAATCCCTCCAGAAACTTCTGCTTCTGCCGTTCCCTTGCGGTGTCGTGAAGTGCTGCCAGAGCACGTTTTTCTTCTTCCGGTAACCCGAGCATTTCGTCCTTCATTTTTTCGAGCATCGTCCGTTTGGCGATAAAACCTTCCAGCCCGCCCAACTGTTGGATCTGGCTGAATAAATGGTCATAGTCCATTTTCGCGCGATTAAATGCCTCACGGCGTTGCTGAACTTCTGCTTTGTACGCTTTGCTTGTCAGACTGCCAATAATCCAGATAGCCGACAGCACAGGAACCAAAATAATATAACGCGGTTCTGCCTGAAGGCCGCAAAGCAACAGCGATAACGCTGACAGTGCGATCTCAATCAGAATGATGTATTCGCGCCGTAACAGGCCTAAAGGAAGCGGCCTGCCAGTCGGTTGGAAATGATCGGGTAATGGCAATTGCAATGCTGGCGGTGCTACTGACGCCATCACCATCGCCCAGACTTTCGCCAGCACAAAATCACCGCTGGTGGTAATGACCTCTTCGCCGAGATCAATAAAATAGATAACGCCTTGATTATCCAGCGCACACCACGGGCAGTCGGTCAAATGAGCGGGATAAACATGCATTGCCGAAACGGGACATTTCTTTAACTGTTGGCGCAGAGAATCAAGTGCCGCTACCCACGCTTTAGCCGTCGGACGCCCGGTTGCCACGCCACTTTCCGTGAATGCCTGCTGAAACATGGCTTCAACATCACTCGGTAACATCGATAGCGGAATCGATCGTGGCGGCGGTTTTAAACCACGTCGCTGATTATCTGACGCGTAGGCATAACGGAAATGGGTAATATCCGTCTCCAGCGCATTACCCGCATCAGAGATAAGCGGCACACCAGAATAAGGATGCCGGCCACCAAACAAGACGTGAAAAATCAGCAACGCAAGGCCAAAATTATCGTGATTTTCTGTGCGTTCAAAGCCGACAAATGACGACAAGGTTTGTAGCTCTGGCGGCGTAAAATGCGACACGCCGACTTCGCATAAATGCAGTGTGCCATTGGCGTTAATCTGAAAGGAGTCGCTATCAATCAGTACCACTTTGCTGTCGCGACCTACCATAAAACTGTTCTGGTTTACGTCACCCACGACGTGCCCGTGCTCGTGAACCGTAGCAAAAGATGAAGCAATATTGCGCGCAACATAGAGTAGAAAATCCCACGCACAATGAGGGTAACTCTGGCGACGATGTGCCGGGCTATAGATCATATGAATCGGTTCTTTACCAGAAACTTTTGGCATCATAAAACCGATAACTTTTCCGCCTCGTCCACCGTGAAGCGTTGCCTGCGGCCAGGCGACATAATTCAACAACTGCGCGTCAGCTGTCGCAGCCATAAAGGCAAGTTTGTCCTGTTTTAAGGCGGGTGGCGGCGTGTGATAAATCTTGGCGACGCTATCGACAAACTCCTCGATATCATAAACCGCGCCTTCACCACCTTTGCCCAGTTCACGGCCAAGAGTGGTCAATTCACCTGTCGATGTAAATACTTTTATATTTGTTTTCATAATATTTCGCGGGTAGTTATATTATATTTCAATGAATAATAACAACTAACCATTAAAATTATTTCTATATGGGGAAAACCCACTCAAGAATAAAAATGATAATGCAATTTTATCAGGATACAATTCAATTTCGGCCTGATAATGATTAACTTCCACAGGTTTTTGCTAACTTTGACTACAAAGGGATTCTGGAGAAAAAATGAAAAAGATATTACTTATGTTGAGTCTGCTATTTTTTACTACCGCGGGCTTTAGTGAAGTTTCGGATACGTTAGTGACGGGAGGTTATGATAAACAAGCGATGTCTGACGCGATTAAACATGCGCGGAAAGAAACCGATAAATTCATCGAGGTTATGAATAAAAAAGATGCCGATACTTTCGCAGTCAAAGCCCCGATAACCGATCACGGAAGAACCGAGCATTTCTGGCTTACGGATGTCACTTATTCTAACGGCATGTTTATTGGCGTAATCAGCAATGACCCTGGTATTGTTACAAACGTAGAATATGGCCAGGAGTGGAAAATCAAGAAAGAAGATATTTCAGACTGGATGTATACGCGCGGGGATAAAATTTACGGCGGTTATACCATTGATCCTTTATTGGTCACCTATCCAAAAGAAGAAGCCGACGAGCTAAGAGCAAAATTAGTTCGCTAATCAGCCGTTATATTTATTGTTTAAACTGGCGGTTGAATTGTTGTCTTCAACCGCCATGAGAAACTCACTCTGCCCACAGCGCCAGTGCCAACGTTTTATCATCATCCGTACGCTCGTTTACCGCCGGGCTGGACAAAAACTGCTTTAACAATTCAGGTAATAAATCGAGTTGTTCCTGCGTTGCTGCCGCCAGTCCATTGAAAAACGGGGTAAAGAAAGGCACATGAGGAGAATTATCCAGCATATTTAACGCCAGTCGCTGGATACCATCCGTAAATGCTGCAACTTTGTGCGCACGCCCAGTGCTGGTGAAAGTTTCCAGTCTGGAAACGGCATCTTCGTCGGTAATGAAGTGCGTCATGTTGGCATATTCACCCGCCATCGGCGTGAGAGGCAATTGCAGACCGTGACCCAAATCTACCACCACGCCGCCATCGCCAATCTGCATAATCAAGGTGCCGTCAGGCGATGAAATCAGTCCCAGAAATGTGCAGGCAAAATCGCGAACCGCTAATTCTTTGGCTTCCGCCTCGGCAAAAAGTCGTTGACGAATGGTCAGTACCATATTTGTGGCGAGGACATCATTAAGCCCCAATTCCCCGCCCTGCACTTTTTGCGACATATAAGCCATCGCTTCATTGACGGCGAGCATCGCGCCTTCGCCACCCTGCGAGACACTGCCTGCGCCATCAGCGACAAATACCGACAATAATGGCTGCTGGTCATTTAACCAGGCAATCTGCATCTGGCAGGCATCCTGACAAGGCAAGTCCGCGCTGATGTGCGACGTTCCAACGGTTGATGCATAGACCAGACGCCAGCTCACACTGACGTCCAGCCTTTTGGCGCTTCCAGCACAACTTCCGTTCCCGGCGTGGAGCGGGAAACCGAACGCAGCGAACTGGATAACCAGCTAAACAGTTCACGGAATTGTAATCCTTGCAGAGGCAAAGGCTGACGAACGCTAATTTGTGCCAGCGTCTTCATATCCGCCCCCTGAACACCGATGGAAAAGAAAGCAAACCTTTTATCTTCTTCCCCCCGAAACACTTTGTTGGCTGCAGCCTGCCACTCATCGGTTGGTGCACCATCGGTAATCAGGAAAATCCACGGGCGATAATACGAAATACCATTTGCACGATACTCACGTTTCCGCTCCTCTACCATATCCAGGGCTTTGGTAATGGCCGCACCCATTGGTGTATCGCCCTGGGCAAACAGGATGGGCGGAAAAAAATTAGCGGCGCTGGTAAAGGGTTGTTCCACATGCACCGGGCCGAACGTCACAATGCCGAGTTCCACTCTTTTTAAAGCCAGCGGATCAGCAAGCAGTTCATCACGAAAGGTAACCAATCCGGCGTTAAGTTCATTAATAGGTCTACCGTTCATAGAACCAGAAACATCCAGCAGCAAAATGCAGGGGCAACGTGGTTCCGGGTTACTGGCAAAATCGCTGGTGGCAAACGTGATTTGTTCGCTCATAAGAAATCCTTTCTTAGAGAATTATCGAGGTCCGGTATCATACCGACTGCAATAATGAAATAAGAGCAAACGAAGAAACTTTCAGAATTAGGCCCGGCGGCGCAGAAAATTTTGCTATTCGCCTCGCAAGAACGGAGAGCCGTCGATTGACACTAAGGGCGGAGTGACATAATTTCAGGAGTGAGGGTTAGGGAGAGGTTTCCCCCTCCCCCTGGTGTTCTTAGTAAGCCTGGAAGCTAATCACTAAGAGTATCACCAGTATGATGACGTGCTTCATCATAACCCTTTCCTTATTAAAAGCCCTCTTCTCCGGGAGAGGCTTTCCCGTTTCAGCGTCCCGCTGAAATCATCGGCTTACCTCCTTTCGCCCTGAATGCAGTCTATCGCTAACGCGTGAATAAAATAGTTTCCTCTGTGATTATTGCGTAACGACTCGCAAAGAATATTTGCTGGCAGGATCGCAGACTACAAAGCCTGCGGATTGACAATCTTATCGTGAAGGCATACTTTCAGGAGTGAGGGTAGAGCGGGGTTTCCCCCGCCCTGGTAGTCTTAGTAAGCGGGGAAGCTTATGACTAAGAGCACCACGATGATGAGTAGCTTCATCATGACCCTTTCCTTATTTAAGGCCCCTTCCTCGGGAGGGGCTTTCCCGTTTCAGCGTCCCGCTGAAATCGTCGGCTTACCTCCTTTCGCCATGCAAGCAGTCTATCGCTAACGCGTAGATAAAATAGTTTCCTGTGTTATTACTGGATGCGTGCTCGCAAATGTGCCCGTCATTCAGACGATTCCCGACAGTGTTTCATAATTCCTCCATTTTTCTCCCTTATTGGCTGGCTACACTAGTATCATTCCGCGAAACGTTTCAGGAAGAGAAACTCTTAACGATGAAAGGTAGTTATAAATCCCGTTGGGTAATCGTAATCGTGGTGGTTATCGCCGCCATCGCCGCATTCTGGTTCTGGCAAGGCCGCAATGACTCCCGGAGTGCAGCCCCAGGGGCGACGAAACAAGCGCAGCAATCGCCAGCGGGTGGTCGACGTGGTATGCGTTCCGGCCCATTAGCCCCGGTTCAGGCGGCGACCGCCGTAGAACAGGCAGTTCCGCGTTACCTCACCGGGCTTGGCACCATTACCGCCGCTAATACCGTTACGGTGCGCAGCCGCGTGGACGGCCAACTGATAGCGTTACATTTCCAGGAAGGCCAGCAGGTCAAAGCAGGCGATTTACTGGCAGAAATTGACCCCAGCCAGTTCAAAGTTGCATTAGCACAAGCCCAGGGCCAACTGGCAAAAGATAAAGCCACGCTTGCCAACGCCCGCCGTGACCTGGCGCGTTATCAACAACTGGCAAAAACCAATCTCGTTTCCCGCCAGGAGCTGGATGCCCAACAGGCGCTGGTCAGTGAAACCGAAGGCACCATTAAGGCTGATGAAGCAAGCGTTGCCAGCGCGCAGCTGCAACTCGACTGGAGCCGGATTACCGCACCAGTCGATGGTCGCGTTGGTCTCAAGCAGGTTGATGTTGGTAACCAAATCTCCAGTGGTGATACCACCGGGATCGTGGTGATCACCCAGACGCATCCTATCGATTTAGTCTTTACCCTGCCGGAAAGCGATATCGCTACCGTAGTGCAGGCGCAGAAAGCCGGAAAACCGCTGGTGGTAGAAGCCTGGGATCGCACCAACTCGAAGAAATTAAGTGAAGGCACGCTGTTAAGTCTAGATAACCAAATCGATGCCACTACCGGTACGATTAAAGTGAAAGCACGCTTTAATAATCAGGATGATGCGCTGTTTCCCAATCAGTTTGTTAACGCGCGCATGTTAGTCGACACCGAACAAAACGCCGTAGTGATCCCAACAGCCGCCCTGCAAATGGGCAATGAAGGCCATTTTGTCTGGGTGCTGAATAGCGAAAACAAGGTCAGCAAACATCTGGTGACGCCGGGCATTCAGGACAGTCAGAAAGTGGTGATCCGTGCAGGTATTTCTGCGGGCGATCGCGTGGTGACAGACGGCATTGATCGCCTGACCGAAGGGGCGAAAGTGGAAGTGGTGGAAGCCCAGAGCGCCACTACTCCGGAAGAGAAAGCCACCAGCCGCGAATACGCGAAAAAAGGAGCACGCTCCTGATGCAGGTGTTACCCCCGAGCAGCACAGGCGGCCCGTCGCGCCTGTTTATTATGCGTCCTGTGGCCACCACGCTGCTGATGGTGGCGATCTTACTCGCCGGGATTATCGGTTATCGCGCCCTGCCCGTTTCGGCGCTGCCGGAAGTGGACTATCCGACCATTCAGGTGGTCACGCTCTACCCAGGTGCCAGCCCGGATGTCATGACCTCTGCCGTTACCGCGCCGCTAGAACGCCAGTTCGGGCAGATGTCTGGCCTGAAACAGATGTCGTCGCAAAGTTCCGGCGGTGCGTCAGTTATCACTTTGCAGTTCCAGCTAACATTACCGCTCGATGTCGCCGAGCAGGAAGTGCAGGCCGCGATTAACGCTGCGACCAACTTGTTGCCGAGCGATCTGCCTAACCCGCCGGTTTACAGCAAAGTGAACCCGGCAGATCCGCCGATCATGACGCTCGCCGTCACCTCAACCGCCATGCCGATGACGCAAGTGGAAGATATGGTGGAAACCCGCGTCGCGCAGAAAATCTCGCAGATTTCCGGCGTCGGCCTGGTGACGCTTTCCGGCGGTCAGCGTCCGGCTGTTCGCGTCAAACTTAACGCTCAGGCGATTGCCGCCCTCGGCCTGACCAGCGAAACCGTGCGCACCGCCATTACCGGCGCTAACGTTAACTCGGCAAAAGGTAGCCTCGACGGCCCTTCCCGTGCGGTCACGCTTTCCGCGAACGACCAGATGCAATCCGCCGAAGAGTATCGCCAGCTAATCATCGCCTACCAGAACGGCGCGCCAATTCGTCTGGGCGATGTCGCAACTGTAGAGCAAGGTGCAGAAAACAGCTGGCTCGGCGCGTGGGCGAACAAAGAACAGGCCATTGTGATGAATGTTCAGCGCCAGCCCGGTGCTAACATTATCTCCACCGCCGACAGCATTCGGCAGATGCTGCCACAGCTCACTGAGAGTCTGCCGAAATCGGTGAAGGTGACAGTGCTTTCCGATCGCACCACCAATATCCGCGCATCCGTCGATGATACTCAGTTTGAATTGATGATGGCTATCGCGCTGGTAGTCATGATTATCTACCTGTTTTTGCGCAATATTCCGGCGACCATCATTCCCGGTGTTGCTGTACCGCTGTCGTTAATCGGCACTTTCGCGGTTATGGTGTTTCTCGATTTTTCAATCAATAACCTGACACTGATGGCGTTAACTATCGCCACCGGATTCGTGGTCGATGACGCCATCGTGGTGATCGAAAACATTTCCCGCTATATCGAAAAAGGCGAAAAACCGTTGGCGGCGGCGCTCAAGGGCGCAGGTGAAATCGGCTTTACCATTATCTCGCTGACCTTCTCACTGATTGCGGTGTTGATCCCACTGCTGTTTATGGGCGATATCGTCGGGCGACTGTTCCGCGAATTTGCTATTACCCTGGCGGTAGCGATTTTGATCTCAGCGGTGGTGTCGCTGACCCTGACACCGATGATGTGCGCGCGGATGCTCAGCCAGGAGTCGTTGCGTAAACAGAACCGCTTCTCCCGTGCCTCGGAAAAAATGTTCGACAGGATAATCGCCGCCTATGGTCGTGGACTGGCGAAAGTGCTGAATCATCCGTGGCTGACCTTAAGCGTGGCACTCAGCACGCTGCTGCTTAGCGTGCTGCTGTGGGTGTTCATTCCGAAAGGTTTCTTCCCGGTACAGGACAATGGCATTATTCAGGGCACTTTGCAGGCACCGCAATCCAGCTCCTTTGCCAATATGGCCCAGCGACAACGCCAGGTCGCGGACGTGATTTTGCAGGATCCGGCAGTGCAAAGCCTGACCTCATTTGTTGGCGTTGATGGCACTAACCCGTCGCTGAACAGTGCACGTTTACAAATCAACCTCAAACCGTTGGATGAACGTGATGATCGGGTGCAAAAAGTCATCGCCCGTCTGCAAACGGCGGTAGATAAAGTGCCGGGCGTCGATCTCTTCCTGCAACCAACGCAGGATCTGACTATTGATACTCAGGTCAGCCGCACCCAGTACCAGTTTACCTTGCAGGCCACGTCACTGGATGCGCTCAGTACCTGGGTGCCACAGTTGATGGAAAAACTCCAGCAACTGCCACAGCTTTCTGATGTCTCCAGCGACTGGCAGGACAAAGGGCTGGTGGCGTATGTCAATGTTGATCGCGACAGCGCCAGCCGTCTGGGGATCAGCATGGCGGATGTCGATAACGCCCTGTACAACGCGTTTGGTCAGCGGCTGATTTCCACTATTTATACTCAGGCCAACCAGTATCGCGTGGTGCTGGAGCACAACACCGAAAATACCCCAGGCCTCGCGGCGCTGGATACCATTCGCCTGACCAGCAGCGACGGCGGCGTGGTGCCGCTAAGCTCAATTGCCAAAATTGAGCAGCGTTTTGCGCCGCTCTCCATCAACCATCTGGATCAGTTCCCGGTAACGACCATCTCCTTTAACGTGCCGGATAACTATTCGCTGGGCGATGCGGTGCAGGCGATTATGGACACCGAAAAGACGCTGAATCTGCCGGTGGATATCACCACGCAGTTCCAGGGCAGCACCCTCGCCTTCCAGTCGGCGCTGGGCAGCACTGTCTGGCTGATTGTCGCGGCGGTGGTGGCGATGTATATCGTGCTCGGCATTCTGTACGAGAGCTTTATTCACCCGATCACCATTCTCTCGACGCTACCCACCGCAGGGGTTGGCGCACTGCTGGCGTTGCTGATTGCTGGTAGCGAACTGGATGTGATTGCGATTATCGGCATTATTTTGCTGATCGGTATCGTGAAGAAGAACGCCATCATGATGATCGACTTCGCGCTGGCTGCCGAGCGCGAGCAAGGCATGTCGCCGCGCGAGGCAATCTACCAGGCTTGTCTGTTGCGTTTTCGTCCGATCCTGATGACCACCCTGGCGGCTCTGCTTGGCGCGCTGCCGCTGATGTTGAGTACCGGGGTCGGCGCGGAACTGCGTCGTCCGTTAGGTATCGGCATGGTCGGCGGCCTGATTGTCAGCCAGGTGCTGACGCTGTTCACCACGCCGGTGATTTATCTGCTGTTCGACCGCCTGGCATTGTGGACCAAAAGCCGCTTTGCCCGTCATGAAGAGGAGGCGTAAGTGAAGTTTTTTGCCCTCTTCATTTACCGTCCGGTGGCGACGATTTTACTGTCGGTTGCCATTACCCTGTGCGGCATACTGGGCTTCCGTATGCTGCCGGTCGCCCCGCTGCCGCAGGTCGATTTTCCGGTGATTATGGTCAGCGCCTCGCTGCCCGGTGCGTCACCAGAAACAATGGCGTCTTCCGTTGCCACGCCGCTGGAGCGCTCACTTGGGCGCATTGCCGGAGTCAGTGAAATGACCTCCAGCAGTTCGCTCGGCAGCACGCGTATTATTTTGCAGTTTGATTTTGACCGGGATATCAACGGCGCAGCGCGTGATGTGCAGGCGGCGATCAACGCTGCACAAAGTTTGCTGCCCAGTGGGATGCCCAGCCGCCCGACCTATCGCAAAGCGAACCCGTCGGATGCGCCAATTATGATCCTCACGCTGACGTCCGATACTTATTCGCAGGGTGAACTGTACGATTTCGCCTCGACGCAGCTGGCTCCGACGATTTCGCAAATCGACGGTGTTGGTGATGTCGATGTCGGAGGCAGCTCACTGCCCGCCGTACGCGTCGGGCTGAATCCGCAGGCGCTGTTTAATCAGGGCGTGTCGCTGGACGACGTACGCACCGCCGTCAGCAATGCCAACGTGCGTAAACCGCAGGGCGCGCTGGAAGATGGCACTCACCGCTGGCAGATCCAGACCAATGATGAGCTAAAAACCGCCGCTGAATATCAGCCGTTGATTATTCACTACAACAACGGCGGCGCGGTTCGTCTGGGCGATGTGGCGACGGTGACCGACTCAGTGCAGGATGTGCGCAACGCCGGGATGACCAACGCCAAACCGGCTATTTTACTGATGATCCGCAAACTGCCGGAAGCCAATATTATCCAGACGGTTGACAGCATCCGGGCAAAATTACCGGAGTTGCAGGAAACCATTCCGGCGGCGATTGATCTGCAAATTGCCCAGGATCGCTCCCCCACCATTCGCGCCTCGCTGGAAGAAGTCGAGCAAACGCTGATTATCTCGGTGGCGCTGGTGATTCTGGTGGTGTTTTTATTCCTGCGCTCGGGTCGCGCCACTATTATTCCCGCCGTTTCGGTGCCGGTTTCGCTGATTGGTACGTTTGCGGCGATGTACCTGTGCGGATTCAGTCTCAATAACCTTTCGTTAATGGCGCTCACCATCGCTACTGGTTTCGTGGTGGATGACGCCATCGTGGTGCTGGAAAACATTGCACGTCATCTGGAAGCGGGAATGAAACCGTTGCAAGCCGCACTGCAAGGTACTCGCGAAGTCGGTTTTACGGTGCTGTCGATGAGTCTGTCACTGGTGGCGGTGTTCCTGCCGCTGCTGTTGATGGGCGGATTGCCGGGCCGACTGTTACGCGAATTTGCCGTGACGCTTTCTGTCGCCATTGGTATATCGTTGCTGGTTTCTCTGACATTAACGCCAATGATGTGTGGCTGGATGCTGAAAGCCAGCAAGCCGCGCGAGCAAAAGCGACTGCGTGGTTTTGGTCGCATGTTGGTAGCCCTGCAACAAGGCTACGGCAAGTCACTGAAATGGGTGCTCAATCATACCCGTCTGGTGGGCGTGGTGCTGCTTGGCACCATTGCGCTGAATATCTGGCTGTATATCTCGATCCCGAAAACCTTCTTCCCGGAGCAGGACACTGGCGTGTTGATGGGCGGGATTCAGGCGGATCAGAGTATTTCGTTTCAGGCGATGCGCGGTAAGTTGCAGGATTTCATGAAAATTATCCGTGACGATCCGGCAGTGGATAATGTCACCGGCTTTACAGGCGGTTCGCGAGTGAACAGCGGGATGATGTTTATCACCCTCAAGCCACGCGACGAACGCAGCGAAACGGCGCAGCAAATTATCGACCGTCTGCGCGTAAAACTGGCGAAAGAACCGGGGGCGAATCTGTTCCTGATGGCGGTACAGGATATTCGCGTTGGTGGGCGTCAGTCGAACGCCAGCTACCAGTACACGTTGTTATCCGACGACCTGGCGGCACTGCGAGAATGGGAGCCGAAAATCCGCAAAAAACTGGCGACGTTGCCGGAACTGGCGGACGTGAACTCCGATCAGCAGGATAACGGCGCGGAGATGAATCTGGTTTACGACCGCGACACCATGGCACGGCTGGGAATCGACGTACAAGCCGCCAACAGTCTGTTAAATAACGCCTTCGGTCAGCGGCAAATCTCGACCATTTACCAGCCGATGAACCAGTATAAAGTGGTGATGGAAGTGGATCCGCGCTATACCCAGGACATCAGTGCGCTGGAAAAAATGTTCGTTATCAATAACGAAGGCAAAGCGATCCCGCTGTCGTATTTCGCTAAATGGCAACCGGCGAATGCCCCACTATCGGTGAATCATCAGGGATTATCGGCGGCCTCGACCATTTCGTTTAACCTGCCGACCGGAAAATCGCTCTCGGACGCCAGTGCGGCGATCGATCGCGCAATGACCCAGCTTGGTGTGCCTTCGACGGTGCGCGGCAGTTTTGCCGGCACGGCGCAGGTGTTCCAGGAGACGATGAACTCGCAGGTGATCCTGATTATCGCCGCCATCGCCACGGTGTATATCGTGCTGGGTATCCTTTACGAGAGTTACGTACATCCGCTGACGATTCTCTCCACCCTGCCCTCGGCGGGCGTTGGAGCGCTGTTGGCGCTGGAGCTGTTCAATGCCCCGTTCAGCCTAATCGCCCTGATAGGGATCATGCTATTAATCGGCATCGTGAAGAAAAACGCCATTATGATGGTCGATTTTGCGCTTGAAGCCCAACGGCACGGTAACCTGACGCCGCAGGAAGCTATTTTCCAGGCCTGTCTGCTGCGTTTTCGCCCGATTATGATGACTACCCTGGCGGCGCTGTTTGGTGCGCTGCCGCTGGTATTGTCGGGCGGCGACGGCTCGGAGCTGCGGCAACCCCTGGGGATCACCATTGTCGGCGGACTGGTAATGAGCCAGCTCCTTACGCTGTATACCACGCCGGTGGTGTATCTCTTTTTCGACCGTCTGCGGCTGCGTTTTTCGCGTAAACCTAAACAAACGGTAACCGAGTAAATGACAGATCTTCCCGACAGCACCCGTTGGCAATTGTGGATTGTGGCTTTCGGCTTCTTTATGCAGTCGCTGGACACCACCATCGTAAACACCGCCCTTCCCTCAATGGCGCAAAGCCTCGGGGAAAGTCCGTTGCATATGCACATGGTCATTGTCTCTTATGTGCTGACCGTGGCGGTGATGCTGCCCGCCAGCGGCTGGCTGGCGGACAAAGTCGGCGTGCGCAATATTTTCTTTACCGCCATCGTGCTGTTTACTCTCGGTTCACTGTTTTGCGCGCTTTCCGGCACGCTGAACGAACTGTTGCTGGCACGCGCGTTACAGGGCGTTGGCGGCGCGATGATGGTGCCGGTCGGCAGATTGACGGTGATGAAAATCGTACCGCGCGAGCAATATATGGCGGCGATGACCTTTGTCACGTTACCCGGTCAGGTCGGTCCGCTGCTCGGTCCGGCGCTCGGCGGTCTGCTGGTGGAGTACGCATCGTGGCACTGGATCTTTTTGATCAACATTCCGGTGGGGATTATCGGTGCGATCGCCACATTGCTGTTAATGCCAAACTACACCATGCAGACGCGGCGCTTTGATCTCTCCGGATTTTTATTGCTGGCGGTTGGCATGGCGGTATTAACCCTGGCGCTGGACGGCAGTAAAGGTACAGGTTTATCGCCGCTGACGATTGCAGGCCTGGTCGCAGTTGGCGTGGTGGCACTGGTGCTTTATCTGCTGCACGCCAGAAATAACAACCGTGCCCTGTTCAGTCTGAAACTGTTCCGTACTCGTACCTTTTCGCTGGGCCTGGCGGGGAGCTTTGCCGGACGTATTGGCAGTGGCATGTTGCCCTTTATGACACCGGTTTTCCTGCAAATTGGCCTCGGTTTCTCGCCGTTTCATGCCGGACTGATGATGATCCCGATGGTGCTTGGCAGCATGGGAATGAAGCGAATTGTGGTACAGGTGGTGAATCGCTTTGGTTATCGTCGGGTACTGGTAGCGACCACGCTGGGTCTGTCGCTGGTCACCCTGTTGTTTATGACTACCGCCCTGCTGGGCTGGTACTACGTTTTGCCGTTCGTCCTGTTTTTACAAGGGATGGTCAACTCGACGCGTTTCTCCTCCATGAACACCCTGACGCTGAAAGATCTCCCGGACAATCTGGCGAGCAGCGGCAACAGCCTGCTGTCGATGATTATGCAATTGTCGATGAGTACCGGCGTCACTATCGCCGGGCTGTTGCTGGGACTTTTTGGTTCACAGCATGTCAGCGTCGACAGCGGCACCACACAAACCGTCTTTATGTACACCTGGCTTAGCATGGCGTTGATCATCGCCCTTCCGGCGTTCATCTTTGCCAGAGTGCCGAACGATACGCATCAAAATGTAGCTATTTCGCGGCGAAAAAGGAGCGCGCAATGAAGTTCTGGCGACCCGGTATTACCGGCAAACTGTTTCTGGCGATTTTCGCCACCTGCATTGTCTTGCTGATCAGTATGCACTGGGCGGTGCGTATCAGTTTTGAGCGTGGCTTTATTGATTACATCAAGCATGGTAATGAACAGCGATTACAACTGTTAAGTGATGCGCTTGGCGAGCAGTATGCGCAGCATGGCAACTGGCGCTTCCTGCGCAACAATGATCGCTTTGTCTTTCAGATCCTGCGTTCATTTGAACACGATAATTCGGAAGATAAACCCGGCCCGGGTATGCCACCGCACGGCTGGCGTACCCAGTTCTGGGTGGTTGATCAAAACAACAAAGTGCTGGTTGGTCCGCGAGCGCCGATTCCACCTGACGGTACACGGCGACCCATTCTGGTCAACGGTGCGGAAGTTGGCGCGGTGATCGCCTCCCCCGTTGAGCGGTTAACGCGCAATACTGATATCAATTTCGATAAACAACAGCGGCAAACCAGCTGGTTGATTGTCGCCCTGGCAACGTTACTCGCGGCACTTGCCACTTTTCTGCTGGCGCGCGGTTTACTGGCACCGGTAAAACGACTTGTCGATGGCACGCACAAACTGGCGGCGGGCGATTTCACTACCCGCGTAACGCCCACCAGTGAAGATGAACTGGGCAAACTGGCGCAAGACTTCAACCAGCTTGCCAGCACACTGGAGAAAAACCAGCAAATGCGGCGCGATTTTATGGCCGATATTTCTCACGAACTGCGTACGCCATTAGCGGTGCTGCGCGGTGAACTGGAAGCCATTCAGGATGGCGTGCGTAAATTCACGCCGGAGACGGTGGCGTCTTTACAGGCGGAGGTCGGTACACTGACCAAACTGGTTGACGATCTCCATCAGTTGTCGATGTCTGATGAAGGCGCTCTCGCCTATCAAAAAGCACCGGTAGATTTGATCCCACTGCTGGAAGTGGCGGGCGGCGCATTTCGCGAACGATTCGCCAGTCGTGGCCTGAAACTGCAATTTTCCCTGCCAGACAGTATTACCGTATTTGGCGATCGCGACCGTTTAATGCAGTTATTCAATAACTTACTGGAAAACAGCCTGCGCTACACTGACAGCGGCGGCAGCCTGCAAATCTCTGCCGGGCAGCGCGACAAAACGGTGCGCCTGACCTTTGCCGACAGTGCGCCAGGTGTCAGTGACGATCAGCTACAAAAATTGTTTGAACGTTTTTATCGCACCGAAGGTTCCCGCAACCGTGCCAGCGGCGGTTCCGGGCTGGGGCTGGCGATTTGCCTGAACATTGTTGAAGCACATAATGGTCGCATTATTGCTGCCCATTCGCCTTTTGGCGGGGTAAGCATTACAGTAGAGTTACCGCTGGAACGGGATTTACAGAGAGAAGTATGACCGAGTTACCAATCGACGAAAACACACCGCGTATTTTGATCGTGGAAGATGAACCGAAGCTGGGGCAGTTGCTCATTGATTATCTGCGTGCTGCGAGCTATGCGCCGACGCTTATCAGCCACGGCGATCAGGTACTGCCGTATGTGCGCCAGACACCACCGGATCTGATCCTGTTAGATCTGATGCTCCCTGGCACCGATGGCCTGACGCTGTGCCGGGAAATTCGTCGTTTTTCTGACATTCCGATCGTGATGGTGACGGCAAAAATCGAAGAGATCGATCGCCTGCTGGGGCTGGAGATTGGCGCAGATGATTATATCTGTAAGCCGTACAGCCCACGGGAAGTGGTAGCGCGCGTCAAAACCATTTTGCGCCGTTGCAAACCGCAGCGCGAGTTGCAGCAACAGGATGCTGAAAGCCCGTTGATTATCGACGAAGGTCGTTTTCAGGCTTCATGGCGCGGTAAAATGCTTGACCTGACGCCTGCGGAATTTCGTCTGCTGAAAACGCTCTCTCACGAACCAGGAAAAGTGTTCTCCCGCGAGCAATTGCTCAATCATCTTTATGACGACTACCGCGTAGTAACCGACCGCACCATCGACAGCCACATTAAAAACCTGCGCCGCAAGCTGGAATCTCTCGACGCCGAACAGTCATTTATCCGCGCCGTTTATGGCGTCGGTTACCGCTGGGAAGCCGACGCCTGCCGCATCGTTTAGTTTTAGCGACATTATTTTGTTAGCCGGAGATGGCGTTCAGACCAGATCCGGCAACATTATCCCACGCATGGTCAGCAAACTGACATTATCTCTCCGCCCTGGCAGGCATCAGAAAATCGCTCATACTTTAATCGGTAAACAGCACCTTTAGATGCTGTTTTCGATACACAATTTCAATCAAGGAGTCATTATGGCTGGTTGGTTTGAACTCAGTAAGAGCAGTGATAATCAGTTCCGGTTTGTGCTAAAAGCGGGCAATGGTGAGACTATCCTCACCAGCGAGCTTTATACCTCAAAAGCCTCTGCGGAAAAGGGCATCGCGTCGGTGCGTAGCAACAGCCCGCAAGAAGAACGCTATGAGAAAAAAACGGCAAGTAACGGCAAATTCTATTTCAATCTGAAAGCCGCTAATCATCAAATTATCGGCTCCAGCCAGATGTACGCCACCGCGCAATCTCGTGAAACCGGAATTGCCTCCGTTAAAGCCAATGGCACAAGCCAGACGGTGAAAGACAATACGTAATTACGATGCCGGGCGTGGGTTGTTGGCGTCCGGCGCTTTACCAGATCCCCCCACAGCGCTACAATGCCCGCCCTTAAAGTGGGGGCACTCCCCTAACCGCTTCATCAGGTGAAGCGGATCTGACCTGTCATCAGAACGAGAGAATTATGTTTAAACCGGAACTCCTTTCCCCGGCGGGAACGCTGAAAAATATGCGTTACGCTTTCGCTTATGGCGCAGATGCTGTTTATGCGGGCCAGCCGCGTTACTCCCTGCGTGTGCGCAACAACGAATTCAACCACGAAAATCTTCAGCTCGGCATCAATGAAGCCCACGCGCTGGGGAAAAAGTTTTATGTCGTGGTCAACATTGCACCGCACAACGCCAAGCTGAAAACCTTTATCCGTGACCTGAAACCGGTGGTGGAAATGGGGCCGGATGCGCTGATTATGTCCGATCCAGGGCTGATTATGCTGGTGCGTGAGCACTTCCCTGAAATGCCGATCCACCTCTCGGTGCAGGCTAACGCCGTAAACTGGGCGACGGTGAAATTCTGGCAGCAAATGGGCCTGACCCGCGTGATCCTCTCTCGCGAGCTGTCGCTGGAAGAGATTGAAGAGATCCGCAATCAGGTGCCGGATATGGAGATCGAGATCTTCGTTCACGGCGCACTGTGCATGGCCTACTCCGGTCGCTGCCTGCTCTCTGGCTATATCAACAAGCGCGATCCGAACCAGGGTACCTGCACCAACGCCTGCCGCTGGGAGTACAACGTCCAGGAAGGGAAAGAAGATGACGTTGGCAACATCGTACACAAGTACGAGCCGATTCCGGTGCAAAATGTTGAGCCGACGCTGGGTATCGGCGCGCCAACCGACAAAGTGTTTATGATCGAAGAAGCCCAGCGTCCGGGCGAGTATATGACCGCGTTTGAAGATGAGCACGGCACTTACATCATGAACTCGAAAGATCTGCGCGCCATCGCCCATGTAGAACGCCTGACCAAAATGGGCGTGCATTCGCTGAAAATCGAAGGCCGTACTAAATCTTTCTACTATTGCGCACGCACCGCACAGGTTTACCGTAAAGCTATCGATGACGCCGCTGCGGGCAAACCGTTCGATACCAGCCTGCTGGAAACTCTGGAAGGTCTGGCGCATCGTGGCTATACCGAAGGTTTCCTGCGTCGTCATACTCACGACGATTATCAGAACTACGAATACGGTTATTCAGTTTCTGACCGCCAGCAGTTTGTTGGTGAGTTTACCGGTGAGCGCAAGGGGGACCTCGCGGCGGTAGCGGTGAAAAATAAATTCTCCGTTGGCGACAGCCTTGAGCTGATGACGCCGCAAGGCAACATTAACTTTACCCTTGAGCACATGGAAAACGCCAAAGGTGAAGCGATGCCGGTCGCACCAGGCGATGGTTATACTGTGTGGCTCCCGGTCCCGCAGGATCTTGAGCTCAATTACGCTCTGCTGATGCGTAATTTCTCCGGGGAAACCACGCGTAACCCACACGGTAAGTGATTAATTTCGATTATTTTTCCCGGATGGAAAATTCTTAGAAACCGATCACATACAGCTGCATTTATTAAGGTTATCATCCGTTTCGCTGAAAAACATAACCCATAAAATGCTAGCTGTACCAGGAACCACCTCCTTAGCCTGTGTAATCTCCCTTACACGGGCTTATTTTTTTATGCATAAGCCCTATCTCTGGTAACCGTCTTCCATTGACCACATCGATAGAATCCTCCTTCATAGCACGATGCCTTTCACTTATCGGTATCGTGCTCCCACAGGTTCCGGCTACGCACAGCCAGAACGCGCATATTTGACGCTTACCAAAAAATATTCTCACTCTCCACATTTGAATGTCAGACGAGCGACACCATGTAATCCTACACCTTCTGTCTTCAGCTCAACTATTTGCATTTTTTTGCCCTGAGTAACACAGAAATGAGTTGCATCATTTTTTACTATATTTTCTGCACCAGATATTCTACCCCTGGCTAAAGAAGCTTCGGCTTCGGTGTAGTATTGGTTATCGAGTTTACGCTGAATATTACTTTTATATGCAAGACCAAATTTACCGATACTTGTCTCATCATTATGCACAGCACAACTAGACATAATAAAAATACTAATTAATGATATAGCAGCTATCTTTTTCATCTCACCTTCCCCCATTAAATACCAACGACACTCTCTAGTGTTTAAATATAATAATGGCATGATTATTATAATTGAATAGGATTATAATAAATGTTCTGTACAACATTTCCTACATAAGTAGGAATTACGGACATTGAGGCCCTTCAGGGTAACTCCATGGGGGCTTTAATATATTATATTGTGCTAAACACTAAGCTTTTGCAATCTCCTGAAGGATCGCAATAATTACTTCTTCCATCCGATAGAAAGATTCCACATCTGCTTTTTCATGCGGTGTATGAACATCATAAAGATTTGCACCACAGGAAATCATATCGATATGATCTCCCAGTTTTTCTGCCAGATATCCACATTCGATTCCGGCATGAATTCCTGTGAAAACAGCATCTTTTCCAGAATACTCACGGTATGTCTTCGCACAAATATCACGAAGTTTAGATTCTTTACGATATTCCCACTGCGGATAATCACCATGGAAGGTGCAGTTCATTTCCAATGCCTTCGATAATATCTGCATTTTTTCTTTTAACTGTGCTTTTTCTAATTTTACAGAGCTTCTTCCGGAACACAGGAACTCAAGTGTTCCATCCTGAATCGTCATACTGCCTATATTAGAAGATGTCTGTACCATTTCCACATTTTCTCTGGTTCGGCTGATAACGCCGCACGGAAGAAACGTAATTGCCTCGATAATCAAATTCACCGTTTCCTTTGTAAACACAGT
>ERZ773192.282-NODE-282-length-65988-cov-15.276265_pt1 | contig 65988 bp, 62 predicted proteins | sample MGYA00581010_ERZ773192 | MGnify/ENA primary metagenome ERZ773192 (study PRJEB29015, sample SAMEA2737741) | human gut metagenome | biome: human gut; feature: human-associated habitat; material: faeces | place: China | collected 2012 ...
ATAGATGGATTTCCACCTGCGTGTTTAGGAATATGGCATCAGCCGAAACGTCCGAACATTAAAAAAAAATAAAAGGTTATTGAAAATAATGTTCAAATTGTTGTACAAAATAAGCTTAGAAAGGCGGGAATTGATATGAAAAATAAATTTATAACAACAGTGGTTGCGACAGCATTGGCATTAACAATGACATTTTCATTGGCTAATGGAATGGATGTTAAAGCAGCAGAAATCACAGAGGATTCTTTAGTCGCAGCAGAAGATACTAATGTTGGAAATGAATCGGTGGATATCCAGCAACAGGAACCTGTAGAAATTTCAGAATTGGAAACAACCGAAAATAATGACTTATCGAAATCGTCAGAAAGTATTACAGTAGATGAAAGTATTGCAGAGGATATTTTGGCTACACAAGCTGATACTGCGGTTGTAGTCGGTACGGTTAGTGACTATTTGACAGCAAAGGGCGATGCAAAACTTTATAATATTAATTTGCCAGCAGGGGTATATTTGCAAGCACAGTTAACAACGCCTGCTAATGCAGATTTGGATTACGATTTGTATTTATTGGATGCAGAAGGCAATATTTTAACGGGCTCAGATTATTATACTTATATTAATGGCACCGCAGGTACATTGCCGGAAGCGTTAGGCTATATAACATCAGGTGATACAGCAACATATTATTTGTATGTATTAGCATCTGAGGGCGGAAGTGTAAGTGAATCATTCACATTGGATTATTCAGTAAGTACAGCGTGTGATTCTTATGAGATTGACGAGTCTGTAAGACAGGCATTAGCATTTACATATGGAGCAGGAGGGGCTTATATTGAATCAAGAAATTTAAGTTCTCCGATTGATAATGATTGGTATGTAATTACAGTGCCAAGCAGTAGAATTTATGACAAATTAAAAATTTCTGCTACTACAGCTTCAACAAATACCTGTTCTGTAGAAGTATATCAGAATGTTGCATCAGAAGGGTATCAAATGAAACGAGTAGGCAGCGGAAACACTATTTCTGTTTCGTCAGGAAAATATTATATTAGAGTTTCCAATGCAAAAACTATGGAGAATTTTGATGATTTGGACATTCAGAATTATAAATTGTCTATTACTCCTATTTTGAAGGCTACAGGTATTGTTATAACTGATCTTAAAGGTTCAGAAGGGTTAAATAAGGTTGTTAATTATCCTGGATATGGAGCACATTTCAGAACGCAGGGATCTGGAACATTAACTGTTTATGGAGTGCTGACAGCAACAGACAGTTCGACGGGTGTAACGTATGCAGTTGGGGGAGAGCAGATTAACGGATTATATTATAGTCCGGCATGGGAGGCTAATAATACCTCTGCGAATGCAATAAGGCGAGGTACAGGCACTACAGATTCAAGTGGTAAATTTGAAATTGATATTTCTTTACCACCTGGAATTGGTGTATATTCGTATTATGGTTCAACATCCACTCATTATTTTGATATATGTGGAGTTTCTGTATCGCCAAGTGATGATAGTAGCATAAGTGCTTCAGAGACTATTTTCCATTTGGCATATACTATGTATCATCCGTTTTAATGTGTAAATTGTAACTAAGAAAATATAAAAATAGGTTGTCACACGATTTGGTGTGTCAACCTATTATGCAAAATACAGGAGGGTTAAAATGAAGATAGCTACCCAACATTATCAGGACAGCGTGATCACTCCGTATGGTAATAATCACTGGAATGGAAAAGAGAAAATTGATATTTCCAAGGAAAAAGATGATGCGGTTATTCTGGAAATAAGTGCAAAAGGTAAAAGAGCAATACAGCTAAAAGAGAAAAACGAATTTGAGCAGGATATTGTTCAAGTGGATAAAAGTGCAGATGATTTACCAGCATATTCAGGAATGTATGATGTTGACAAGACGATATCGTCTTCTCTTGAAAATTGTAGCAAAGAGGAACAGGGATTTGTATATGATATTATCCGCGAAAATTTTCTTATTGGAAATGGCAGCTCTATGAGTGAGGAGGAGCGTCAGGCTAATATATCATTAGGAATGAAAAAAGCGGAATATGCTGCAAATAATTTTATATCAGAAGATAAAAAAAGTTCCTTTTTGGATGCAATGGAATCTATAGCAAAGCTGGCAAGTGCCGGAAGGATGAATGCAGATGGAAATATGGATTACGGGGTAAAAAAAGGAAATTATTTAGGACATGGTAGTAATCTTGTTTACACTACAGATGGTCTTGATATGATGAGGTCAATGGATTCAGGTGCATATGATGAATATCAAAGGATCAGTAGAGAAAGTAGTAATTCTGATAGACAGCTTAACACTTTAAAATACTTGACAAATTGGTATTCTAATGCTGTAACGAAAAATCCGCATATGGTAGAGAAATATGAAGCTAAATCGGATGAGTATATTGAAAAAAATGTAAAAAATCAAAAAGTAGATTCAACTTTTTCGGATTTGAAAACAGAAAGTAAGTCTGCTTTTATTGAAAGTTTGAAAGCATTTCAAGCACAGAATCCTAATTTCTTATCCAATATCGTTAATAAGGAATTGTCAAGAAAGTATTGGGCATATGGTATTATCGCCTAAGGGTGAGGATAAATATGAGATGAAGTATGTTCCGGAAGATTTTGACAGGTATGATCAAGGATTTTTTGGAAGAGCGAAACCAGAATATATTATTGTTAAGGGAGAGTGTTTGGAAAAATTAAAACAGCAAGGGTATGAAATGGACTGTTGGCAAAAAGGTATTCCGTTGGCGATAAATAATAAACATCCTGATAGCATAAAATTAAAGGGATTTTGACAGAATATGCAAAATATTACACGAAAATGTCAAAGGATTACAGTTTCCTAAAACCCATAATAATTTCTGATATAATGCGATAAGTCAGAAAGGATGATGGGGCTATGGGGAAAAGAGAGCACATATACGAAATTATTGCAGAGAATATCAGAAAAGAACGCATAAGGCTTGGAATTACGCAGGCAGAGCTTGCAGAACGGGCGGATGTATCATTGGATACTATCAAAAGTGTTGAAAATGGCAGAAGGGCAATGAGTCTTGATACATATTTGAATATTGTTCATGCATTGGAGTCATCGCCTATGGTTTTGATGAGCCAGCAGCACCCAGAAAAACACATTGAGCGTTTTGCATTTATGATGAATCGATGTGACGAAAGAGAAATAGAATTTGCATTACATATGATTGAACAAATATTAAGAGGACAGGAAGATTATCTGAGTGAATAGACGGGTAGTTATCCTGTCCTTTGTCTATGACTCTTTTGCAAATTTTTCAGCGAGATGGTATATGATTTCTTCAATGGTGGGAGTATCATTTTCACATGGAAAGTCTGTCCAGAAGCGTTGCATTTTTGGATCAGGGCTTTTTAAAGCAATGGAAACTGCCCGCCCAATTTCCTGTTGGACTTCTTCTTTTGTGATTCCTTCTTTTTCGGCAATGATTTCCAAATATTTATCAACAGAGTATGTGTTTTTATCATTCATAGTGTTGTTGTGAATCCTTTCTGAGAAGGGTATTTGCGGTCAAATTGTCAGGTGCTTGAATTGTCCCGGTTGAATACCATAAAAGTAAAACAGATAATCCGTTCTATATTACATAATAACCTTGAGAGCTGTTTTCTATGCAGATTATGGCTATTTTCTATTCTATCATATACATACAGTATGGTGCATACACGCACCATATCATTATAGGACACTCTTGCGTAGAATACAAGGAGGAGGTCTTTGTAATGATAGTATATGACAGGTTATGGATCACACTCAAGAAGAAAAATATTAGCCAGTATGCACTAATTAAAGATTATGGAATAGATAAAGCACAGTTACAGCGATTGCGAAAGAATATGGTCGTAAAAACGGTAATCCTTAACAGATTATGTTCCATACTTGATTGTAAGATAGAGGACATCATGGAGTTTGTGCCGGATGAGGATATTAAGTAAAGAGATATTTCCAAAATGTAATGAGAGTTTGGAAATATCTCTTTTTTAATCCGCAAATATTTATATTCTTGGTATTAAGGTGTACAATATTCCACCTGAAATAGCTGGTTTAGTCACTCTTACAAAAGATTCGCTTACGGTACAATGAATACAGCTTAAGCAAATATATAAGGTGCCGGAAAAGAGTGGAAGGTGTACTACGATATTGTTAATAGTGGAGAAAGAATAAAAGAGTTGCGTGCGGCAAGAAGAATGACAAGACAGCAGCTTGCCGAGCAGATTGGATTGTCAGTGGATGCTCTGCGGAAAATTGAAGCTGGTGTAAATGGAGCAAAAATAGATACGCTGATTAGTATTGCTGAATTGTTTCATATAACGTTGGATTATCTTGTGTGTGGGTGTGAAAGAAAGGCAGAAGTCGATGATCTGCTGGTTGGTCTGAAGGAGAAGGAAGTACAGTTTATCCGGAATATGGTATTAAATGCCGTTGACAATATGAAACTTCTGACAGAATAAAAAAGTCGGATTGCATTTTTGATAATGCAGTCCGGCTTTTTTTATAAGGATTTGGAACAGGTGGGAGTGTTACTCTTAGTTCAAAAGAGTGTCGGTTACTGTAGAAGATGCGTGGTGTCAGTTATACTTTGTTCAGGTTCTGAGAAAAGAACCGTTGAATATTGAAAACAGAATAGGACACGCATATCCCACGAGCTTATATCGCCTTGTCTATGACAGGGTGGCAGAATCCCATTTCGTGCGATGACTATCCTCAGAACTGTAGCCGATTATGAGAAACGTAACAGCAGGAGCCTTTAAGGATAAGAGCAGAGGGTTGTGCCTACCGGGTTAGCAGCCGGAGGTAATGAGATAATAAGTGCACCTGAATTTCAGCAAAACGCATTTTCAGAGAGTGGCTACTTTCGTAAGTCCAGATGGGCAGGAAACTACGAAGTGATTGTGGCTGGCAAAGGATATGTTACCCGATATGGGGATGGTTAAGAAACCGGGAAGATAGTATTTTATCTTCCCACACAAACTGATTTATGGTCACCGACAGAAAAGAAATGTTTAGGTGTGATGGTGTGGAGAGTACAGATAAGTCAGCTTATGTGAGGAGATAAAGTGCGCACAGTATCAAATCAATATTATTTATAAGGAGATTTTAAGATGGAAAGAGCAATTATATATTGTGCAAAAACAGGATTAGAGGCTACAGATCATTTTGTGCCGGAGCTGCTTGAAAAGTATTGTAAGGATAATGGCTATGAAATTGTAGCTATGCTTTCAGAGCCTGCTTCTACAGAAGGAGTTTCATTTCCGATGAAATATGCCTTTATCGGTTTAAATATGGAGGAAGATGTTAATACAATCATAACACTTTCAAAGGATATGATTGGTGCAACAGATGAGACCGTTATTGATACACTTGGAAAACTCAGCGAATATGATATCTATGTGGAGGATATTAATGGAGAACTTGAAGAGTGTTATGAGATGATGTACAAAGAGCCTGTTCAGGAAAGTGATATAAGAGGGCTGGTGCTTGATACGGTATCAAAGTTCTATCATAACATCAGGGACGGCAGATAGGAGGCAATATGCAGGATTCCAGAGAAAAAAAGCAATGTCTGATATTTGTAAGGAATAATGCAAATGATACAGCTGACCGTATCGAGGCATATGCAAAAAAGTCCGGCATGAAAGTTGTTGAGACAATTTTTAATACAGATAAAAAAGCGGTTGAACGATTAAGATATTATATTGAAAGAGATGTCATTATCTGTGTGCTGGTAAGAGATGTGGTAGACATTTCAATGGAACTTAATGAGATTAAAGCTGTAATGACACTTGCAGCGGAACATGGAATCAGTATTAATGCAGAGAGCAGGGGCTATGAACCTGCTCTCATTTCTTATGAATGATATGACAGAAGAAAATAGAAAATTAAAACTGATTATATTTCCGGGCGAAACAGTAGTGATTGATGAATATGGGAAACGGATTGTTGCCTGTCCGACAGAGGATGAGGCAGAAGAATATATCAGGGAACAGGAGGAATGACATAGATGAAACTGAACAGGGGCGACATTGTTATTGCAAATCTGGAGTCAGTAAGTAAAGGGAGCATTCAGAAGTATACAAGACCTTATATTATTATCTCAAATAACAAAGCAAATCAGTATTCACCGGTTGTCACAGCAGTAGCCATGTCCACAAAAACATGGAAAAAGAAATATCTGCCAACCCACTGTCCAATACCGGCTGCAAAGGTAAAGGTTACTGACACAGATTTTGAGGTATTTGACAGTATGGCATTATGTGAGCAGATTGTATCCATTGATGTAAATGTCCAGATTGAGAGGGTAGTTGCTTCAATTTCAGATACAGAACTACTTGATAAGATTACAGAATGTGTAAAAATCCAGATTGGGGCATATGAAAAGTACAATTAAATATTACCGGGGCATTTGCTCCGGGTTACATAGCCACCTGTATTTTATGGGTGGCATTTTTACTGAAAGGGGGGATAGATTTTATGACAGCAGAAGAATACAGAGCACTATTAGATGTGGATTTTAACAATGTAAAAATAGAAGATCTGACTGATATTAGAAAAATTAAAATAGATAAAAATCAGCCACAGAGTAAGAGGCAGGCACAGTTCTTAAAACAGGTGGGAAATCCATATATGCTGCGTCGTGGAAGTATGATGATTAAGGTAAGCTTTGCGAATAATGGACTGTCGATGGAACAGGCATTTGAAAATCTGCTTTTGAATGTCTGAAAATTTGTGGTGGAATTTCAAAGTGATATGTGCTATGATGTTTTTGGTATAAAAATTCTAAATTAGTGCATATCACCTTATTGAAAAGTTATCTTCTAACTTAAACAACAATAGGAGGATGTGCATATGAGTCAGATAAGTCAGATCAAAAAGATCTATCATGCAGCCATCTATGTTCGTTTATCGAAGGAAGATGGCGCTGTTGCTTCACATGAAAAAACTGAGAGTAACAGTATCGCAAATCAGAAATCACTGATTAGAGATTTTCTCGAAAACAAAAATGATATTGAGGTTGTGCAGGAGTATGTTGATGATGGTTTCAGCGGCTCTAATTTTGAGCGACCGGCATTCCAGATGATGCTTGAAGATATTAAGAAAGGCAAAATTGATTGCGTTGTCACTAAGGATCTGAGCAGATTCGGAAGAGAATATATAGATTCAGGTATGTATATTGAGCGATTATTCCCTGCTATGGGAGTAAGATTTATTGCAATCAATGATGGTATTGATTCCGGAGAGGCAAAGTCGCAGTCAGATGAGATTATTATTCCATTCAAAAATCTTATTAATGATGCTTACTGTCGTGATATTTCAATTAAGATACGTTCACATCTTGAAATTAAGAGAAAGCAGGGAGATGTAATCACGGCATTTGTGCCATATGGATACAAAAAGAATGATAAAGATAAGCACAAACTGGAAATTGATGTATATGCAGCAAATGTTGTGAAAGATATTTTCAGAATGAAGTTGCATGGAAAAAGTCAGGATGCAATTGCATGTGAACTTAATTCATCAGGAATACTTCCACCGGCTGAGTATAAAGCAAGCACAGGAAGCAATTATCAGACATGCTTTAAGACAAAAGAAAAGTCGGAGTGGACTTCAGTCATGGTAAGGAGAATCCTTACAAATGAGGTTTATATAGGTAATCTCGTACAGGGAAAACAGACAACACCGAATCACAAGGTCAAAAAGACCATAATCAAAGAAAAATGCGAATGGATAAGGATTGAAAAGAACCATGAGCCGGTTATCACGGACAGGGATTTTGAAGTAGTACAGAGATTGCTTGCAATGGATACAAGAACATCACCGGACAGAGAGGAAGTTTATCCGCTGTCAGGGGTAGTTACCTGTGGCGGCTGTGGGATTCCCATGGTAAGAAAAACTTCAAAAGTGGGTGGCAAAACTTATGCCTATTATCTGTGTGCAACCCATAAGGATTCAAAGCAGTGCAGTTCCCACAGAATTTCCACGGATAAGTTGGAAGAAGTGGTGCTAGAGCTTTTACAGACACACATTGATAACATGATTGACCTTAAAAGAATTCTTTCTTTTATCGGCAACGTGCCGTTTCAGCAGCTTGATATGAAAAAGCTTGAGGAAAGGCGTGAAAAGAAACAGGCAGAGGTAGACAGATGTGCAGACCTCAGAGGAATGCTTTATGAGGATATGAAGGATGGCATTATCTCAAAGGAAGATTACAAAGAGCTTCATACAGCATATGAGCAGAGGAAAAAGAGTGCCGAGATTGCCATTCACCAGATTGAATTGGAAATGGAAGATGTGCTGAATCGTAAGAGCAAAGGCTTTGTATGGCTTGATTATTTTACGGAACATAAAAATATCGAGAAGCTTACAAGGGAAGTGGTTGTATCTCTTATCCGTGAAATAAAGGTATTTGATAAAACCCACATTGAAGTAGTGTTTGACTTTGATGACTGCTACAAAGAATGTCTTAATGTTATTGCAAGTCAGGGGCATTCGGTTGAGGTGGACAGTACAGGAAAACTGAATATCAGATTAAAGGAGGCTGTGTAGTATGGCAAGAAAGAGCAGAAAAAATATGCCGGTTGCAGTTGCAGAGCCGACTGACAATCTGACGACAAAAGCAGTTTTAAGCATGGATAAGGAGGCAAAACCATATCAGGTTGGAATCTATACGAGACTTTCATTTGAATCAGAGGCGAATAAGGAAAGAGATACTGTAGACACACAGATTGCATATATCAGAGAGTTTATTAATGGGCAGGATGATATGGTAGAAGTTTGTGTGTATGCTGATATATCTGTTACAGGAACAACTTTTGAAAGACCGGAATTTGACCGAATGATTCAGGATATTCGAGCCGGCAAAATCAATACTGTTATAACCCGTGATCTTAGCAGGCTTGGAAGAAATTATGTGGAAGCAGGTAATTATATTGAGAGAGTTTTTCCTTTTCTGGATGTACGATATATTGCCATCACAGATGATTTTGATATAGCAAGACCGGGAACTGATTTATCTGTACCGCTTAAGAATATTGTGAACGAATATTATTCCAAAGACCTTTCAAAGAAAGTAGAGACCGGAAAGCATAGTATTTGGGCACAGGGCGGCTTCAGCGAGGGAACGCCACCATATGGATATTACAGGGCTACAGATGGTTCAAGAAAGCTTTTGATTGATGAAGAGGTATCTGACAATGTAGTTAGAATTTTTAATATGTTTTTGGATGGGAAGGGATATGCTGGTATTGCAAAGACTTTGCAAAACGAAGGAATTCTTTCACCTCCGAAATACAGATTCTATAAGTCAGGAAAGATTGAACTTGCTGAAAAAGCAAGAGAATGGCACTATTCGCATGTAAAAGAGATACTCCAAGGGGAATATTACATTGGAAATATTGTTCATGGAAAGCAAAGGAAGGCTCTTGATACCGGGAGAAAGAATGTTAAAACAGATGCATCAACATGGCAGCGAATAGAAAATGTTCATGAACCAATAATTGATAAGGACACTTTCTACAAAACAAGGGAGAGAATGGAGCATATCAAAAAGAAGCATTTAGAAGCATCAAAACCTAAAGCTGATGTTCCAAATAAGCCGGATAATATTCTGGTATATAAAACAAAATGCGCCTGTTGTGGAGGCAGTGTATTGATTGGCAGGCATCACACTTATTCAGAAAAGTTCTATTATAAGTGTAAGAACCGTAGAAAATTAGCTAGGCTATGTGAAAATAAGTACTCTTATGATTATTCTGAGGTTATGGATAGTGTTTTTTCTGTTATCCGTCAGCATATGAGTTTGTGTGTTGAGAAAACAAAGTTTGTTCAGAAGATGAACAGCAGAAAAGAGAATGTTCTTCAATATGATATTTATACCAAGCAGATAGCAAAACTTCAAAATGATGTAAGAAGAATTACCGCTAACAAAAGTGGTTTGTATGAAGATTATAGGGAACAGTTAATCACTGCGGAAGAACTGTGCCAGTATCAGAGAGAATATGAAAGCAGAGTAAATGAGATTGAAGCGCAGATTACTGAATTGCTTCATCGAAGAAGTCTGTATGAAAAAGAATTTCATATTGATGAAGGATGGGAAGAAACTGTCAATAAATATATGGCTAAAAGAAAACTTACAAAGGAGCTTGTGGATGCTTTTGTATCGGAAATTGTTTTTTATGATGGCAATATAGAAGTTAAGCTCTTGTATGATGATTTCCTAAAGGAGCTGCTTAAAGTGGCAGAAGAAAGAGAGGTGAGCAGCAATGGATAAGACGATAGCTCTCTATATGAGATTATCAGATGAAGATGACAACTTGGCTGCTCATGAGGAAAGTAACAGTATTTCCCATCAGCGAAAGTTAATGCTTGATCATATCCAGAAACTGCCTGAACTAAAGGACTGCAACATAATGGAATTTTCAGATGATGGATATTCCGGAGCAGACTTTAGCAGACCTAATTTTGTAAAAATGATGGATCTGGTAAAGGCTGGTAAGATTCAGGTTATTGTGACGAAGGACTACAGCAGACTCGGACGAGATTATCTTGAAGTTGGTAACTATATGGAATGTATATTTCCGGTTCTTCAGGTAAGATATATCAGCGTGAATGATAATTACGATTCTGCTAACAGCTTTGGTTCAACCGGAGGTATGAGTGTTGCACTGAAAAATCTTGTGAATGCATTGTATTGTAAGGATGCATCAAAAAAGGTAAGAGCCGCTAAGGCAGTGTTGGCTAAGCAGGGAAAGTACATTGCTGCATTTGCTCCTTTTGGATACCAGAAAAGTGAAGATGATAAGCATATGTTAGTGCCTGACCCAGTAACAGCACCTGTTGTCCAGCTGATATTTGAACTGGCTATTAAAGGCATGAAATACACCGAGATTGCAAATTATCTGAATAATAATGGATATGATAGCATATTTGAGTATTACCAAAAGATTGGAGTTAAGAGATGTTATGAAAGGGATATTGGTGAGCACATGTGGAGTGCCAGTACAGTAATGGAGATTTTATATAATGAAGTCTATATTGGTTCTGTAATCAATAACAAGACGGCTGATAATATTGATACCGGTCATCAGGTTGTGCAGAGAGATAAAGAGGACTGGATAATTGTTGAAAACTGTCATGAACCATTAGTTTCTGTGGAAGACTTCAAGCTTGCTCACAAGATGATAGCAAGACGAGAAGTGACGAAGAGAAAACCAAATGGAAAGTGGCGTAAATCGTATATTCGCTGTGGAATATGTGGTAAGGGACTTTATAAATACGGAAATAAATCCTCATACAGATGCCACAACGGTCATGTGTCACGTATTAGAGGTGAAGAACTTGAGGCGACACTTCTAGACATTGCTAGAAATATGGCATTGGCTCAGTTGCAGGAATTTGAGTTGAAAACTGATGGCGGTAATTGTCCAGATAATCTTGAAAGGGAAATCGAATCACTTAAAAAGTCAAAGGCACACTATGCAAAGCTAAAGTTTGAGATATACGATGATTATACAAAAACAAATATCACTCGTGATCAGATGGCAAAAAAGACTGCAGAAGTTAAGCAGAAAATCGCAGAGATAGAAAGTCTGATTACAGAGAAGCAGGAAACACTTGATATGCAAAAGGATCTCTTTCTTGATGCAAAGCAGGAACAGCTAACAAAGCTTAGTAAGTTGGATGAGTTTGATGAAGAAGTAATCAGATATCTCATTGATTATGTGTTGGTGTATGATAATGAGCATATTGAAATCAGATGGAACTTTGATGACTTTCAGGCTGGATGATGGTATAATCAGTAGTAATAGCGAGAAAACAAAATTATAAAGAAGTAACATGGGGAATCTTGCTAAAGGTTCCCCATTGATAAAAAAAATTAATTTTTTTTTGTTTCTTACTTGACACGAGCAGAAGCGCACCATAGTCCGGCAAATACCTACCAGAGAATTATGGAATATTTCAAGCCCAAATTATTTCTGGGTATGACAGCTACACCGGATAAAAGGGATGATCATTTAGAGGGAAGGAATGTATATGAATTATTCCATTATCAGATAGCACATGAAATTCGTTTGCAAAAAGCAATGGAAGATGATTTGTTATGTCCGTTTCATTATTTTGGAATTAGCGATATAACGCTTTTAAATGAAAAAAATCTTCGATCTAGGAAGCTAACCCCGGAAGCATTTAATGAATTAACCAGCGAAGAACGGGTAAAACATGTAATACAGCAGGCAGAATATTATGGATATAGCGGAGATCGTGTGAAGGGATTGATTTTCTGCAGCCGTAATGAAGAATGTAAGAAATTATCAGAATTATTTAATGAGTATGGTTATAGAACGATTGCGCTTAGCAAGGACACGCCAGACAAATTGCGCGAGGAAGCGTTTGAACGCTTGGCGATGGATGAGTGTGAGGAAAACGATCGGAAGCCTTTAGACTACATTTTTTCCGTTGATATTTTGAACGAAGGTGTTGATATCGTAGAGGTAAATCAGGTTATCATGCTTCGACCAACACAATCGCCAATTGTTTTCATACAACAACTGGGACGAGGTTTGCGAAAGGCAGAAGGAAAAGAGTATGTCGTGATTCTTGATTTTATAGGAAATTATGAAAACAATTTCTTGATCCCGGTGGCCTTGTCGGGGGATAGGACGTACAATTCGGACGTGATACGAAAGTATGTAATAAGCGGGAACAGTACAATACCAGGTGCGTCAACTATTCATTTTGACGAAATTGCAAGAGAGCGGATTTTTGAATCGATTGATAAGATTACTCCAGGCAAATTTAAAAATATAATAAAAGAAGGATATTTATCATTAAAAAATCGTTTAGGACGAATTCCATATTTGCTTGATTTTTATGAAAATGAAGAAGTTGACCCGCTGCTTATAATCCGTGAATATAAGACGTATTTTGAGTTTGTTGATAAAATGGAGAAAACAGAAAATGTATTTCTTTTAACGAAACAACAAAAAATAACATTAGAATATTTGTATAAAACAATTTTAAGTGGTGTGAGGCCAGATGAATTAGAAATATTACGGTTATTATTGACTCGTAAAGAAGTAACATATCCGGAGATTATACAAAGTTGTCGTGAAAATTATAGTTATTGCATAACGAATGAAGGCATTGATCATGCAATTGAAGTTTTGCAGGGAAGATTTGTTAAAAACGACGTAGAACTAGAAAAGTATAGTCAGGTTGATATATTGAGAGAAGCGGAGTATTCACAAATAGGACGTGTACTAGGATATTTCGATCAAATTAATCAAAAGGACTTTTATCGACTGATAAATGATATTATATCGGTGGGACTGGCAAGATATCAGGACAAGTATCAGAAAAACGACGAGACTTCAAATCCATTTGTTTTGTATGAAAAATATACACGACGAGATGTGAGTCTTTTGATGAATGCAGGAAAAGATTTGTCGTCAACAATGTATGGTATGGCGCGAATTGGTGATGATGTATTTATCTTTGTTACATATCATAAAGAAGAAAACAAAGATGAAGAAAAAAGTTATGTGGATGGAAAACCAGATTATGCCGATGAATTTGTTGACAATGTAATATTTCGTTGGGATGCACAAATCAATAATCGTCTTGGCGGAAAATATATGGAGAAGGTTATGACGGCAAGGCATAAACATTTGCTAGTACAAAAAACAGATACAGAAAACAATTTCTTCTATATGGGAGAATTTGATGTGGGCGATGTTTACGAAACAGAAAAAATGAGTAATAAAGGTGTTATGCAGCCTATATGTAAATTGAAGGTGTGTATGAGAACTGCAGTAAGAGAAGATTTGCTGCGATATTTACAAAGTAAAATGGAGGATTAAAGAGAATGAAAACAGTAAGAGTGGTAGCGGCCGTTATCAAGGTAGTAAATAAACAAGGCAATCCTGTTATTTATGCGACGCAAAGAGGTTATGGAGAATTTAAAGATGGTTGGGAATTTCCCGGTGGGAAAATTGAAGCAGGGGAGACTCCGCAAGAGGCGTTAAAGCGCGAAATTAGGGAAGAACTTGACACGGAGATTAGCGTGGGACCGTTAATCGATACCATAGAATATGATTATCCGACATTTCATCTTTCAATGGATTGTTTTTGGGCGGAAGTCGTTTCTGGAAATTTGATCCTAAAGGAACACGAGGCAGCAAAGTGGTTAACGAGGGAAGAACTCAATTCTGTTGAGTGGTTGCCTGCAGATGTGGCGTTGATTGATAAGATTGCGGAAAGTTTATCTAAATAATTCAATGATTTTTTGGAAGAAGATAATAAGAATGTCTTATTGCTGGATCAGTTTAAAATGAAAGAATATTTTACTATTGGGAAAGCTAATTAAAAAGGAAGTGGATTTATGGACATAAAGCAGCTGATTGGTGAAACCACAGATTATGATAAAAAGGTTGCGCTCGAGACAAAGAAACCTAAAAGCTGGTGCAAGAGCATCTGGTATAGTAGATGCTCTTGATGATAAGGAATATACCGGGAGTCTAGTTACGCTTTTACAGGCAGGAACGGATTTTGTTAGAAATAATTCCAGGAAGGCGTGGCGCAAAGTTGGTGACGGACGAGTTGAAATGCCGGATTATCCGGATCGTGCAGTACTTGAGGGGGTAGTAAATGCATTGATTCATAGAAGTTATATGGAGATAGGTAGTGAAGTCCATATAGATATGTTTGATGATAGAATCGAAATATATTCACCTGGAGGAATGGTCAGCGGAATATCCTTAGAGGGAAAAGATTTATTGAAAATCCCATCAAAGCGAAGAAATCCGATATTAGCTGATATATTCAGTCGTTTGAAATACATGGAGCGTAGAGGCAGTGGATTTAAGAAAATACTGGCTGATTATGAGGGTCAGGTGGAATTTGATGAGACCAAGATGCCAGTCTTTGATGCAGATAATTCAAATTTTACATTGACTCTATATAATCTGAATTATGGACATAATTATATTATGAATGTAAATGATACTCAAGATGGCACTCAAGATGGCACTCAAGGTGGCACTCAAGATAAATTGCAGGAACAAATCTTTGATATGATTAAAGATAATCCTCAAATTTCTACATCAGAAATGGCAACAAAGTTAGGGGTTGGTGTAAGAACTGTGAAGAGAAGAATTAAGCAAATGACGAATATTGTATATGTAGGAAGTGGGTACAGTGGTCACTGGGAGATTAAATAGCGAAGATTTAGGTTGAACCGGAGGTTTGAAATGTATTTTTATGTTAGGCCGTAGGTGGGGGATATAATATGGTGCAATCTATGAAATACGATATCGGAGAAATAGTATGTGTGATCGAAAGACTAGATGAATTGGCATATAACACATATAAACCTGTAGTTGAAAATATATGCATAAGAAAAGCATCGGAATTGGAAGTGGAACATTTGTTGGATTATATGGTCGGAATATGTAATAGCGACAGAATGGTTGAGTTATTTAAGCGGGTATGTAGAAAGTATATATATTTATATCCGGAAATAATTACATCAGCAATATACACATACAAAGAGATGTATGTAGCAACAGAAAAGGATTGAACTAGTGTAAATGTTTCACAAATCGGCAATGAAACGTTTTGGATGAGCACAATTATGAAATGTGCTTGAATACAAAAAGGAAGGATGAATTAGTAATTATGTACAAAAGCCTAGATGACTCAGCGATTGATTTGCAGCGCTTAGAAAAATGTCTGGCAGAAATAGCTCAAAAAATTACCGAAAGCAATAAACACAATTTGACGGATATAAACATAATATGTGAAGAAGTATTTGGACAGATATTGAACAGATTATTTGAAATTAATCTTATTGCTATTTCGTTAGAGATAAATGGAAATTTTCCGGCGGTAGATTTGATTGATTATGACAATAAAATCGCATATCAGGTAACGACACAAGGTACTAAGGAAAAAATTAATCATACTATAGAAGTTTTTAATCGTCATACAGAAATATTTGACAAGGTTGATGAACTGAATATATTATTTTTAAAGAAGGTTGATGATAAATTATACGAGAATGAAGATGTAGATTTACATAATGGAAAAAAATTTTCTTATGAAAATAATATATTAGACTTTTCAAAACTAATAAAAGAGATAGAAAAGAAAAGTCAAACGGATGAAAATATTTTTGTTAAGATTTATAGAGATATAAGTATGCTATATGATTCTGGGCGTTTGAATTATTCAAGTATTGTACAGAAAACAAATCATTTTAATTTAGATTCTTCTCAAAATTATGCAATTCATTGGAGAAAGGGATTTGGTGATGTTTTACTATCGGCATTTATTCCGACTGGATATGGAGCTTTATTATCTGCAGAGCTGGAATTTCGGAACCATAATATATCAGGTTTTTGTATAACCTTTGATGAAGCGACATTGCTAAGAAGTTATTTCTCAGAAAGAGAAGTTTTTGAAAAGGAACATTTTATTCTGATAGAAAATGAAGAAGATGCACTTGTAATGAGGTTTCAGAATGAATATATAGTTTTGAAGAGATACACGGCATATCATGTGTATCAATTATTTTGTGAATTAAAAAAAGAATATTTAGTTAAAATAAATCAATTGAATAAGATTCTTGGAACAGATGGTCTTGAAAGGGTGGGGGATAAATATTTGTTAAAGGTCATTGATCAAGATTGTTGGAAAAAGATAATTTATTTTGCTCGAAAACATAACTGGATGAATGAAACAAATGATAAGTGGAATATTTTTCATGTAATGACAAAATATAAAATTTGCATTATACCATCAATATCAGGAAAGACAGATCGCAAAATTGCAGCAATAATAACGGTTGAGTCAATAGATGGTTTTAGTCAGAAATTAAACTTATATTGGGAATTGGATTCTAAATATAAAAATTCAGAATTTCTAATGCCGGAGTTATCTAAGGGGTTAAAGGAAAAGTCAATTTGGAAGGCTGATTACGTATTGAGATGGATGGATAATGAGTTGATAAACGCTGTAAACGAGTTTAACGAAAGAGATAATTTAAAAAATAAAAAGCTTTTCAATCAATTAATAAAAATAGTAGGTGCTAGATTGAAAGAATACTTTAAATAGATAGTATCAATGACGATGGACTAAAAGTATGCGGAATAATAGAATAATCAATAATAAAACTTGAATTTAAAACAGGGAGGGCTATCCGTGACAAGGTTAGACATAAAAATTCCAATACGCACACATGACGAAACAGGAAGAGCGGCAGAGTATATTAAAACTAAGTTAGATCATCTAAGTTTTGAATGGTTCTTCTATAATGAAAAGACGACTTTTGCTTCGGAAGTACGAATAATCAGGAAAAAAGGCACTATGTATAAACATGAGTTGCTTCGAATAAAGAAAATGCTGGAAATTCTTCCTCAAAACGCACATTTGATAGATGAGTATAATAGATGTGTTGAACTGGATAAAACGAATTACATATATGATGTAGAGGTGATTTTTTTCGGAGATGTAGCAATTGAAGTGAATACAGAAGAAAATAGTGTTCTATATTATGATGGGTTGAGGGGGGAGGAGTTACAATACAGAGATGCAGATCTTTTAAACAGATACATAAGAAATGATATGTTAGATGATTTCTATGACGAGAACATTAAAAAACTTGTATTAGCGATTGTCATGTCAATAGCGATAGCATACCCGGAAATGAATATTAATTGTGCAACTACAGTGGTTGCATTTGACGGACAAGATTATAAGAAGGAGCAGTTTTTTTCATATTATCCGATTCATAATGAGGCAGCTAAGGAATATGGACAGTTGCTTGAACAGGAAGTATCTTTTGATACCTGTTTCTGTTGGATAAAGAAAAATACAAGTCTGGCGGATGAAAAGGAACAATCCCCCATAATCTTTTCAGCACTGTCATATGTGTTTAATCGGGAAATGCATGAAATATTTGTTTATTCCATTATTGGATTAGAGAGCATCTATGCGGCTGATAACAAAGGAATTTCAAATACATTGCAGAAAAATATCAGCACTGTTTTCACAAGTATTACAAAAGATATGATAAAGAAACTCTATAGAATGAGATCAAAGTTTGTGCATGGCGAAATTCCGGTTGGCAATTATCATTTAGTAGAAGAAATCATAGAAAATGAAAGAGATTATATTGAATCATCAAGACTAGCCGTTGCCCTGCTCATTGCTACGATCAGGAACTTAATTGAGAACAATGCGACTACAATTAAGTTCAAGGAAATGATTTCTTTTGAATATGATGGTATAATAGGATAAATCATTAAGAATCAATTCCACCAGAAAGGAGCCTCATGAAAATGAAAACACCACACACCTATCTCATACTCCCCCTTCTGTGCTTATTCCTGCTGTTCACCCCGCTGGCAGCCACCGCACAGGCTTCCGGTAGCGCCCGGCAAGCGAATGCAGCCACCGAGGTGACGCTGTACGACATGGACAGTTCATACGCCGAGGTGGTTTCGGTGCCATCGTCCATGTTCCGGAGTTACCGGATTCCGCAGGGTGATGCGGCGACGTACCGGGTTACATCCGGCAGAAATTATGTGCAGGTGTCAGCGGATGGTCTGGTGACGACTGCGCGGACTTATTGGAAGAAAGGAAATGGTTATTCTTACTCGGTTTCGGAGGGAGAGGATTACGATTACTACACGGTTGAGCCGGGCGATGCGGAAATTACCGTGACCTCCGGAAGTGAGACTTGGACGTTGACCGTGCATGTGAAGGATTACGCCGAGGTTTATGTGGATCATGTGATGGATGCGTACATCACGGCAAATATTACGGCGGATATGAGTGACAGTGAGATTGCGGAGGCGATCGTGAAGTTTCCGGCGCAGTACGATTACAATTACAGATACCAGAGTGCACTCAGCATGGTGATCTACGGAGGCGGCGACTGTTGGGCGAGCACGAACACGATCATCCGGCTGGCAAAGAGAATGGGTTATGATGCCTGGACGAGAAGAGCCAATCAGGATGCCGGGGCAGGCAGTGGTCATGTGAATGCGCTGGTGGAGATCGGCGGCTGTTATTATGAGCTGGAGGCGGGCTATTCTTCCGGAAAGGATGAGAATGGTTTTCGTCCGTATGATGTGAAGAAAAGAGCTTCTCTTTTTAGTTACTACACGACATATGAGAAAAAAGCGGTTGTTTATCAGTATGACGGGAAAACGTCCGAGGGAGAGATTGAGATTCCGTCCCGGCTTGGAGGATATCCAGTGACGGCGTTGGCGAAGTCGGCACTGGCGGGAAAGGATTTTACGAAGGTGGTGCTGCCGGATACGCTGGAGAAGATTGGCGATTATGCGTTTAGTGCCTGCAGCCAGCTGCGGGAGATTACGATCCCGGCATCGGTTGAGGCACTTGGAAACGGTGTGTTTACGCAGTGTGATGCGCTGGAGGAGTTTTCGATTGATCCGACGAATCCTTATCTTAAGGAAACGAATCATGTGATCTATACGGCGGATGGAAAGACTTTGGTTGCGGCGGCAGGAAGAACCGATGAACGTATTGCTGTGCCGTTGACGGTGGAGAAGATTCAAAGTTATGCGTTTTATAATTGTGATACGTTGAAGTCGATTACGATACCGGGATCTGTCCGGGAATTGGGAGAGGGCTGTTTTGGCGGCTGTGCGCATTTGAACCAGGTGGAGCTGCAGGACGGACTTGAGGTGATTGGCGCATATTGTTTCCGGGATAATTTTGATCTGTCAGTGATCCGGATTCCGTCGACGGTGAAACAGCTTCAGGCGGCGGCTTTTTATGGAGATTACAATCTGAGAAAGATTTATTTTTGTGGCGATGCACCGGAGTTTGGTTCGCAGATCAGTGGTACATATTATGACCGGGTATTTTACGGATGCGCAAAGGGTATGGAGGCGTACTATCCGGCTGCATACAGCACATGGAATGATACTGTGCTTTCGGATCATGACGGAAACGGTGTTGTCTGGGCAAACTGGACGAAGGGCAGCCTGAGCTCGATTGAGGATGCCGAGGTGACGCTCGATCGTGAAATATATGAGTATACCGGTGGGATTGTCCGCCCGGAGAAGATTACGGTTCGTATGGCAGGAAAGCTTCTGTCCGAGGGAGAGGATTATCTGGTGACATATCCGATTGCCGGAGAATATACGGAGGGAACGGCGACCGTCCTGATTATCGGAACCGGAGTTTACCGGGGCGTTAAAGTTGTAAATTATACGATTCGCAGAGCAGGCAGCGATACACCGGGCGTCACAGAATCACCGCGTCCGGGAGCAAGCAGCACGCCGGGAAGTACGGATCAGCCATACCCGGGAGCAAGCAGCACGCCGGGAAGCAGTGATCAGCCATACCCGGGAGCAAGCAGCACGCCGGGAAGTACCGATCAGCCATACCCGGGAGCAAGCAGCACGCCGGGAAGCACGGATCAACCATACCCGGGGGCAAGCAGCACGCCGGGAAGCACGGATCAGCCATACCCGGGAGCAACAAGCACTGCCGCACCGGCAAGAACGATGAGTCCGGAGGAAGAGGAGGAGTTTCTGGCGTGGCTCCTCGGATATTCAAAGCCACAGAGAACGGCGACGCCATCCGCCAGTCCTTCTGTCGATGCAGAGGATGAGGAAGAAGATCCAAACCTGGGAGAGAAGTTCATTTACAAGAATGCCGTGTACTGCGTGACCGGAACGAAACAGGTTTCCTTCTGCAGACCGACGAAAAGTAGAAAGCAGGTGACCATACCGGCAAGCGTTGTGTTCTGTCAGAAGAGATATAAGGTGACGTCGATCGACGCGAAGGCATGTGCCGGGGATACGAAGCTTACCCGGGTTACCATCGGGAAAAATGTGACCTGGATCGGAAAGAGGGCGTTCTGGAAATGCAAGAAGCTTAAAAAGGTTATTTACAAAGGAAAAAAGATAAGGAAGAAAAACATCGGAAAACAGGCATTTTCCGGAACAAAAATAAAAAATCATAAAAGAGTATTGTAAGCCGTTGATGCACGAAATGAACTAAGGTTTAAATTTTGCCCGCTGAATAGCGGGCATTTTAGTATAAAAAAGATTTTAATAAACGTCGTTATAAATAATCGCTTCCTTCACGGCATCAGCAGTCGCTTTATCTTTCAGTGCTGCGATGATGGCTCCCGCAAATTCAATGCAGGTACCCATGCCGCGGCTGGTGATCACGTTGTCGTCTGTGACAACCGGCTGCTTCACATAATCGCCGGTCGCAAGCTTGTCTGCAAACGAAGGATAGCAGGTTGCTTTCTTGCCCTCCAGGATTCCAAGCTCGCCAAGAACGGTCGGAGCGGCGCAGACAGCAGCAACCTTCTTGCCGTTTGCGGCAAATTCCTTGAGCTTTTCGCAGAGAGCGGTGCAGGCGCGAAGATTTGGAGTGCCCGGAATACCACCCGGAAGGATCAGCATTTCTGCTTCCTCAAAGTTGACCTCGGAAAGAGTCTTGTCTGCGGTGATCGTGACGTTGTGGGAACTGGTAACCTCTTTCTGATCTGTGATGGATACCATATCAATGGAAATTTTGGCGCGGCGGAGCATATCTACTACCGTCAGCATTTCCACCTCTTCATAACCGGTTGCCAAAAAAATACATGCTTGTGCCATAATGAATTACCTCCTTTATCATTGAAAAGTTTATTGTCTGATTTTATAAAATTGCTGCGTTCCAAAAGAAAATATATTGTCTTATTCGGCAGAATAGTTTGTCTTGCCGGCTTCTCTGTGACAGACCAGACGGCAGATCGGGTTGCCCTTTTGGAAGAATTTCTCTTCGTATTCGGTCATAACGTTATTCGGTGCCGGACCGTTGGCATGCAGATCGAAGCTGCATTCATCGAGGATCCATCCGGTTTCCTTAATCTCCTCCAGAGAGAAATCGAACAGCGGACGGTTATCTGTCTTGAACTGGATCATGCCATCCGGTGCCAGGAAACGGTCGTACCGCTCCAGAAACTGGCGGGAGGTCAGACGGCGCTTGGAATGGCGGTCCTTTGGCCATGGATCGGAGAAGTTGAGGTAGATTTTCTGAACCTCGCCCGGCGCAAAATATTCGTCAATATCTTCGGCGTCCATGCGCAGAAAAAGAAGATTGTCGCTCTCGAGCTCCTCGCGGTGGTCCAGCGCACGCACCAGAACGCTGGAATATTTCTCGATGCCGATATAATTGATCTCCGGATTCTGACGTGCCATTTCCAGAATGAATTTGCCCTTACCCATGCCGACTTCGATGTGAACCGGATGATCATTGTGGAAATATTCGGCAGCCCATTTTCCTCTGTAATCAGCACCATCGGCACCGTCGGTCTGGATCGTGTATTTGTCTTCTAAAATGCGCTCCTGAGAGCCGGGAATATTTCGTAATCGCATATCAGTCCTCCATCAATAATATATTGAAATAAGCTGCCGGACAGCAATGGTATGGAAATATTGCTATCGTTTTAAATCCTGCAGCATGTCTTTATCCACAAGTAGTTTAAGATAATCGCCGGATAAAGTCAAATTGAAATGCCGCGCATAATTCGTTTTATTTTGGACACACTATCATTGTTATAAGGAAGATTAAGAAAAATGAGGCAACAAGTTGCTCAGAAAAGGAGGCAAGTGTGTAAAAATATTGCTGATGCAATCTTTTTACACAACTATTTGCTTTGGAGTACAAGCAAATAGCTCTGATGGCAGAAGAAAAATCACCTGCGTGAATTTTTCTTCGCCTCTTCGCAACAAGTTGCTCAGAAAAGAGGTAGTTATGGTATTAACAGAAAAAGAAACGGCGGCATTGAAGGATCTGCAGTCACAGGAGAAAATCTGTGCGAAGAAGTATGAGAAATACAGTCAGCAGGCGAAGGATCCGGAACTGAAGAATCTGTTTGAGACGATTCAGAAGGAGGAGCAGAAGCATTACGAATCGCTGGGGCAGGTGCTAGACGGAACCGTGCCGGAATGCGACTGCAATGACAGCAATGGCAAGGATTACACGCCGAAGGCAACGTATATGTCTGATGATAATTCGGAGGATAAGATGAATGACAGCTTTCTGGCGACCGACTGCATCGGCACGGAGAAGCTGGTGTCATCGGAGTACAACACGGATGTCTTTGTGTTTGGCGAGCCGGGGGTGCGCAAGCTTCTGGCAGACATTCAGGTCGAGGAGCAGAATCACGCGGAAATGCTCTATAAGTATAAGACCGTGAACCGCATGTCATAGAGGCAGCTTGCATAAGCAATTGTGCGGTGACGCGCAAAGTGGGTAAGCCCACTTTGTTCCGGTATAGGAAAATGCTCGTAACGTGGTGGAAGCAAGGGCAAAACGCTGGTTTTGCCCTTTTGTTCTTGGACGTATCGTGAATGCTCCGGGGGTAAACACTCCGGGGCGTTTCTACATATATTAAGAAAGTGTTCGCCGGGACTTTTGACACTCCTTTGACGATACCCGTGCCACATGTTATGATTGGGTTATCAATAACGGAGCATGAATGCCGCGTCAGGGGCGGCAGAATGGGGGCACGTATGAAGAAATTTCGATGGGTTGCAATTGTAGTTGGGATGATCCTTGTGGCAGCTATTGTGTTTTGCACGAAGGGAATCCGGCTGGAGCGTGATGAAGGCTCCTCACAGGGAGGGGAGCAGGTGGCAGTACAGACGGAGCTGCCGGCGGAAACGGAGACTACGCCGACCGAAGTGCCGCAGGATGAGACAGTAGATGATCTGGCGGAACAGGTGCCGGAGGATCCGAATCTGACGACGCTCTATGTGTATGATGAGGCGGCAGAGTCGTTCGGACTGCAGGACATGGGCTGGTTTGCGGATATCATGGCAAAGCGGTTCGGTGTGAGATTATATATGCTCAAGCATGTCGCGGCGACAAGGCTGGGCGATGATGTGTACCGAAAAATGGACATAGCGATCTGGGATACAGAGTCATCGTCCTATTATGTACAGGCGAAAGCGGAGGGGCGTCTGGAGAATATTCAGGTGTCGCATATGAAGAACGGAAAGGTAATCTCGATCGGTGTGCGGTCTGTGAATAAGAAGCTGTGCCGTAAGATCGTGAAATATATGAATTCTTCGGAGGCACAGATGGAGGCAACCTACGGTCCGAAGAAGATCTGCTGGTATTACCGGAAAGGAAAGGCGTATCTGACCGAGACGGGTGCGAGATGTATCGTCGATGCAGGCTGTAAGCTGGATGCCGGTCTGTCGGGACGCCGCAGCTTTTCGGAGGGACATTGCCCGATGTCATACCGTCTTGGTGAGATGTCGGACATTGATCCGAAGACCGGGGAGAGCTATGACGTTCTGGAAAAGACACGCCGCGTGGAGACGAAGGCGAAAAAGGGAGACCGGAATGCCGGTAAGGCTACGGCAGCTCCGAACCTTGCCGGGACTGCCAGAAATGACAAAAAGATCGGCAAGGATGTGTCCCAAATATTGGTCACATATAATATGAGAGGTTATCGTGCACTGGGAACGCGGACACTGGATGCATCACAGTTAAAGCAGGTGACCGAGTGGTTTGATGAGCTTAAGCTGACCAAACGTAAGAAGCCGGCGGAGGGGGATTCAGACTACACATCATGGCAGGATACGAAGGATAATTTCATTCACTACCGGTTAAAGGGTGGCAAATATAAGAATGTAATCTATTATCCGCAGACAGAGGTTGTACAGATTGATAAAAAGTGGTATAACAATTCTGTTTCCGTGGAACGGACACCGGCAGACACTTTCGCTAAGGGTGCCGGCAGTGATGGAACTTCATTCTATATTTATGGAAAGAAGTACGATCTGCGGGAGCAGGATGCGAATGTAAAGGCAATCCTGTACTGCGAGGATGTGGGAGCCGATGTTGCAGTGATCTGCCGTTTGAAAAAGGGCGGCGATGCCGCATTTATCTATGACCGCGTGTATCGAAAGTTTATCGCCGAGCGGAAGGGCACACACTTTGCGCTGAGCAGCCGCGAGGATGGCAATACGCTTGAGGACGGCATTTATGTGGATCCGAAGGGTGCTGTCAGAGATTACACCGGCGCACTGTACGGAAAAAAGATTGAACTCAAAAAGGGAGAGAAGATCTGCAGTCTGTATCAGCCGGATGGCAAGACGGAGTGGTGGACGATGATCGCAGATATCAGAGCCAATGATGTCCGCAATATCGAGATCGAGAAAGTGTCCGCTCAAAAGACAACGCCCAAAAAGCAGTGACAGAATGACCAAACAGAACGACAAAATGAAATGAGAAAAAGAGGTAAGGAAAGTGCATACATTAAAAAAGTTTATTCCATATTATTCTCCATACAAAGCAGTGTTTTTCCTGGATCTGATCTGTGCGGCAATGATCAGCCTGATCGATCTGGCATATCCGCAGATTCTTCGGACAATGACAAAGACGATTTTTGCGGGGGAGTCCGCTGCGATATTAAAGGCACTTGTGCCGATCGGGCTGGCGATGCTTGCCATGTACATTGTACAGATGCTTTGCAAATATTACGTCAGTTATCAGGGTCATATGATGGGTGCCAATATGGAGCGCGATATGCGGCAGCAGCTTTTTGATCATTATGAGAAGCTTTCCTTTGCTTATTATGACCAGAACAATTCCGGGCAGATGATGAGCAAGCTGGTGTCCGATCTGTTTGATATTTCCGAGATGGCACACCATGGACCGGAGAATCTTTTTATTTCACTGATTAAGATCATAGGCTCTTTTGTGTTTCTGTTTCTGATCAATGGACGGCTTGCTGTCCCACTTTTGGTACTCGTATTTTTCATGATCCTGTTTTCGTATGGACAGAACAAACGGATGCAGGCAACCTTTATGGATAACCGGCAAAAGATCGGTGATATCAACTCGAGCTTGCAGGACACATTGGCGGGAATCCGTGTTGTGCAGTCCTTTGCCAATGAAGAAATTGAGCGTGAGAAATTTTGCCACAGCAATGAAAATTTTCTGAAATCCAAGAACGCCAATTATCGCTGCATGGGGACGTTTATGAGCGGCAACCTGTTCTTTCAGGGGCTGATGTATCTGGTGACGCTTGTATTTGGCGGCTGGCTGATCGCGAAGGGTCAGATGGAGGTGGCAGATCTTGCCATGTATGCGCTCTATATCGGAATCTTTATCAGTCCGATCCAGATTCTTGTGGAGCTGACGGAAATGATGCAAAAGGGACTTTCCGGCTTCCGCCGTTTTCTGGCGGTCGTGGAGACGGAGCCGGACATTGTGGATGCACCGGATGCCACAGAGCTGACGGACGTGAAGGGCGAGGTGGAATACGACAATGTTTCCTTTCATTACAGCGATGATGACACGCTGGTGCTGGCAGATGTGTCCTTCCGTATTAAGGCTGGCAGATCGATTGCGCTGGTCGGACCGTCCGGAAGCGGTAAGACGACGATCTGTTCCCTGCTTCCGCGGTTTTATGATGTGACCGGCGGCACGATCCGAATTGATGGAAAGGATGTGCGCAGCCTGACGCTGGAGAGCCTTCGAAATCAGATCGGTCTGGTGCAGCAGGAAGTGTATCTGTTCTGCGGCACGATTCGGGAGAATATTGCGTATGGCAAGCCGGGGGCTTCGATGGAGGAGATCATTGACGCGGCAAAGAAAGCCAATATTCATGACTTCATTATGTCCCTGCCGGATGGATATGACAGTTATGTGGGAGAGCGTGGAACCCGTCTTTCGGGTGGACAGAAGCAGCGTATTTCGATTGCACGTGTTTTTCTGAAGAATCCGCCGATCCTGATCTTAGATGAGGCAACAAGTGCACTGGATAATGAAAGTGAGCGCTGGATACAGCACAGTCTGGAAGAACTTGCGAAAAACAGAACGACCATCACTATTGCTCATCGCCTGTCAACCATAAGGAATGCAGACGAGATCTTAGTGGTGGCCGATACCGGTATTGCCGAGCGTGGTACTCATGACGAGCTGCTGGCGTTAAATGGAATTTATGCACATTATAATGAAATGGCGTAATCCGAATGTCAGAAAAACATAAAGTTTTCTTAAGAAAAACGAGCGGATTTCTTAAAGCTTATCTGTTATCTTGATAATGGGAAACAAAAGACGGATGGCGGGCGCTTGCCGGAACGGATCAAAGCGCCCTGCCGCTTAGAAAGGTGCGATCATTATGAAGAGAAGAGGTAACGTAAGAAGCAGCGAGAAAAAGGGAAACGGTAAGAAAGTGGTTGTCAGCATGATCCTGCTGATCGTGGTGGCATGTGTGGCAGTGTACGGAATTGCATTATATCATGGGACGCCGCATGGCAATGATTATATAGAGATGGAGAATGGAAACGCATCATGACGAAGATATTGTTGGTAGAGGATGACCGGGAGATTGTAAAAAACTTAAGCCTTTTTCTGAAGGAGGAGGGCTTTAGCGTGCAGGCGGTCTCCGGCCAGAAGGCTGCCATGGAGCAGATCGAGGAGCATGGTCAGGAGATAGATCTGGTACTTTTGGATGTGTCTCTTGAGGATGGCAATGGATTTGCGGTGTGTGCCGCGATCAAGGCAAACACAGAGATTCCGGTGATCTTTCTGACGGCATCCGGCGATGAGTACAGCACTGTGACGGGGCTTGATATGGGGGCAGATGATTATATCAGTAAGCCGTTTCGTCCGAGGGAGCTGATCTCGCGCATGAAGGGTGTGCTGCGGCGGTGTGGCAGGACACAGTCGGTGTTAGAGCTGGGCGATGTCCGTGTGGACACGCTGGGCGGCACTGTAACGAAGAACGGACAGGAGATCATTCTGTCGGCACTGGAGTACCGGCTTTTACTGGTGTTTATCAATAATAAGGGAATCGTTCTGACACGGAATAAACTGTTGGAGGAAATCTGGGATGCCGCGGGGGAGTATGTCAACGATAATACGTTGACGGTTTATATCAAGCGGCTGCGCCAGAAGATTGAGGATGATCCGCAGGAGCCTGTGCTGATCCGCACGATCCGGGGCATGGGATACCGGGCGGACGCATAAATTAATGCGTTGGCATAGAAAGGGCACACTGGTATTATGGGATAAATTGCGACAAAATATTACGGCAGGACAGAAACGGACACGGTCGTTTGGCAGCAGTACAGAAGTGGGGATAATATATGAAGCTATTTCGAAATCCCGAGATCAAGAGGGAGATTCTTTACTATATAATTGTGTATCTGGCAGGAGCAGCGCTGGCATTCCGGCAGCTTGGCGGTAAGGGCGCAGGAATCGTCCTTCCGGCAGGCGCGGCAGCGCTGGTTCTGCATTTGTGTTTTACGGCGAAACGTTACCGGCGGATCGCACAGATGTCCGAAAAGATGGACAGTATTCTGCATGATGACGGAGAAACGCTACTGCAGGATTGTCAGGAGGGCGAGCTTGCAGTGCTTCACACGCAGCTAAGCAAGCTGGTGCTCCGAATGCGGGAGCAGGCGGGCAATCTTCAGCAGGACAAGATCTTTCTGGCAGATGCACTGGCAGATATTTCGCATCAGCTCAAGACGCCGCTGACCTCGCTGCAGCTTCTGGCAAGCTTTCTGCAGGAGGATGAAGTCAGCACTGAGCGTCGCCGTGAGATTGCGCGTGATATTGTGACATTGCTTGGCAGGATCGACTGGCTGGTGTATGCACTTCTGAAAATGTCGCGGCTGGACGCCGGAACATCCGGCATGAAGGAGGAGACGGTTTCGGTCGCAGAGCTTACGGAGCAGGCATATCAGCTTGTTGCGGTGTCCATGGATCTGCGGGATATCCGCTGGGATTGTCAGGTGGAGCCGGAGACGTCCTTTACGGGCGACATGTCCTGGAGCGTGGAAGCGGTCGGTAATATTTTGAAAAACTGTATGGAATATTCCGAACCCGGCGGGGCAATTCATGTGACGGGAACGGAGAATCCGCTGTATACGGAGCTTGTGATCCGGGACGAGGGCAAGGGGATTGCGCCGGAGGATCTGCCACACCTGTTTGAGCGCTTTTACCGTGGTAAGCAGAACAGCACAGAGAGCGTGGGAATCGGCCTGTCACTGGCACAGAAGATCATCGTGCAGCAGAACGGTACGATACAGGTGAAGAATGCGCCGGATCGGGGAGCGATATTTACGATCCGTTTCTATAAAACAGTGGTATAAGAACGAAAGTGACGAAACTGTCACAATAAAGTCACCGCCCTGTCATCTCATTCCATTATCATCTTATGATGTAAGATGCAAAGGGCAAAAGCAGATAGCAACGGAGTGATCTGTGACATCCGCTGCAATGAAAGCAGAACAGAAAGGAATGAGAAACGATGGAGATATTAAAGGTAGAACATCTGAAAAAGACATACGGAGAGGGAGAGAATGCGGTTCACGCATTGGACGATGTATCTTTTTCGGTAGAGAAGGGGGAATTTGTGGCGATCATCGGACCGTCCGGCTCCGGTAAATCAACCCTGTTGCACATTCTCGGTGCTGTCGATGTACCAACATCAGGAAAAGTATATATGGGCGGTCAGGACGTATTTGCACAGAATGAGGAGGAGCTGGCGGTGTTTCGGCGCCGTCAGGTGGGGCTGATCTATCAGTTCTATAATCTGATCCCGGTATTAAATGTACGTGAAAATATTACGCTGCCGATCCTGATGGATGGGCGCAAGGTCAATGAGAAACGTCTGCAGGACATGATTCACACGCTGCACCTCGAGGGAAGAGAAAAGCATCTTCCGAACCAGCTTTCCGGTGGTCAGCAGCAGAGAGTTTCCATTGGAAGAGCATTGATGAATGCACCGGCAGTTGTGCTTGCCGACGAACCGACCGGTAATCTGGACAGCCGCAACAGCCATGAGATCATGGGACTTTTGAAGGAGTCCAACAAGGCGTACGACCAGACGCTGATCATGATCACGCATGACGAAAGCATTGCCCTGCAGGCAGATCGTATCATTGCGATCGAGGACGGCAGGATCACAAGAGATGAGGTGATCCGGTCATGAATATATTCAATCAGTTTACACTTCGCACACTCCGCAAAAACAAGATCCGTACACTCGTAACAGTTGTCGGTATTGCACTTTCCGTGGCAATGTTTACCGCAGTGACATCATCGATCGCAAGCTTTCAGCAATATCTTCTGAATATGGAAGTTGTCAGAGAGGGTGCATGGGAAGGCAGAATGATGGCGACTGATCTGCAGAGTATTCAGAATATTACGGCAGATAAGCGGGTCAAGGACTGGACGCAGATGGATAATCTGGGCTATGCAGAATTAAAGGACTGTACCAATGATGACAAACCGTATCTGATGATCGAGGCGGTTGATAAGGATTTTACCAAATATAGTCCGATCACGCTGTTAGAGGGAAGAATGCCGAAGGATTCTTCGGAGATTGTGATCTCCAAGCATCTGGAATACAATGGCGGCGTGACATATAAGATTGGCGATACATTAAAGCTTTCGGTTGGAACAAGATACAGCAAGGCGATTTCGGGAGAAAAGTCAGAGGTACTGACGTCAAACGATCCGTACCGCCCGGGGGAAAACGTAAAAGAAAAGTCCTTAAAAACGTACACGGTGGTTGGCATCTGCGACCGCCCGGTGTCTGAGGATTATTCATCGGCAGGGTATACGGCATTTACAAGAAAGGACGACCAAAAGGCGGTTAACTATGATCTGTTTCTGACCTTCAACACGCCGGAACAGAGTTATGATATTATGACAAAATATGCTGCGACCGGTGTGTATAAAACGCATGAAGATCTGCTCTGTTTTGAGGGGAAAAGCACAAATAACAGTTTTAATGCCATTCTTTATTCGATGGGTGCGATTTTGATGGCAATCATTATGGTCGGTGCGATTTCGTTGATCTACAGTGCATTTTCAATTTCGCTCAGTGAGCGTACCAAGCAGATGGGACTTTTAAAATCCATTGGTGCCACGAAAAAGCAGATAAGGCACAGTGTGGTCTTTGAAGCATGTGTACTTTGTATGGTTGGAATTCCTCTGGGAATCGCGGCGGGACTTGGAGGGATCGGAATTACGCTTCATGGAATTTCCGGATTGTTACTTAAGCTCTGGTCGGAAGACACGCCGCTCCGGATCCATCTTGTTGTGACATGGCAGGCGATTGCGATTGCGGTTATTGTCAGCTTTATTACCGTGCTGATCTCAGCGATGATCCCGGCTGCAAAAGCGGTGCGCATTCCTGCGATTCAGGCGATCCGCCAGAGTGATGACATTAAGATCCGTGCGGGCAAGGTTAAAACCTCCGGGCTGACATATAAGCTGTTTGGCTTTTCGGGAATGCTTGCCAGCAAGAATTTCAAAAGAAACCGTAAGAAATATCGTACCACGGTATTTTCCCTTTTCATCAGTATTGTGCTTTTCGTCAGTGCGACCAGCTTCAGTGGTTATCTAAAGAAATCGTCCTCCATTGCGGACAGTCAGCAGGAAAGCTATGACATCGGCTGCTCTGTATCGGACAAGGCAGCGAACGGAAAGTCACCATCTGAGATTGCAGCCGGCATGGAGGCGATCGGTTCGGTCGACAGTGTCAGATACCTGAAGGAAAACTATAATCAGCAGATGGAGATTTCACGGGAATGTCTGTCCGACAAATATCTTTCCTATGTAAAGGAGAGTGATCCGGGGCGTATCAATGAAAAGAAGGGGACAGTGAGAATTCCGGTCAATCTGACCTTTCTGCAGGATGATGTATTCCGTGAATATCTGCAGGAGAAAAATATGGATGCGGACGAGTACATGACTACCAATCCGATGAACGCGCTGGTGTGGGATCGCTTTGTTCTGGAGGATGAAAAGAAAATCTATTCCATGGAGATCCTGAAGAAGGATAATGTTGATGCGACACTTGCCATGGCAAAGGCAGTAAAGGGATATTATTTCAGCTGGCAGGATGGAGACAAATATATTTATAACAGCGATGACAGCGAAGAGAGCAAAATGATCCCGGTGGACAAGGCGACGATCACACATCCGATTCACATCGGTAAAAGAATGACGGCAAATGCGCCGGCAGGTGTAAGTATTTCCAAGTGGGATGAGGCAGTCAACGTGGTTCTTCCGTACAGTCTGGTGAAGGATGGGATCCTGCGCGGAGTAGTTGACTCGGAGGATGGATATACAAGATATATTCTTATGGCAAAGCAGCATGAGAAAGCAAGCACAGATCTTGCGGGATATTTTGAGGAGGAGCTGTCCGGCGTGGATGCAGGTACGATCGTTGATGCTGCGGCAAGCCGTGATTCCGATCAGGCGCTGATCCTTATTCTCGATATCTTTTCCTATGGGTTTATTGTGCTGATCTCTCTGATCGCGATCGCCAATGTATTTAACACGATATCGACGAATGTTATGCTGCGCCGTCAGGAATTTGCGATGCTAAAATCCGTGGGCATGACCGGAAAGGGCTTCCGCCGCATGATGAATTACGAATGCATTCTGTATGGTATAAAGGGACTTATATTCGGGCTTCCGGTGTCTCTGGCACTTAGTTTTCTGATGTACAAGTCAATGGTGGATGGCATTGATGTAAGCTTTATGTTTCCGTGGCAGGGAATGCTGATCTCCGCTTTCAGTGTGTTTGCAATTGTATTTATCACAATGCTTTATGCAATGCGTAAGGTCGGCAAAGAGAATACCATCGAGGCACTCCGCAATGAAAATCTGTAATTATAAAAATTGAGCCGTGTATTATTTCTGTAACGTAAAAGTAATGAAATCTTATGATTTTTGTTATGGCGGTTTCAGAAAATACACGGTATAATTAGGGAAACAAACGACATGTTCAAGGGGGGAAGTGCGCGCAATCCGGTAGAACGGATGATCTGCACGGTTGTTTTGTGCCGGCGGTTTTAAGCCGAGGCTCTGAGAAAGGAATGAAAGATTAATATGCAGAATATTATTGTGCTTGACGATGAGAAGGAGATTGCGGATCTTCTGGAGGTGTATCTGACGAATGAGGGTTATCAGGTGTTTAAGTTTTACCGGGCAGAGGGGGTGCTCGACTGCATCCGGGACAATGAGATCTCACTGGCGATCCTTGATGTAATGCTGCCGGATATCGACGGCTTTCAGCTTTGCCGCAAGATCCGGGAGAACTGGTATTTTCCGATCATCATGCTGACGGCGAAGATCGAGGACGTGGACAAGATCACGGGACTGACCGTGGGGGCGGACGATTATATTACGAAGCCGTTCAATCCGATGGAGGTTGTTGCGAGAGTGAAGGGACAGCTCAGACGTTCCCAGACCTATAATCCGTCCATGAGCGGACAGGAAGAGGAGGAGTCCTACAACATCCGCGGGCTGGAGCTGGTGCCGAACATGCACACCTGCTATCTGTACGGCGAGAAGATCGACCTGCCGCCGATCGAGTATGACATTCTCGTTTATCTTTGCCGCCATCTGGGGAAAGTGGTTTCGGCAGAGGAATTATTTGAGGCGGTCTGGGGAGAGAAATATCTCAACAGCAATAATACCGTCATGGCGCATATCGCAAGGATCCGCGAGAAGCTTCATGAGAATGCACGCGCACCGAAGTTTATCAAAACAGTCTGGGGCGTTGGATATAAGATGGATCGGTAAGGATCCGAAACAGGGAAAGGAATGTAAGGATTTATGGAGGGTGACGTTCGTCAAAAGGTTGCAAAGCAGCTTGTAAAAGGATATCTGGTACACATGCTGGTCTATATTGTGGCAGTGCTGGCACTTCTTGGAATCGCCTATTGGTGGTGCAACAGCCAGATCTGGTATTCGTGGGACGAACTTTACCCTCTTGTTCATTGGCTTCATATCAATGTGGTCGCTGTCTTTCTTGGAGTGATGCTGATCGGCTGCGTGGCGATCACCTGTGTTCATTTCTATCAGATGGCACGTATGCTGGAGCTTGTCACTACGGCTGTAGATGACCTGTATTCCAACCGGATCAACAGCGTAAAGCTTCCGGCTTCCCTGCAGGAGGTGGAGCGCAAGCTGAATGAGATCATGATAGGGATCCGTGACAGCCAGCAGGAGGCGAAGGATGCCGAGCAGCGCAAGAATGACATGATCATTTACATGGCGCATGATCTGAAAACGCCGTTGACCTCCGTGATCGGTTATCTGACATTGTTGAAGGATGAGCCGGAGATTTCACAGGAGCTTCGCCAGAAATATCTTGATATTGCCTGGAATAAAGCGGGACGTCTGGAGGATCTTGTCAATGAATTCTTCGAGCTGACCCGTATGAATTTTGCACATATGAGCCTGAATTGCAACATGGTCAATATGTCGATGATGGTGGAACAGTTTATGTATGAATTTAAGCCTCTTCTGACGGAGAAGGGGATGGATTATCAGCTGGAGACAGAGCCGGAGATCATGGTGTACTGCGACATCGAGAAGATGCAGAGAGTTTTCGACAACCTGCTTAAGAATGCGATCAATTATGGTTATCCGGACAGCATGATCCATGTTTATCTGGAGAAGAATGGCGAGAAGGGCATGCGGTTGATTGTTCAGAATCATGGACAGACGATCCCTGCCGAGAAGCTGAGCTATCTGTTTGAACAGTTCTTCCGGCTGGACAGCTCCAGAGATTCCCAAACCGGCGGAACAGGGCTTGGTCTTGCAATCGCCAAGCAGATCGTGGAGCTGCACGGAGGTAAGATTTCCTGCGAAAGTTCCAATGAAACAATTGTATTTATCGTGGAAATATGATCGGAGGCACGCCTGACATATGGAAAACCAGACCGGAAAACAACTGAAATATGTACAGATCGTTGAGGAGCTGAAGGGGAAGGTATTGTCCGGGCAGATCCAGCCCGGGGACAAGCTTCCTTCGGAAAATGTTCTTGCTGCTCAGTATCATGTGAGCCGGCAGACCGTGCGCAAAGCGATCGCGATCCTGGAGAACGAGGGCTACGTTTATGCGGAGCACGGAAGAGGAACCTTCTGTACGGAGCTTGTGCGCCACCGGCATGAATCGGGGAACATTGCTGTAGTGACGACGTATTTATCGGATTATATTTTCCCGGAGGTGATCCGCGGGATCGACGATGTGCTGACGAGAGAGGGTTACAGTATCATCCTTAAGAATACGAGAAATTCGCGGACGCAGGAGATACGTTGTCTACAGGAGCTTTTGCAGAAGGATATTGACGGCATTATTATTGAGCCGAGCAAGAGTCAGATCTACTGCAGACATACCGGGCTGTTTGAGCAGCTTAAGCAGTTTCAGATTCCGTATGTATTTATTCAGGGATGTTATGAGCAGATGAAGGATAGTCCGCAGGTGCTGATGGACGACTGTGCGGGTGGCTTTCTGCTTACGAAGCACCTGATTGAGCAGGGGCACCGGCAGATCGCCGGTGTTTTCAAGGCAGATGACATGCAGGGGCAGAACCGCCACAAGGGTTACGCCAGGGCGCTCGCCGAGGCGGGGATCGCATACGATCCGGACAAGGTTGTCTGGTTTTACACGGAGGATCGTGCACTGCACCCGTATGAGAAGCTCGGACAGATGGTGGCTGACGGAGTGCTGATGGATGGGGTTGTATGCTATAATGACCAGATCGCATTTGAGGTGATCCGTGCGCTGCAGCACGCAGGAGTGCAGGTGCCGGAGGATGTCTCGGTGTGTGGCTACGACAATTCGCCGATGGCGCATTCGGGGGAGCTGCGGCTGACAACGATCGCGCATCCGCAGGAACGTCTTGGCGCGATGGCAGCAGAGCTTTTGCTGCGGCTGATCGGCGGTGAGGAGCCGGGTGACGATAAGATTCTGGTGGAGCCGGAGCTTGTTATTGGCAATTCTACGATTTTAAGAAAAAACAACTTGTAAATACGAGTGTACAAGTTGTATCATGAGAATATAGAACAAACGGAGGAACAAGGCAGTGTGTCCGGGAGGGATGACCGCCTTGTTTATGTTATTCCGAAGGAGATCGTATCAGGGGATATCGGTGTAACTGTATATTTTGGGAAAGGCATGGTGAGTAAGATGAATGCAAAGGAAAGTATCTTAAACGGAAAAGCAGCACTTGGTATTGAGTTTGGATCCACCCGTATTAAGGCGGTGCTGATCGACGAGAACTGCGAGGCGCTGGCAGTTGGTTCCTATCATTGGGAGAATCAGCTTGTGGACGGTATCTGGACCTACAGTCTGGAGATGATACATACCGGTCTGCAGGCGTGCTATAAGGATCTGGCGGACAAGGTACGTGCACAGTACGATGTACCGCTTACGAAGCTGGCGGGCATCGGCATCAGCGCAATGATGCACGGCTATATGGCATTTAATAAGGAAGATGAGCTGTTGGTTCCATTCCGGACATGGCGTAATACCATGACGGAGGAGGCTGCGGCGAAGCTTACCGAGGAGTTTCAGGTCAATGTGCCGGAGCGCTACAGCATTTCACATCTGTATCAGGCAATCTTAAAGAACGAGGAGCATGTGAAGGACATTACGTTTTTCACAACGCTTGCCGGTTATATCCACTGGCAGCTCACCGGACAGAAGGTACTTGGCGTCGGTGATGCGTCCGGTATGTTCCCAATCGATTGTGCGACGAAGGATTATGACGAGGAGAAGCTTGCGAAGTTTGATAAGCTCATCGAGGGATATCATTTCCCGTGGACATTGCGTGAGATCCTGCCAAAGTCACTGACTGCGGGAGAGGAAGCAGGCGTGCTTACCGTGGCAGGCGCAAAGCTGCTCGATCCGACCGGTACACTGGAAGCGGGCATTCCGCTTTGTCCGCCGGAGGGCGATGCAGGTACCGGTATGGTCGCAACCAACAGTGTGAAGATACGCACAGGAAATGTTTCTGCGGGAACCTCAGTCTTTGCAATGATCGTTATGGAGAAGGAGCTTCAGAAGCTTCATACGGAGATCGATCTTGTGACAACACCGGCAGGCGATCTGGTGGCAATGGTGCACTGCAACAACTGTACCTCAGATATCAATGCGTGGGTCAACCTGTTCGGAGAATTTGCAGCGAAAATGGGTATGCCGGTGGTTGACAAAGGGAAATTATATGATCTGCTGTTTAAGGTTGCATTAGAGGGCGAGCCGGACTGCGGCGGACTTCTTTCTTATAACTACTTCTCCGGCGAGAGCATTACCGGCTTTGATGAGGGACGTCCGTTGTTTGTCCGTCATGCAGATGATAAGCTCAGCCTGGCGAACTTTATGCGCGCGCATCTGTTCACGGCGCTTGGTGCATTGAAGAACGGTCTTGACATTCTGCTCAAGGAGGAGAATGTGCCGGTTGATAAGATTTACGGGCATGGTGGCTTCTTTACCGTGCCGGGGGCCGGTCAGAAGATCATGGCAGCAGCGATGAATACGCCGGTTTCCGTGATGGATACGGCAAGCGAGGGCGGTGCCTGGGGCATTGCCGTGCTTGCTCAGTACATGGTAGACGGAGCAGACGAGGCGCTGGCAGATTATCTGGATCATCAGGTATTTGCCGGTCAGACGGGAACAACACTGGAGCCGGATCCGGCAGACGTTAAGGGCTTTGACGACTTCCTGATACGTTATAACAAGGGACTTGCGATCGAGCGGGCTGCCGTAGAGAGCATATAGAGTATATAAAGGCAGTGTATGTATATATAAAAAGTGTATGTATAAACATGAAAGTGAAGCAGAAAGGGGCAATTGCGATGTTAGAGGAATTAAAACAGCAGGTATACGAAGCAAACATGGAGCTTCCGAAGAGAGGACTTATTACATATACATGGGGCAATGTCAGCGGCATTGACCGTAAGACCAATTATTTTGTCATCAAGCCGAGCGGCGTTGACTACGATAAGCTGAAGCCGGAGGATATGGTTGTGATGGATCTGAACGGCAATAAGATCGAGGGCGAATATAAACCGTCCTCCGACACTCCGACACATCTGGAGCTTTATCTGAGATATCCGGAGATCGGTGGTATTGTGCACACACACTCGCCGGAGGCAACCGCATGGGCGCAGGCGGGACGTTCCATTCCGCTGTACGGAACCACGCATGCAGACTACTTCTATGGAGAGATCCCTTGTGCCAGAAGCCTGACTCCGGAGGAGATTGACGAGGCATATGAGGCCAATACCGGTCTTGTCATCATTGAGACATTTGAGCTGGCGGGCTTAAATCCGATGTACACGCCGGGCATCCTCTGCAAGAACCACGGTCCGTTTACCTGGGGTAAGGATGCGGCAGAGGCGGTTCACAACGCAGTCGTGCTGGAGGAGGTTGCGAAGATGGCGACCAAGACCGAGCTGATCAATCCGAAGGTACAGCCGGCACCGGACAGTATCCGCGACAAGCATTTCTTCCGCAAGCATGGAGAGAATGCGTATTATGGACAGTGATCGGGAAAGTGAACGATACATGATATTTCAAAAACGAATAATGAATAAGATTTTATGGGTGTATGAAAATGCACCCATTTTTTGCTTTTGCATTATAGTTTCGGGGATTAAAGATAGCCAATTTTATATGGATTTGATACAATAAAACTAAAAAGAAAGGACTCGGGATCAGTAAGAAAGGGGGAGCATTTATGTACAAAGTATTTTTGATCGAGGACGAGATCGTGATACGGGAAGCGCTGGAACGGATGATTCCATGGAATGAATATGGTTTTGAACTGGTAGGAAAGGCAAAGGACGGAGAGATTGCGCTTCCTATGATACGCAAGACAAAACCGGACGTGCTGATTACAGATATTAAAATGCCGTTTATGGATGGTCTGACATTAAGTGGCATAGTGAAAAAGGAATTTCCGGATATTCGTATTGTGATCGTTAGTGGGTATGATGACTTTGAATATGCCAAAAAAGCGATTGCTCTCGGGGTGGACGACTATCTGTTGAAGCCGATCGCTAAGGCGGAGTTTGTCAATGTTCTTCAAAAAATTTATCAGGATTTTGAAGAAAAGGGGAAACAGCAGGATTACTATGAAAAATTCGAACAGGAATTTAAGAAATATGAGAATCATTCCAGACGTGATTTCTTTGAATTGCTTGTAACGAAGCATGTGGATCTGCAGGAGATTTACGAGAAGGCAGAAAAGCTTTCGTTTGATATTATGGCAGAAAGTTACAATATGGTGTTTTTCTCGTTGTCAGAGAGCAAAGACACAGATACGGTTGATCAGAGGTATTCGCAGAGAGTGGCAGATCTTCAGAAGCAGATTGATGATGCACTGCAAAAAGAAAAGGAGCTTTATGTGTTTCGCAATCAGACCTTCAGCTATGTGGTGCTTTTGATGGGAGATCATGAAAATATACAGGAAAGAACGAAACAGTGTGTAAAGCTGCTTCAGGATATTCTTGAAAATGATCAGAGCGGACTGGAGTGGATCGTGTGTGCATCAGAACCGGTGGAACGCCTGAGTCAGCTTCCGGAGTGTTATAAGAAGGGCATGCAGATATTTGCATACCGTTATTTGGGATATTCCCATGTCGTGTCGTCGGATATGGTTCCGGTGGGCGAGCATGAATCGGAGAACAGTGAGATCAAGGATCTGGTCAGCGTAGACAGTAATGTGGTGAATCCGGCGATATTCCAGAATTTCCTGTGCAATGCATTGGAGAATGAGGTGGAGGAGTTCGTGGACAATTATCTTCAGATGGTCGGAGAATCCGCACTGAAGTCGAAAATGTTCCGGCAATATATATTGTTGAACATTCATTTTTGTATTGTATCGTTTCTGCAGAAGCTGGGCTATGAAAAGGACGCAGCAGACAACTCGCTGCTGGAGGCATCCGGAATGAGTCAGCCGTTAGATATTGACCGGATTGAGGGGAGTATCTCTGCATCGTTAAAGCAGGCGATACAGCTGCGCGAAGAAAAGAGCAAGGGAAAATATCAAAATGTTTTACAAAATGCAGTTCAATATATGGAAGAAAACTTTGCAGATGAAAATCTTACCTTAAATAAAGTGGCATGTGTGGCAAATGTCAGTGCAAATCATTTCAGTGCAATGTTCAGCCAGAAAATGGGACAGACCTTTATCGAATACCTGACCTCTCTGCGTATGCATCGGGCGAAGGAGCTTTTACGCTGTACCGACAAACGTTCCGGAGAGATTGCATTGGAGGTCGGTTATAAGGATTCGCACTATTTCAGTTTTCTTTTCAAAAAAACGCAGGGATGTACACCGAGTGAATATCGTAATCAGGGGGCGGTTTAGTGAAGAAGCATCGAAGAACATATGAAGAGTTAAATCTTGACAAGAAAATACAATATCTGATATGGACGCTGGCAATCCCGATGGTATTCTGTATTTTGCTGCCGGTGGTATCCATGTTTATTTCGATTGGAAATTATTCAACGATCACACACAATATGAATCTGAGCAGTGATTTCAGTTTGAATTTTAAGGAAAATATGGATCTGAAAATGTATCACTACTGCGTTGGAAGTGCAGAGCAGAAAACACTTCCGATGAAGGATGTCAACAGGGCGATTCGTCTGGCGGAGGAACTGGAGCAGACAACAGTGCGTAAGGAAAGTAAACGTGCGATAGAGTTAGTGCTTCTTGACTGCAAAAATCTGAAAAAGAAAATGCGTGCGATAGAGGCAACGAAAGGGTACGATTCCAGACAGACGCAGCTCACGAATAATATTTATGTACTCACGGAGCTGGCGCAGAAAGCAATGGGAGATTACATATATTATGAAGCAGGATATCTGAAGCAGGTTGAGGATGATATGTTTGTGAGGATCCTGACAGTCGGTGTTTTGCTGGGCATTATTGTTGTCCTTGTGGTGGCATTTGTTCTTAAGAAGTCTTTCCGGCTCGCAAAAGAGATTACGGATCCGATTGCCAGTTTAAGTGAGAATGTACGTAAAGTGGGATATGGAGATTTCCGGATACAGTCCGTGGAGACAAATGTGATCGAAGTGAAAAACCTGAATCAGGGTGTCCAGAAAATGGCACGGCGTATTGAGACACTTTTACAGAATGTTCAGGAAGAAGAACGGAAACAGCACATGATCCAGCTGGAACTCTTGCAGGCGCAGGTCAGCCCTCATTTCCTGTACAATACGCTTGATACGATCGTTTGGATGGTCGAAGCAGATATGCATGATGAGGCGATTGAAATGCTGACGCATCTGTCTGTTTTTTTCCGGACCGTGCTGTCAAAGGGAGAAGACGTTATTTCTCTGGGGGATGAGGTGTTACATACCAGGAGCTACCTGGAGATCCAGCAGATCCGTTACAGTGATATTCTGGATTACAGCATTGACCTTCCGGAAGGGTTCTCAGATATCCGTCTGCCGAAAATGACGCTGCAGCCGATCGTAGAAAATGCATTGTATCACGGTGTTAAGGAAAAGCGCGGAAAGAGCAGCATCCGGATTTTCTTTGAGGATAACGGAGAAGATATTGTAATGCAGGTGAAAGATGATGGCATCGGTATGACACAGGAACGGCTGGCAGAGGTTCAGGAGGGGCTTCGCAAAAAGGAGGGTGTAGGCTTTGGTATGTCCGCCGTGGAGGAACGCCTGAAGCTCTATTATGGGGAAAAGTACGGTATTGACATAAGTTCAAAATATAATGAGGGGACAGTTGTGTGTATGCGTATTCCGAAAAATTTCAACTTTTCCAATAAAAAAATAAACTAAATGAAAAAGCAGATAAAATAGTAAACTTTTTGCATAAGTATCTTCATGGTAAATGAGCAAAAAATATCTATAATAATAATTGTAGATGACATACAAACTCAATAAAAACAGAGGAGGAAAATGATATGAGAATAAAGAAAATATTATGTTCTGCATTATTAGTATCCTGTATGGTATTTGCAATGACAGCATGTGGCTCCAAGAAAGCCGCCCAGACAGGGTCAGATGCCAAGAGTGGCAATATCACAGTTGGATTTTCGCAGGTAGGAGCTGAGTCGGATTGGCGTACCGCAAACTCAACATCCATGAAGGAAACCTTCAGTGAGAAAAACGGTTACACACTGATTTTTGACGATGCACAGCAGAAACAGGAAAATCAGATCAAAGCGATCCGAAATTTCATTCAGCAGGAAGTTGATTACATCGTATTGGCACCGGTAACAGAAACCGGATGGGACACCGTATTAAAAGAAGCAAAGGACGCCGGAATCCCGGTGATCATCGTTGATCGTATGGTTAAGGTTTCTGACGAAAGTCTCTACACAGCGTGGGTTGGTTCAAACTTCGAACTGGAAGGTAAGAAAGCAGCCGCATGGCTGAAAGCTTATCTGGACAAGACAGGACGCGGAGACGAACAGATCAACATTGTCGATATTCAGGGAACCATCGGAGCTTCTGCCCAGATCGGACGTACGAAGGGGCTTGAGGATGCCTGCAAGGAGAACAAAAACTGGAATCTTCTGGCAGAGGAAACCGGAGAGTTTACACAGTCCAAAGGACAGGAGGTTATGGAATCCCTGTTAAAGAAGCATAAGGACGATATTGACGTAGTATACTGCGAGAATGATAATGAAGCATTTGGAGCAATTGATGCGATCACTGCAGCCGGAAAGACAGTTGGAACAGGAAAGGACGATATCCTTGTAATGTCCTTCGATTCAACAAAGACCGGTCTGACGGATGTAAAGGATGGCAAGATCATTCTTGATACAGAGTGTAACCCGCTTCACGGTCCTCGCGTAGAGGAGATCATCAAGGCTCTGGAAGCCGGAGAGACACCGGAAAAGCAGCAGTATGTTGATGAGGAAATCTTCGCAGCAGTCGAAGATGTAGACAGTGTTAAGGTTGAGGATCAGGACTATAGTGTTACAGTAGTGACAGACGATGTGATTAAAGGACGCGCTTATTAAAATCTTCATAATAATCTCATAAAAAGCAACGCTAAAAGTGTTTCAGAAATAGCGCAATATAGAAGCCGCCAAAACTGTATTGCGCTATTTTTGTACCCTTTTCCGCAGAAAGCAGGTGGAATGAAATGGCTCAGAACGAAATATTAACAATGAAAGGCATTACAAAAACTTTCCCTGGGGTTAAAGCTTTATCGAATGTGGATTTCAAATTGTGCAAAGGGGACATTCATGCTCTGATGGGAGAGAATGGAGCCGGGAAATCAACACTGATCAAAGTGCTGACAGGAATTTATCCCTTTGATGCCGGGGAAATCACAATGGATGGCAGACCGATGGTGAATCGATCGCCGCAAGACGCACAGAACAACGGGATCAGTACTGTATATCAGGAAGTCAATCTTTGTCCGAATCTTACCGTGGCAGAGAACCTGTTTATCGGAAGAGAACCAAGAAAGCTTGGTATGATCAACTGGAGCGAAATGAATGCAAGATCCAGAAAACTGCTGCAGTCGTTAGACATTGAGGTCACACCGACAACGCTCCTGGATGAGTGTTCTATCGCAATTCAACAGATGATCGCCATTGCAAGGGCAGTTGATATGGAATGTAAGGTTTTGATTCTGGATGAACCGACCTCTTCCCTGGATGAGGATGAGGTTGAGAAACTGTTTGTCCTGATGAAAAAGCTTAAGGCAAAAGGTGTTGGAATCATATTTGTAACACATTTCCTGGAACAGGTATATGAGGTCTGCGATAAGATCACGGTTCTTCGAAACGGAGAGCTTGTCGGTGAGTATGACGTGGAAAATCTTCCGAGAGTCCAGCTGGTTGCCAAAATGATGGGCAAGGATTTTGATGACCTGGCAGATATTAAGAGTGAGAGGATCGGCTCGGTCAAAGAAGGAGAATCCGTTATCGAAGCAAAGGGAATTTCTCATCATGGAACGATCAAACCGTTTGACATGATCTTTAACAAAGGAGAAGTAGTTGGTCTTACCGGTCTGCTTGGCTCCGGACGTTCCGAGATGGTACGTTCCATTTATGGTGCAGACAAGGCGGATTCCGGTGAAATCCGTGTATTTGGCAAAAAGGTAAAGATCAATACACCGTTAGATGCCATGAAAGCAGGAATGGCATATCTTCCGGAGGATCGCAAAAAGGATGGAATCCTGGCAGATCTTTCCGTAAGGGAGAATATTATTATTGCGCTTCAGGCAAAACGCGGCATGTTCCATCCGATGAAACGAAAGGAAATGGAGGATGCGGCAACAAACTTTATCAATTTACTGCAGATTAAAACGGCAAGTATGGAAACACCGATCAAGAGTCTGTCAGGAGGAAACCAGCAGAAGGTTATTCTGGGTAGATGGCTTTTGACCAATCCGAGATTCCTGATCCTGGATGAGCCGACCCGTGGTATTGATATTGGAACGAAGACGGAGATACAGAAGCTGGTGCTTCGGCTGGCTGACGAGGGTAAGTCAATAGCATTTATTTCTTCCGAGGTGGAAGAGATGCTTCGTACCTGCAGCAGAATGGCAGTTCTTCGTGACGGCAAAAAGGTTGGCGAGATAGAGGGCGATGATCTGACACAGGAGAAGATCATGGAGACCATAGCAGGAGGTGAAAAGTCCAATGAGTAACGAAAAGAAAAAATTTAATTGGAAAGCGGTTACACAGCATCATTTGTTTTTACCAATTGTCTGTCTGCTTGTTGTACTTTTAGTAAATGTGATCAAGACACCGGATTTCTTTGTAATATCCATGAAGGGCGGTGTCCTGTACGGGTATTTGGTCGATGTTGTCAATCGTGCCTCAGAGCTTGTGATCGTAGCGATCGGAATGACTTTGGTTACGGCGGCATCCGGAGGACAGGATATCAGTGTTGGAGCAGTCATGGCGGTGGCGGCTTCGGTATGCTGCCAGATATTATCCGGAGGACAGGTGTCGACAGATACGCTGATGAACTCCATGGCATTAGCCATTATTGCAGCAATCATTGTTGCAGGTCTCTGCGGTGCATTTAATGGATTTCTTGTGGCGAATCTGGGAATCCAGCCAATGGTTGCAACGTTAATTCTGTATACGGCAGGAAGAGGAATCGCGCAGCTTGTTACAAAGGGACAGATCACATATGTCCGTGTCGATTCCTTTAAGGTAATGGGCGGTTACATTGGAAAATGTCCGATACCGACACCGATCTTTTTCGCCATTGCAGCAATCATACTGATCAATATTATATTGAAAAAGACAGCGCTTGGTCTTTACATTGAGAGTGTTGGAATCAACGGTTCCGCATCACGGCTGGTTGGTCTGAACTCCACGATGATCAAATTCCTGACTTATGTCATCTGTGGTGTACTTGCAGGTGTGGCAGGAATTGTTGCTTCCAGCCGGATCTATTCCGCTGACGCCAATAATATCGGATTGAATCTGGAGATGGACGCGATCCTTGCAGTTGCACTTGGAGGCAATGTTTTAAGTGGTGGTAAATTCAGCATCATGGGATCTGTCATCGGAGCTTATACGATCCAGGCGCTGACAACCACGCTTTACGCAATGGCAGTTTCTGCGGATCAGCTTCCGGTTTACAAGGCAATCGTTGTCATCATCATTGTTGTGATCCAGAGCCCGGTATTTCGCAGAAACATGGAAGCATGGAAGCAAAAAAGAGCTTTAAGGAATAAAGCGATGGAAGGTGGTCATTGATATGGAAAAGAAAAAATCAAAAAAGAAAATTAATAGCAGCACATTCCTGTTGATGATTACAATCGCATTATTTGCAGTAATGTATATTGCGGGAATGATAATATTCAACGACAAAGGCTTTGCAAAACCGCAGATGTTCATGAATCTCTTTATTTCCAATGCCGGTCTGATCGTGATCGGATGTGGTATGACACTTGTAATGATCACAGGCGGAATTGATATTTCTGTCGGCTCGGTCACTGCACTGGTGTGCATGTCTGCGGCTTATGCCATGGAAAATAAAGGAATGAGCGCCGTGGCAGCAGTTGTGATCTCTCTTCTGATCGGTACACTTTTCGGAATCGTTCAGGGTTATCTGGTGACATATCTGGAGATCCAGCCGTTTATCGTAACACTTGCCGGAATGTTCTTCGGGCGCGGGCTAACGGCAGTGATCAGTACAGACATGATCGCTATCCAGAATAAAACATTTTTGAAATGGGCAAACTACCGGATCAACCTTCCGTTTGGAACATATAACCGAAGGGGAATCTTTATTCCGGCATACATATATCCAACGGTGATCATAGCGTTGGCGGTAGTGATCCTGATCACAATCATGCTGAAGTTCACAAAGTTTGGCAGAAGCCTTTATGCCATCGGCGGCAATCAGCAAAGTGCTGTTATGATGGGCTTAAATGTAAAACGAACCAAGATGAAAGCATATGTGCTGGACGGCTTCTTAGCTGGTCTGGGCGGCTTCCTGTTTTGCTTAAACAGTTGTGCAGGCTTTGTAGAGCAGGCAAAGGGACTTGAGATGGATGCGATCGCTTCTGCGGTCATCGGTGGTACACTGTTAAGCGGTGGTGTTGGAACGGTAATCGGAACCCTGTTTGGTGTACTGATCAACGGTACTATTTCCAGTCTGATCACGACACAGGGAACACTGTCTAGCTGGTGGGTAAGAATTACATTATCTGCTCTGCTTTGCTTCTTTATTGTATTGCAGGCTGTGATCGCCGCAGTAAAAAGAAAGAAAAAGAAGAAATAAAACAAGAAACAACTATAATGATAATATGCCAGAGAAACTGTCCTGCAAGCGGTGGATTGCTTGTGGGGCAGTTTTTTGAATTAAATTAAAAAATCCTGAAGACTTTCTCTCCCGCCACTCGTTATATATAATGAGAGGGGGACAAAGGAGGTGATGAGACTTGACGGACAATTCCATACAGACAAAGCGGCTGGAGATCGCGCTGGAGCAATATGAGCGGCTGATCTTTTCCATTTGCTATCGTATGGTAGGTGATTATTTTGACGCACAGGATGTGACGCAGGAAACATTTCTTACATATTACAAAGTGCTGGAACGCTTCAATGGACAGAACGAGAAAGCGTTTTTAACAAAGATCGCTACCAACAAATGTCTGGATTTCCTGAAGCAGAAGCGGCGGAAGGAAATGCCTTCCGAGGATGAGGTGCTGGAAAGCCGGGCCGGGACAGTTTCATCGCCGGAGGAACGATTTCTGGATGAAGAGATCAAAGGGGAACTACAACAGGCGTGCCGCGATCTGAAGCCGCCGTATGGACAGGTAGCGTATGAATTTTACTGCTGTGACCACACAGCGAGGGAGATTGCAGACATGCGGGGCGTGAAGCTGAAAACCGTGCAGACGCAGATCGGCAGGGCGAAGAAAATGCTTCAGAAGAAATTGAAACACCGGATAGCAGAACCATGAAAGGAGGCGCATTATGGCACATATTACGGAAGAACAGATCCGAAAATATTATCGGCATGAATTAGAGCAGGCGGATGAATTTGCATTGTTACATCATGTGGCACAGTGCGAATACTGTGCAGGAAAGCTGGCAGCAGGACTCCCGGAAAGTCAGGTGTTATCCGTGCCGCGGGGGCTTCGGACAGAGATTCTGGAACAGGCAGACAGGATTCCAGGAAGGCGTCAGCGGCAGCGGGAATATTACCGTTATTGCACCAGAGTGGCACTTGGCATGTGCATGGCACTGGGACTTATGGTGTCTGTGAATTTCATGGACAACAGTGCATGGCAGCAGATGGCATCCTGGAAAAATGCTGTGACAGAGCTTTCGACACAACGAGAGCGGACGGCTTCCTCGGATGAGGCGGCAAGAAAGCAGCAATATGAAAAGGAGCAGTCCAAGAGGCTGCAGGAACAGAAGGAGAAGCAGCGAAAATATTTAGAGCAGCGAAAACAGGAAAGAACCGAACCGGACAGCCGCCGGGGTGCGGAAAAATGGTTTGATCAATTTAAATAAGGAGGCTTATTGTAATGAGAAAGAAAAAAAATCCGTTTTTAACGTTTTGTTTTGCATGTATCCCCGGAGCCGGACAGATGTTTCTGGGATTCTTTAAGCAGGGTGTCAGCCTGATGTCAACATTTATTGTTGTGGCGCTGCTGTCCAGCATGTTCTATGATATCCCAATCTATCTGTTTGATTTTGTGATCTGGTTTTACGCATTTTTTGATGCGATCAACAAAAATGCGATGACGGAAGAGGAATTTGCGGCACAGGAAGATAAGTTCATGTTTGTGGATGGTCTGGATGCTTTGCCGAAGCTGAATGCCGGCAAGAGAAGAAAAGGTCTTGCGGCAGTGCTGATCTGCCTTGGTGCATATCTTCTGTGCAACGATGCACTTTCCATCCTGACGCGGTTTGATATCTGGATTCCGTACGCGGTCAATGAAATGATCCGCAGAGATCTTCCGCAGCTTATCGTAGCATGTCTTGTGATCTGGTTCGGAATCCGTCTGATCCGCGGCAAAAAGGAAGATCTAACAGAGGATGAGAGGAAATATCTGGAAGGGAGAGATGAGAAATGAGACAGCGAAGGATAGGAACGGTAACACTGGGACTTACGCTTGTGGCATTTGGTGTCCTGTTTTTGGTACACATCTTTGGCGGTGTATTGGATTATATACTAATATTCCATTTTTGGCCGGCGATTCTGGTTGTGCTGGGCGTTGAAATATTATTTTACACACTCATATCTCCGACCGGAAATGAAAAATATGATTTTGGCGCACTTGTGATCCTGTTTCTGCTGACGGGCTTTACGATGTGCATGGCGGGAGCGGACTGGCTTCTGACTAACGTACCGGAGAACGTCTGGATTCACTGGTGAAATAAAACTTCCTGTAAAAGAATATTTTGCAGGAAGTTTTGCTTTTTTTGCAACCTTTTCGAAAAAAGCGTGTCTATATAAGTAGATGATGCAAGCGAGCAATCCGTAGCATCAGTTGATGCAAAAGACATCTTGTCCCGACATCAAACAGATTAATCAGAAAGGAATGATTATTATGCGGAAAAGACACGTTTTAGGAAAGGCGGTGGCACTCGGAATGGTGCTTGCGGTGACAACGACGGGCTGTGGTGCGGCTTCGGATGTCGCAAGTGGGTGGTACAAGGAGGGCTGTTTCAAGGCGGAAAGGACAGCGGAGCCAACGACTGGGAACGCTTCGGCACAGCAGGGCGGCGTATCAGGCGGAAATACTTCTTCAGCACAGGGCGGTGTATCGGGGGAAGCGGCGTTACTGAGTGACACGGAGGCGCAGAAATTGTATGTGGAGTATTGCCGGAAATCCCTGCGGCAGTTTCTGAAGCAGAGCTGGGGCGATAACCCGCAGCAGGCGGCGGTGTTATATTCACCGGCAAATCTGTATCTTGTGCTTGGGATGCTGACGGAGATGAGCGACGGGCGGACAAGGGAGCAGATCCGCAATGCGATAGGCGGGATTGCGGTGAATGGGGATTTTTCGTCAGACATGAGTAAGGAGGAGGTGGACGCCGCACTCCGCAAGCAGGAGCAGGCGGTGATCCGGAAAGCTGCGCAGATGCTGTATGCATCGGTCTCTTCTAAGAAATGCCGGCTGGCGGATTCGGTCTGGCTGAGCGATCGCTACGATTTCCGGGCTCCGGTTTTAAAGGCATTGGAGAAGAACTACCGGGCTGCATGTAATACCGGAACGATGGGCGATTCTTCGTTTGACCGTCAGATCAAGGGTTGGGTTGACGAGCAGACCGGAGGAAAATTAAACGAACAGACCGCAAAGAGTATTCAGACAGAACAGAATATGGTGCTGATGCTTCTTTCGACGCTGAATTTTAAGGATCAGTGGGATGAGCCGATTTTTAATAAGAAGTATACGCACACGGGGACATTTTACGGACAGAGCACTTATACCTGCGGCAATACAACGGAGGAAGAAAAGATTGATCCGGAGAAATGTGAATTTATGAGCGCAAATTTCACCGGAATGTTTATGGAGACGAAGAAATTCCAGGCGGTTTCACTGCCGCTGCGCAGTGCGAGGATGAATGTGATCCTTCCTAAGAAGGGGATTTCTGCAGAGGAGTTTTATAAGGAAGGAACGATCAGCAGGATAATCTCACTGTGTGATCCGCAGTCTTCTGACTGGACGCAGGCGATGGTTGATCTGACAATGCCGAAGCTTGATTTTAAGTCCGAACTGAATTTGATCCCGATGCTTGAGGAGATGGGTGTTCATAATGTATTTTCGGAGGAAAAGGCAGACTTTTCTCCGCTGTTTCAGGATGGAGGGAAGAAGGATGTTTTTGTCTCGGATGCACAGCAGTTTGGTGCAATGCGGGTTGACGAGAAAGGATGTAGTGTGGCATCCTATACGCAGATGGTGATGAACAAGTCGTTGGCGTGGGCGGATATAAAAATGGTGATGAAATGCAATCGCCCATTTCTGATCGTAGTCAGCAATGAAAAGGGACTGCCGCTTTTTGTGGGGGCGGTCAACCGGATAGAATAAGCAAGGACAGGAGAAGTGTATGGAGGATCAGGAGATCGTACAATTGATCTGGGACAGACAGGAGCATGGTCTCAGAGAACTTTCAACTAAATATAACGGTTATTGTTACAGCGTATCGTACCGGATCGTTCACGATGCGGAGGATGCCAGAGAGTGCGTCAATGATACCTGGTTAAAGACCTGGAATGCGATCCCGCCGGAGCGGCCGAGGGCATTGCGGGGCTTTCTGGCGAAGATCGTCCGTAATCTTTCTCTGAACAGATACCGTAACATGCACGCAGACCGAAGAGGAGGGGGTATTGTGAATCTGGCACTGGAGGAGCTGCAGGAATGTGTTTCTGATGGCAGAAGAGTCGAGGAGCGTATCGAGCTTCAGGAACTGACCGGGGCGATTGAAGCATTTCTGCGGCAGCAGACACAGAGAAATCGGTCAATCTTTCTACAGAGATATTTCTATTTGATGCAGATACGGGAAATTGCGGAGAGGCACGACATGCGGGAGGGGACTGTGAAGTCGGTGCTTGGCCGTATGCGCAAAGAGCTTCGGACATGGCTTAGAAAGGAGGCGGTGTATCTGTGAGCAAACGGGGGATAACGGAGGCGGAAAAGCTGCTGGATGCGATCGGACAGCTTCCGGAGGATATGCTTGAGCAGGCACTTGAGACAGAGGAAAACGAGACGGAGACAAGGGCTTACCGCAGACAGAGAAGGCACAGACGGGAGATTATCGGCGGGCTTGCCGCTGCGGCAGTATTATGTGTGGTCGTTTTGGGGAAACACGACCGGGATTTTGTGCGGCAGCAGCAAAGTGTTGAAAAATCAGGTATATTACAGAGCGATTCCGGGAGTGCAGCGGATCAGCCGAAGAATACGAAGGACGCGGCAATCGAGGTATGGGCTTTGAATGAATATGCCGGTGTGAAAAGCAGTGAAAGCGGTAAAAGCAAGAGCAGTGCCGGAGAAACGCAGAAGCAGCTGTTCAGTGATAGTGCAGACATGCTTTTGGAAAACGGAGAGGACAAAGACAGCGATGCTGCAGGGGATACAGATACTGCTTTAAAGGGGGATAAAATAGAAGCAAAGAAAAGAACCGGACTTTGTGTGACCGGAACCGGATCCGGCAAGAAAAAGAAAGTACAATTTGCGCTGCAGTTTGGCGGACAGGATACGCAGGGGGAATACAGGCTGACTGCATCCGGAGCGACGTTACACATGGTGGAGGAAGGACAGACGAAAGCGAAAGCTGCGAAGTTTGTCCGGAAAGAAAACAAAACAACGGTCGTAATCTGTCCGTCCGGAACACAGCTTCGTTGTGTGATGAAAGCATCAGCAAAGGCGGAGATCAAGATTCTGTGTACGGACGCCGAAGGGAATAAGGTTTCTGATGGAAGATTGACGATCAGGCGTACCGGTGGAAAATATGAGGCAGTGTTACAATAAAAAGGGGCAAAAGCAGATAGCAATTTGTATGTAAACATACAATTGCTATCTGCTTTTGTTCTTTTGCATTAGATGATATAGAACCACGTCTCCTCCGGGTCGACCGGTTCATTGACAGTCTTGTGTCCCTGATGATACTTTAATTCCTGATTCTTGATATTGACCTTGGTTCCAGCCGGGATCGATGTCGTAATGAAAACGTTACTGCCGATCACGCAGTTCTCACCGATAATACTGTCGCCGCCCAGAATAGATGCACCGGCGTAGATCGTTACATTGTCGCCGATCGTAGGGTGACGCTTCTTGCCCTGCAGCTTCTGACCGCCGCGGGTGGAAAGAGCACCGAGGGTAACACCCTGATAAATCTTGACATTCTTGCCGATGGTGGTCGTCTCGCCGATAACGATGCCGGTTCCGTGATCGATGAAGAAATATTCGCCGATGGTTGCGCCCGGGTGGATATCAATACCGGTCGTGCTGTGAGCATACTCTGTCATGATACGCGGGATCAGAGGCACCTTAAGCTGGAACAGCTCGTGCGCGAGACGATTGATCGTAATCGCCTGCAGACCCGGATAAGAAAGAATAACCTCCTCCTTGGAGTAAGCAGCAGGATCGCCGTCAAAGGCTGCCTGCAGATCGGTTTCCAGAAGAGCGCGGATCTTTGGAAGTGTGTGGAAGAAAGCAACCGTCAGACGCTGTGCCTCCACATGGAGTTCGCAGTCGTCGGCGTTTTCGTAATCCGGAGAATATTTGAGCGCCAGCTCGATCTGCTTATTCAGACGAAACAGCGTATCCTCGATCAGTACACGGGTACTGTTCTCCATAATGTAGATCTTGTGGGAGGTGTCCCGGAAATAGCCCGGATACATGATCTTCATCAGATTGTCGATGATCTTGATGATCACAAAGCGGTCCGGCTGGGTGAACAGTTTCATTTTGTCGATGGAACGGTCATGCGTGTAATCGTTCAGAATGGTGTCGACAATATCATTTACATTATGTTCTATAATTTTATCCATGTTATTCAATCCTCGTTTCTGATTTATTATGATGTTGTCGGTGTTTGGCGGGTCAAGCCACCAGATAGCAATTTGTATGTAAACATACATTGCTATCTGCTTTTGACCCTTACATCATATTATATACGTTTATGTGCTACGGTGTGATCGTATCCAGATCCTTCATCCACATTGCCACAGAAGCATCGCTTGGCATGCGCCAGTCACCGCGTGGGGAGAGGGCAACACTTCCGACCTTCGGACCATCCGGCAGACAGGAACGCTTAAACTGCTGGGAGAAGAATCTCCGGTAAAAGGTGCGCAGCCATTTGTAGATCGTGGCTCTGTCGTAGGCATCCCGGAAGGTGTAGCAGGCGAGACGGTAGATCTTCGAAGGTGTGTAGCCGAATCGCATCATATAGTACAGATAAAAGTCGTGTAGCTCGTATGGTCCGACCAGATCCTCGGTCTTCTGGGAAATCTTGCCATCCTTCGGTGGCAGCAGCTCCGGGCTGACCGGTGTATCCAGAATATCCAACAGAACATCGCGAAGCTTGGAATCCTCGGTGGTCTCTGCATAATAAAGCACAAGATAACGCACTAACATTTTAGGTATTGAACAATTGACACCGTACATCGACATGTGGTCACCGTTGTAGGTTGCCCAGCCGAGTGCCAGCTCAGACATATCGCCGGTGCCGATCACCATGCCGCCGGACTGGTTGGCAACATTCATCAGGATCAGCGTGCGCTGGCGTGCCTGTGAGTTCTCATAGGTAACATCGTGAACCTCCGGATCGTGTCCGATATCACGGAAATGAAGATTGACCGCTTCGTGGATCGGGATCTCCGTCAGGGTTGCGCCAAGCTTTCGGGTCAGCGTACAGGCATTGTTCATCGTGCGGTCGGTTGTGCCGAAGCAAGGCATTGTGATCGCCCGGATGCCGGAGCGGTCCAGACCGAGCAGATCAAATGCACGCACTGTGACAAGGAGTGCCAGTGTCGAGTCGAGTCCGCCGGAAATGCCGATCACAGCACTCTTACAATGTGTATGGGCGAGACGCTTTTTCAGTCCCATTGCCTGAATATTGAAGATCTCGTTGCAGCGGCGGTCGCGGTCTTCCTTGACACTTGGCACGAACGGTGTCCGCGAATAGAAGCGGGTCAGCGTTGTCTCCTCCGGCTGTCCGAACGAGAAGCTGCAAACCTCATAGCCTGCCTGTGCCGGCGGGGTAATCGTAAAGGTTCCCATGCGGCGTCGTTCACTTACCAGACGTCCAAGATCCAGTTCGGAGATGGTCATTTCATTATGGAAACGCTCCGACTGTGCGAGAATGCTGCCGTTCTCGGCGATCAGGTTGTGACCGGCGAAGACGAGATCCGTGGAGGATTCGCCCTCTCCGGCATCCGCGTAAATATATCCGCAGATAAGCCGCGCGGACTGATTGCTGACAAGCTGCCGGCGGTAGGCTTCCTTGCCTGTCGTCTCATCGCTGGCGGAAAGATTGGCGATCACGGTTGCCGATGCCATGGCATGATAGCAGGACGGCGGAATCGGCATCCAGAGATCTTCGCAGATATCAATGCCGAGAACAAAATCCGGAAGATCCTCTGCCGCAAATAACAGCTTTGCGCCGAATGGGATCTGATGACCGTGTGCGCCGAGTACCGGGATGTTGACGTGCTCGTTGTCCGCCGGTGCCGGTGCGAAGTGGCGTGCCTCGTAAAATTCCGAATAATTTGGGATGTGCTGCTTTGGCACGAGTCCGAGCAGTCTGCCGCGGAAAAGCACAGCGGCAACATTGTAGAGACGTGCGTGCAGGAGAAACGGAAGTCCGGCCACGATGACCATATCCATTGCTGCGGAGGCACTGCGGATCTGCTCCAGCCCTGCAAGGCAGCCGTCAAGAAGGATGTCTTGCAGGAACAGATCATTACAGGTATAGCCCGAGATACAAAGCTCCGGGAATACCAGAAGTTTCACATGTTCCTTTTGCGCCTGCTGCATACACGACAGGATATGCTCCGTGTTGAAGGCGGTATTGCCTACTTCGATATCCGGGGTGGCTGCGGCGACCTTGATAAATCCATCTTTCATGACGATGTCATCCTTTCTGATTTGTTTTATTCTTTCATTATACCCGAAAGCGGGGAAAAAGCAACATAACCAGCTCTTTGAGAGTGGTGGGATTTGTGTTACAATAACGGATGGAAATTATATGATGCAAGGGACAAAGGATGGTGTGATCCCAACATTATGATATATTTTATAAATATCGGCGAGTGGAGAGACTTTGTTTTATGAATAATATAGATATGCTGTATCGTATTTTCTATACGGTATTTTCGATGAGCTGTATGGCACTTGTGCTTCTGCCGGCGGTGCTTGTACTGCGGTTCCTGTTTCGCGGGCTGTCAAAGAAGTTCCGGCTTGCGTTGTGGGCGATTCTGTTTTTCCGGGCGGTATGTCCGGTGGGAATGAGCAGCCCGGTATGTATTTACGGGACGTGGAACAGACAGTTTCATACACTTCTTCGTTCCCTTGGACTGACGATCACTCCGGACCGGGGACTTCTGACCGGATGGCGGTATGTATTTGAGGGCGAGGTGACGGCTTCGGTGGCGTACCGGGCATGCACGCTGATCTGGCTCGCGGGAGCAGTGCTGTTACTGCTTGTGACAGCCGTAAAGCAGCTTACGCTGGCCCGGAAGCTGCAACGCTCCTCCGAGCTTTTGTTTGACAACATATATCAGTCCGGGCAGATCGCATATCCGGTGCGTACCGGATTGTTTCACGGCAGAATTTATCTTCCGGAGGGACTGCTGGCAAAAGAAATGAAAGAAATCGTTACTTATCAGAGACTTCGTCAGAAACGGGGCGATGATCTGTGGCGCAGACTTGCATTTCTGGTCTGTTGTATCCATTGGTGGAATCCGGGAATCTGGTATGCGTATTATCTGTTGTGGAGGGATCAGAACCTCGCGTGCGATCAGGCGTTTGCACGGCATCCGGGATCAGGGCAGCAGTTCCATTGCGCACAGGTTCTTGTGAATATGAAGCAGGAGAAACAGCAGAAGCTGTCATTATCCCTTGTGACAGGCTATGAGTCGGATCTGTTCCGACGGTCCGAGGGGCTTTTGTATGCACGGCGTAAACCGTTATGGCAGTCCGGTATCGCAGCGTTTATCCTGACGGTGCTGTTTTTTGCGGCATTTGGGCTGTCGGCATTTCGGGGGGGACAGACGGCGGGAGAGTCTGCGGAGGCATTGTTTGACAGCAATGCGGTCAAGCAGGTCAACAACCGTGTCATTGCGCGGTGTGAAACGAAAACGGCGAGTGGCAGTGCGGTGACTCTTGAGCTTGTGGTCGAGAAGGGAACGCACAGGGCAAGCAGCGGATATCACGGAAGATGCCGGCTTCGTCTGCGGAACAGTCAGAAGGAAACACTTGCTGCACTAGAGCTTTCTGAGGTGTTTGCGGGCAGTGCCACACAGGATTTCAGAGATGATATTTCGTTGGAGACCGTCGATTATAATGAAGATGGACGCATGGAGGTTGCCGTTGGACAACGTTCTGCGAGAAAGGCGTCCGATGAGGCGGTAAGTGTGACGAACTCCGCTGTGGCAAGGCAGTTCAAGAAACAGAATACTTATGAATATTATGTGATTGATATCGGAGAGGACAAGCTGACGCCGGTCAGCCCGGAGATATATGTGTCCGATGTGACACCGCTGCAGGAGGGAAGCATGATCTTTTCCTATGTGCAGGGCGCGGGCGGCGTGATCACGGTGTCGGACGGAGAGGACACCTCCTATTATGTCTGGAATCACAAGAAGAGCAGGTACGAGCTGAAGGATCTGACCGACGAACAGCTTGAGAAGCGGTGGGAGAAATATGGGACAGACAGTGCGCAGACGCAGCGGTATTCTTTGAAGGATGAAAACGAGAAGGAGATCATGGATGTGTCGGTCAGTGCGCAGAGCAACGGTGGGCTTTCGATCAACCGGATCCGGATCAATCCGAAGGGGCTGGATCAGCGTGCGGGAACGAAAACGATCACGAATGTGGAAGGCTATTATTATGATCTGCAGTGGGCGCAGTCCGACAGCGGGGAGCAGCGTTATGCACTGCTTAGCTACAACGGAACGGCAGGCAGAACCTTTGCCCTGTACGATGTGAAAAAGCAAAAGCTTTGTTATCGGCCTGCAGAGGGTAACGAGGCACTGCAGAAGGTTTTTAAGGAATATGGAGCGGACGATATTAAATTCGAGAAAAACGGAGCTGTTGTATATTCCCTGATGGAAATTGCCGGTGACGATGTTTTGAAGGTCAATTTTGCGGCGAGCGCAAAGGATGATATTTCCGTGAAGGGAACGTATCAGTACCGTTTGTCCACCGGGAATGTAACCTCGCTGCAGTACAGCAGAGAGTCGTAGTTTTGTGTGTACGCTTTTTGGGACAGATGCCTGACTCTACGAAATAATTCATTCTTGCGGAGGACGTATGTTTGGAGTATAATAATTTCAAATGCACAAGCGCAGGAAAGCTGTTTTTCAAGGGTTTCCTTTGGAAGTGGTGATACATGACGAGAACAGGAGGTGTTTTCATGCTTGCAAGATCAGGGAAATTATTTGCGGATACACCGCGGTGTACGCAGTGTGGACGTATTTTGCCGGATGTCTACGAGGAGGACGATATCTGTCCGAGCTGCAGGGAGGCGAATCTGTTTGCAGAGGTAAAGGATTTCATCCGTGAGAACGATGTGCGGGAACTTGATGTGGCGGAACACTTTGATATACCGATCGCGAAGGTCAAAAAGTGGATCCGCGAGGGAAGGATCCAGTATAAGGGAGAGGCAGGCAAGACGATTTCCAGCATTTACTGTCAGATCTGCGGTAAGCCGATCGAATTTGGAACGCTTTGTCCGGAGTGTCACAGACTGCAGGGGCTTAAGATTGTTGCGCAGCAGTATGCAGAGCAGAAGTCGGAGATGCGCTTCATCAATAAAGGGAAGAAGTTCTAGGCGGTAAGACAGGACGATTGCAGAACAGTGGGAAGAGATTAACGCAATATCAGCAGCCATAAAGGAGTAGCGGTAGATTCCGCGCTCTTTTTTTGCGCAAAAAACGGGGTCAATATCCGTGCAAGCTTCGGCGCGATCCCAGGTGAAACGCCGATGAAAATACATCCATAGCGCACCATTCCTGTTTTAATTCTTTTTTAATCTTATAATAGTATGGTAGATATTGAGAAAGTCATACATTATTTGTGAAAAAGGGTGTGCCACAAAAATGACATACCAAAAAGATAAATATTAATGGAAAAATTTACATAAAAAGAGAAATGGGCAAAGGAGGAACAGCAGTGCGCATATTGACAGTTGGTGATGATCCGGAATTGAAAACAGTGATCAAAGAAAAGCTTTTGCGGGAGAACTGCATGGTGGATTCCTGTAATTCCGGGAGCGCAGCATTGGATTATCTGCAGTTGGCAGAATATGACGTAGTATTGATGGATGTTGATCTTCCTGACCGGAGTGGAGTAGATATTGTCGATGCGATACGGCGAAAGGACATTCAGACCCCGGTAATGCTTTTAACAGCACAGGCGGAGGTTGCCGATATTGTGCGGGGACTGGATGCCGGTGCGGATGAGTATATGGTTAAACCGATTCATTTTTCAGAGCTGATGGCACGGATCCGCGTGTTGATCCGCAAAAAGGACGGTGTCCGCGGAAATGTATATCGCTGCGGTGACCTTGAAATTAACGTCAATGATCAAATGGTGCGCAGAGCCGGGAAGCAGATCGAGCTGTCTCCGAAGGAATACTCGATGCTGTTATATATGATGCGCAATCGCAATATCGTGCTGACGCGCGAACAGCTTGAGACGAACAGCTGGGATTACCGGAGTGAGAGTTCGTCGAATGTGGTCGATGTTTATATCCGCTATCTGCGCAAAAAGATCGATGAGGGTTTTGACAAAAAGCTGATCCATACGATCCGCGGTGTCGGCTATGTCCTTCGAAGTGAAGATTAGCGGCTTAGGCGGAGATTGACGGCGGGTCGCCGACAGATAATTCCACAAAATTGCCACACTTTTTTAATCTTTATTTCACCTTTGCCGGATAGAATATCACCAATGACGACAGGAAGAGGAGTAAAGAAGCGCATGAATACGGACAAAATATTATATCTTCATATCGGAATGCCAAAGACAGGAACGAGCTCTCTGCAATTATTTCTGATGCAGAATCCGGAAGCGTTAGCACAGAATAACTGCAGTTATCCGATGATGCCCGGAAGATATCCGATGGTATCTGCGAACCGCAATGCACATTTTCTGGTCGGAAAGATCATGAATGCGGACGGCAGTGCAGATATGGAGAAAACGAAAGAGATCGAGAAACAGTCCTTCGAGCTTCTGGAACAGGCGTTTCAACGGACAGACCGGGTTATTCTCAGTGATGAAGCAATCTGGAATACCTATAAGGGGGATCATCAGGAATGTCTGGAAAAGATCGGAGCATTTTGTGAGCGGCACGGCATTGCGTTAAAGCTGATCGTTTATCTGCGTCGTCAGGATCAGTATCTGGAATCTTACTGGAAACAGCAGATAAGGCGCAAGGGTGTGACCTGGAAATGGGACCGGATGGTGAAGCAGACGCCGCGTTACATTGTGTTAGATTATTATCGTCATCTGCAGGTGCTGGCAGGGTTTGCCGGGAAAGAAAATATCATTGTGCAGCCTTACTATGAAGGAAATTTTGACCTGTGCAGCGACTTTCTGCGTGTGCTTGGAATCACTGACACGGACGCATTTGAACCGTTAGAGAGTAAGGTGAATTTAAGCTTGAATAATAATTATGCGGAGATCAAGAGAATCTTAAACGGACTTCTTTCCGACGAACCTTCCCGGTGGAACAGAGAACAGTGCTGGCTGGAGAAGCTTGTCGTGGAGTGTTCGCGCACAGAGAAAAAGCAATATGAAAGCTCTATGTTTTCCGTGGAAGAACGACAGAAATTTATGGAGCGCTTCGATGAGATCAATCAGCGGATCGCCAGAGAATATATGGGACAAGAGACGCTTTTTGATGCCAGACCGGAGAAGGAGCTGCCGGAATGGAAGAAGGACAATGACCTGCAGTACGAGGATACGATTCTTTTCTTTGGAAAGGCACTGCTTGATCTGAAAAGAGAGCAGGATCTGCAGCGCCGGAGACTGCAGGAACTGGAAGAAAAGAAAAATATTCTTCGCCGCATCGTAAACAAGTGCCGGATGCTTCTGTAGATGCAGGTACTTATATTAGCCGGGATTTTGATGCGACACACACAAATGGTTTTCGCCCTTTTTAATACCGTGATACAGCAGCGGTGTTGACAAGCCGGTCGTTCCTGCTTATTATAAGTAGGTAACCCTATGAGGACAGGATTCTGAATAGAAAGATCGGTATGTTATATGATAATCATTGAAGAGACAGAGGAAGATAAGAACAGTGTGCCGGTTCCGGATGAAGATTTTATTGAGGAAGAGGAACTTACCACAGAGGAGCAGAAATACCGGAGTGCCCAGGAGCTGTTAGATTCGCTTGCGTGTGTGACGCGTTACGAACAGGGTGTGAAAACGCTTCTTGATGCGGCGGCAATGTTTGAGGAGATCAACGATTACGGGGACAGCGCAAAGCGTGCAGCGGACTGCAGAAAGCGCGCCGGGGCATATGAGAAGAAAGGTATAGAGAAAGCGTACCGGGAGGCAGTAAAGCTGTGTGAGGAAGCAGTCACGAAGATGGATTACCGGACAGCGATCTCGGAGCTGAATCGTTTTCCGGATTACAAGGACTGTAAGGAACGGATTGATGTTTGTAAGAAAGCAGTCGAACGTGAGGAGACGAAGCAGGCGTGGAAGCATCGTGTGATCGCAGCAGTGATCGTCGTGGCAGCTGTCATTGGCGTCTGGGCAGTTTTCCGGCTCATTTAATAATTAAGAATACATTAAGGCATGGAAGCGCTCGTTTTCATGCCTGTCTGCATGTATGGACATGCGGAGGAAAGGATAAACTATGTATTATGTACTGAAGGATTTATTAACAACCAATCAGATTGCCATGCTGGGCGTTCTGGTATCATTTTTGCTGACATTTCTGATGCTGCGCTTTCCGTTTCCGTTCCTGCCGAAGGATCAGGGACGTGCATTTGCGGTAAACGGTGCATTGTCCAAGGGCAAGCTGCGAGGCGTGGGACTGACCTTCGTCTGTGCGTTTATCGTCTGCTCGCTGCTGTTTCTGCCGATCACGAGAGAGTATGTGATCTATTGTATTCTTTTGTTTGCGATGATGCTCAGCGGATATCTTGACGATGCATCCGACAAGCCATGGAACGATTACAAGAAGGGCGCCATTGATCTGGCACTGTCCCTTGTTGCAATGTGGACCTTCGTGACCAATAACTCAACCGATATTATGCTGTTCGGCAATACGATCGCGATTCCGGTTCCGGTTTATTTTATCCTTGGCGTGGTACTTCTGTGGGTATCGGTCAATGTAACGAATTGTACCGATGGCGTTGACGGTTTGTGTGCGAGTCTCTGCATGGTTGTGCTCGGTGGCTTTACGGTGCTTTTCTCGAAGGAGCTTGGACAGTATGGCATTGCGAGTCTGATGTTTATGGGCGTGCTGCTTGCGTATCTGTACTTCAACTCCAAGCCAAGCTCTATGCTGATGGGTGATGCCGGTTCCCGCGCGCTGGGCTTTTATATTGCGGTGATCGCAATGAAGACGGGGCATCCGTTCGCATACATAATCCTTGCGCTTGTGGTTATCATAGATGGTGGAATTGGTCTGGTAAAGATTTTTCTCAAGAGATTCTTCAAGATCAGTATTTTAAAAAACACGCTGACACCGCTTCACGATCATGTCCGTAAGAATAAGGAATGGTCAGATACACAGGTTGTTTTCCGATTCTGTATTTATCAGATCGTGCTGGTGGCAGTTGCATATATTTTTGTGGCATATCTGTAAAAGGAGAAACGATAATGGTAGTGACGAAATATTCATTGATCGGGGCGGTGCTTCAGGCATATCCGTCCGCAGAGAAATGCTTTAATGAGATGGGAATGCACTGTGTATCTTGTCATATGTCTCCGAGAGAGACGCTGGAGCAGGCGTGCCGGGTGCATTCTTGTGATGTGGATGAGCTGATCCGGAAGCTGGATGAGCATATCAATGGTTCGGTCTGACCGGAAAGACTGTGCGGCACATGTCGATCAATAAAAATAACAAGAATAAAAGATACGATGTTGTCGTGTGTTGTAAAGCGATCACAGGATTACGATGCTGGCGCAGGAAAGATCCTCAGCCAGATTGTAGACCTTGCCGCTCTGCAGGCCGACAACCGTCGGACGAAGTGCAGAAAGCTCGCTGTTTTTGACAACGCGGGCTTTCTCGCCGTTACTGAGCTCTACGGTAGAGTCGACCGGATAAAGAATAACGCTGGATAGAAAGCTTCGCATGGCGTTAATATCCAGCTCGCCGGACATGGACATGACCATCTCCACGGCAGTCCGCTGGGAGTATGCTTTCTTGTAAGGGCGCTCGGTTACGAGTGCGTCATAGACGTCAACCACGGAAAGAATCTTGGCATACGGAACAATCTTATCACTGGAAACGCCCATCGGATAGCCGGAGCCGTCCATCTTCTCGTGATGCTGCAGAACAGCGAAGCAGATGCTGTCGTTGAATTCATTTTTCTCTTTGATGATGCGGTAACCCATAAGAGAGTGCTCCTTCATAAGAGAGAACTCCTCGGTGGTCAGCTTGCCTGGCTTGTTGAGAATCTCAAGCGGGATCTTGGACTTGCCCATGTCGTGCAGCAGTCCGGCGATGCCGATATTGTAGACATCCTGTGAGGACATTTTCATGTTCCTGGCAATGATCATGGACATCGTGGCAACATCCACGCTGTGTTTGAAGGTGTATTCATCGCTGGTGCGCAGGGCGCTGATATCTACTGCGATCGCCTCGCTGTCATCAATGGCACGCATCAGATCGCTGGTGATCGTCGTGGTCGTCCGGGTGAAATGAGGGTTGTTCGTGTCGCTGTACAGATGCTGGACACCCTCGGAAATCCTCTTCTTGACGCTGACGGACAGACTGACCTTGGCAGGATCTGCTTCGCGGTATTTGGCAATGTTATTCCGCGCGATGGCAGAAACCGGTTCAGCAGAAACAGAGAGGTCCTCGTCGTCCTCTCCCTCTTTGATATAAACACCGTTGATATTCAGTTTCTTTAGTGCCTCGATCTGGTACGCATCCAGATAAGAGCCACGCACGATCAATGAACGTCCCCAGCTGTTCTGGATGTCCTGATCGATCCGCATCCCGGTCTGCAGGTCACGGGTTCTGACGAAATATCGTTTCACCACTGTAGATTACCACCTTGAATTTTGTCACAAATTATAACTGTAAATAGTATAACTTATTTTAAAACAGAGATAAAGACTTCTGTGAAAACAAAATAGAAAATTTGAAAAAACTATCGCATTTTACAACAAAATTCGTTATACTTGAAAGAAGTAGTTTTCAAATAGTACTTTAGGCAAAGAAAGGAAGATTGCTATGAATCGTAAAAAATGCTTTGCTGTGAAATTTCTTGGAATCATGACAGCACTGTTATTGTGTGCGGTTCTGTCCGGCACAAGGCAGAAGGAAGCACAGGCGGCAGTCTCATCGGATGGTGCATATCAGTACGAGCTGGATGCCAATGGACATGCCGTTTTGACAGCATACTTAGGACAGGACACCGAGGTGGCGGTGCCGGCGACAATGGACGGCATCAGCGTGGCGGCTCTGTCCGGTACCTATCAGAATCATGACAGGATCACGAAGGTTACGATCCCGGCAGGAGTTGTTTCTGTGAATGAGACTGCCTTCGCCGGCTGCTATGGGATTACCGGCTTCACGGTAGACCCTGCAAACGCAGGTCTTTCCAGTGATGCGGATGGTGTGCTTTTCAGTAAGGACGGATCACTTCTGCTGCGTTATCCGGTTGGAAAGCATCAAAGTTCAGGAACCTACCGCATCCCGGCAGGCGTTGTCAATGTTGGAGGCTATGCCTTTGAGGGCTATAACACGCCGGGAATTGAGATACCCTCCAATGTGCGCGTGATCGGCGATTATGCATTTGCTAATACCCGTAATTTTAACGGCGTCACCAAATGGGAAGAGGGAACGCAGACGATCGGAACCTTTGCCTTTTACAAATGCACCAATCTAAAGCTTCTGGATCAGAGTGCGTTGCCGGCATCCGTGACGAAGCTTGGTGTTTATGCATTTGCGGAATGCTCCAATATTCAGATCGATATTTCGAAATCAAGCATTACAGAGATTCCGGATTATCTGTTTTACAATTGTGATAACCTGCATAACCTGACGCTGCCGCAGACAGTGACGAGCGTGGGTGCATATGCATTTTCGGAGTGCAACAATCTGAATGAGGTAATCTTTGATGCAGCACTGACGCAGATCAGGGAGGGTGCATTTGCAAAATGCGGCAATCTGCATACCGTCAACATTCCGGAGGGGGTGACAGCCATCGAGAACAATACCTTCAACGGCTGCCAGAATCTGAACACGGTCGTGCTGCCGGACACGTTGAAAACGATCGGTGATGGAGCATTTGCAGGCTGCAGGAATATCCATTCCATCAATATTCCAAAGGGTGTCACCTATATTTCCAACACAAGCTTTGACGGCGTGGACACTACAGCGATCGCACTCAATGTCAAGGTAGGGAAGACAAAGCTGAATCAGGCGAAGCGAAAAGGAAAGAAGTTGACGATCCGCTGGAAAAAGACAGCAGATGCGAAGGGGTATGTGGTATACCGTTCCACGAAGAAGAACGGCGGCTACAAAAAGGTTAAAACGATCAGCAAGGCATCCGTCTGCAAGTTCAGCCAGAAGGCGAAGAAATTAAAAAAGAACCGAAAATATTACTACAAGGTCAAGGTTTATAAGGTTGTCCTTGGAAAGAAATATTTCAGCGGCTTCAGTAACGTGAAAGCCGTGCGTTAAAAGGGAGAAGCATCATAGAAACTGTGCATTGACAGAAAGAAAGGCAGAATGATTATGGACGATTTATTTTCTTTTGGAGAAGAGGAAGAAATGGTTTTAAAAGCACAGGAGAAGGAACAGAAAAAGATGTCAGAGGGGGATGGGTTTTCACTTCTTGGGGAAGAAGACATGAAGGGCTTCGGCGATTTTACATTGGACGATGCAGATGAAGACCTGTGGTAATACAGGTCTTCATCTGCAAAATTTCTTGACAATTGGCGCATTTGCGAATAATATGTAAATTAGATTACATAATACATGCAGGAGAGGAGGTATGACAAGTATGCCGCCAAAGACACAAATACCAAAAGAAAAAATTCTTCGTACAGGACTGGATCTTGTGATCCGTGAGGGGTATGAGGTTATCAATATCAAACGTCTGGCGCAGGAGATCGGATGCTCGACACAGCCGATCTCCTGGTCGTTTGGCAACATGGAAACGTTTCGTGAGGAACTGTTCCGATACGCACTGAATTATATGAATTCCAAGATGAGATCGAATGGAAGCAATCCGGGAGCGGCGTTGTTTTCGGTAGGAGAGACATATGTGAATATGGCATTTGATGAGCCGAACCTGATCCGTTATCTGCGGACAGATTCCAAGGGGCTTGTTGCGATGGGAGGAATCGGAGCTGTATTTGACGAAACGAAGAATAAAACCCTGTGCGAGGCACTTAGCCGCGTGGTAGGCTTCAGCGAGGAGAAAGCACGTGAGTTCATGAATACAGTCGTGATTTATACACAGGGACTGGTGACATTTATTATCGATGGAACGATCACCGTGAGCCGGAAAGAAGCACTTCAGATGCTCGAGAATGTTGGTGTAATGCATATGGTATATGCGGGTATTGCGTATGAAAAGGCGCGTGTATTGCTGAGGCAGTAAGCGGCTGAAAGGCGAACGACAAGCCTAAAGCGCAAGGCTTCGGCAAAAGTTAAGGAGGTTTCAATGAAAAAAATGAAGAGAACGGTATTATCATGGATTCTTGTGTTTGCCATGATACTGTCCGGCGTGGCTCTGCCACAGGGGCAGCAGGTGAAGGCGGCGGGTACGTCGTATAACCTGA
>ERZ773192.284-NODE-284-length-65832-cov-14.764781_pt1 | contig 65832 bp, 49 predicted proteins | sample MGYA00581010_ERZ773192 | MGnify/ENA primary metagenome ERZ773192 (study PRJEB29015, sample SAMEA2737741) | human gut metagenome | biome: human gut; feature: human-associated habitat; material: faeces | place: China | collected 2012 ...
CGGGCGGCTTTGAGGAGTCCGATCTGACAACGACCGGAATCTGGTTAGTGAATACCTACCGGGCGCATCAGGAAGCGGAAGAAGGAACAGATACAGAAACAACAGCGTCTCCGAGTCCGAGTGAGGCAGCAACCGAGGAGCCGACGGCAGTACCGACAAAGGCACCAACGGCGAAGCCGACCGTGAAGCCGACTGCAGCACCAACAAAAGCGCCAACGGCGAAGCCGACCGTGAAGCCGACGGCAGCACCAACGGCGAAGCCGACTGTGAAGCCGACTGCAGCACCAACAAAAGCGCCAACCGCGAAGCCGACCGTAAAGCCGACCGCAGCACCAACAAAGGCACCGACCGCGAAGCCGACGGCAGTACCGACAAAAGCGCCAACGGCGAAGCCGACTGTGAAGCCGACGGCAGTACCGACAAAAGCGCCAACGGCGAAGCCGACCGCGAAGCCGACGGCAGTACCGACAAAGGCACCGACGGCGAAGCCGACCGTGAAGCCGACGGCAGCGCCGACAAAAGCGCCAACCGCGAAGCCGACCGTGAAGCCGACGGCAGCACCAACAAAGGCACCAACGGCGGAACCAACGATCGTGCCAAGTGCAGTGCCGACACAGGAGCCGAATGAAACCGATAGTCCGGTACCGGCGCCAACACCAAGTCAGACACCGGTTCCAACACAGACTCCGCTGCCGACGACGGCACCAAGTCCAAGTGTTTCCGAAGTGCCAACGGATTTGCCTTCGCCTGCGCCATCTGCAGAGCCAAGTCAGACACCGGCACCGACCGTAACACCGACCGCAGTGCCAAGTCAGACGCCAACGCCGACAGGCACAACGGTTCCAACAACGGAACCTACGACAGAGCCGACAGTTGTGCCTACAGCAGTGTCAACCGTAAAGCCGACGGTAGTACCAACGAAGGTTCCGACAACGGAACCGACAGTAAAGCCGACCGTAGTGCCAACGAAGGCACCGACAGCAGTACCTACAAAGGTGCCAACTACAGCACCAACAGTAGAACCGACAAAGGCACCAACAACGGAACCGACCGTAAAGCCGACGGTAGTACCAACAGCGGAGCCGACCGTAAAGCCAACCGCAGAGCCTACTATAGTTCCAACAGAAGAGCCAACACCTGGAGTTAGCGAGACACCGGTTCCGACACCGGGAACAAGCGAGACACCGGCACCAACACCTGGAGTCAGCGAGACGCCGGTTCCGACACCGGGAACAAGCGAGACACCAGCACCGACCGGGACACCGTCAACAACATTGTTGCCGGACAAGACACCGGGAGCTTCAGCAACACCAACTCCGAGCGGAACAACACTGGGAGCAGGCACGGGCGTTACACCACAGCCTTCGCAGAGCGACACAGGGCTTGACGATGAAGATTCTACCGCATCATCTGTAAAGCTCCGCCTTGCCAAGAAGAAACTGACGATCAAGCGCGGCAAGAAAAAGCGTATTGTCGTTAAGGTAAAAGTGCCGGGTGATAAAGTTAAGAAGTATAAGGTGATCAGCGGAAAGAAATTTGTGAAGGTCAATGCCAAGGGTGTTGTTATAGCAAAGAAAAAAGGAAAAGCAACCATTAAAGTCATTATGAAGAGCGGAGCAAGTGCGAAGTGTAAAGTGGTTGTGAAGAAGTAAAGATATACAAAACCGGAAAGTATATAAATGATTATTGTCAATATAATATAAATAAACTAATGCAAATAAACGTTGACATGATGGAATGTCTCGTATATAATCTGTATTAGTGAATGAGTTACGGAAACTTGAGAAGCCCGTAACCCGGACGGCTCCTGCGGGGGCCGTTTCGTTATTTATGGAGGAATTATGCATGAATGATGGACTTAGGAAAAAGCCGTTTTTGGATTATGAACATCAGATATTGCTTTTAGAGAAGAAAGGGCTGATTATTCAGGACAAAGAAAGAGCGATTGAGATTTTGACAAAAACAAGCTACTATGGTCTGATAAATGGTTATAAAGCTATGTTTAAGGATCCAAACACAAATAAGTATAAAGAGGGAACATCATTTGAAGACATATATGCTTTATATTTATTTGATGAACAATTACGGGAAGTTATATTGAAATATATTTTGATTTTTGAAAAAGCAATAAAATCATCGTTATCGTATCATTTTTCGGCATTATACGGGAATGGGATTTCAGAGATTCAAGATATTAGTAATTATGAGTATGGAAAACATAAGTCAGATATTCAATATTTGTTTCGGAAAATGAAAGGAAAAATTTCAGGTCGACATGTTTCACCACAAATTGAGCATTACATGAATGTTTATAAAGATGTTCCTTTGTGGGTGCTAATAACAGATTTAACTTTGGGAGAAACGGCAACAATGTATCGTTTTTTGAAGGGACGATGTAAAACATTAGTGTGTAACGATTTTCATGGGATAGGGCGTGCAGAGTTAGGAAAAATGTTAATAATTTTAACGAAATATAGAAACATATGTGCACATGGAAACCGCTTGTTTAATAGTAAAACAGGTGATTCAATATTAGATTGCGAGGTGCACAAAAAACTTAGGATTAACAAAAGTGTAAATGGATATTGTCAGGGGAAATCTGACTTGTTTTCTGTTGTTATTTCATTGAAATATCTGTTGGATAAAAAAGATTTCAGAGAGTTTTACTGCAATTTGAAGGGAGTAATACAAAGGAATAAGTTAAATGATCAGACATTAAATCTAATGGGATTTCCGCCGGAATGGACATCTATATCGCGAATAACGGTATATTAATTTTTCTGATGCTGTATACATAAAAGATACATTTTCTTAACGAAATGTTCATTGTATTTCCGACATCCGTTTTGTATAATAGTTTCGCTTTTTGGAATAATGCAGTGGAGGGAAAGGAAATGGCAGCAGAAAAAAGTAAAATGAAAAACCTCACAGAAGGTTCTCCGGCAAAGCTGATCATCGGTTTTGCGATTCCTATGTTTCTTGGAATGTTATTTCAGCAGTTTTATAGCATGGTCGATACCATGATCGTCGGGAAATTTCTGGGTCTAAAGCCTCTGGCAGGCGTAGGCTCTACAGGATCACTGAATTTTATGGTGATTGGCTTCTGCATTGGTGTGTGCAATGGATTTGCAATACCGGTGGCTCAGAAATTTGGCGCAAAGGATGATAGTGCACTGCGCCGGTTTGTGGCAAATGCGACATGGCTTTGCATTGGCTTTGCGGCTGTAATGACGATCGCCGCATCCGTTTTCTGCAGGGACATTCTGTTGTTTCTGCGGACGCCGCAGAATGTATTTCAGTATGCATACTGGTATATGCTGATCATTTTCCTTGGGATTCCATGTACATTTTTATATAATTTTCTGGCGGCGCTGATCCGCTCGCTCGGAGACAGCAGGACACCTGTGGTGTTTTTGGCAATTTCCTCCGTATTAAATATTGTGCTTGATCTGGTATTTATTCTCGTATTTCGTTGGGGCGTGATCGGTGCCGCACTGGCAACAGTTTTGTCGCAGGGTATTTCCGGGGTGTGCTGTCTGTTCTATGTGGGCAGGACATTTCCAATCCTGCATGGAAGCCGCAGCGAATGGAAGGTGCAGCCACGGTATATGGTTCGGTTGTGTACGATCGGGATTCCGATGGGACTGCAGTATTCGATCACGGCGATCGGAACACTCGTTATTCAGGCTGCAGTCAATGGATTTGGCGCAACGGTTATGGCGGGCGTAACGGCAGCCGGTCGTCTGGGCAATTTCCTGTCCTGTCCGATCGAGGCACTTGGTCAGACGATGGCTCCGTATGTGGGGCAGAATGTCGGTGCCGGAAAGCTGAAACGTGTCAGTAAGGGGCTGAAGGCTGCATCGTTGATGGGCTTTTGCGTCTCTGCCGTGCTTCTTGTGATTGTTGTATTATTTGGGCGCAGGATGTCCGTTCTCTTTCTGGATGCAGGAGAAGTTGAGGCAATGGGATATGCCTATCAGTACATGACGGTGACTGCGGCAGGTTATTGTCTGCTGACGCTTGTCAACACCGTTCGTTTCACGATTCAGGGAATGGGCTTTTCCGGAATTGCGATCCTCGCCGGAGTGTTTGAGATGGTGGCAAGAACATTGGCAGGAACCTTGCTTGTGGCAGTGGCAGGCTACTTCGGTATTTGTATGGCAAATACGCTGGCATGGATTTTCGCGGATGCATTTTTGATCCCGGCATTTTTCCTGTGTCGCAGGAGACTCGAGAAGCATTATCCGTCTGAGTGACAAATGTTACAAAAATGGCTTCGGCATTTTGTAACATATTACATATTTACTCGAATGACAAGGCGGTTGACGTTGGTTATCTTCGAGAAATAATATTTTATTTTTGTGCAAAAAACATATTGATAATATGTGGTCAGCCCCTTAGAATAATGGTACAGATAAACGCATTGAGAATAATTTCCAATGCAGATTATCGTTACAGGCAAGTTGTCACAGTCTGCACACAGCGGGTTGCGTATACTGTCAAAGCGAGTGCAGAAGGAGGACGTCCGTCGATTTCTGGAAGAGACGAAGGAACTGACAGAGCAAGGAGACTGCGACAATGTGGATGCAGTTCTGCAGGCAAGTGCCGGAGCAAATTATGCAGCCTTTGAGGAGATAAGGAGGGATGAAGATATGTGTGAAGCGTTGAGAAGATTGTTTCAGGATGAGATCGAAGAGAAGATGGCAACTGCGAAAGCGGAGGGAGAAGCAAAGGGAGAAGCTCGTGGAATTGCTAAGGCAGAAGCTGGATTCGTCTACAAACTATACATGAAGGGTCAGACGCCGGAGCAGATCGCGATGCTGACGGACAAACCGGAAGCAGACATCCGCCGCATTATCGCCGGAAAGGGAATGCAGATGGCAGTGCAATACTGAGACTGTGGGAGGTTTCAGGCATCTGAGAGCATAATAGATAAACCGCCGATAGGGATTTTAAACGGCGGTTTATTTTTATGAATTAATTTTATAAAAACATATATCTAAATTTGTTCACATCATAATCTTACTTTTCCTTTTCGGGATTCTTGCGTGCCTTGATCTTGGCGATTTCAATCATTTCATTCCGATCTTCTTCGCTCATTTTCTTAAAATGGTAAAGAAGCTCCTTCTCGATAGGAGTGGCAAACATATATTTCTTACGGTTCGAAGGTTCATTATAAAAATCAAGATATTCAGAAAGCTCGGTGCTTGAAGCGGACGGCACAGGGGCATCATACGACTCATCGCGATCCACATCCATCGTTATATGAAGCAGGTCATCCACAGAAATATTATAAAGACCCGAAAGCTTATATAAAACTTCCGCATCGGGTACACGCCTGCCGGTCTCATAGTGGCTGTAGGTCTGGCGGACAACGCCGAGAGCTGCCGCAACATAATCCTGCGTATAATTATTTACGATTCTTAATTCTTTTAATTTCTGTGAGAGTAATTCACGATTCATTGCAAACACCGCCTTCTTTTCGATAAGTATATTTCTCCCTATTAACGCGGATGTTACAAAGTGTAGCAAATACACAAGTTATTGTTGGACGATTAGTGAAATATTAACGAAAATAGTTGCACAAAGGTACAAAAATCGTTCGAGCGGACGAAATATCCCTCAAATCATTTTGGTTATTATGTATATTATTTGACAAATAAATTGTTAGAAAGTCACAAAATGTAGCATAATTAGAAAAATATGTTAAAGGACATTAACATAATGACGATATAAAGTATACAAAACGTAGCATAAAGGAATTGCACGAGGTTACAGGGAGGTATATCATGCTGAAATTATCATTAAAACAAGGACAGTATGTAAATATCGGTGATGACATTCGCGTGGTCTATGTAGGAGGCAGCGGTGGACAGGGACGACTGATGATCGATGCACCGAAGGAGGTGCCGATTGTAAGAAGCAGCATCGAAGAAAATCCGGAGAGAAGAAAAGACACCTATTATCCGGAAAAGAAGATTTCTGCAAAAGCACAGAAGGAGATCGAACGGATTCTTTGGAATGAACGCCATCAGGGCGATACAGCCAAATAGAACCGGCGGAACGCAGGGACAGCGAAAGCTCATGACAAACGTCCCATTAAATTGGTAATAGGCAGAAACACACCCGGGACTTCTGCTTGTTATAGATAACACCCTCGGGAAACGGAGTTCCAGAGGACAACAAATCATAAACCACAAACGTGGAACAAGGAGGATAATATTATGATAGTACAACACAACATTACGGCGATGAACGCAAACAGAATGCTGGGTCTGACAACAGGCTCCCTTTCCAAGTCAACAGAGAAGCTTTCTTCCGGTTACAGAATCAACCGTGCAGCAGACGATGCAGCAGGTCTTTCTATTTCCGAGAAGATGAGAAAGCAGATCCGTGGTCTTGATCAGGCTTCTACAAACGCAGAGGATGGTATTTCTGCAGTCCAGACAGCAGAGGGTGCTTTGAACGAAGTTCACTCAATGCTTCAGAGAATGAATGAGCTGGCAGTTCAGTCTGCAAACGGCACAAACTCTGAGTCAGACCGTACGGCAATTCAGAACGAGATTGATCAGCTTACTACGGAGATCGATCGTGTATCTGAGACAACTAAGTTTAATGAGACCTATTTGTTAAAGGGCGATCAGGATGCTTCCAAAGTTGCTACCTTTAAATATGGAAAAAATGCAAATGCTGCTGCTGCATCAGTTGTTGATAGTAAAGATAGTGCAACTATTACAGGGGCTAATAAGTTGACTGTTAAAGTTGATTTTAATGCTGATGCAAGTCAGGATAGCCAGAATGAACTTGCAAAACTTATCAAAAATCAGGGTGTAACAGCTGATTTTACATCTACATTTGATACAGCAGCACATAGTACATACAAACTTACACTGAATGGATCTAATACTTCATTCTCTGTTGTAGCAAAAGCGGATGCAGGAAAATTTGAAATTCAGGACACAAATGGTAATAAAATTGCCGATGTTACCGTAGGAGGTGGAGTTGCAGCAACTAAGGCTGATGCTCCTGTTCATACTACAGATAATATCACAGCCGCAAAAGCAACGGCTGCAAAAGTTGATGGAGAGAAAGCTGCATATTACGATCGCGATGGCAATAAAATTGCCGAAAATGCATTAAGCGATTATTTTTCAGTTGCCGCAGATGGTACGGTTGCTAAACGTGTTGATGCTCCAACAGTGTACGATGCGCTTGGTAATGCGATTGATTTGGATCCTGCCGAAGTATCAGGACAGAAAGATTTGACAGGTGCATTACAGTTAAAGCTTCATGTAGGTGCCGACGCAACATCTAATAATCAGATTTCTATCAATATTGATTCAATGAGTTCAAAAGGATTAGGAATTAGTGGTATACGTGTAGATGGTGCGGATGATTCCAATGCGCTTGATGCTATTGATACCATTAAGCAGTCTATTCAGATTGTATCCGCACAGCGTTCCGCACTTGGTGCCGTTCAGAACCGTCTTGAGCACACCATCAGCAACTTGGATAACGTTGTTGAGAACACCACTTCCGCTGAGTCTCGTATCCGTGATACAGATATGGCTGAAGAGATGGTTAACTACTCAAAGAACAGCATCCTTCAGCAGGCTGGTCAGTCTATGCTTGCACAGGCTAATCAGGCAAATCAGGGTGTTCTGTCACTTCTCCAGTAATTTGCTGAGAGACTTTGAGTACGCCGCATAAATTGAATAATATATTGTTGCATTTTAAATGTTTGTAGATGATTTCACCGTCAGTCCGATAAGGGCTGGCGGTGTTTTTGTAAAGCAAATTTAAAAGGCACGTCGGTTCGACAAAGATAATATAACAACGATAAATAATAAGACGCGCAGAGGGGCAGAAAGTACAAGTTCCCGCATAATTTATGCAAGATCTATTTCGCAAGCAACTGCACCAAATGCCGATGTCCCAGATACCCTATCGAATAATATATTTTGTACCTTTGCCGTTTCCTTTCACTGTGATCACACCTTTTTGACACATTTCTTTTAGCAGCTTTGCTGTTTTTGATTTGCCGAAAGGTGCATATGGTGCAATTTCACTGATTGGCTTCAGCATCGTCTTGCTTAAAAGCTTATAGATCACGATTTCGTCTTCTGTCAGATCAGCACTTTTTTCAAATATCGGAAGCACAATTTTTATGGCATTTTCTGATATTTCAAAATCCGGTTTTGTCAAACCTTCCGCATACAGTTGTTTTATTCTTGTAATACCTGTTCCAAATATTTCTACAAATCCCAATCCATAAAATACATTTGCAAGATTTCTATTTCTTAAAACAGAAAGTTTACCAGACAGATATTCTTCCTCTGTTATTCCGGACGGCAGTCCACCCGGAGAAACAATTTCGAGTCGATCATCAAACATCGAAACTCTGATTTGTGAATCCACATCCCATACCCTGTGAATCAGAGCATTGGCGATTGCTTCACGGAAAGCTGCTTCCGGTATTTTCTCTATTTTTTGTCGATCGGCGCCTTGTATTACTTCATATTGGTAATAGTCTCTGAAGACATCAATTGCCTTATCATATACCTCTAAAACCGATATATTTTCAAAAGTTGATCTCTTTTGAATGATACTGATATTCTCTCCGAATTTGATAGTATCAATCCCCGGAAAATGATTTTTATCTGCCAAAAGTCCGGCTGCATTATTGAATCCATTTCGCTCTTGTTAAATATATTAGATGCAAAAGAACCGAAAAAAACAATTGTATTTTTTTACGATTGCTTTTTCGGTTGTTTTTATTTGGTTGTTTTGTTTTCGTTTTTTACTATATTTTTTTATCGCAATAGCGTGCCTTTTAAATTTGCTTTACAAAAACACCGCCAGTCCTTATCGGACCGGCGGTGAAATCATCTACAAGCATTTTGAAATGCAACAATATATTATTTCGGCTTTATGCGGTATACTCAAAGTCATTCAGTGAATTACTGAAGAAGTGACAGAACCCCCTGGTTAGCCTGATTAGCCTGTGCAAGCATAGACTGACCAGCCTGCTGAAGGATGCTGTTCTTTGAGTAGTTAACCATCTCTTCAGCCATATCTGTATCACGGATACGAGACTCAGCGGAAGTGGTGTTCTCAACAACGTTATCCAAGTTGTCGATGGTGTGCTCAAGACGGTTCTGAACGGCACCAAGTGCGGAACGCTGCTCAGATACCTTAGCAACTGCATCAGCGATAGCATCGATAGCATATGTAGCAGCCTTACCGGAATCGTCAGCGACATTCAGTCCCTTGATTCCGAGGTATGCAGAGTTCATTGTCTCAATGTTGACACTGATCTTGTTGGTCATGTCAGCATCAGAACCCACATGAAGGTTGAATGAAAGCTTTTCAGCCACTTCGGCATGACCTTTGTTGATTTCAAACGATACACCTGTATCCTTGTCGTAGGCAGGAGTTCCTGTGATTGAAACTGTTCCTCCAGTCACACCGATTTTATTAGCTGAAATAAGTTCATCTTTCATAAGTGATACAGCTTTGTCTGCAGAAATAATTGTAGAATCAGATTTACTTACACCATCTGCTGTCATATCAGCAGCTGTATAATCAACATTGTCTACACTTACTTTGTCACCATCAGCAATTGTAATAGTTGCCATTGCAATTGTAGCACCTTCTGCGGCAGTAGAACCTTCTACCCAACCGGTAGAAGTTTTACCAGCTCCGCCCTTTGCAGTGTAGGTATAGGTTTTTCCGTTGTATGAAATGGTATCACCCTCGTTATTTTTTGCATCAACCTTGCCTTGAACATCTGCCAGTTTTGAACCGATTGTATACTCTTTTCCGCCAATAGTCACATTTTTTCCATCATCTAAAGCACCTGCTGCTACCTTAAATGTTGCTTTTTGAGCTCCATCGGTCAATGTACCTTTTAGACCGGCATCATGACCATTCATGTAAACATTTTTTGTGCCGTCATCGCCCTTTAACAGGTAAATCTCATTGAACTTTGTTGTCTCAGCAACACGATCAATCTCTGTATTTAACTGAGAAATCTCGTCCTGGATTGCCTGACGGTCAGATGTAGAGTTTGTTCCATTAGAAGCCTGAACAGCAAGCTCATTCATTCTCTGAAGCATTGAGTGAACCTCTGTCAGAGCACCCTCGGCTGTCTGTACTGCAGAAACACCGTCCTCTGCGTTGGTGGATGCCTGATCCAGACCGCGGATCTGCTTTCTCATCTTCTCGGAAATGGTAAGACCTGCTGCATCATCTGCTGCACGGTTGATTCTGTAACCGGAAGAAAGCTTCTCTGTTGACTTAGAAAGGGAGCCTGTTGTCAGTCCCAGCATTCTGTTTGCGTTCATCGCTGTAATGTTGTGTTGTACTATCATAGTAATTACCTCCTTGTTTTACCACTGCACCTCCATGTGCAGTGTGTGAAATGATCCGCCGATCCCAGCGGAAGTTACGTTATTTTGTTGTAGATGATGTGCTGTTGCCAGCGTGTTAGCCGCTCCTTTCCGGTGCCACGCTCCGTTGGCTTCTGTGCAGGTACGATTGACCGCCCAGCCGGGAAGGATACATTTTCTAACAAATGTTGTATTTGTACAATGCCAAAAACGCTGTATTTATGCGTGTTTGGAGGGTGTACATGAGGCGTTATGTGAATTGTGCATAAATTGTTTTGGTGGTTTTGACGGAGTGCGTCCGTTACAAATCGCCATGAATTTATCGAATTTTTATCAATTCCGGCAATATGTCCAAAAATAAATTTTATTTTCGGCAATACAGAGAAAAGTCAGTTTTCTCTCGACACGGCACTGCCACCGTGCTACAATCCGTACAAAGCATATTTCTATTATCTGTTCTTCAAAACATCTTGGAATTTTCAATGCTTTTACCATTTCAATCACTATAAAAGCAGGAAAATTTCCGGGAGGAAAGGAAGTTCTTCCTGCCATACCGAAGGGAGGAACCTTATGGGAAGAAAGGATACTTTATCAATGGAATATCTGTCGGATAATGCAAGGTTTGCGGATACCTGTAATTATTGTCTGTTTGACGGTCAGGAAGTGATACGGGCGGAGGATTTGCGCAAGATGGATACGAAGGAGTTTCTGGAGCTTGCGGGGCTGTCAGGGAAGGGACAGCAGATACAGCGCATCCGTGACATTCTGAAGGGTGCTGTGATCCGCAGCACCGGAGACTGCACATATCTGATCCTGGGAGTGGAGAATCAGACGGAGATCCATTATGCCATGCCGGTTCGTGGGATGATCTATGACGGGATCAATTACGGCAGCCAGGTGAATGAGATCAGCAGACGGCACCGAAAGGGTCATGATCTGAATAGTCCCGCGAAATTTTTATCCGGCTTTACTGCAGAGGATCACCTGACGCCGGTGGTGACGATTACTGTTTACTGGGGTTCACAGCCGTGGGACGGACCGCGCAGCCTGCATGAGATGTTCCACACGAACAGCACGATCTTGAAGTATGTGGCGGATTATAAGCTGAATCTCATATCACCTGCAGATATCACGGATTTTGAGAAGTTCCGCACTTCTGTCGGGCTTGTTCTGGAAGTCATCAAGCATCAGGACAGCGAGCGAGAGATGGAGCAGATCCTTACCCGCGAGGCGGCACTGCACAACATAGAGTATGCTGCTGCCAAGGTTATTGAAGGATTTACCGATATTAAGATGGATCAAGACGAAAAGGAGGAATTTAATATGTGTAAAGCATGGACAGATCATTACCAGTCCGGAGTCCGCGAAGGACTTGAGCAAGGACGCGAGTTGGGACTTGAACAGGGGAAAATATTGAATCTTATTGAATTAACCATCAAAAAGATTCTTAAAAATATTCCAGCCGAGGAAGCTGCGGATATGCTCGAGGAAAACGTGACATTAATCGAGCGCATCTATGATGCTGCCAGAATGTGTGCTCCCGATTATGATGTAGACAAGATCTATTCCAGACTGCAACAGTAATAGTCTCACATGTAACAAAAACCATTGCTACAAAATTTTATCACACAATACTGTATCAAAAATACATATATAGTTATAGGAAAAGCCTCAAGGCTCGCCAATATCACGGACTTTGAAAAGTTTCGTACCTCAGTTGGTCTGGTGTTGGAGGTTATGAAGCATCAGGACAGTGAGCCGGAGATGGAACAGATCCTTACCCGCGAGGCGGCACTGCATAACATAGAGTATGCTGTTGCAAAGGTTATTGAAGGATTTACGGGCATTAAAATGGATCATAACGAGAACAAGGAGGAATTCAATATGTGTAAAGCGTGGGAAGATCATCGGAAATTATGTATGTGTGAGGGAGAATTACGTAAAATCATTGAACAATCAGTCAAAAAGTTGTGTAATGATGTTAATGCTGCAGAGACAGCAGTGATGTTGGAAGAAAATGAAGCTTTAATTCAACGTATTTATAAAGCTGCAGAATTGTATGCTCCGGATTACGACGTAGATAAGATCTATGCGGAACTGAAAAAAGAAGAAGCGCCTGCCTAAAGGCAGTGCGCGGTTATACCCTATCTCGTCTGATGTGATTTTCGGTATCCGTTGGGTGTGCAGCCATACCGCTGCAGAAACATTTTGGAGTAGTAGCTTAAGTGGTTGAAACCGCAGGAGGTGGCAATCTGGGTGATGCTGAAGGCGGTATCGCAAAGCAGGTTGCAGCTGATCTCCATACGGTAGTTGTTCAGGAAGGAGATTGGTGACTGGGAAAGGTATTTCTGGAAGATACGGCAGCATTTACTGCGGCTGACCACGCCGGCTGCAGCGATATCTTCGAGCGTGATATGATCCTGATAGTGCTGGTAGATATATGATACCATCTGCTTTTGAATCTGAATGTCGGGATCTTCCAGGCTGGAGATGACATTTTCCTCCATGTTGCAGTTCTGGTAGATCAGACTCCAAAGCTCATAGAAGTATCCGAGCAGTTGGAATTCATGACTGCTCTCCGCAAGACGGTGGCATTCAAGGATCTTGTGGAAAAGTGCGGAGAACTTCCCTGCATCCGGTCCGGCATGGTCAACAATGACGATGTCCGTGGCGTAATTTAAGATGGGATGAACGTATCTGCGGTACATGTAATTGCTTGCCTTTAAAAGCTCCGGATGGATCAGCACAACCATGAATTCGCATTCCCTCCGGTTGTTGTCATATCCATAATGAAGCTTACGGGAATTTATAAAAATCGTGTCACCTTTTGTCAGGAGGTATTTCTGCCCGTTGACCTCATAATTCATCTCACCATCGAAGATATACAGGAGTTCAAGGTCATCATGCCAGTGGCAGAGAGCCCGCATATCAGTGTAGTTTGACAGCGATCGTTCCTGAACGGCGTAAGAGATTTCAGGGGAGTCGTAATGGATGATCTCGGATGCATCCTGCATGATTTCTATATCGATCATTTGTAAATATCCTCCACAAAATAATACAAAAGTTATAAATATCGTTACTAAAATGATATTATTATGCCTTATTTCATTGTAACATACTTTTATGAAAGAAAGAATACACAGTTACACATGGAAAAGGAGGAAATGATTATGAAACGTAGATGTTTCAACAAGTTTACCGCTCTGCTTCTGGCAACTGCCATGGTATTCACGATGAATGGTGTTACCAATCTGGCATCCGCTGCAAAGACAAAGGCAAAAAAGAAGGTCACGTTGAACAAGACTTCTTTGAAGCTGACCGTGGGACAAAGCAAGAAGCTGACCGTTAAGAATAAGCCGGCAAAGGCGAAATTAAAATGGTCAACCAGTAACAAGAAAGTAGCAACTGTGAAAAACGGCAAGGTGAAGGCAGTGAAAAAGGGAACTGCTAAGATTACCTGCAAGGTAACTTATAAGAATAAGAAGAAAAAGGTTACTAAGAAGCTGACCGCTAAGGTGACAGTACGGGCAAAGAAAAAGAATGTACCAACACCTGCAGCAACAGCAAGTAATGGCGCAATCGCAACAAAAGCACCTGCAGCGACAGCTACTGTAGCACCTGCACCAACCGTAGCACCAACACCGGAGCTGCCGAAGGATAAGGCAGAGCTTTTGAAAATGTCCAATGTTGGCGAAGAGCATCAGTCAGCAAACGGAATTACTACAAAGGATAACGGTCTTATGAGAAAAGAGCTTTCTTCTCAGGATCTGATGCCTGTAATGTCCCTTGGATGGAATCTGGGTAACCAGATGGAGCAGTCTAACTGCATGGGCAACTGGACAACACTCAAGGAGTGCGAGACAAGTGCCGGTAACCCGATGGCAACACAGAAGACCTTCGATGGACTTAAGGCATATGGTGTTAACACAGTTCGTGTGCCGGTAGCATGGTCCAACTTCATGTCAACCGATGGTAATTATACTATCAACGAGGATCTGTTTAACCGTGTAGAGCAGATCATCAATTATGCATTAAATGATGAGATGTATGTTATCATCAACATCCATTGGGATGGCGGATGGTGGGGAATGTTTGGTGCTGAGGAGATCGATGCCAAGGATACACCGATCCGTGATCAGGCATGGAAGAAATACAAAGCTTTCTGGACACAGATTGCAAACCGTTATAAAGAATATTCCGATCATCTGATCTTCGAGGGAGCAAACGAGGAACTCAGTGGTCGTCTGAATGATGATTATCAGCATCCGGAGAAAGGCCAGTCAAACCAGACCGGTAAGCTTCCTAAGGATGGTAATGCAATTTATCAGCTTGTAAACCAGATCAACCAGACATTTGTTGATATTGTAAGAAGCACCGGCGGCAACAATGCATATCGTCATTTGCTGATCCCCGGTACAGGAAATGAGTCCTGCGTGATCGGGGGTTATAAGAGTGATTACTATGAGACAGACGGTACGATGGATGATCGCTACCGGATGCCAAAGGATACAGAAGAGAATGGCAACAATAAACTAAGCGTATCGGTTCACTACTATGATCCGACAGACTACTGTATCTCTGCAACTTCTACAACCCCTTGGGGTTATCGTGACACATGGGGCACCAAAGAGGACTACGAGTACATGACCGGTTCGTTGGCTCGTTTGAAGAAGTTCACGGATCAGGGCTACGGCGTGATCATTGGTGAGTGTGGCTGCGTTAAGGGTTATAAAGACAATGTGATTGATTTTACAAGAGAGTTATTTAAGCAGTGCCTGGCAAGCGGTTATTGCCCGGTAATGTGGGACGAGGGTCATTATTACGAGCGTAAGAGAGGCTACTTCGCATACGGTGATGTCGGAGAGCTTTTCGCAGAAATAACAGGCAATAAGGTGCCTGAGCTTCCGAAGAGTGCTAAATTAGTAAATACAGGAATTTCCGTAGTGCCAACTGTTGAAAATGAGAATCCTAAGGTTCTTTACACATGGGAAGGCGAGTTCATGCGCCACACCGGTGATCCGGAGGCAAAGATCATCGCAAAAGAGAGAGGAGATATCTTCGATCCTGTTTACCATGGAATCGGTTACACCACAAGCATTACCGATGCGGATGGCAATCCGACCGATAAGCTGCAGGCGATCATTAACAAAGAGTACTGGAACATTCATCTGAATGTAGACTGGAGTCAGATCGAGGAGCCTTGTGTCCGGATCTATCCTGCGGACAATGATGCAAGTAAGGGCGCTGATCTTCAGGTAGGATATATAGAGACAGAGAACGGTGCTGCAAAGTTTGATGTCGATTATGATCAGAATAACAATCAGATCTGGGTTGGCAAGTATGTGAAGCTGGATGCAGAAAATCTCAAGGGAAATTACCCATGGCTGTGGATCACCACCAATACTTATACCGGTGCATCCTATGTCAAGATCGAGATCTGTGACGGTGCATATAATGCAGATGGAACCAAATTTGAGTACAAAAACTAGTTGTTTCCTTCCTTATAAAATGAAATAGATTTGCACAGAATGGGACAGAGTTCATGCTGGGAACTCTGTCTTATTCATTGACGAAATTCGGTCAATCAATTATAATAATAACACATGCTTTTACAGGAACCTTCTATGCGATTGTGTAGGAGGTTTTCGTTATTATGCGATATATTCGCACTGCGAAAGAAATGGGGTTTTCAATACATTATAATTATATAGGATGATTGGAGGAGACTATGCAGGAGAAGTTAGATCAGTGGATCAATTGGGTGGAGTATGACGAATTACTGGAGGGCAGACATAATGCCCCTCACAATATACTGGGACTTCACGATTTTGGCAAGGGACAGATATTTACCGTGTATCGTCCGGAGGCGAAAGCAGTTACCGTGACAGATATGCGCGGAAACCATCCGACCGAGCTGGAAGAAGTGGAGCCGGGCAGTGGATTTTTTGGGAAATATGTCGAGAGCCGCAAGAAGCTTAAGGCACCATATCTTCTGAATATCAAGTACGGTGAGGATGACGTGGTAGTGACCGCGGATCCTTATTGCTTTGCGCCACAGCTTTCCAGTCTGGATCTTTATTTGTTTGCAGAGGGCAAGCACTACCAGATCTTTGATAAGCTGGGTGCTCACCCGATGGAGATCAATGGTGTTAAGGGTACATATTTTGCGGTCTGGGCGCCTCATGCGAGAGCCGTCAGTGTGGTCGGTAACTTTAATATGTGGGATGGCAGACTGCATCCGATGCGTACGTTGGAGGTATCCGGTGTTTATGAACTGTTTATCCCGGGGGTGGAGCCATGGGCAGTATACAAATATCAGATCCTTACCCGGAATGATGAGATCCTTATGAAGGCGGATCCGTATGCAAACTGTGCAGAGATGCGTCCGGATAATGCATCTGTTGTTGCGGATCTGCGGGGCTTCCGCTGGACAGACCGCAAGTGGATGACCAGCCGCCGCAAGGAGACGAGAGACAGCCGCCGTAAGGAGCCGATCGCGATCTACGAGGTGCATCCGGGTTCCTGGCGTAAGAAAGACGATGGTACCGAGGACGGATTTTATAATTACAGAGAGCTTGCAGTAGAGCTTGCTGCTTATGTGAAGGAGATGGGATATACCCACGTTGAGCTGATGGGTATTGCGGAGCATCCGTTTGACGGCTCCTGGGGCTATCAGGTGACCGGATATTATGCACCGACGCGCCGTTATGGTTCGCCGGAGGATTTCATGTATTTTGTTGATTATATGCACAGTCAGGGCATCAGTGTTATCCTTGACTGGGTGCCGGCACATTTTCCGAAAGATGCACACGGTCTGGCACAGTTTGACGGTCAGGCACTTTATGAGCATCCGGATAAGCGTCGTGGTGAGCATCCGCACTGGGGCACACTGATCTTTAACTACAAGAAGAAGGAAGTAGAGAACTTCCTGCTTGCCAACGGACTATTCTGGCTGAAGAAGTTCCATGTGGACGGACTTCGTGTGGATGCGGTGGCGTCCATGCTGTATCTGGATTATGGCAAGAATGACGGCGAGTGGCTGCCAAATGAGAAGGGCGGCAATGAGAACTTTGATGCGATCCATTTGCTGCAGCATATGAATCAGGTTGTTGAGAAGGAAGAACCAGGTACGATGATCATTGCAGAGGAGTCTACCGCATGGGCGGGAGTAACCTCTCCGGCACAGATGGGTGGTCTTGGCTTCCTGTTTAAGTGGAACATGGGCTGGATGAATGATTTCCTTGAGTATATGCATATGGATCCGCTGTTCCGTGGACCAAACCACGGCAGACTGACCTTCAGCCTGCAGTACGCATACAGTGAGAATTTCATTCAGGTGCTTTCGCATGATGAGGTTGTGCATGGCAAGGGATCGATGATCAATAAGATGCCGGGAGAGCTGGATGCAAAGTTTGCCAATCTGCGTACGGCATACGGTTTTATGTATGGTCATCCGGGCAAGAAGCTTTTGTTCATGGGACAGGAGTTTGCGCAGTTCCGTGAGTGGAGTGAGGCGAGAAGTCTTGACTGGAATCTGCTGGGTGAGGAACGCAATCACCAGATGCAGGACTATGTGAAGGCGTTGAATAAGCTGTATCAGGAGTACGATGCACTTTATGCGAACGACTTTGATCCGATCGGCTTCGAGTGGATGAGTTGCGAGAATGCAGACATGAGCGTGGTTACATTTGTGCGTCGTGGATCCACTGCTAAGAAGCAGCTTTTGTTCCTGTGTAACTTCACGCCGGTGACAAGAGAGGATATGCTGTTCGGCGTCCCGTGTCCGGGAACCTACAAGGAGATCTTATCTTCCGATGAGGAGAGATTCGGCGGAACCGGTATTGTCAATCCGAAGGTGCTTACAGCGAAGGAGGAGCCGTGTGATGGCAGGAATTATTCGATTCGGATGACGCTTCCACCGCTTTCCGTGACGATCTATGAGTACGATTACAGAGAAAATAAATAATCCGTAGCATGATGTCATAAAAAGGGCAGAACCGGTGTTTTGTCCTCCAGGAATTGCTTCGCAATTCTCGTTGACTTAACACTACATTATGAGCATTTTCATATACCATAAATAAAACAGACAAGCTTTTCCTCTCAGAGAAGCTTGTCTGTTTTTGAATGGAAGTTTTATTTGCGAATATAATTACCGGAAACATATCCGGTTGTCACCGTATTTTTCCTGATGGAGAAGCATATCTTATACCAGGTTGTTCCCTTGACCTTTTTCGTGCCAAGCAATGGTACAAACGTGTTCTTCGGAATGCTGGTGATCAGTTTGCCGGTTGTGCCGGCTGTCTTGCGCAGATTGAGTTTTGCTGTGGTACAGCCCTGCGTGTAATAGGTCAGACCGGACTTTGCCTTTGCATAGCCGTTATACACTTTTGTCGATGTGTGATAACGGAAATGATGGAACTTGCTGCCATCACTGCGGTAGGTTACGCCGACATATTCGACAGGCATTCCTTTTTTAAGTGTCATCAGCTTTGCAGCGGTTTTGACCGGTTTTTTGTATAGGATAAAGCTTTTCTTTACAATGCCGGACTGGCTGGAAGACTTCGTGGCAGCCGTCAGTGTCGTATAACCGGAGTAGACCGTGCCGTCCGAGTTCTTATGAAATGCCCGGATCTTATAATAATATTCGTGATTTTTGGAAAGACCGCTGTTGGTCCAGGTTGTTACGTCGGGGTCATTGATCTGCTTTACCTTTTTGAAGGAGCCGTTGTAGGTGTTCTTGCGGTAAATCTGATATCCATCGGCGTCCTCTACATCATTCCAGCTGAGAGTAAGCTTCTTGGCGGCAGGTTTTGCCGAAAAGCCTGTGACTTTGTCGAGGCTGTCCACATCATCCGCAGTCGGAGCCGGTGTGGCTGTGGCAATTGCCCCCGGTGTTGCACCATGGGAAAAGACCGGTGAGGAAGGGCTTCCGGTCGTATACCAGAAATTCATATCGACATTGCCGGAGATCCCGTCCACAGAACCGGAGCTGGCGTACTGCCACATACTGTAATTGCCGTAGAACTGAGCGGTGGCATTGTTCACAATGTTGTTGTAACGGGCAACCCAGATCTCGTATTTCTGTCCCAGTGCCTCGCCGTCCAGATTGTTATTCAGGTCGCTGACATTTGCGTAGATCATCGGTGTGTAGCCGCTCTGCTTGACATAATCGCAGAAAGCGGAACAGATTGCGGTATTGGTAGTTTTCGGAAGACCGCCGTGACGGCTGTTGCTGTTTAACTCCCAGTCGATCACGACAGGCATGGTGATCGATGATTTATAAGGAGCGAGTGTCGATACGACATACTGTGCCTCGGCGACTGCCTCATCGACATTGATCGCCTCGGTCCAGAAATATACGCCGAGAGGAATGCCTGCTGCGGCTGCATCCTTAATATATGTAGTAAATTTGGAATCGGTGACGAGAGAACCGTTGGAGTAACCGCGGTAGCCCAGACGCAGAATTGCGAAATCAATGCCGGCAGCTTTCACATTGCTCCAGTTGATCGTGCCCTGATGATAGGAAACATCGATACCGTTGTAGATACTCATGCCGTCAAAATTGGATGCGTGTGTGTAGGTCTTGCCGGTGTATGCACTCACGGAAGAGCTGTAGCCCTTCAGACCGGAGGTGGCGGGATTCACGGAAAGAAATCCTCCGGATCCCTGCGCATCCGCTGAGAATGTGGAAACAGCAGAGTCTGCGCCGGAAATATTCTCCTCGGCGGCAGGTTCATACTGACCGGTAAGACGCTCGTAGCCGGGATCGTTCTGATCGGCAGGAAGCGCCTGCGGTGCTACCGTCTGTGAAACAGCCTCAGCAAATCCCCCCTGTGTCTGCTCTGCAGCCAAAGCAGTGCGTCCCGGTATGCAGGATAGTGACGAAAGGACCATAGATACACTTAAAAGTGTACTGATCACAAAATGTTTTCTCATAAATACCTCCTATATGTAAATGCCCTGTGCCAATATGGTTAGTGTAATGTGATTGTTTGTCAAAAATGTGATTGTTTGCATAATATAATACAATCCGCGATATGATATTCAGTCATAAAATTAGGTAGAAAAAAAGCCCCAACCCGATAGACTTCTATCAAATTAGGACCTTCAATGCGCGATCAGGGGTTCGAACCCTGGACACCCTGATTAAGAGTCAGGTGCTCTGCCAGCTGAGCTAATCGCGCTCATCGTCTTTGCGACAACGAATTCATTATATACAACCCGCCGACAAAATGCAACCCTTTTTTACAAAAAAATTAAAAAAAATGTGAAATTTTCTTGAAGAAATCCGGAGGATACTTTGCAACACCATGAAATCGTGGTATACTGGGACAAATTGAAAAGTCGTTACAGCAGTGAAGTTTATGACGATTGATGCCTGCGGTTCAAAGTCTGCGGGAGGAGAAAGGGATGGAATATTTTTATGAATAAAATAACATTCAAAAGGAGATTCTGTGGTGTACTGGCGATATTATGCTGTGTCAGTATGCTGCAGTGGCAGTCGGTTCAGAGGACACATGCACTGGGACGTGCCGGTGTATCGGTAAGCAGGCGCACCGGGACCACGGCGGAGCTTACCATGAAGAAGATGTCCGGAGTGACCGGTTATCAGGTGTTTCTTTCCACTAAGAAGAAAGGAAAGTATTCCCAGATCGGTGCAACACGCACAACCTCATTTAAAATGAGCAAATTAAAGAAAAATAAAGCATATTATGTAAAGGTTCGTGCCTATAAGACCTCCGGTTCCCGGATCGTTACCGGAAAGTATTCCTCCGTGGTAAAGATTGGCAAGTATGTTGCCGTGACAACGGCAGACAAGTATGCGGCACAGGTATTAAAGCTTGTGAATGAAGAACGCGCCAGGGAGGAGCTGGCACCACTTAAGGCGAGCACAGCACTCGACAAGGCTGCCTGTATCCGTGCGAAGGAGCTTGTGACACAGAATTCTCCGAACCGTCCGGATGGAAGAAACGGCTGCAGCGTTCTGACTGATGAGAAGATCGTATACGAATCTGCAGGAGAGAATATTGCCTCCGGCTGCAAGACGCCGAAGGATGTTGTGGAGAAGTGGATGGCAGATGCCGGACACCGTGCACAGATCATGTCGACCGATTATGCCTATATGGGGATTGGATATTACAGCACCACAAAGGGGGAGAAATACTACTGGTCACAGATTTTTACCAACTGATTTTTGAAAAAATAAAAAAATTTCAAAAAAGGGGTTGCATTTTATAAAATAATCTGTTATTATAGCAAAGTCGCTTGCGAGAGCACAGCGACATGAGCGCGATTAGCTCAGCTGGCAGAGCACCTGACTCTTAATCAGGGTGTCCAGGGTTCGAACCCCTGATCGCGCACTACTTTGAAGCATCTGATAATTATCAGGTGCTTTTTTTGTATATTCGTATATTCCTCCACTTACAAAACATTTTGCATATAAGAAGAGTGAGTGCTATACTTAATGGAGTAAATTGAACATAACCGGAGAGCAGCAGGGATACTCCGGATATTTACAGTATGGTGTTGCATAATACGAAATGGAGGGTCTGGCATGATCGCACAGAAAATGATCAAGTATGTGGAAGGAAGCTCGGTTACAAGAGCGATGTTTGAGGAAGGAAAGAAGATGGCTGCCCAATACGGCGCAGAGAACGTATACGATTTCAGCCTGGGAAATCCGAGTGTGGAACCGCCGGCTGCGGTCAAGAATGCAATCTGTGAGATTCTGGAGCAGGAATCTCCATGTTATGTGCATGGATATATGAACAATTCCGGTTACGAGACAGTGCGCGAAGCCATTGCGTCCTCACTGAACAAACGCTTCGGGACATCCTTTGGCGAGAAGAACATTCTTATGACTGTTGGTGCAGCCGGGGGACTGAACGTTGTCCTCAAAACACTCCTTGACCCGGAGGATGAGGTCATCGCATTCGCACCGTATTTCGGAGAATACAACAATTACGTTGCCAACTTTGACGGCAAAATGGTTGTAGTTGCTCCGAATCCACCGGAGTTTCAGCCGAATGTTGCGGAGTTTGAGACAAAGATCACACCGAAGACAAAGGCGGTTATCATCAACAATCCGAACAACCCGACCGGTGTTGTCTACAGCGAGGAGACGATCCGTGCGCTGGCAGCCGTTATGGAGAAGAAGCAGAAAGAATACGGCACAGCCATTTATCTGATCGCAGATGAGCCGTATCGTGAGCTTGCGTACGATGGTGTGGAGGTGCCATATCTGACGAAATATTATGATAATACGATCGTCGGCTATTCCTACAGCAAATCCTTATCCCTGCCGGGTGAGCGTATCGGTTATCTGGTGATCCCGGATGAAGTCGATGATTTTGAAAATGTGATCTGCGCCGCCAATGTAGCAAACCGTATTCTGGGCTTTGTCAATGCACCGTCTCTGATGCAGCTTGCTGTTGCAAAATGCCTGGACGAGCAGACCGATGTGGCTGCGTATGACAGAAACCGCAAAATGCTGCTTAATGCACTGACACAGTACGGCTATGAGGTTGTAAAGCCGGAGGGTGCTTTTTATCTGTGGGTGAAGACACTCGAGGAGGATGACGGTGCATTTGTGGCAAGAGCAAAGGAATACAATCTGCTGGTTGTGCCGGGCAGCTCCTTTATGTGTCCGGGCTATATCCGTATCGCTTACTGCGTGGATCCGGAGATGATCAAGCGGTCACTGCCTGCCTTCGAGAAGCTTGCAAAGAGCTATGAGAACGAATAAAGCCGGCAACAGTGCACAGATAATTACGAACACAAGAAAAAATTACAAAACAGTGCACAAAGAATAATTATAAAGCAGTGTATAGGAATTACAAATAACAACGATATCAGACAGAAATGAGGACGACCAATGAGTACATGGAGAGATAATTTAAGGACAATTGAACCGTATGTGCCGGGAGAGCAGCCGAACCTGCCGGACATGATCAAATTAAATACCAATGAGAATCCGTACCCGCCATCACCAAAGGTGGTTGAGGTGCTCAAAAGCTTTGACTGCGACAGTCTGCGTCTCTATCCGGATCCGAATTCACAGCTTCTGGCAGACGCCCTTGCGAAAAGATATGGTCTTGCAAGTGATCAGGTCTTTCTGGGAGTCGGTTCCGATGATGTGCTTGCGATCGCATTTATGACATTTTTCAATTCAAAGAAGCCGGTTCTTTTCCCGGACATTACTTATTCATTCTACGATGTGTGGGCAGAGCTGTTTCAGATTCCGTATGAGAGACCGGCGCTGGATGAGCATTTTGATCTGATCCGGGAGGATTATTATAAAGAAAACGGTGGTGTTGTCATTGCCAATCCGAATGCACCGACCGGTGTGCTGCAGAATATGGATTTTCTGCGTGATGTCATCGAGCATAACCGTGATGTGGTGGTCATCATTGATGAGGCATATGCGGACTTTAGCGAAAGCTCTGCGCTGGAGCTGACGAAGGAATACGACAATGTACTGATCGTGCAGACCTACTCCAAGTCGCGTTCGCTTGCCGGCATGCGTATCGGATATGCGATGGGTAATCCGGAGCTGATCAAAGCAATGAATGATGTCCGTTATTCCTACAACAGCTATCCGCTGACGAGACTTTCTGTGGCACTCGGTGTGGTAGCGCTCGAGGATGAGACCTATTTTCAGGACACTGTTGCAAAGGTGATCGAGACGAGAGAGTGGACGAAGGAGCAGTTGAAACGTCTTGGATTTTCGTTCCGGGATTCCCGGACGAACTTTATCTTTGCTGCTCATGAGAGTGTACCGGCTGTTCAGATTTTTGATGCGCTCAGAGAAAAACATATCTTCGTGCGTCATTTCAGCCAGAAACGGATCGACAATTATCTCCGGATCTCCATCGGTACGAGAGAAGAGATGGAGCGTTTTATTGAGGAGACAGAGAAGATCGTAATAAATGCCGGCAAGTAAAAGAGGCTGTTTAAAGCGATACGAGGAACGTAAAAATGTCTTACCGTAACGGCGGTTAATCCGGATCAATGGCGATCACGGCAGAGGAGTGAAAGCAGTCCGTATCATGCGAAAAGCTGCAGTTTCCACCGTGTGTATCGCAGATATGACGAATACTGCGGAGACCATAACCTGTATGAGACACTTTTGTCGACAGGTAATGGTCTCTTTTTTTGTTGACATTTCCGTCAAAGCCGTTGTCGATCGTGATGACAAGCATGTTGCCGTGAACAGCAAGGCGGACCGTAATGCTTCGGTTGCCGGGCAGGGCGTGGTCTGCTGCGGTATAGGCATTTTCCAGAAGATTGCCGAGCAGCGTGGCAAGCTCCGAATCGGAGAGACCGGTGGATGGAATCGGTGTGGCGGAAATGTCCATCCGGATCTCATTTTCCTGACAAAGCCGGCGGTAATGATGCAGGAGCATGTTCACGACCGGAAGATTGGAATACGACGGAGTGGCAAGATGGTCGATCTGACGGATGTGGTCGGACAGATATTCGACGAGTCCCTGTGTGTTTCCGGCCATTGCATAGCCCTGCAGAACGATGAGATGCTGGCGGAAATCGTGCCGCATCCGTCTTGTTTCTTCGGTATTTTTGATCATATTTTGATAATACGTCTGCTGCAGTTCGAGCTGGCGGGTTGTCTCCTCCAGCTGCTTCTGCGCTTCAAACCGCTTCTTCTCTCTGGCGAAAATCTGAAAGAATATAAAATAGATCATAAACGTACACAGGATCAAAGCGATGTAAAGATACAGGATGGTCCGGGTGTAAATTCTGCCGTCAGACATCGGGAAAAATTCAAATATCAGTATCAGAAAGAGAACAAGTGCGAGCAGACAGAGCTGGCGGTATTCTTTTGGATCCAGAAAATCGCAGAGTGGAATAAATTTGTGGTGCAGGAGAAATAACAGCGGCGGGAAAAACAACAGTGTACACAAAAGGATCATCGGGATTGAGACATTGTCGTAAGGCAGCCCGTCCGCCGGCATGTGTCTGGAAAGATGGGAGCAGATGATGTTGTTAAATGAATTTATGACAAATGCTGCGGTCAGCGCAAACAGAAACACAAACAGCTTCTTGGAGAAGATACCGCGGGTCAGATAAATATACATCAAAAGACAGGGGATCATTGTTGCCATAAAAAGCAGATTGGCAGCGAAAAAGAGATCCTTCTGTGGAATGGTCGAATATTTGTACAGGAGTATGCATAGAGTAGAAAAGATTGTGCTAAGCAGCAGGATTCCGCCACCCAGAATCAGATAGGTCTGCCCGCTGCGAAAACGGTAATGATCCCGGAAGGCGTAGATGCAGAGCAGTCCGAAGGGGAAGATCTGAAGAAAGTATCCTACCAGAAGACGTATCAATAAAAGCATAACTACCTCCCTTCTGCAGCCTTTGTAGTCTGTAAAATCAGAAAAAGCATTCCGGTCTGCAGCCTTTTTGAGCTTACCTTTCTGTCAGAGCAGTCATCCGCGTTCCCGCGTAATCCGGCAAAGGTAGTCCTGATACTGCTTCTTTAGTTCATTACGTTTCTTGCGGGACAGCGTGATCTCCAGATCATTATCGAGGATCAGATGATCATAATAAAATGCACGGATATGCGGCATGGACACGATAAAGCTGCGGTGTGGCTGCAGAAAACGGTCGTCCAGCTTTTCATTTAGTGCCTGCAGCGGATCGTAGGTGGAGATCGTCTCACGCTCCGTGTGGATCAGCGTGCGTTTATGAAAAGACTCCAGATAAATGATCGATGCCATCGGGATGGAGATCAGACCGGAAGCCGCATGGAGCTGAAGCTGCGGGGAGAGCCTTTGATGTTCCATGCAGCGATCCAGTGCCTCGAACACATCCTTACGGTCAAGGGGCTTGATCAGATAATGTGTCGCCTTGAGTCGAAAGGCGTCAATGGCAAACTCGCGGCTGGTGCTGATCACGATCACATAGCGGGGACGGAAGCGCGGCGGAATGCTTTGGAGCATATCGATGCCGGACAGATCTTTCATATAAATATCCGTAAACAGAATGTCGGCGTGGGGATTTTTCAGAAAATCCCCGCCCCGCGGAAAACAGAGGATCTTCATATCCGGTCCGATACCGTGAAGCGCATCGTATTCCCGGATGCAGCCGGTCAGATAGTCACAGACCGCCGGATCATCATCGCAGATTGCAATGGTCATAGCAAACCCTCCCCTCGTTCGATGAATATGAACAAATTGTAACACATTTCGTCACAAAAATACAGTAAAAAATGCATAAACGCATACGTTTTTTGACCAAATGTATGAATTTTGGGACGAAATGCAGGTATTCTTTCGGTAACAGCGATGTTATTATGAATAAAATGAAAACAATGAAGGTAATGCAGATAATGCAGGAAAGGAGGAGCTTATGGAAAACAAGAAGCTCAATCAGGAGGACACGAAGGCAGCACAGGAGGTGACAGAAATCAGTCTGGAGGACCTCGAGCAGGTGGCAGGCGGCTACAGCCTGCGTGATAAAAAGAAGGTTGAGACAACTGCGATCAGTGATGACACGATCAGCAGGATTTAAGTCACAGTAAAATCCGCAAAACGAAATGAGGGATTGTATGAAAAAATGGAAAAGTTATTACCGAAGAGGAATATCGCTTCTCTTAGTGGCGGCGATGCTCGCAACGGGAAATGTTTCGGAGGTCTCGGCCGCGGCAGCATCCTATCAGCATAAGGCAAAGGCGCAGGAAGCCGGCTTAAGGGAAGCAATCCGGGACGGAAAGCAGATGGTGCAGGAATATCCGAACGGACTGTTTAACTTTCTGGGAACCCAGATGGAGGTGAAGGAGAGTGACAAGGCGCTTGAGATTGCCGTGATCCGTCAGGGAGGAACCGAGGGGAGTGCACGGGTAAAGTTTAAAGCGATTGATATCACAAGCTCTTATGGTGAGGACTATAAGATCTATGTGGGAAAGAATCGTTTCCGTGCCATGAAGAAGGGGAAGGATGCATTTCCGCTGATTCAGACGGCAATGGAAAAGAAGGTGGATCTGAGCAAAGATGATACTGCAGAAAGCACCGAGGCGCCGGACGGCAGCAGTGTGGTGGAGGCTGCGGCAGCAGATTATGCCGGCGGTCAGGAGAAGAAGGCTGTTGCAACCGGGAATCCGCTGGATCAGTATCCGGATGTCGTAAAGGCAACAAATGCACCGGCGCAGACATCGAAACCGCAGACAGGGAAAACATCCTTAAAGGCACGCCGCGATGCGCAGACCGGACAGAAATCGGATCGTCCAAGCTGGAAGATCGCTGATAACTCCGAGAAGGCAGACGAGGTAAGAGACAATTTTGAAGTCTTTATGGACAATGTTTCCGGAAGTGAGCAGGTGTTAAATTTCAAGGACGGAGAGTATGTCAAATACCTCTATCTGGTGCCGAAGGATGACAAGATTTCCGAGGCAGAGGAGCAGCTTGTCTGTGCACTTCTTCCGGTCGAGGGCAGTGCACCGGTCGGCGAATCCTACAATGCCTATGTCAATATCAAGGATAACGATGGCAGTGAGGCGTCTAAGTATACTTTTGCAAAGGATAAGGTGAATGCCTCCGCGGACAAAGCAGTTGTCACGGTCCGCAGAACGGCAGGAATTAATTTCTTTGATTCCGTTTATATCGGAACCGGCGAGGGAAGTGCCAATCAGGGGGCTGACTATAAAGCCGGTCTGAAAAAGGTCGATTTCTATGCCGGTGAGACGGAGAAGAAGGTATCCATTGATGTATTATCAAATGAGTACCGCAAGGCAAGCCGCGACTTTTATGTTCTGTTAAGCCGTGACGGAAGCAGCTATATGAAGGATGCCTGCCAGGTTGTGATCCCGGCAGCTACATCGAAGAAAAAGGCAGCACTGAAAACAGCGACGGCAGCGCAGACCGGTCCGGAGAAGATCAGTCCGAACGGCTGGAAGCCGGAAAATGGTCAGTGGGCTGTTCCGGCGCAGGATATGGACTACAGCGGTGGTAATATCTGGCGTGAGAAGAATGAGACACGGTTCCAATACTGGGGCGGTGACCGATGGATCACCACAAAGGACAGTGTGAAACTGTACGGTGCTTCGGCAGCGGAGTTTGGCTACTACAATTCCGGTAACGGCAGACAGTGGACCACGACCTCCGGCTGGTGGATCTTTAAGAAGACGCATCATCATTCAGAAAAAGAATACGGCGTCAATATGTATTTTGGAAATGATCAGAAGTGGAGCTATAAAGCAGACACAAAATGGGCGGTCTGCAAGAAGTCCTTTGACAACAATAACCAGTGGAAGAATAAGGTGAAGGTTCAGAGCTGGGCAAAGGAAGGCAATCATACCAATGGTTATGTAGGCTGGATGCGTTTATATCTGAAAAAATACACGGCCTCCTGTCAGGCATCCCATGATAAATTTTATACGCAGCAATATCAGGTCGGGTATGACAGAAATGGAAAGGGAGAACTGACCTTAAAAAAGAAAACGGATATTACTCCTACTTTAAAGATCGATTCTGTTTCCTCGAATGTACAGAACAGTAAAAACGGGATCAATCAAACGAGCTATGGCAGCGTTTACCGCTCCGATGTGATCCGTTTTAAGCTCGAGAAATTCAACGAGCAGGTACTGGAGCTGAAGGGAATTGAGGCATCAACAGACAACAGGGAATGGCAGAGGATCACAGACGGAAGCAATTTAAATGTTGTATTAAATGCCGATTTCTTTAGTAAATTTGACCTTTATAAGGCAGATACGATCTATTTCAGACCGGTATTGTCCCAGAAGACAGCGAAATTAAAGCTGGAGAATGCCAATGTCAACAGAGGAATGCTCAAGGGCTTTGATGCGAAGGGGAAAGAGTTTACGCTCAAGGTGGGTGATACGGTGAAGGGGCTGACCGGCTCTGGAAATGTTGCCGCGTACAACCCGGCGTTCTCTGTTTATACCACAAGAAATGAGAATGACTACAGGTGGGGCAGGAAGTCCTTTGCAGCAGCAGCGGCAGGAACCTGTCTGACGCTTGATAACAGCAATTCGGCGGGAAATGTTGCCAATATCTCGTTGCAGCTGCCATACAATATCGTCAAGCTTGACTACAGCGATACGAAGCTGCAGGTGGAGGCGGATCCGAACACGTACCGCAACACCTACACAAATCTGAAATATGTGATCGCCGGAAAGACGTATAACTGTTCAAAGGCTTCTGATGTGGAAGCAATGCAGACGGCGATGGAGAAGCTGTATCAGAGTGGTACGGATGCACAGGTATCCATTTCCTTTGAATATCTTGCTAATCCAAAATACAAAAACGGCAAGGGCGATCAGGCGCAGATGTTCGGCAAACCGGTCAGCGCAAGTCTGTGTGTGTATGATGACAGCGGTGCGTTGGTTACGGGCGCACCATATAAACTGACACCGACGGTTGTAAACGGAAAATACCGTTTCTCCATGAGCGGAACATGGAAGAAGCTTGGCTGGGTGGACGGAACCGGGGCAACCATTACAATCAGCGGAAGCCGCAAGGTGAATGGATTAAATCTGACCTCGCAGGAAACAGAGATTGATTTCCTCGGAAACTCCGGCGGCTATGTGTCCGTGTCTGACGACAAGGGCATGATGAAGGACAGCAGCGGCAACACCTTTGGCAATTTAAACACCAGACTGACCTTCAAAAATGCGAATCCATTTACGGATTACACCATGAATGCCATGATTTCTCCGCTGTTTATCGGCAGATGGGGAGATTATTCCGCAGATACCGACAACGATGGAAATCTTTCCGATCAAAATGTGAAAAGTGCGAAGAAACGTCTCGAAGAGCTTGGATTTTCCGGGGATCTTGCGGGAAGCGTCAGCATTTTCTATGGAAATGTATTCAAATACAGCCCGAGCATTTATGCAAACAGCAAGGTTTATTATGATTTTGTGCGACGCGACACATCGACCGGCAATGAAAATACCGTGCTGATGAAGCTGACGCAGAAATCATCCACGGTGCTGGATCCGGATGTTTCGATCGAGAAACCGCTGACTGATGCGACCGTGACCTTTGCCGGTCAGGATGCTGTGACCGGAGACAGCGAAGGCTACTATATCGCAGAAGGCAACTATGAGAAGGGTAAAACCTATATGGCGGACGTCCGCATGGGTGCGATCAGCTTTGTCGGTGCCGTACAGGGAACCGGCTATAAAGAGGAGACGATCGATGTTTCCAAGTATATGTTCCCGACCAATTTCTCAGTGAAAATCGGCGGAACAGACACAGGGATCCGTTCCAACGGAAGCGACAGCATCTTAGATGTTGTCAACGATGACACGACATTTACCTTTGGCTTTAGCTCCAGCGTTGGTGTTAAGGCGAATAAGGCTGTGGTGAAGATTCTTCGCGACGACCGTGAGATTTATTCGAAGACCTTAACGCGTCAATCGGCAGATCAGTCATTTGAGTTGACCTTAAATACCCTAAAGGCAGGCGTCAAGGGCGGCGATCAGATGACCATTCAGGGAATCTTTACGGATAAGAAGGATGGCAAGGAGATTGATCATGTATATCCTGCAGTGGATGTAGGTATGACCTTCCAGAATAAACTGACGGCGATCGGTATTGCAGCAAGCTTTAAGACACCGTTTACCAAGGTGCTCAAGCTGATCGGAAGTGTCAGCACAAAGTTTGATCTTCCTCTTGATTATGATGTCGAATCTATGGGCAACAAGACGCATTACAATGATAAGAAAACAAATGCGCAGATCAACACGATCCAGGTTGCCTTTGGCTATAACAGCAAGGTCATGGAGGAGCTTAAGAAACAGCAGTTAGAATATCGTGCGGAGAATAAGGGGGAGGCACTGTCCGGAAGAGACAATATCAAGCAGTATATGGAGAGTCTGATGGGCAGTGATGACAGCGAGGACGATGATGACGGTGACGATGAGAAGGCAACAAGCACACCGGCACCGAAGAAGGATCTGAATGAGAGCAAGAAGGCGGCGGAGAAAGCGCAGGAAAGCGCCGCTCCGGCAAGCAGTACAATGGGAAGCAGCTCCTTCCATTACAATTTCAGCGTTGCGGTGATCCTGACGGTGGAAAGTGGAATTACCGGTCAGGGCAAGCCGGATGGTCAGTATTATTTTAATTCGCTGGCACTGATCGCCGCGGCAGATGCAGATTTCCAGTATACGGTCAGCTACATGACGCCGATCGGAGTGGAGATCCTTGCAGAGCTTGAGGTAGGTGGAAAGGCGGTGGCAGCATTTGCCGCAGAATCCTCAAACGGCAGAATGTACGATGATGTATTCAATGTGACAAAGGCCGGCGACGAGAAGGGAGCATTAAGCCTGAATAAGGATAACTTCTCGCTGTACACCAAATTCATGCTGGCACCGACCATTACTGTGGGCGCGGGTGTTGGTCTTGGCAAGGTGGCAAGTGTTGTCGTATCCGGAACAGCCGATTTTAACTTCGGATTCACTGTACCAATTATGGGACAGAACGAATCCTCCTCCGGATATGGAAATGTTACACTGAGCGCGGCACTGAAGCTGAAAATTTTATTTATCAAAAAGAAATGGACGCTTTACAAGGGTGAGCAGATGAATCTGTTCCAGTATGGCGCAGTCAGCGTGGCAAAGATGTTAAATGACTTCGAGGAGAATTATCTCTATGAAGATATTGACGATGTTTCCAATTCGGAAGAATTTGCGAGAGATTATCTGAATAACCGAAGCAAGTGGCAGCCGGTGAAGCTAAAGAAGCGGTCAGTGGATGCCGGCAAAGAGGTTCTGCTGATGGAGGGAGCTTATCCGGATCAGCAGACAAAGATGTTAGATCTTGGAAACGGAAAGCAGCTCACGGTATTTATCAGCGACAGCGGAGAGCGTGACATGATCAACCGTGCCGAGCTGTTCTACACGATCACGAAAGATGGCGGCACAACATGGTCCAGACCGGTCAGCGTAAGCGATGACGGAACCTGGGATGAGGCACCGGCTCTTTATCGTCTGACAGATGACAAGGTGCTGATCACATGGTCCGATGCCGCAAGGGAATTTACCGATCAGGACGGCACAAAGGATGTTCTGTCGCAGCTTGATATCAGTGGTGTATTGTTTGATGTTAATGATAATACGATGACGGACGAATTTGCGGTCACGAAGACAACACAGGATGAAGTGATGGCAGATATGGATCCGATGATCGCCTTTGATGAAGAATCACAGAGGCTGGTTGTTTACTATACGAAGATTGATTACGATGAGCAAAGCTACGAGCATGGCAACAATGGCGATGTGATCGTGGATGAGGATGCCGACAGTGATTCCGAGGTGACAACCTACGGTGATATCATCAATGGCTACAATGCGATCGCATGTCGTATGGCAACATTGAAAAACGGAGCACTGGAATGGGATTCTGCAGATCCGGAGGATCCTGAGTTATATGGTCAGAGACTGTTAGATCTCGGTGTACCGGCAAGGATCGAGGAAACGGAGACTGAGGTACCGGGTGAAACCGTTGAGATCGAGGATGAAAACGGAGAAACGGTTACGCGTACGATCACAGAGACAAAGAAGACCTCAGACGTGATCGTAGATGAGATGATAGATCCGCGTGTCGTAGATTCCGACAGCATTTCCTACAACGGCCTGTCTCTTTATGCGTACACGACCGATGCGGATGCCAATCTGGAGACGAGTGACGATCAGAGACTGTACCTGCAGATCTACAACTTCAGGCAGGATGAGTTCCATCATCCGATCCAGATCACGGGCGATTCTGTCGGAGATTCCAGACCGAAGTTTGTGCGCTGCAAGGGCATGACCTATCTGTACTGGCTGCATGACGGAGATATTCAGTATCTGAATGTCAGCGATATTGTATCGTCCTTAAACAGCGACAGCAGTTATCTGAAGGAAACACAGGTCTCCATGCCGGATGGCAGTACAAGACCGATGTATATCATCAACAAATACGAAAATGATCCGGTTGTCACAGCAATCCGTCATCAGCAGGAGGTCAGCGAGGATGGCAGTGTTGCGGAGAACAAGATCAGTGAATACGATGTGCAGGCAAATGACAATAGCATGTATGTGATCTGGAGTGCACTCGGAACGAGCCAGAAGGATGAAGATAAGTCGGGAGCCGACAATGTTGTGCGCGAGACACAGCTTTACGGAGCATATTGTGAACCGGAGCTGGAATCTGTTTCTACCGCATACACATTTGAGGACGATGATACGAAAACGTACCAGTTTGCGGCAGGCAAGGATAAAACAACGTATCCGGTAAGCTTCACGGCATTGAAGGACACAACACTGGAGGACGGTTCGACTCTTTCTGCGGGCGATGTGTTCACGTTTGACTACAAAAAGCAGGAGGATCTGAACGGTCAGACCGGTGTCGTTTCGGCAGGAGATCCGGCAAAGATTAAAACGATCCGTGCCTGTGACGGCTATGGATGGTCAGAACCGGTTCAGCTTACCGATGGACAGGGAGACAACTACGAGGATCTTTCCTTCCGGGTGGATGAGGACGGAAATATTCGCGCCTTCTTTATCAAAGGAAAACAGAAACTCGATGACAACAATGTCTTCGAAATGGATGAAAGCAATATGCAGATGTATGCGCAGACTTTTGTGATTGGAAGTGAATTGCAGAATGATGGCATTCAGACGGAGAAGGAGCTTTATGTGCCGGGAGAGGACATTTCCTTCCGGATGAATGTCACCAACGATGGCTTAAAACCGATCGAAAATGCGGAGTATCGGATGTATATCCGGGAGGACAATGAAGTCGTGACCGACGAGGTGAAATGGACGTCTCTTGGAACCGTCACAGAGGATGGCGGAAAGGGAGTACTTCTCGGAGGAAATACGGTAACACTGCAGTATGATGGTGTCCTGAATATGGGACAGATAGAAGGAACAAAGCTTGTGACCGAGTTGAAGCAGGGTGATGAGATCACTACCGTGGAGAAGGTGCTTCATGAACAGCCGGAGCTGAGTATTTCCGTGGTCAGTGCAGAGCTTGTTGATGCAAAAACAGCATCGGTGAAGCTGCATGTTGTCAATACGGGAAATCAGGATTTCGAAGGAACGTTAAAGGTGAAGGATAAGGAAGAAGTTTTGGCACAGGAAAAGAAGGTTAAGGCAGCATATGGAGAGAGCTGCGATCTGACCATGACGGTTGATATCAGCAATTCGAAGTTCGGCGAAGTTACAACCGCAGAGGACGGAAGCAAGTCCGATGCACTGACGCTGACGGCGGAATATGGCGATATCTCACAGCCGTTTTATGTAACAAGAGAAGTGTCCGCATGGGAAGGAAAGGCAGTGGATGCGTTGAGCGGTATCCGGATCGGACAGTGTGAGCTTAGCAATGAAGCAGCTCAGGATCAGGGTATTCCGGATATCATGGATGCGGCACAGACGCTGCAGCCGGTAAAGGATACGCTGAAGGTTTCCGAGGATCAGGTGCTTAAGCTTGAGCCGGTCTTTGACTGGAAGGATGATAGCAGTGAGGCAGCCGAGCTTCAGAAACAGGGGCTTGATCCAAAGGCGATCCTGAATACAAAATGGACCTCTTCGGATGAAAGTGTGGCTTATGTCAATGACAACGGTGTGCTGATCCCGCTCAGGGAGGGCGAGACGGAAATTACCGCAGTCACTTATCCGGGCGGCGAGCTGCAGCAGGCAGATCCATTTGCCGCAAACGGAAATATTGAGGAGGAATACGATGGCAGCTTTGGCTCGTTAAGCCAGACCGACGGAATCGGCTGGTTTAGACAGAACCGGGAAATGTACCGTGTGCCGGAGTCTCTGATCACCAGAAATACGATCAAGGTAACGGTCAAAAAGGCAGAAGTAAAGCCGACGCCGACACCGACTGTGACACCGGTGCCGACAGATACACCATCAAGTACCGCACCGGCTGGCTCACAGCCGACCGCAGCACCATCCGGTACGCCATCAGTTTCCGCATCACCGGCGGCTTCGCCGGCACCGTCAGACGCAGGCGTACAGCCGACCGTGAAAAAGACGACGGCAAAGGTGACGATCAACAAAAAGGGTAATAAGGTAACCGTTCAGACGCTGTCAAAGGCGAAGGTCTCTGTGACCGTTTACCGGAACAAAAAGACAGCCGGAAAAGGTAAGAAAAAGGGATTGGTCCGGAAGTATCCGGTATATCAGACGAACAAAAAGGGCAAAGTGGTGATCCGCCTAAAGAAAAAGCTGAAAAAGAAACAGGCGGTAAGAGTGACGGTGAAGAAGAAGGGATACTCCGGCAAAACCGTTGTTAAAGTCAAAAAATAATGCAGGGGTCAAATGCAGTGATCCATGACATTTGTTAAGGTTAAAAACAAGGAAAGCAGTATACCGATTTCAGGTTTGCTGCCAGGCAGCCCGGTAATTTTATGCCGGGCTGTTTGCTTAGAAAGGCAGGAAAAGAAAATGCTGACAGACATCCGGAGTATACTATGTGACAGAATGGAACCAGAACAGAGCGTCTACCGGGAAATGCCCGGAAAGGTGCTTGATTATCCGATCACGATAGGAAATTTTCTTCAGGAAAAAAACGGAGAGGACAGTGCTGAGCAGTTTGCGGAGCTTCTGGAATACAAAAGCAGGCTGAAGAATGCGTTGGAAAACGATCCGGAATATATACGTATCAACCGTATATCCGAGCAGCTTGGCAGATGGCTTAAGCGAAAGAAAAACGAAGCGGGAGAAGGCTTTACGCAGGAAGAAATGGCAATATTCAAACAGAAACGAAAACGTCTGCAGAAACAAAAAAGGGAAATCCGGCGGGAAAAGGAGGAAGAGATTTGCGGTATTTACGGCTATGATTACAGAGAAATCAGGACAATGATGTACAAAAATACGGTCTATTTCAGCTGGTTTTATGATCTGCAGAAAATGTTTCCGCAGCTTGCAAAGATAAAGACCGGAGACATCCGGGAGATTCCTCTTTTTGTGTCGCATCTGGAACAGCTTCGAAAGGCATTAGCACAGAAGGAGCCAATCGGGCTGGTGGGAGGACCGTGCCTGTTTGGCGTGGATGAGGTTTTTCTGGAGATGACGACAGACGATGGGGAGCGGGCGGTTTTTGACTGCAGCTGTGACAGACGCTGCCTTGTCGGAAATGACGAAAAGGAGACGATCGAAGAATTTATTGAAAGGCATCCGGAGAAGATCGAGGCTGTCCGGGTCCGTAACTGTAAAAAGGGAGTGACAAGGCAGGAGTATGACAGTATCCGTTATCTGTTCAGTGTGGCAGAGGTGTTTGACGGGAAAATTGTGATTCCGCTTCCGGATCTGTCCTATTTTAAGTACATGGAGGCAATTCTTCAAAATCTGGAGGAAACGCTCCGGGAGAAGGTGATGGAAGAATTTCGCGAAGAATGTTATCGGATCACGGATCATTATCTGGATGTGATCCGTCATGTCGCAGAGGATTATCCGAAGCTTTCCTATCTGGTGGTACATGACAGAGAGGTGAAATTGCGGGAGCTTTTTTATGAAAAAAGAAGACCGTATCTTGAGGGATCAACCTATATGCAGAAGATCACCGGAAGGGATACACGCAAGGAGGCGGTGGTTGATTATATCACAATGCTCGCACTACCGTATTATCTGTATGGGACGCGGTATGTGGTACAGGTGGACAGCGTGGACGAGACGGACTCCGGGCGCAAGTGTAATAAGATTCACGGAGAAGACATGGAACTGATCCAGCTTCTCTATCCGGAATATTTAAGCAGAGACGGCAAAAACACCATATACCGGACAACTGCCGGATATAAGGATTATATCGGACAGCCCACAGGAGAGCAGGGAGGGATGAAGTGAAACGTCAAAAACGGATCATTGCCGGAATCGTTATTCTGGCAGTAGTGGCAGGAATTGTTATGGTGGCAGGAAAAATACAGCGAAAGCCCCCAAAAGCAAAGTCCACAAAAACGGACACATTAAAAATAGTTATTTTGGACAGTGGTGATTACTATTATTCCGATGAAGGAATTGAAAATGGGATCATGCTTGCGCAGGAGGCACTGGAAAAGGAAAGCGGGATATCAATTGATCTGGAGCGTGTGGATGACGGAGGCGATTATGTCAATGGAATTTCCATGGCGAAGGCACTGGCGGAGGATGAAAGTGTGGACTTGGTCATCAGCTTTCAGAATTTCGAGTCGATCGGTGCGGAGGCCGGATTTTTTGAACAGGTACAAAAGCCGTTTATTATTACAATGGGCTGCTACGATGAGGTAGCAGAACGGGGCTACGAATATCTGATCACGGATTTCTTAAGCGGCAGAACGATCGGCAGCAGTATCGGCGAATTTCTGAAACAGGAAAAACGGGAAAACATCGCACTCTGTCATTCGGATACAACATTTGAAAAGGACGAACTAAAAGGGATACAGTCCGCAATCCGGGACAGTGACAATACGAATATTTATTATACTCAGACCGGTCCGTTTGATGAGGATGGTCTGGCACAGCTGCTGGCGAGATGCGAAAAGCTTTCAATTGATACGGTGGTTGCCAACTTTTATACACAGACCGACAGCGCATGGCTGCTTAGCAGACTGCGAAAGAAAAGACCGGATCTGACCGTGGTTGGAGATTATGCCCTTGACAGCTCTGAAATCCTGAAAAAGTATGGAAAGGATCTGGAGGGGGTCGTGATCGTTCCGGTCTATCCGTATGAAGACAGCGAGGAGATGGAACGGTTTATACGGCATTATGAGGTGGAAAAGCAGGTTCGCTTTTCGACTGCGGCGGTGCAGTATTATGATCTGTTTCAGATGCTTGGAAAGGTGTATGACAGATGCGGCGGAGAAAGTCAGAGCATGATGCGGGAGCTGAAGAAAAAGGAAGGATATGAGGGCGTGGCAGGAAGGATTTATTTCGATGAAAAGGGACGTCTTTCTTCCGAAAACTGTCCGGTGTTTGTGTGCAGAAACAGCAAGTTTGTGCGAATGAAATGAGAGGGAGCGAGGGATGAAACAGGGATTATTTCAGGAAAAAGCAATGCAGCAGCTGGCAGCACCCGAACAGCTCGACCAGAGAGTGCGGATCATTCCATCCGGTGCATGGATCTTATTTGCGGCGGTTCTGACAGGAATTGCGGCAGCGGTGATGTGGGCGTTTTTTGGGACAGTGTCCAGCGGGGCAGACTACCACGGTGTTATTTTCGACTACAACGATGTAATCAGTCTGCGGGCGCAGACCGGCGGTGTTCTGGGTGACGTTTTAGTCGAGGAAGGTGATACGGTATCGCGAGGTGATGTGATTGCGGTCATCTATAACGAAGCTGCTTTGCAAAGGATTGAGACCTTGCGGGAACGCCAGAAAAGCTACGCGAAGACTTCGCAAAGATACCGTGATCTGGAGGAGAAGATCCGCGGGCAGCGCGGAGAATACATGCTGCGAAGCACCTCGGACGGCGTTGTGCAGAAGATTCTTTTAAACGGGCAGGCAGTCGATGCCGGAGACGTGGTGGCATCGATCGTTCCGCAGGATGATTACAGCTATCAGGAGGTTTATATCTATGTTCCGAGGGAGCAGATCGGCGCGCTTGCGGTAGGTATGGAGGCGCAGATCACGCCGTCGTATGTGACCAGAGAGGAATATGGCTATGTCGAAGGAATTATTTCGAACATTGATGAAAACATTGTGACGGAAAATCATATTGTGAAGCATATGGGCACATTGGACTATGTGGAGGAAATCCTGCCGTCACAGAATTGTGTGGAGGTAACAATTCAGCTCAGTGTGAAGGAGACGGGAGATGGAGGCTATGTCTGGTCGAATACGAAGGGCGAGGCGTTGAACATGAAATCCGGCGACCGTTGCCGGATCCGGATCATACGGCAGGAATATCATCCGTATGAGCTGATCCTTCAGAAAATATAACAGGGGGAAGCAATGGAAAATGTAAAGAGAGTGCCGGTGGTGCTGCAGATGGAAGCCGTTGAGTGCGGCGCGGCATCGCTGGCAATGATACTGGCGTATTATAAGCGGTTTATTCCCCTGGAGAAAATGAGGATTGACTGCAATGTGACGAGGGATGGAAGCCTGGCAAAATATATTGTCAAGGCTGCCGCAAAGCATGAGCTGGAGGCGAAAGCCTACAAGATGGATCCGGAACAGATCCGGCAAAGGCAGGATTTTCCGATGATCATTCACTGGAACTTCAATCATTTCGTGGTGCTGTGCGGATTTCGCGGGACGGATGCGGTGATCAATGATCCGGCGTCAGGAAGGATACGGGTTCCTGCGGAGGTGTTTGATCGGTCGTTTACCGGAATCGCTCTGTGTTTTAGACCGGGAGAGGCGTTTGAGCGGATCGGCATGCCGGCTCAGACAGGAGGATTTATTAAGAAAATGTGTCGCGGACAGAAGGCGGCATTTGTGTTTGTCATTGTTCTGGGGGCTGTGTACAGTCTTTTGAACGGACTGCCGCCGGTCTTTTATAAAATATTTACGGACCGGATCCTTCTCGGCGGTTCCCCGGAATGGCTGCCGGCACTTTTGCTTGCCATGCTGGCGACAGGTACAGGCATGCTTCTTGCCGGAGGTCTGCAGGTGTTATTTGCCAAACGGCTTCAGGCACAGCTTCGCATCCGGGAAGCGGCAGTGTTTTTCCAGATGCTGCTCCGGCTTCCGGCGGCATTTTTTGACCAGCGGTTTTGTGGGGATATTGTCTCGAGACAGCAGGACGGACAGGAGATTATTTCGTTATTTTTTGAACGGATCCTGCCGGCACTTATGGAAGTGATCCTGATGCTCTGTCTGTATGGTCTGATGTTTTCGCTGGATGTCCGGATGAGTCTTGTGGCAGCCGCGGCGGGGATCTTACAGCTTCTGGCGGCTCTTTTGCGGGCGCGCCACTATGGCAATCTTGGGCGCAATTTAAGCCGGGACAGTGGAAAACTGTCGGGGGTGAAGCTTTCCGGAATTTCAATGATCGAGACGATCAAGGCGAGTGGTGCCGAGCAGGGGCTTTTAGAGCGGATCCTCGGCTATCAGACCAGATACGACAATGCCAGGCTGGAGCTGGAGAAAAGCAGGATCCGTCTTGGAATCCTTCCGGGACTGATGGCTGGGCTTAGTAACGGTATTATACTGATCCTTGGAATTTATGCGGTATTTGAGGGACAGCAGACGATCGGAACGCTGGCGGCGTTTCAGGCATTTCTGCAGCTTTGCTTCTCGCCGATGACATCGTTTGCACAGGGGCTTCAGGCGGCACAGGAGATGAAGGGAAATGTTGAGCGGGTACAGGATGTGCTGGAGTATGAGGACGATCCTTTATCGGGCGGTGCTGCTTTGCCGGAAACGGAGAATGATTCTTTACCGGGCGGCGCTGTTTTGCCGGAAACCGGGAATACCGGGCGGCTGACCGGCAGGCTTTGTGTGCGGGATATTTCGTTTGGCTACAGCCCGGTGACGGAACCTTTGATCCGGAGTTTCTCCATGGAGGCAGAGCCCGGAAAGGTGATCGCACTGGCAGGAGGCAGCGGAAGTGGCAAATCGACTGTCGCAAAGCTGTTATGCGGGCTTTATCCCTGTGCGTCCGGGGCGGTGTTATATGATGATGTCCGGCTGGAGGAGCTGGACATACGGCTTCTTCGCAGGTCAGTTGCCGTTGTGGATCAGCAGATCGCCCTTTTCGGGGGAACGGTCCGGGATAATATCACAATGTGGGATGATTCGATCCGGCAGGAAAAGGTGATTCAGGCATGTAAGGATGCATGCATTCATCAGGACATTATGGCGAGAAAACATGGCTATCAGCATGTGATCCGCGAGGGAGGTTCAGATTTTTCAGGCGGGCAGAGACAGCGGATGGAAATTGCACGGGCGCTGGTAAAGGATCCTTCCGTGTTGATCATGGATGAGGCAACCTCTGCATTGGATGTGATGACTGAACAGAAGGTGATGGATGCAGTAAGACGGCGCGGGATGACCTGTGTTGTGATCGCACATCGTCTGTCCACGATCCGGGATGCCGATGAGATCATTATGCTGGAGTGCGGTGTGATAAAGGAGCGTGGAACCCACGAAGAACTGATGGCGGCAGACGGTGCATATGCGGCATTGCTTCGAGCGGATGAAGAGGGGGCTTCACCAATAAAGCAGGAATCCGCTGAGCAGGCTGACGTGCAAAAAGGAGAATGAAATTGGAGCAGAGAGAAAGAAAAAGAGAACAAAACGAGATTGCCAGGATTCTGAATTATTACCGGATCTCTATGCCGGAGGGGATCGATCTGCTGGCAGCGGACTGGCATGAAAGCATCCTGCGGCAGTCCGGACTGATCCCGCGGAAAATCACGCTGGAGGGGGCATGGTGGAAGGAAGCATTTCTGCCAATGGAGCTTTACGGCGAGGATGACCGGATCTATGCGGCGGTTCCGGTCGGAAACCACTACCATGTCTGGATCGAAGAACAGGAAAAGGTGGTAGATATGCAGCTTGCAAAGCAGTTTCAGAGGACGGCGAGATGCTTTTATAAGCCATTTTCCTGTGAACACAAAGGGACGGGGATGCTGTGGCGTTTCCTGTGGGAGAGCATTCCGCATACCGATTTGATCGTAATCCTTGTGATCAGTCTGTTTGTGGAGCTGTGCGGGCTGCTGATGCCGTATATCAACAGCGTTGTTTATAATCGTGTCATTCCTTCCGGGACGGCAAGGGAAATCCCGGGCATCGTGGTTCTGGTGATCAGCACCGTTATCTTTTCAACCCTGCTTTCCTTATATAAAGAAATCTGCAGAGTCCGTCTGGGCGAGAAAATGAAGGTGGCAGGACAGAGTGCCGTGTGGCGGCGTCTTTTACAGCTTCCGGCAGCCTTTTTCAAACAATATGATTCCGGAGAGCTGTATCAGCGCACGGACGCCATTGAGGAGATCTGTAATATCATTGGCGGCAGAATGCTTCCGGCGGCATTGACAGCGGTGCTGTCTGTTATCTATCTGTTTCAGATCTCATGGTTTGCCGGTGAACTTATGATTCCGTCGGTTGTGATCCTTTTCATTCAGCTTTGTAATATTGCAGTGGCAGGTATATTGCAGATCCGTCTGCGTGACCGTGAGAACGAGGCGCAGACAAAGGTGACAGGCATTTCCTATCAGTTGATCCGCGGAATCTGCAAGATCAAGATTGCCGGTGCACAGGAGTCGGCATTTCAGGTCTGGGCGTCTGTCTGGAAGCATATGCCGGTCATGGGAAATGCATGGATCCTTTTGTCGCCGGTGATCGCAAAGGTGACAGCACTTGGCGGAAGCATGGCTCTGTACTGGTGTGCCTGGAAGAGTGGACTTTCGACCTCGGATTATATTGCCTTTCAGACCGCATTTTCTTCCTTTTTCGTGTCTGTTTTAATGCTTGCGGACTTTGGCCTGCAGCTTGGCTGTCTCGGTCCGGCGGTCAAAATGCTTCGCCCGGTGCTTTTGGCAGAGCCGGAGCTTTATGAGGACAGGGAAGCGGTGGAACGGCTTGAGGGAAGGCTGGAACTAAACAACATCTGTTTCCGGTATACGCCGGATATGCCGTATGTGTTAGACGGACTTGATCTGCGGATCGAGCCGGGAGAATATATCGGGATCGTCGGTAGCTCGGGCTGCGGAAAATCAACACTGATGCGTATCCTTCTGGGCTTTGAGGTGCCGGAAAGGGGATCGGTATATTATGACGAACGCGAGCTTGGACAGCTTGATCTTCCCTCACTGCGCCGCAGGATCGGCGTTGTTTTACAGGATGGAAAGCTGTTTGCAGGGGATATTTTCTCGAATATCACGATCTGTGCACCATGGCTGACGATGGAGGGTGCATGGGAGGCGGCAGAACGGGCGGGACTGGCGGAGGATATCCGGCAGATGCCGATGGGAATGTTTACGATGATCTCCGAGGATGGTGGTGGCATTTCCGGCGGTCAGAGACAGCGGCTTCTGATCGCACGTGCACTGGCAAGTGATCCGGGAGTCCTGCTTTTTGACGAGGCGACCTCAGCGTTAGACAACGAGACGCAGGGGCGTGTGGTGGATACGTTGAAGCAGATGAAATGCACGCGTCTCGTTATTGCACATCGTCTGTCCACGATCCGGGACTGTGACAGGATCCTTTATCTGGAGCAGGGAAGGATTGCGGAACAGGGAACGTATGAGAAACTGCTGCATTGCAATGGCAGATTTGCACAGATGGCGAAGCGCCAGCTGTTATAAGAAAGAGGTGATAGTATGTTTACGGCATTTCGCAGACTGGAATGTAAGAAGACAGATATAATATGGATGATACTTGCAGCGGCTCTTTTGGCAGCAGGCATGCTGGTGTGGTGGTATCTGCCTGTGACCCTGTCCGTAAAACGGGACATATCAAACCCGTATTTTGCGACAATGGATCAAAAGGGCAACCGCTATATTATCAATGAGGGGAAAAGCGAGGTTCTCAAAATATCAGGGAAAGGACGCATCACGGCACGGATCGCGTGGGGAGATCACCAGAAGGACTGCTTTGGAGAGGCGGACGAGGTGGCGGTAGGCAGTGATGGCAGCATTTATATTCTCGATATACTCTGGAATGATACAGGGCTTGGTCTTTCCGGCGAGAGGGTGCTCAAGTATACCTCCGACGGGAAATTTGCCGGTGTTGTTTTTGAAAATGATTATACGGATATGATGATCATGAAACGCCATTTGTTTTCACTTGTTGCCCTGAAGAATGAGATTCGTTTTGCGGCGGTGGATCCGGATGGAAAGGGCTTTAGTACATATGTCCTGAAAGACGGACAGACAAATGCGAAAAGAGACCGGTATATTTCCTGGGATCTTGCGGATGAGATTCAGGATTTTGCCGTCAATGAGAATGGCGGATATTTTGTGATCAAAAACGGAACGATCTATTCCTTTGAAAGGGATCCGCTTAAGGTGGTGTACCGGGCGGAAGACCGGACCTGGCTTTTGCCGTATAATCTTTCCTTTCGGGGAGGATATCTGTATTTCACGGATATCTGTGGAAATGGGATATACCGGCTGCAGGAAGGAAAGGAGCAGGCAGAGTGCTTCTGTCCGATGGAAAAGCTGCAGAAGATTACCGGGCTTGATCTGAAGCATTCGGTTCTGGAGACGATTCAGGTGACGGAAAGTGCAGGAAAAGAAATGATCTCCGTTACCTGGGATAATGCTTCGGCTGTGCTGGCGGTGGATCAGGGTGTGTCCGTAAAAATGGACACCAGACAAAGCTTCTATTATGCAGATTCTTTTCTGGCAAAGCTGTTGTTTTGTTTTGTGGTGTGGACATTTTCCGGTGTAACGGCAATTTATTATTCGATGGTGCTGCTTCGTTATCTGATCCATTCGGGAATCTTTCAAAAGAAACGCTTCAGTATCTTTATGATCCTTGGTGTCAGTATTTCGGCACTTGTGGTTATGGTGAGCATGCTCGAACGTTTTAAGGACAGCTACACACAGGAGCAGATCGGCAGCATGTGCACGGTGACGCAGATCGCATCGGATATTATGGATACGGATGCACTAAAGCATGTGAATTATCCGACGGATTATGGCTCTGAGGATTACCGGAAGCTGCAGGAATGCATGAATGATCTGATTGATGTGACGAGCCGGTACAGTGAAAATCTCTATTGTAATATTGTTAAAGTGAATGGAGAAAGGGCGTATGCACTGGCATATCTGGATCATTCGATCGGCGCGTATTATCCGCTGGACGAGGGAGAAGCCAAGGAAGCGAAGAGGGTTTACCGGACTGGCGAGCAGTATATCAATGACGGAAAGCAGGATGCGACCGGCTCCTATGTTTACGTTAAGGCACCGGTCAAGGACCGCGCGGGAAGAGTGATCGGAATTATTGAGATCGGCATGGTGTCCGATACGCTGTCCGGAATGATCGATTCGATGCGTACAAGGATCATGGTTGAGATCATCCTGATGGTGATCATCGCTGTTTTCTTATTAAATGAAGGTCTTGCATTTATGGAGGATCGCAGGGATTGGAAACGTTTAAGTCATAAGGAAAGAACACATACCTTTCCAATCCCTTATCTGCGGGTTGTGACGTTTTTCGTTTTTGCGGCGTACAACATGCCGACAAGCTTCCTGCCTGTATATGTGGAACGTTTTTACCGGGAGGATTTTCCGATCACCAGAGAGCTTGCGGGTTCCCTGCCGCTGACGGTCAATTTTGCGATGATCGGTGTCATGTCCCTGTTTGTATCCGGGCTGCTGCGGCGGTTTGGCTTCCGTCTTGTCATGGGTGCCGGGGCTTTATGCTGTGCGGTGGGAGATCTTATGATGGCATACTCCGGGAGCTATGGCATGATCTTAGCAGGACTGATCTTAGGCGGAATGGGATGCGGTCTGTTGATGAACGGACTGTCGATCATCGTGGCAGACCAGTCCGATCAGGTGCAGTCCAAGGGATTTTCGGTCATTAACGGTGCGATCCTGTCGGGAATGATCTCCGGCACGGTGATCGGTGCTGCGATTGCCGAGAAGCTGGGCGAATCCAAAATGTTCTTCTGCTCTGCGGTGATCTGGGGAGGTATGCTTTTCCTGCTGCTTGCCGTGGGTGGTCTGTTTCATATGTCCGGCAAAGAGAGGGTGCGCCATACCGGCAGACTGTCATTTGTGTTTTCCGGACAGGTGCTTGGGTACCTTCTGTTGATCGTCGTGCCGTATGTGATCATCAACGGCTTTACCAGCTACTTTCTGCCGATCTTTGCGGATGGCCAGGGACTCGGCGAGTCACAGACGAGTCTGCTTCTTGTCATGAACTGTCTTGTGGGAATCTTCTTAAGTGAAGCACTGACCGGTCTTACCATGAAGCATCTCGGGAGAGGAACGCTTTATCTTTCGAGTGCGGTTTCTTTGGGAGCTGTTCTGCTGTTTGGGTATTTTCAGACGCTTCCAATGCTTGCCCTTGCGTTGTTCCTTCTTGGCGCGGCGAAAAGCTTTGGTGCAGCGGGACGGGAGATTTTGTTCTGCAGGCAGCCGAAGGTGGCGGCATATGGAGAGGATGAGGCGATGGGATATTACAATCTCGCCGATAATCTGGGCGAATCCATTGGAACCATGGTGTTTGGTGGCATGCTCAGCGTGGGACTGGTCACCGGCATGTGGATCTTTGCCGGAATTTCTGCGGCGGCGATGGGGATTTACGGCTGGCTGCAGCGGGGAAATACCGTGTGATTTTCGAAAAAAATCGAATTTAAAAGGGATTTAAAGAAAAAACGCTTGCATTTTATTGACAAATGATATAGAATGTTGGATTGTGATACGTTTATTTTATCCTTGTTCTTTCCTGACAGGGCAAAGCATGCAGGGACATGCCGCAGCCGCTTATCACACGGAGGCGAGCCATGGAGAGAGCCAGAGACCAAAAGGAGGTACAGACAACTATGAACAAGTATGAATTAGCGTTAGTTGTCGATGCTAAGATCGAAGAGGATGTAAGAGTAGCAACTGTCGAGAAGGCAAAGGACTATGTGACCAAATTCGGCGGTAACATCACCAATGTGGATGAGTGGGGCAAGAAGAAGCTTGCTTACGAGATCCAGCATATGAAGGAAGGCTACTACTACTTTATTCAGTTCGATGCTGAGGCAGATGTTCCGGGACAGCTTGAGCAGGCAGTCCGCATCATGGATCATGTTCTCAGATTCTTATGCATCAGACAGGAAGCATAGGAGAAAGGAAGGTGTTTCCTAAGTGAATAAGGTTATTTTGATGGGTCGTCTGACCCGTGATCCGGAGATTCGTTATTCTTCCGGAGAGAATCAGACAGCAATTGCAAGATATACGCTTGCAGTCGATCGTAGATTTAAACGTCAGGGAGATGATCAGTCAGCAGACTTTATCAACTGTGTCGTATTCGGCAGAGGTGCAGAGTTCGCTGAGAATTATCTACATCAGGGTACCAAGATTGCGGTAACCGGACGTATTCAGACCGGAAGCTATACCAACAAGGAAGGCAACCGTGTTTATACGACCGATGTAGTTGTAGAGGAGCAGGAGTTTGCCGAGAGCAAAGCGGCTGCAGCGAACTACAACGGAAACAGGGATGGCTACCAGCAGGCTCCATCAAGACCTGAGCCGACACAGGCAGCAGGGGATGGATTCATGAATATTCCGGATGCCATCGAAGAGGAATTGCCATTTAACTAGACAGTGGCGTAATAATGATTAGGAGGTTTTGTCATGGCTTATAATAAAGGCGATAGAGACGGTGCTCCAGCAAAGAGAAGACCGATTCGCAGAAGAAAAAAAGTTTGTGCTTTCTGTGCAGACAAAGAGCATGATTTCATTGATTACAAGGATACCAATAAGTTAAAGAGATATGTCTCTGAGAGAGGTAAGATTCTTCCTAGAAGAATTACCGGTAACTGTGCAAAGCATCAGAGAGCTCTGACAGTCGCTGTAAAGCGCGCTCGTCACGTAGCACTTATGCCATATACCACAGACTAATTGAAATCAGACTGATTCATAGCAGCTCTATTGAGTGATCAATAGGGCTGTTTTTTTATGCAATTTTTAATCCTCCAAACTTCCCGTATCAATCAAGTGTATCCGCTCATACGATTTCTTATGTCCAATATGAAAAATAATTATTTTGCCTACAAAACAAAGTAATCCGAGAACTGTGCCTGAAAAATTGACGCAGATCAGTAGGATTTCTGAAAAGACTTTGCTTTGCAATGCTTTGATGAATGTGCGTCCGTACGAGCAAGCCCCTTAGGTGGGATCAGCTATTTCGGCAGGCACGCTCCCGCTACGTTGCCCCACGCAGCAGTACATAATGCGCCCTGTTTTTTAAATTTTTTCTTGAGTGCAGGGCGCATAAGTACTGGCGGGGGCAGAGTGCCTTGCGAAACACCTGATTCCCGCCTGGGGCACGTACGGAAGGGCACATTCATCAAACATCAAAGCAGCAAAGCAATTAGTCTTTTCGAAATCCGTAAGTGGCAAGACAATTTTTCAGGCACAGTTCTCGGATCTTTCAGTGTCTTGGTGGCAAAATATCAAAATAAATTATTGGATATAAGAAATCGTATGGGCGGATATTGATCTCCCGGAGGGAAAGTTTGGGGGATTAAAAAATTAAGACATCGATGTCCGGGCGTAGTGTATACTATGAAAATCATAGGAAGTCACTTAGGAAAGGAGATCAAATGAGAAAGAAAATTATTATTTTAGTGATTCTGGTGTTACTTCTGGCTGGTGGAGGATTTTATGCATATCAGTATTTTACCGGCCCGGAGTATGTTGTCGGGAAAGCTCTGGAAGCGAACAATATTAATGATGTAAAAGCATACATCAAGGAAAACAGCACGGATGTCGACAAAACAGATCAGGCAAAACGCATGGTGAAGGACAAAGCAAAAGAAATTTATCAGAATTATGCGAATGATAAAGCGAAAAGCTATGACGACTGTGAGAAAAGTCTGAAAGAGCTGGCGGGAGTAGAAGGCTGTAAGGAATATACAGAGTCTCTGCAGCAGGATCTTTTAAAGGTGAAGGTTTCCAAAGGTCAATTTAATCTGGGGAAAGGACAGCTTGAGAAAAAGGAGTATGCGATAGCGTTTAAGAATTTAAATGGTGTTATAAAACAGGATTGCAATTACAAGACGGCTCAGAAAATGATGAATGATAATTATGACGCATATTGGAAAAAGGTGCAGGAAGACTGTGCAGAAAAGGTGAAAAAGAATGACTATTCCAGTGCGCTCAATGAAATAGACGAAATAAAAGAGTTTGGAAAAAATAAAGAGGAAATTGAAAAATATGAAAAGGAAATTACAGCAAAACAAAAGGCGTATAAAAAGAAACAGAAAAAGCTTCATATCAAACAGCTGAAGCATTCCATTAAATGGGTCAAATCATATATGGATACGTCCGGTTTTACCAATCAATTTCATATCACTTATAAAAATGTATCGGGAAAAACGATAAAAAAGTAGAATTTCTTTTTAGGCTATATGATATCTATGGTGAGGAGTGGAATGGTGGTACTCCGATTGATTTTCCGGATAATTGTAAATCCATGAAAAATGGCGAAACCAGAAGCGTATATTGGGATCTGGGAGCAGGATATGATAAGGTACTTCCTCACGAAACGTGTATTACATATAAGGACGGATCCACAGTGACGTTTAGTACAAAGGAAATGATGCTTTTGATGATAAATCAACTTAATAAATTATAGAAAGGAAGGAAACAGCGATGAAGAAATCAACGATAGGAATCATGGTGGGAATCGGAATCGTGTTCATGATCTGGCTGGGCTGTCAGGAAACGCCCACGCACAATGACAGCGTAGATACGACCTCATCGACAAGCTCTGCTTATGACAGCACGTATGATGACAGTACATATGGTTCCGACAGTGCGTTCGATGATTCTGACGACAGTACGTATGACACAACAGGAGGTGGCTCTTCTTCGTTCACGAATAAATATGGAACAGCAACCACGAAATGCGCGCATGCAGGGTGTGACAACTATATTGCCTCCTCCGGAGATACCAATTGCTGTACGGTTCATTCCAACACCTGCCAGAATTGTGGCAAATATATTGATGAGGATGCGCTGTATTGCATGGATTGTTTATCGAGCACATCCGGAAGCAGCTCATCTGATGATGATTCTTACAGCAGCTCTTCCGTTGCGGGCGGTGAGGGAAAATGCAAATATAAAGAAGGCGGTCAGTACGTCTGCACGAAGCCGGCGGAGATTGGAGATTTATGCAAGGAGCATTATGAGTATCTGGATGATGCATATAATTCGTTGACAGGATATTGATCAGAGCAATAGGGCTTTGCAGGAAATTGTTTGGGGTAGTTGCTGGGAGTTGCCCTAAACATAACATTTTTTTACAAATAAAAAAGAAGGACGATAAAATGAAGAAGAAAATTATTATAGCATTCGTTGTAATTGTAGTGTTAGTGTTTGGCGGAACATTAGGTTATCAGAAAGTTATTGCGCCGATGATGACATACAATGCAGCAAAAGAGCAATTGAAGAGTGGAAAATATGACGAAGCCAAAAAAGTTTTTAATGAAATGGGAAGCTATAGTGATGCTTCCAATATGGTGAAAGAATGTGATTATCAAAAAGCAGAAGATTTGGTAAAAAAACAAGAGTATGATAAAGCAATAGAAGTTTTTGAATCATTAGGTGATTACAGAAAATCTTCAGACAAAGTTTTAGAAACCACTTATTCAAAAGGAATGAATTGTATGAAAAATCAGGAGTATTCTATGGCAGAATACACCTTTGATAAACTTGGTGACTATAGTGATGCAAAAGATCAGGCAAAGGAAGCTTGTTATCTTAATGGTAAAAAAGCTATGGAGTCAAAGGAATATGATTTAGCAGAATCTTGTTTTAGTGAATTGAAGGGATATAAAGACAGCTCTGATCTGGTCAAGGAGTGTGGATATTACGATGCAATTAATAGTGGTTATAGCGTAAAAAAAGCATATAAGAAATTATGTAAATATCCAAATTCTTATAAAGAGGTCAGAAAATACAAAAAATTATGTAAAAAATATATACCGTATGTTGGTAAGGAATATATGACACGGAATGATTACTATTCTTATATGGAAGAAAATATATGGTTTAGTGAGAGTCTGATGAAAATAAATAATGCGGTGTATATATTTACTCCAAAATATAAACTTCAAAATAAGAAAATATTATGGTCTTGCGGATTAAATGATGTGGAATTCAGATTGCAGAAAAGCATAAAAGCAAATGTAACGTATGTAACATTTGTAGGAGGAGATAAGTGTGATTATAAAAATGGAAAAATTATTGTTACAAATAAAAAGGGAGATAAGATGACGATGGTGCATAAAAATGGAAAAATATATGCAAAAGTAAAATGTCACAAATATGGTTTTGGCGTCAAATCATTTGTTTTTAAAAGACATAAATAGAGTAGTCACATTAGAGCTGTAACATAAGAAAAATGTGGCTTTTGTTGGTTGATAATCACTACCCATGTAGGTTGAGGGGGAATTTGATGAAAATATTAGCAATATTGTGTTTAGGCGGATTTCTTGTAGCGTATGGTTGTTTTGCTCAAAGACATTTTATAGGTGGCTTTAGTGGTCTGTTGGTTGGATTTGGAGCTATGCTTGTTGGAATCGGAAGTAATCCTGCAAGAGATGCTCCTAATGGATATCCGGAAGCCGTGATGGTGGGATATTTATGTATAGCCATAGGAATTTGTTTGGGAATTTATGGGGCAAAGGTTGCAGAGGAGGCCAGAAAGCAAGCTGCTGCGGTGGAACAGCGAAAACTCGAGGGCGATTTATCCACATTAAGTCAAGAAGAAAGAAAATATGCTGAGATGTATCGAGTGATGACGAGTGGAGCGTTTGCCTATGCATATAATACCTGTGGGAGTAGAATGCTAAAGACTCGTGAGAATGAGTGGAATAAGGTTGTTATGAATGAAATGGCAGGTGCTCTTTTTGTGAAAAAGGAAAGAGATTATTCGAAAGAACACTATCCATTAGGAGGGTTTTCAATCGATAATATTAACGAAGCAACAGTAATTATGGATCGATGGGAGGAAAATTATTATCCGCCGGATCAGATAAATAAAGTTGTAACGAAGGAATTAAAAAGGATGCTTCCGGAGGAAGCTGATCAGGAGAATATGGAGTCTGCAATGATGGATATACTGTTTGATTTTGATAGTTGCTGTAGGAAAGCGGTTGGACAAAGGAATGTTATTGGTCAGAACATAGAAAAAGAAGCTGAGGTAAAGAGAAATAATATTGTTACGACGGGATTGGATTATGGAATTATTACGAATTCCGTGGTAAACCTTGCCTTGTATGATGTACTTAACGAAAATGAACATAGAAAGCAGGCAAAGAGTCAGCAATATAGTTTATCTATTTCAAATGATTATAAACAACAATGTGCTGCGGCAGGTGCGTATGGTCAAATTATGCGGGCATATCATACATATATGCTAAAAGCAAAAAAGATAATAGAATTAAGTATAAATGGAACAGTAGAGATATAGTACCATGCAGAGTGCATGATCAGACTGTTTTAACGAAAGAAAGATAATTTTGTTTTGTGGATGATTGTCTTTCTTTCGTTAATCGTCGAAATTTTGTTTTGTATTCTCTCGCGGCTTGAAAAAGCCGCCGCTTTGTGTTATTCTGTGAAAATGAGCGGTATTCGGAGAGAAACTGCATCAGAACGAACGACAAATGACAATCAGATGATCACACAGATATTGGACAGCTTCCGATATCATCACAGGGAGGTTTCCCATGAAGATAGGCATTATAGGGGCTGGTAAAGTCGGAACAACACTTGGCAGATACCTTTCCATGCATGGAAGGGATGTCGGTGGATTTTACAGCCGGACGAGAGAAAGCGCTGACGAGGCAGCGACTTTTGTAGGGACAGGGACATATACGAGCCTGCATGAGCTTACACAGGATAACGATATTATATTTATTACGACACCGGACGGCGTGATCGCCCATGTCTGGGAAGCACTTTTGAAAGAAAACTTAGATCATCACATCATATGTCATTTCAGTGGTTCATTAACTTCTTATGTATTTTCTGATCGGGAAAGGGCAGGTGCCCTTGGAATCTCGATGCATCCGATGTACGCGTTCAGCGACAAGTTCCATTCATATGAACAATTTCATACAGCATATCTGACATTGGAGGGCGACCCGGAGGCGGTTGCAGTGATGAAGCCGATGTGGGAAGAGCTTGGTCATCATGTGCTGACCCTGAAGGCGGAGGATAAGATCAAGTACCACGCGGCAGCAGCGATGGCGAGCAACGAAATGCTTGGACTGATGCAGGCGAGCATTGATGTGCTATCCGAATGTGGTTTTGCCGAGGAGGATTCGATGGCACTTTTGCGTCCGCTTGTGGAGGGCAACATCGCATCCATGCTGGAGAAGGGCTGCGTCAATGCTTTGACGGGACCGGTGGAGCGCGGTGATGCGCAGACGGTCGAGAAGCATCTGCAGGCGTTGGAGGGCAGCAAGGCGGGAAGAATCTATCAGAGCCTTGGCAGCACCATGGTAGAGCTTGCCGGGCGGCGCAATCCGGACAGGGACTATACCCCGATCCGGAAGCTGTTTGAGGAGAATGCAGATTAAAGCATTCGCAGGCTGAGGAGATCTGTCCGTAAAATGGAACAGAACAAACATCGTTGCCGGTTGCACAGAAGGTGTGGGCGGTGACCGGAAATGCGACTATCCATAAAGATAGCGGATATTCAGAAAGGTTGGTAATCAAATGAAAAACACAGTACAGACATGGAGACAGGCAAAACAGGACGGAGTCAAGATTGCAATGCTTACCGCATACGATTACTCCACGGCAAAGCTGGAGGATGAGGCAGGGATCAACGGTATTCTTGTTGGTGATTCCCTTGGCAATGTGATTCTCGGATATGAGGATACGCTTTCTGTGACAATGGAGGATATGATCCATCACGGCGCTGCCGTTTCCCGCGGAGCCAAAAACGCACTTGTCATGATCGACATGCCGTTTATGTCATATCAGACATCCGTTTACGATGCCGTAGTCAATGCGGGACGACTGATGAAGGAAGGACGCGGCAATGCAGTTAAGCTGGAGGGCGGCAAGGAAGTATGTCCGCAGATCAAGGCAATCGTGGATGCAGGTATTCCGGTATGCGCACATCTCGGACTGACACCGCAGCACGTCAATGCATTTGGCGGCAACAAGGTGCAGGGAAAGAGCCAGGAGGCAGCACAGAGTATTATCGAGGCGGCACTTGCCGTACAGGAGGCAGGAGCCTTTGCAGTTGTTCTGGAATGTATTCCGGCAAAGCTGGCGCAGATCATCACCGACAAGCTTGATATTCCAACGATCGGAATCGGTGCCGGTGCAGGCTGTGACGGACAGATTCTGGTATATCAGGATATGCTTGGAATGTTCTCCGATTATTCTCCAAAGTTTGTAAAGCGTTTTGCCGAGGTCGGAGAAGTTATGAAGAAGGGCTTCACCCAGTACATAAAGGAAGTACAGGAAAGCTCTTATCCGGCACAGGAGCATACATTTAAGATAGATGATGACGTATTGGACAAGCTTTATTAATACAAGGACAACGGGAAAGGAAGTATCATAAAATGAAAATCGTAAATACAGTAGCAGAAGTGAGAGCACAGGTTAAGGAGTGGAGAAAGCAGGGACTTACCGTAGGTCTTGTGCCAACCATGGGATATCTTCATGAAGGGCATAAGAGCCTGATCGACCGCGCAGTGGCAGACAATGACAGAGTGGTTGTCAGCGTTTTTGTTAATCCGATGCAGTTTGGACCAAGCGAGGATCTGGAAAGCTATCCGAGAGATATGGACAGAGATGCAGCACTCTGTGAGGATGCGGGGGCGAGTCTGATCTTTCATCCGGAGCCGTCTGAGATGTATCACGATGACTTCTCAAGCTTTGTGGATATGAGTACGCTGACCGGCGGTCTTTGTGGAAAGACAAGACCGATTCATTTCCGTGGCGTATGTACTGTTGTTTCCAAGCTGTTTAATATCGTAACACCGGACCGCGCTTATTTCGGACAGAAGGATGCGCAGCAGCTCGCCGTGATCCGTCATATGGTGTCTGATCTGAACTTCGGTATTGAGATCGTGGGCTGCCCGATCATCCGCGAGGAGGACGGACTTGCCAAAAGCTCCAGAAATACTTACTTAAGCCCGGAGGAGAGAAAGGCAGCACTTGTATTATCCCGTTCATTAAAGCTTGGCAAAAAGCTGATCGAGGATGGTGAGAAGGACGCCAAAAAGGTTATCGCAGCGATCCGCGGTGAGATCGAGAAAGAGCCGCTTGCCAAAATCGATTATGTTGAGATCGTAGACTGGAATACACTTGAGCCGGTTGACAGCACCGAGGGAGAGATCCTGACAGCCATGGCAGTTTATATCGGTAAGACAAGACTGATCGACAACTTTATTAAATAATGAATGCGAGTTTTGCAATCCGCTCATTAGCTTATGCAGATAAAAGGAGAATCAAAATGCAGATTACAATGTTAAAGGGAAAGATCCATCGTGCCATCGTACAGCAGGCAGAATTAAATTATGTGGGCAGCATTACCGTGGATCCGGAACTCATGGAGCAGGCAGGAATATTAGAATATGAGCTGGTTCAGATCGTCGATGTTGAGAACGGCAACCGCTTTGAGACATACACCATCGCCGGAGAGCCGGGAAGCGGCATGATCTGCCTCAATGGTGCGGCGGCAAGACAGGCGCAGGTGGGCGATCATGTGATCATCATGTGCTATTGTCAGATGACGCCGGAGGAGGCGAAGGATCACAAACCGAAGGTTGTATTTGTGGACGAGCAGAATCATATCAGCCGTGTCACCAGCTATGAGAAGCACGGACAGCTTTCCTAGAGGAAAGAAAAGTGGTACATTACAACAACTTCGAAAGGCTCAGAAAAGAGGGAAACAATGTTAAAAGGAAAGACGATCGTACTTGGTGTTACAGGAAGTATAGCAGCCTATAAAATAGCCAATCTTGCAAGCATGCTGGTCAAGCTGCATGCCGATGTGCAGGTACTGATGACGCAGAATGCTACGAATTTTATTCATCCGACGACATTTGAGACACTGACAAGCCACAAATGTCTGATCGATACATTTGACCGTAATTTTCAGTACAGTGTAGAGCATGTCGCGCTCGCAAAGCAGGCTGATGTTGTACTGATCGCACCGGCATCCGCCAATGTGATCGGTAAGCTTGCCAACGGTATTGCCGACGATATGCTGACGACCACGGTCATGGCGTGCCGCTGCAAAAAGATCATCTCTCCGGCTATGAATACAGCAATGTATGAGAATCCGATCGTGCAGGACAATCTTCAGAAGCTGAAGCACTACGGCATGGAGATCATTGAGCCCGCAGTCGGACTTCTTGCATGTCACGATGTGGGTGCGGGGAAGCTCCCATCGGAGGATGTCCTTCTTCAGTACATTTTGAAGGAAACCGCATGTGAGAAGACAATGAAAGGAAAACGTGTTTTGGTCACGGCGGGGCCGACCGTGGAAGCGATTGATCCGGTGCGCTATATCACCAATCATTCCACCGGCAAAATGGGATATGCCATTGCGCGTCAGGCGATGCTGCGCGGTGCAGAGGTGACTCTTGTAACCGGACCGGTCTCTATCGATCCGCCAATGTTTGTAAATGTTGTGCCTGTGACAAGTGCGGCAGATATGTTTGAAGCAGTGACGAGCCGTGCGGCAGAGCAGGATATTATCGTTAAAGCTGCAGCGGTGGCAGATTACACACCGGTGCAGGTGGCTTCCGAGAAGATCAAAAAGAAGGATGGCGACAATGCGATCGCATTGACCCGCACGAAGGATATTCTCGGCTGGCTCGGAGAAAATCGCAAGCCGGGACAGTTCCTTTGCGGCTTCTCCATGGAGACAGAAAACATGCTCGATAACTCCAGAGCGAAGCTTGCCAAAAAGAATGTCGATATGATCGTTGCCAATAACCTCAAGGTGCAGGGTGCCGGCTTCGGAGGCGATACCAATGTGGTCACACTGATCACGCCGGAGGATACCGTTGAGTTGCCGCTGCAGTCCAAGGAGGAGGTTGCCGGGCAGCTGTTAGACACGATCCTTGAGCGGATGCAGGCATAGAATGAAATACAATTTTATAATAATATATACCAAAAGCCTCGACATAGAAGGTATATCCCCTCTTTACCGGACAACTGGCAAGGAGAGGATATATCCAAATAGTGCGAGGCTTTTATAATACAAATTAATTACTTCGTTGTGAAATGGATTGAATTCTACAAAAGTACCAGTGCGCTTAAACTCCAAACTAATAGGTCACTTCTACGAGAAATAACCCTTGTGCCGGTGAGGTAAACCCTGCTTCCCGGCGGTTCAGTGCCTGCAGAATGCGGGAAATATCATCGGCAGAGCGCTTTCCGCTTCCGATCTCCAACAGCGTCCCTACCAGAATGCGAACCATATGATACAGAAATCCATTGCCGTAGAAATCCATGGTGATCCGGTCGTCCTGCAAAACGATCCGGATATCGTGGATGCTTCGGACAGTGGATTTTTTCATGTGCCGGTTATCACAAAAACTCTTAAAATCATGTTCGCCGATCAGAGCATTTGCGGCCCGCTGCATCGCTTCAATATCATATGAAACGCGCGCCTCCTGCTCAGCCGGGATCCGTGCGGCGTACCGCCTTGTAAATACATCGGGAACGGCAGCATTATCGATCACATATCGGTAATGCTTTTCTTTTGCATTTAATCTTGCATGAAAGCGTGCCGGAGCTTCACTGACCGAGAGGACGCGGACGTCCATCGGAAGAGCATTATTAAAATAATCCAGGATCAGATCGGTGACAGTTTCCTCTGATCGCAGAAACTTCGGCGGCAGTGCGGACTCCTCACAGCGGAAATTTGCCACCTGTCCCAAAGCATGGACACCGGCATCAGTCCGCCCGGAGCCGTTGACATCTGTCGGGACGCCGGTCAGCTTTGATGCGATCGTCTCCAGCTTTGCCTGAATCGTATTGTCTGTATTGCCCTGTTTCTGCCAGCCGCTGTAGCGCGTGCCGTCATACTGCAGGATGAGTTTATAATTTTTCATAGTTGTGTCCTTTTCTGTGTTTATATCGTTGTATGATAAGAGGTTTTACGATGTTGTTTCTGAGATCGAAAGTTCGTTTGTTCCTTATATCATTTATCAATCGTGTGTGTTTTATTGTAACAGAATATCGTTGGAGGCTCAAGAAAGGAGTTGACATATTATAAATGTAGTGATAAAATAAAGATATTTTCAATAATATTATAACTAAAGTATGTAAATGATATAATTTGAAAAGGTGATACTATGAAAAAGGAAGAATTTTTAAGGAGAAAAAATGAGTTAAAAGAAAAACTAAGAGATACATATATTATAGTGGATGAAGGAATTTTTTGTTTGGTATCTAATAATGTAAATTCTATTTTTGAAGAAAATACATATTCATTTGTTTGCAGTGGTTATTTTAAAATGATGTATGATGAAAATGGAGATAATATTATATATAAAAATGATACCGGTGTGAAAGTGATTTCTAAGAAAGATTATTTTGCGAAGCTCAATAAAATCATTAAGCAATAAATTGTGATTGCAATTGAAAAATGGTTATTGGAAATGAAGATGGCTGATTTATAACGAGGTGGAATTTATGAAAAATATAAAGAAAAGGAAAATACTGATTATCGTCATAGTACTTGTGATGGTTTGTCTTTGCTTTATACTTTTTTTGCAGTATAGTATAAGCAAGTCTATTTTGGGAGAAACAAAAGTAAAGTATATAGCAGATATCAATAAGGTGCAGGAGGTGCAGCTGGTACAGCAAGATTTTACTGCAGAAAAAATGCTGTCTAAAAGAGATAAGCTTCGATTATTTCGGATTTTGTGCAGTACCAGAAAATATAATAAAAAGAAAGATAAAAGTTATTTGCTGGACGGTTATTTTTTGTTTTCTCCTAAAATTCGTTTGTGTTATGGCAAGGATTATAGTTGGTACAAGGATGGCTTTATATATTGGGAATACAAGACTGGTGTTATGTATTATTATTATTTCAGCATGGAAGAAAGGAAAGCAAAGGGAGAAAAATATTATCTGGAAGAAGATAAAGCAGCGAAATTAAAGGAATTATTTGAAAAATATATTAATTTACAAGGAGTAGAGCGTCAGTAGAGAGAGTCTCAAAATATATTTTTGCGAGATAGTGAATTTAATCAATGTATGAAGACTTTCCCTGATGGTAGCAGGAAGTCTGCCCAGAATCTTTTTTATATCCCGAAGAGTAAAAAGTCATTTTGCCTCGGAAAATAAATTGATTCTGAGCATACCTCGCATCCAAAATTTGTCATGCAATTTCAGTTGAAGATTTTTCTCATCAGGTGTAAAATAAAGCTATAAAATTGAGTGACAAATCGGCAGTACTGGTATAAATTGCCAGACAGATAAGGGGGCTGCCGGGGGAGGCGTTTGTGTCGGGGCGTTGCAGACGGCTTCTGCCAAAGTATGCGATTACTTTGCTTTGTCGCATTACGCTTCGGAATGGAGGTTTATCATGGCTAGGTTTACATTACCAAGAGATTTGTATCACGGTAAGGGAGCACTGGAGGCACTCAAGGATTTTGAGGGTAAGAAAGCGATTGTCTGTGTAGGCGGTGGTTCCATGAAGAGAAACGGCTTCCTGGACAAAGCAATCGGATATCTGAAAGAGGCTGGAATGGAAGTGGATCTGATCGAGGGCATTGAGCCGGATCCGTCTGTGGACACGGTTATGAAGGGTGCAGCAAAGATGCAGGAGTTTCAGCCGGACTGGATCGTTGCGATGGGTGGCGGTTCGCCGATTGATGCAGCGAAAGCGATGTGGATCAAATATGAGTATCCGGACGTGACCTTTGAGGATATGTGCAAGGTATTTGGTCTGCCGAAGCTTCGTACCAAAGCAAAGTTCTGTGCGATTTCATCAACCTCAGGCACGGCTACCGAGGTGACTGCATTTTCAATCATTACCGATTATGAGAAGGGAATCAAGTACCCGATCGCCGATTTTGAGATTACGCCGGATGTAGCGATCGTTGATCCTGAGCTGGCAGAGACGATGCCGAAGAAGCTGGTTGCTCATACCGGAATGGATGCGATGACGCATGCGATCGAGGCGTATGTTTCCACAGCCAATTGTGACTATACCGATCCGCTTGCGCTGCATGCGATCAAGATGATCCAGAGAGATCTGGTCGGTTCGTACGAGGGCGATATGGAGAAGAGAGACAATATGCACAATGCACAGTGTCTTGCCGGCATGGCATTTTCCAATGCACTTCTTGGTATTGTTCATTCAATGGCGCATAAGACAGGAGCTGCATTTGCCGATTACGGTGCACATATTATCCACGGCGCAGCTAATGCGATGTATCTGCCAAAGGTAATTGCATTTAATGCGAAGGATCCGGTTGCAAAGGAGCGTTATGGAGAGATTGCAGACTTCATGAAGCTGGGTGGCAGCACGGATGATGAGAAGATTTCGCTTCTGATCGATTATCTGCGCGGCATGAATGACGCACTCAATATTCCACATTGTATTAAGAACTACGGAGCGGACAGCTATCCGACTGAGGAAGGCTTCGTGCCGGAGGATGTGTTCTTAGAGCGTTTGCCGGAGATCGCCGCCAATGCGATACTGGATGCATGTACCGGTTCCAATCCGCGTCAGCCGTCTCAGGAAGAGATGGAGAAGCTGTTGAAATGCTGCTACTATGACACTGAGGTCGACTTCTAATGAGAAATCTTCTCAATAAATATAAATGAGAAAAATGAGTTAGTAAGGTTTTCCTCTTGTAAAAAATGAAAAATTGTATTAGAATGTGGGTATACCAAGAAAAGGAGGATTTTTAAAATGGCATATGTTATTGGAGATGATTGTGTAAGTTGTGGCGCTTGTGCAGGCGGATGTCCTGTAGGAGCTATTGCAGAAGGTGCTGAGCACTATGAGATCGATGCTGATTCCTGCATCAGCTGTGGTGCTTGTGCTGGTACATGTCCTTCTGGAGCTATTTCAGAGGAGTAATTTACTACACATGAATTACCGGACTGTCCTCGATGGCTTCACCGTGGACAGTCTTTTCCTTTTCAAAGCAATGAGAAATGTCAAATTATTACACAGCTTCCGACAGGGGCTGTTCGATTAATGGAGGATTCAAATGGACGCAAGAGTAAATAAAGATATGATTATCAGCGATATGCTTCAGATCGATCCGGGTATTGCCGCAGTATTGATGGCTTCCGGTATGCATTGTGTAGGCTGTCCTGCATCTCAGGGAGAGAGCCTTGAGGAGGCCGCTATGGTTCATGGTCTCAATGCAGATGAACTGATCGAGAATGTAAACGGATATCTGGCTAAGAAATAATCCGTCAGACCGACACGAATAGAAACGCTTCCCCGGCTGCACCCGGGGAAGCGTTTTTTCGTATCGGGAACGCAGGATCAGATACTTGCCAGAACCTGAAGCGCATGCTCCTCGATCAATGGCTCGTAATGTTCCTCGTAGTAGGAGTGGCTGGCGTACATGTTATGAACCGGACGCCCATACTCACTCATAATATTGCAGATTTTGTTAAACTCCTCCGGGCTGTGCTCAGATTTGTGGGCGATCAGATAGTACAGTCCGGACTTCTCGTCCTTGTATACGGTATTGGAACCGTGGTAGGTATAGATGAGATACTCTGCCAGACTTGTGAGATCGGAAAGGTTCCGGAAAGAGAAGATTTTGATCACATCGTGACTTGCGGTGTAGTCTTTGGTCTTTGGACGGTGTTCCATACCAAGTGCTTCTGAAAGAGAGATGAAATCGCCATCGGAGCTGCTCCCGGAAGGATTCTGTGGGAGTGCAGAGACTGCATCTGCTGCCGGTTCCGGTTCCATGAGAATATCGCTGTCAAACAGATCAAGTCCGGACATATCATCATCGAGCGTGAACATATTATCGTCGTCATCACCATTTTCAAAATCGGAATCATCATCGGTAAAATGAGAGAAACGGGTATCCAGCTCATCCGGGTCATCAACCTTCGTAATGACAAGCACCAGACTGTCCGGATACATCGGGATCGCCTCCACCATAAGAGGGATGTCCTCTGCCTCAAAGCCAAACTCGTAGGATGCCTGCTGCATCATGTCGCGAAAAAGAGCCTTTGCCTTTTCACTTCCATAGGCAAGCTCGCTGATACGAAGTTCGCGGTCGCTTAAATCCTTCTGGTTCAAAGTGCATCGAATCTGATGATCATTGATTTTTTCGATACGCATAGGCTCACTTCCTTTCTATCTTAAATATGCATAATCACAGTAAAATGTCTGTTCCTTTGGTTAGTCTGATTATAGAATATTCTTACGCATAAGTCAATTTTCGAGAGCTTACCGATTACAAAGAAGATCGTTTTGCGCTCCCTATTATTTTTTGTGAATTTTCACCAGGAAATACTGCCATTATTTTGTCTCTTTTCTATTATCTGTAATTTTAGTTCTAAAAATGATTAAAAACTGATTTTATGAACCTGCATTTTGTGAAAACAGCACAGAAAACGGAACGCTTTTTCGGCGCGAAACGCCCATTTTATGGGTTGTCACGAGTGATTCGTGTGTCGTATAATCAGTGCAGGAGAAAACAAACCTGGAAATTTAAGAAAGGAGGTTTTTGGTAAAAGTCAGACAACAGATTCACTTATCCGGCGTATTCAGGGAGGAATTTCTCCGGTTGGCAGTGGTATTTCAGGAGGATGACATTGAAACGTATCACAGTATGTACTTCCGTGTCGTCCGTATAATAGGAGGGTGTGTCATTGAATAACACAGGTGATTTGAAAGAACAGATGTATTCGTGGATCTTGGCAGAGATGGAACAGGCAGAGGCGGCAGGCATGAGTGTTTCCGTGGATGGGGAACCCTACACGCTGGCAGAGACAGACAGGCTCTATCAGGTGATGGAGGATGCCTACTATATGAAAAGCTATGTCGGTGACCAGAAGGGACGGATCACGGAGATTGATTTTGAACACTTGAATCAGGTCTGACAACTGTGGTAGATTAAATGCAGTATATGTCATGTTATGTGCGGATAGAAACCTTATAATCAAAACGTAATAATGAGTGTGCTTTCTGATGAACCGCCGGCCCGGGCAGCAGTACAGCACACTTATTGTAATATTCCGGGGCGGATGGACACATGATTGATTGTCAAAAGGAAAAGTGATATAATTTTGTTTAAGTATTTGAACTTGGAATTTTTACATTTTGAATAGAAGAGAGGTACGGAGCCATGGAAAAACGACAAAAGAAATTGATCATTCCCTTTATAGCACTTCTGGTTCTTGCAATCCTTATTACCGGTATTGCGCTGCTCGTGAAAAAGTATATGCCGAGCAGTAAGGAGATGTCCTTAGATGATTATTTTAAGGTATCAAAGGGGGAGATGCAGGTGATCCTGCAGGATCAGATTTATGATACGAAGGCACTTTATGATAACGGTGAGATCTATGTGGATTTCGGTCTGGTACATGATTCGCTTAATTCGAGATTTTACTGGGATGCGAAGGAGAACCAGCTTTTGTATACCACATCGACTGCAGTGATATCTGCGGCGGTGGACAGCAACGATTATTATACGAATAAGAGTAAGTCTTCCATGGATTATCCGATTGTTAAGGTCAGCGGAGATAATGCCTATGTTGCGTTGGATTATGTGAAGCAGTATACGGCTCTGGATTATAAGAAGTACAAGAACCCGGACAGGGTTGTGATTACATACCGTTATAACGAGAAGGCGGATTTTGCCAAAGCGAAGAAGAAAGCGAAGCTGCGTTATCGTGCAAGCATCAAGAGTGATATTCTTGTGAATCTGAATGAGGGTGATGAGGTAAGTGTTCTGGAGCAGGGCAGTGAATCCACCTCCGGGGATAGCAGCGCGGCATCTTTTGATAAGGTAATGTCAGCAGACGGCGTTGTGGGTTATGTACGTAAGAAGGATATCGGTAAGCTGTATCAGTCCGAGTATACGACTGATTTTAAGGAAGAACAGTATTCCCATATCTTAAAGGACGGCAAGGTGAATCTGGTATGGCATCAGGTGACAACGAGTGCAGCCAATGATAATGTGCTCAATCTGCTCAATGCAACGAAGGGCGTTAATGTCGTTGCTCCGACATGGTTTACGGTTTCCGGCAATCATGGAGAGATCACCTCACTTGCCAGTGATACGTATGTGGCGAGAGCCAGAAGCCTTGGTGTAGAGGTGTGGGGCGTATGCAATGATTTCAGTAATGACAGCAAGATCGGCAAGGTGCTCGGAAGCACCACAACGAGACAGAAGCTGGAGAAGAACCTGATCGCAGAGGCGATCAAGTATAGTCTGGATGGTATCAATATTGACTTTGAACATGTCAGAAAGGCAAATGGCGATGATTTCATCCAGTTTATCCGTGAATTGGGTATTATGTGCCGTAACAATGGTGTGGTTCTTTCGATTGATAACTATCCACCGACATCCTACTCCATGTACTACAATCGCAAGGAACAGGCAGCGGTGGCAGATTATGTGATCACGATGGCGTATGATGAGCATTATGCCGGTTCCGAGGAGGCAGGTCCGGTATCTTCCCTGAATTATGTGAAGGATTCCACCGTCAATACACTGAAGGAAGTGCCGGCGGAACAGACGATCATTGCACTGCCATTTTACAGCCGTCTTTGGAAGGAGACAACGAAGGATGGCAAGGTGAAGCTGACCTCCGAGGCATACGGTATGCGTTCCGCAAAGGAGAATATGACCGATGCGGGAGCTGCCTTTGCATGGGATGACAGCACAGGAACCAACTATGCAGAATACACCAGGGATGGTGTTGTCTATAAAATGTGGCTTGAGGATCAGAAGTCTCTCGAGGAGAAGATGAAGACGGTATCAGACAGCAAGACTGCAGGGTATGCATTCTGGAAGCTTGGTCTGGAGGATTCTTCCGTATGGGATATGATCATTAAATACATGTAGTTTTCGTATATTATTCTATCTGTTTTGGAATATTCATAATATGAAACAAAAGGATATACCGGAGCAGGTGAATGAAAAAGAATAGTATCAACAGAGTGATTGGATTTGTGATCGTAGGTCTGGTTTTGCTTGCGGCAGTGATCGAAACAGGAAGATCCGTATATACATGGTCACAGCAGGCAGCGAAGCAGCCGCGTTATACGATCGTGATCGATCCGGGACATGGAGGTAATGATCCGGGCAAGATCGGGATCAATGATGTGCCGGAGAAGGATGTGAATCTGGCAATCTCTCTGGAGTTAAAGGAGATTTTGGAGCAGAATGACTGCAGGGTTGTCATGACGAGACAGAAGGATGAAGCACTTTATCAGGCAGGTGATACGAACAAGAAGGTGGCAGATCTGCGTGCAAGGTGTCAGATGATCAACGACAGCGGAGCAGATGCGGTGATCAGTATTCATCAGAACAGCTTTACGGCAGAAAGCTCCCGGGGAGCGCAGGTGTTTTACCGGGCGTCTTCGCAGGAGGGCAAGAAGCTGGCAGATATACTGCAGACACAGCTTGTGTCAGGACTGGATCCGGACAACCGGCGTGTGGCAAAGGCAAACAGCGATTATTTTATGCTGAAAAACACAACAGCGACTATGGTTATAGTAGAATGCGGATTTCTTTCCAATTCCAAAGAGGCAGAGCTTCTGACGCAGGCATCCTACCAGCGCAGGGTTGCGTGGGCCGTGGCACTTGGTGTTTTACAATATGTGAGCGGAGGACTGAGTTAGATGAAAACGATAATGCAAACGATAAACCCGGAGAGCTTCCGGGATGAG
>ERZ773192.287-NODE-287-length-65772-cov-8.596710_pt1 | contig 65772 bp, 64 predicted proteins | sample MGYA00581010_ERZ773192 | MGnify/ENA primary metagenome ERZ773192 (study PRJEB29015, sample SAMEA2737741) | human gut metagenome | biome: human gut; feature: human-associated habitat; material: faeces | place: China | collected 2012 ...
GCAAGCACCTTATCAATATTAAGACAGTTGCCGAGAGGAGAGAAAATATGCTTTGGTTCAGAGCACCTGAAAAGGTTTATATCAAGAAGGGCTGTATGCCTGTAGCTCTTCAGGAACTCAAGGATGTAATGGGTAAGAAGAGAGCATTCATCGTTACTGACTCATTCCTTTACAAGAATGGCTACACAAAGCCAATCACAGACAAGCTCGATGAAATGGGCATCACATATACAACATTCGCAGATGTTGAGCCTGACCCATCACTTATTTCAGCTCAGAAGGGTGCAGAGGCTATGCGTAAGTTTGAGCCTGACTGCATTATCGCACTCGGCGGCGGTTCAGCAATGGATGCCGGCAAGATTATGTGGGTTCTCTATGAGCATCCGGAAGTTGACTTCCAGGATATGGCTATGCGTTTCTGCGATATCCGTAAGAGAGTTTACACATTCCCGAAGATGGGCGAGAAGGCATACTTCATTGCTATCCCAACATCATCAGGTACAGGTTCTGAGGTTACTCCGTTCGCAGTTATCACAGACCAGGATACAGGCGTTAAGTATCCGCTTGCTGACTATCAGCTTATGCCTAAAATGGCAATCGTTGATGCTAACAATATGATGAGCGGTCCTAAGGGACTTACAGCTGCATCAGGTAGCGCCGCTGTTTCTCCCGCACTTGAGGCTTATGCTTCAATGATGGCTACAGATTTCACAGACGGTCTTGCACTCCGTTCACTCAAGCTTATCTTCGAGTATCTCCCTGCTTGCTATGACAACGGTATGAACGAGCCTGTTGCTCGTGAGAAGGTTGCTCACGCTGCTACAATGGCAGGTATGGCATTCGCTAACGCATTCCTCGGTGTTTGTCACTCAATGGCTCATAAGCTCGGTGCTTTCCATCATGTACCACACGGTATTGCTAACGCACTTATGCTTGAGCAGGTAATCAGATTCAACTCAGCAGAAGTTCCTGCTAAGATGGGTACATTCCCACAGTATGATCACCCACACACACTTGCTCGTTATGCTGAAGTAGCTCGTTACCTCGGCCTCGGCGGCAAGAACGATACAGAGAGCGTTGAAAACCTTATCAAGGCTGTTAACGACCTCAAGGCAAGAGTCGGCATCAAGAACTCTATCAAGGATTATGTTCCGGACGAAGAGGACTTCCTCAACCGTCTTGACGCTATGACAGAGCAGGCATTTGATGACCAGTGCACAGGTGCAAACCCAAGATATCCGCTCTTCAAGGAAATCAAGCAGATGTACCTCAATGCTTACTATGGCAACAACAGCGAGACTGTTTAATCTATCTCGTAAAGCATAATTACAAAACACCCTGCCCACACGGCAGGGTGTTTTGTTATTTCTCGTTGTTATCTATTGCCCCAACAAAACATCTGCCATTGCGTTGCCTAAGAGGCTACCGGAATAGGTTGCTTCGTCGATGGAGTTCGACTCTGTGCCGACTTCTATCAGCAGGGAGCCGTTGCAGACATATTCGTTGTATGCAAAGTAGTCGAAGTTCAGCGGTCGGGTCATATCGGGGTAGAGGGTTTCGGCTTTGTCCTGAATTTTTAGGGCGAAGTTTAGATTTTCTTCCCAGCAGTCAAAACCTCGTTCGCCCTCAGAGTCACAGCCGGAAAGAATCATAATTTGCGCACCCTTTTTGCCGTTGTATGTAAACACGGGTTTAACCTTATTTTCATCCGTTCCGATTGCGTCACGGTGCAGGTCGATTACAACTTTGATGTCGGGATATTTTTCGAGATTTTTATACACGGTGTCAACACTTCGGTCATATGAACCGTTGTAGGATTCATCGTGAATTGTCGTATCGTGAATCGTTTTTATGCCACGCTTGTTTAGCTGCTCTGTGAGTGCGTCACCGACTGCCACAACATTGAAATCGTTATTGTTCGTGCGTGAATAAAAGCTGTCATAGAAAAAGTCAACATCTTCATCAAGATACGCTTCGCTTGTGTGGGTGTGGTAGATGAGAACCTGCGGTGAGTTTATGCCCTTGTCGATTGAAAACGGCAGTTTTGCTGAGAGTAGTCCGTCAAAGTTAAGTGACAGCCCCGTTTTGTTTTTGACAAAGCAGTTGTCAACTTGCGTACCTGTGTCGCCTATGGTGCGTTCCTCAACGGTGTATTTGTTTTCACCGTCATGGTTGCCGTAGGAATCGTAGTAGGTGCTTTTGTCACGCTTGTGATTTTTTACGGCAACAGGCTGAGTGTCGGTCGATTCGGTCGGATTTTGGTCGGATTCGGTTGGCTTTTCCGCCTTTGAACTTACAAGCTTGTATTCTCCGTTTGTGAGAGTAAAAGCTGCTGCGGCAAGTGCCGCCGGATTCTGCGAGTCAAAACAGAGGGGTAACCTGTATATAACGCTTAAAACAGCCGTTGACAATAGTACAACGGCTGTGCTTATTTTTATGGTTTTTTTTAATTTCTTTTTTGATGTTCCTTCACTTTTCACAAAATCACCTGCAATCCGTACATATGTTGGCTATCGGTTTCTAAATAAAATATATGCGGTGCTGTGCGTGAATATGCGTAAATTTACATTAACGAGATGAGGTCTGGTAAATCAAACTCGTTTTGCAATGCTCCGTTGAGTGCAAAGGCAATGAGCCTTGAGGCTCTTTCGGTGAGCAGGTCAATTTCTCGTGGAATTACAACAAGTTGTCTGCCCTGCGGCATAAGCATTTTTTGAGTTTTGCGGTTGCAGTCATTGCCGAGAATGTCAACCGCAAGCGTTTGTGCATCTACAACAGTCGGCACTCCGATGGCAATAACAGGAACACCGATTGTTTCCTTGGTAATTTTGGTGCGGTGATTGCCAACTCCTGCACCGGGCGAAATTCCCGTGTCACTTATCTGTAGCGTACAGCCAAGCCGTTCGGGTCTTCGTGAAGCGAGTGCGTCAATTGCGACAACGGCTGTCGGTCTTATTCGCCGCACAATGCTGAGAATGTATTCGCCTGTTTCAATGCCTGTCTGTCCTGTGACGCCTGTTTGCATAACTGCAACAGGGCGAAGTCGGTCAAGTCCTGTTGAGCGGGCAATTTCTCCGCCAATGTGTCGGGTGGCAAGTACTCTTTGGCTTGTTTTCGGACCGAGTGAGTCGGGGGTGATTTCCATATTCCCGAGTCCAGCCACAAGTACAAGTCCGTTGACAGGCAAAAGCCTTTTTATTTCATTGCCCACGGTTTCAAGTCGCTTGTCAGTTTCTGTAAAATTGTCTGTGAGTGACGGCAACTCAATCGTGATGTAGGTGCCGATTTCCTTGCCGAGTGCCTGCTTTGCCTTTTGATTTTTGACGATGAGCCGTGAGATTTCAAGCCCGTTTTCACTGTACTTTTTAAACTCAACACCGCCTGTGTTTTCTCCTGCAATTTCCCTCGCTTCAATCGCAAGATCGGTTCTGAACTGCAAAATAATCCCCCATTTCGCAAATTTGTGTTTATGTATTTTGTGCAATTTTATGGAATGTATTCTATTTACAATGTAAATATGTTTTGATATAATCTTAACGCAGGTATCTACTGCCTTTTAGGCAGTAGATACTCCCGAAATTCAGTTGACACTGAATTTCTAAGGAGCTGACGCTCCTCTGCGTAGATTGCAATCTATCACAATTTCCGCTCCTTGCAAGCAAAACGGAAATTGTTCAGATTTAAATCTTTTATCATAAAGAAAATTAGAATTTGTTCAGCTTATCATAAAGCGAAAATACTCAAAACATTATATAGGTGATTTTATGAATAAAAAATTTGCTGAAAAGTTTACTGCCGTTTTGTCGGCTGTGTGTATGCTTTCGGTGGGTATTGTAACTGCAAATGCTGCTGAGATAGATGACAGCTTTGAATCCGTGACCAAAAATGTTGAATCGGAAAAATCATCTTTGCCGTCTGCATATTCCGCAATCGGTTATGCGCTTGTTGATGAAAACGGACTGCCAAGCGATTTCAGTTCAAAAACTTTAGGCTTTGTTACTCCGATTAAAGAACAGCAGTACAACGATTGTTGGGCACTTGCGGGTACTGAAAGTTTTGAAACAAAGCTGTTGAAACTCGGCTATCCTGTTACCGAAATGTCATATGACCATGCAAATGCCAGTTCAACAATTCAGGTAAACGGCAAAGGTTGGCAGAGAAAATATCGTGACGGCGGCTTTACTAATATATATCCCGGCTATCTCACATCGTGGCAGGGCGGTGCTGAGGTTGCAGATGTCGGTGAAATCGATTTTTCAATGTTTCAGTACAGCGATGAGATGACAAATGCCAACACAAAATACGGTACAACAAAACTGCGTTATCTTGACGGTGTTGATTCAAATGAAATCAAGCAGGCAATTATGGATAACGGTGCGGTTACTGCCTCGTATGCAACAACAAACAATTGCTTTAACAATGCAAATACAACCTACTTTATGCCACAATCATATGACGGCGATTACATAGGTCATACAATCAGCGTTGTCGGTTGGAGTGACAATTTTAGCAAGTACAAATTTACGAACAGTACAGGCATACTGCCAAAAAATAACGGCGCATGGCTTATCCGCAACAGCTGGGGCAAAAATAATTCAATGGGCGGTTACTTTTGGCTTTCATATGAGGACAAGTATATTTTTGGTGCAAAGTATTCTCCAAATTTTACGATTGATGAGGTTACCGAAATTTCCGATGATATGACCCTGTTGCAGAATGAACGCTACGGTGCAACCTACAGCTTTAATTATGTTGACAGTGGCGACATTACCTTTATCAATTGCTTTGATTTTGATGAAAACAGCCGCACACTTAACAATGTGATTTTTGAAACCAAGAGCAATGGTGCTGATTATGAGGTTTACTATATACCTGTTGATAACGGCACGCCTGCGAATGATGAAAGCAAGTGGAAGCTCATTTCATCGGGTAAGGTTACATACAGTGGTTATCAGTCGGTTGACACAAACGGCTATGTTACTCCTCTCGGCAGAGGTGCAATCGGCGTAAGAATCATTACAGGTTCAGATGAATCAAGTCAGCTTGGTGTCGGTGAATGGCTCACCAACACAACAAAAATGACTTTTCTGAATGATTCAAAGTACGGTGACAGCTACATTAAATATGACGGCACAACATCAGACCTCCTTGATTGGTACAAGCTGAACAATAATGACCTTCTCGGCGGTACCTTTGTCATAAAGGCTGTTGCACTTGAGAATGACAATATAATGAAAGGCGATATAAATCTTGATAAAGCGATTTCTATTGTCGATTCAACACTCGTGCAGAAGTATATCGTAGGCAATGCCGATTTTGACGGAACTCAGCTTTACAATGCCGATTATGACGGCGATGGTGCAATTACAGTTGCCGATGCAACTGAGATTCAGAAAAAAGTTGTGGGTCTTGCATAAGCTAAGTTGAAAGATTAAAAAATTAAAGCAAAAATAAATGTCGGGTGAAGATTTGCAAAACGCAAAGCACATTCATCCGACTTTTGTTTTATACAAAAGTAACCGTTAATTTAATATGGACATCTGCCGTGCATTCGTGTTAAAATGTAAAATATAAGGATATGCACGGTTGAACGGGAGGTGAATCGGGTATGAATAATGCGGAAAAATCTGCTGATAAAATAAAAGTAAAAAAGTCGATTTTCAAGAGGCTTTTCGTTCGTGTGCTTGTGCTGTTTATTTTGGCGGTGATTGTTTCGGGTACGCTCAATTGCATTGAAAACATTCAGCGCACAAGGCGTTTTACACGACAGCTGACCGAAAGTGCGTCAAAGGTTGCAACAGAAACTTTTGAACGCAGCGATATAAACGCATTGCTTGATAATCCCGATTCCGAAGAATATCGCAAAGCCGTTAAGACCTTGAGGTGGATTTGTCAGACGAACCACCTTGAATATATGTACATTTACATTCCGAATTTTGACGAAAACAAGGTTACATATGTTATGACTGTTGCCGATGATGACAGCGAAAACGAGAATGTTTTAAATGTGAGAAGTGCAGGTGAAGAGGTTGACCACAGCTTGTGGGACGCTGAAAAAGAGGCGTGGGAAAATCCTAACCTTGTCACGGCTTACGAATATCAGAATGACAGCTTCGGCAGTTTTTACACGGCATTTTCAGCAGTTCAAGGCAATGACAGCAAGCCTGTTGCCTTAATCGGTGCAGACTATTCGTTGACGCAGATTTATACGGAAATCATTTTCTATACTGCAATGCGAGTTCTTGCGCTGTTTGTTGTGCTGACAATTGTATTCTTGCTTGTAATGCTGTTTGTCAGAAAAAAGATGTATAATCCGATACTTTTGATTTTTGAAAAGATTCGCGGATATTTTTCCGACAAGGCTGACGGCACAAATACAAAGAAAGCGTTTGTGCCGATAAAACTCGGCTCTGACGATGAAATTCAGCTTTTGGCTGATTATTTCAACGATATGGCTCACGATGTAGAAACTTATGTTGAAAAAAATTCCGCCCTTGCGAGTGAAAAGGCTAAGAATGAAACCGAGCTTGAGGTTGCAAGGCGGATTCAGTACGGAATAATTGCGAGAGAAAAGAATGTTGTCTTTGCCGATTGTTTTGATGTTTCGGCAAGAATGGAGTCTGCAAGACAGGTAGGCGGCGATTTTTACGATTGCTTTGCATTGCCTGACGGCAGAATGTGTGCCGTAGTCGGTGATGTGTCGGGCAAGGGCGTTGCGGCGGCAATGTTTATGGCTTTTGCAAAAACTCTTATCCACGAAAAAATGACCGAAAATGCAGAACCCGACAGGGCATTTGAAGAAATCAACAGGGAACTCTGTTTGTCAAATCCCGAGGGAATGTTTGTAACTGCATTCGCCGTGATTTTCGACAAAAACAGCGACAGCTTTTTGTACATAAATGCAGGTCATAACAAGCCTGTTGCAGTGAGCAACGGCAAGGCTGAATTTTTAGAATGTAAGCCGTGTATAATGCTCGGTGTGTTTGATGATGCAAGGTATGTTGTGAACAGCGCTGAATTTGGAAACGGTGATGTAATTTGCCTTTACACCGACGGTGTGAATGAGGCAACAAATGCGGATAATGAATTTTTCGGCAACGAAAGACTTGTGTCTGCCTGTCAAAATGCCGGAAAGACTGCAAAAGGTGTGTGTGACGGAGTTTATGACGCTTTGACGGACTTTACCGAAAATGCGGAGCAATTTGACGATATAACAATTGTTGCAATAAAAAACAGCAAAAACGGAGATTGAAGGGTTATGAATGTTTAAATCGGAAAACAATCAGATTACAATAGAACAGATGAGAAAGCTTGACGAGGAATATACTCTTGTCGATATCCGAGATGAAATTTCGTTTGAATACGGTCACATTGACGGTGCAAAGAATATTCCGCTTGCAAAAATCAAAGGGGACAATTCACTTTTGCCAAAAGACAAGCTTGTTGTCCTCTGTTGCAAAAGCGGTCAGATAAGTGACGAGCTTGCAGAAAATCTGCGTGATGACGGATTCAATGCCGTGAATCTTGAGGGCGGTTATTACAGTTGGTTGAGAAGTCAATTCGAGAATGAGGACTATGCAACCGATGTTGAAAAAAGCATCCGCAAAAAGTTCAGCAAGACGATTTGGAGCAGATTTACTGCGGCGATAATTGAGTACAAGCTTGTTGAGCCGAACGATAAAATTGCCGTCTGCATTTCCGGCGGCAAGGATTCAATGCTACTTGCCAAGTGTATGCAGCATTTGCAGAAATACAGCGACTTTCATTTTGATGTTGAATACATTGTCATGGATCCGGGTTACGTCGGCAACAACAGGGCGAAGATAATTGAAAATGCCGAAATTATGGATATTCCGATAAGGATTTACGATTCGCCGATTTTTGAAACGGTCTATGCCGCAGAGGGCGGTTCACCGTGTTACCTTTGCGCCCGAATGAGGAGGGGATACCTCTACAAATTTGCGCAGGATCTCGGCTGCAACAAAATTGCACTCGGTCATCATTTTGACGACGCTATCGAAACAACGCTGATGAGTATGCTCTACGGTGCGGAGATAAAAACGATGATGCCGAAGCTCAAAAGTACGAATTACGAGGGTATGGAGCTTATCCGACCGCTTTATATGGTCAGAGAAAAGGATATTATCTCATGGGCGAGATACAATGAGCTTGAATTTATCCGCTGTGCCTGCAAGGTTACCCGGGCGAATGAGGAAGCCGATAACGGCTCCAAACGCCAGGAGGTCAAAATGCTCATTAAAAAGCTCAAGGAGGAAAACGACAATGTGGATATGAATATTTTTAAAAGTGTTCACAATGTCAACCTTGCAACGATAATCGGTTACCGTGACTGCGACGGCGGTGAGCTTCATTCATTCACGGAAAGCTATGATAAGTGAGGGACGTCTATGTTTTTTATTGAATATCCGAAATGTTCAACCTGCCAAAAGGCGAAGAAGTGGCTCGATGAGCACAACATTGATTATGTTGACAGACATATTAAAGAGGAAAATCCGACCGCCGATGAGCTTAAGGCGTGGGTCAAGGCAAGCGGAATTGAGATTAAAAAGCTGTTTAACACAAGCGGCATGCTCTACAAGTCGCTGAATCTTAAAGAGAAGCTTCCGACCATGACCGACGAGGAGAAATTTGACCTGCTTGCAACGGACGGAATGCTGGTAAAAAGACCGCTTATTATTGACGGCAACACCGTCCTGATCGGCTTCCGTGAGGCAGAATGGAAGAAACATTTTGATATTGAGTGAAAAATTTGAAAAAACACTTGATTTTGTTTTTAATATGCGTTATAATAAGAATGTATTAAGCTACAAGGAGGAAAAATAGATGGCAAAAACAAATGAAACAGATAAGGACAAGATATTATCACAAGTTCTTTTAGATATAGAAAAGCAATTTGGTAAAGGGGCAATAATGAAACTTGGTGATGACACTCATAATGAAATAGCAGTATCACCAAGTGGATCATTAACACTTGACTTAGCATTAGGTGTTGGAGGATATCCTAAAGGAAGAATTATTGAAATATATGGACCAGAATCATCTGGTAAAACTACATTTGCACTTCATGCAATAGCAGAAATTCAAAAAGCAGGAGGAAGGGCAGCTTTTATAGATGCAGAACATGCATTAGATCCAGTATATGCTAAAAACTTAGGAGTAAATATAAATGAGTTATTACTTTCTCAACCAGATACAGGTGAACAAGCACTTGAAATTTGTGAAGCATTAGTTAGAAGTGAAGCAATAAATATAGTTGTAATAGATTCAGTCGCAGCACTTGTACCACAAGCTGAAATAGAAGGTGAAATGGGTGATTCACATGTTGGTCTTCAAGCAAGATTAATGAGTCAAGCACTTAGAAAATTATCTGGAACTATTAATAAAACAAATACAATTGCAATTTTTATTAACCAATTAAGAGAAAAAGTTGGTGTTATGTTTGGTAATCCTGAAACTACACCAGGAGGAAGAGCATTAAAATTCTATTCAACAATTAGAATGGATGTAAGACGTAGTGAACAAATAAAACAAGGTGATAGTGTTATTGGTAATAAAACTACAGTTAAAATTGTAAAGAATAAGGTTGCACCACCATTTAAAACAGCAGTAGTTGAAATTATGTATGGTGAAGGTGTAAGTAGAGTTTCCGAAATAATTGATTTAGGTGTAGAAGCAGGTATCATTGATAAAAGTGGTGCATGGTACTCATATAATGGGGAAAAGTTAGGTCAAGGTAAAGAAACTGTTAAAGCATTATTAAAAGAAAATGATAAATTAAGAGATGAACTTGAACAAAAAGTAAGAGAACATTTTAATATGGCAATCAAAAAGGAAAAATAATTTCCTTTTTTTAGTGGAATTTTATATACTTGTGGAGAATATAAAGTATATGAGATATATTAGAAATTTTATAAGTAAAAATAGAATAACAAAAGAAAATTTATTTAAAAGTAAAGAATTACTTGATAATGTAAATGGTTATTCACTTGATAAAAAGCAAAGACTTGCGGTTATTGATTCATCTGACAGTGCATTATTACTCGCAGGAGCGGGTTCAGGTAAAACTCTTACTATAGTTGGTAAAATAAGATACTTAATAGAAATATTAAAAATAAAAAAAGAAGATATATTATGTATATCATTTACTAATGATTCTGTTAATAGTCTTAAAAATGCATTACTTAAAAATTATAACTATGATATAGATGTATTTACATTTCATAAACTTGCACTAAATATTTTAAAAGATAATAAAAATATTGTTAATATTGCTTCTAGTGATGAACTTGATTATATTATAACTGAATATTTTTATTCAAATTTTTCAGGACTTAATATATTAGGAAAAAAGGAAGAATTTTATGAACTAAAAAAATTAATAGGAACTTTTATTAATTTATTTAAATCAAATAATTATGATTACATTAAGTTTGATGAAATATTAAAAAAATTAAAATATGGAAATGATTATATTTTTATAAAAATAGTAAGGGAAATATACTTTGAATATATGAGTGAATTAAAAAGTAAAAATGAAGTTGATTTTAATGATATGATAAATGATGCGATTAAGCTTCTAAATAAGGAAGGAAAAATTAAATCATATAAATACATAATTATTGATGAATATCAAGATACATCTTTAACAAAATATAATTTGATAAAAACTATAAAAAATAAAACTCACGCAAAATTATTTTGTGTAGGAGATGATTTTCAGTCTATTTATAGATTTACAGGTTGTAATTTAAATATATTTTTAAATTTTAAAAAGTATTATAAAAATTCTAGAATAATGAAAATAGAAAATACTTATAGAAATTGTAAAGATTTAATAAAAGTATCAGGCAATTTTATTATGAAAAATAATTATCAAATGAGAAAAAAGTTAAAATCAAGTAAAAAACTTAAGAAGCCAATAAAAATAATTTATTATAAAAATATAAAAGATTCTTTTGAAAAATTAATACTTGATATATATTCAGAAAATAATAATGGAATAATGGTTCTTGGAAGAAATAATAATGATATTTATAGGTATTTAAATAATAATTTTAAATTAGAAAATCAAAGTATAATTTATTTAAAAAATGAAAATATAAAAATAAGGTATTTAACAGTTCATAAATCAAAAGGATTAGAAGAAGAAAATGTAATAATTATTAATCTTGAAAATAAGATTAATGGTTTTCCAAGTAAGATAGAAAATAATGAAATATTAAAATATGTATTAAATGAAAATGATAATTATCCATATGAAGAAGAAAGAAGACTATTTTATGTTGCTTTAACTAGGACAAAAAACAATGTATATTTATTCGTAAATAAAAAAAATGAATCAATATTTGTAAAAGAAATAGTTAATAATTATAAATCTTATATACAAATATTTAAAAATTATTTATAATTATTATAGAGGTGTATAAAATGGATGAACTTAAAATTCCAAATCACGTTGCGATTATAATGGATGGCAATGGTAGATGGGCAACAAATAGAGGTCTTAAAAGAAGTGAAGGACATAAGGAAGGTAGTAAAACTTTAGAAAAAGTCGCAATTCACGCAATAAATAAAGGTGTTAAAGTTTTAAGTGTATATGCTTTTTCAACTGATAATTTTAAAAGAACTAAAGAAGAAGTAGATTACTTAATGAATTTATTTATTTTAATGTTTAAAACTAAGTTTAAAGTAATAGATAAAGAAAATATAAAAGTAATATTTTCTGGAAGAAGAGAACCACTTAGTAAAAACGTATTAGATGCGATGGACTCAATTGTAAAGAAAACTGAAAATAATACTAAAGGTATATTAAATATATGTTTAAATTATGGTGGACAAGAAGAAATAATAGATGGTACAAAAAAAATAATAGATGATATTAATAATGGCAAAATAAGTAAAGATGATATAACTAAAGAAAAATTTTATGAATATTTATATCAAGATCTACCACCAATTGATTTACTTATAAGAACTAGTGGTGAATATAGAGTAAGTAATTTTATGCTTTATCAAATGTCATATAGTGAATTTTATTTTACTAATACATTATTTCCTGATTTTAATGAAAAAGAATTTGATAAGGCAATTGAGTCATTTAATCATAGAGATAGAAGATTTGGTAAAAATTCTAAATAATTTTATGTAAAATAATGTAAAATTAAATGATTTTCTTTTTAAAAAAATATATAATTATAATATTGGGAGAGAGATAGATGAATAAATGCATTGTAATTTATAATGCCAAGAGTGGGAAAAAAAGAACCAATGATATTACTATAAATACTATTTTTGAAGTCTTAAAATCTTATAATTATGAACCAAGTGTAATATATACAAAAAGAAAAGGTCATGCATCAAAAATAGTAAAAGAACTACCAAATGATGTATGCCTTGTTGTATCAGCTGGTGGTGATGGAACTTTTAATGAAGTTGTATCAGGTAATTTAAAAAGAAAAGACAAACTTTTAATCGCAAATTTACCACTTGGAACAACCAATGATGTTGGAAATATGTATGGATATAGTAATGATTTAAGCAATAATCTAAAATTACTTTTAGAAGGTGAAATAAAGAATATAGATATATGTAAAATAAATAATAGACCTTTTGTATACTTTTGTGGTATAGGTAGTTTTGTTAATGTAACATATGATACACCTAGAAAATTAAAAGAAAAGTATGGAAGAAATGCATATATTATATCCGCACTAAAACAATTTGGTGGAAAACTTAAGTCATATAATATAAAATATGAAATAGAAGGCAAAGAATATAGTGGTAAATATTCGTTCATATTTATTACAAATAGTTCATCAATCGCAGGAATAGATGATATATATAAAGATATAAAACTTGATGATAATAAATTTGAAGTATTATTTTGCAATGTAAAATCGAAATTAGAATTATTAAAAAAATTATCTATGTTAAAAAAGGTTGATATAAGAAGTATTCCTGATTTTGAATATTATGAAACAAATTCTATGAAAATAAAATTTTATGATGAGTTAAATGATTCATGGTGTTTAGATGGTGAAGAAATGAAGCATAAAAGTAATACATTTAAATTTAATATTTCAAAAGAAATAAATGTATTAGTACCAAAAGTTAATATAGATAAATTATTTATGTAGGAGTAAGTTATGAGTTATGATATTAGAATTATATTTTTATTATTTTTGATGTATTCTTTTGTAGGATGGTCACTTGAAGTAATTGGAAAATTACTTGAAAAAGGGAAATTTGTAAATAGGGGATTTTTAGTAGGTCCATATTGCCCAATATATGGAGTTGGAAGTATTCTAATGATTATATTATTAAATAGATATATAAATGATCCACCAACTTTATTTATTATGAGTATTTTACTATTTTCAGTTCTTGAATATTCAACAAGTTATTTTATGGAAAAAATATTTAAAATTAGATGGTGGGATTATACTAGAAGAAAATTTAATATTAATGGAAGAATATGTCTTGAAACAATGATTCCATTCGGATGTGGTGGAATGCTTATTATGTATGTTGTAAATCCATTTTTTCTAAAATTATTGTCTCATATTCCAAGTACAGCATTAACTATTATTTCAATAGTACTAGCATTAGTATTTGTATTTGATTTATGTATGTCTACAAAAGTAATATTTAATTTAAAATCAACTGTAAGAAATATAAAAAAGGATGCAACAGAGGAAATAACTGCAAAAGTAAAAGAATTTATAATGAATAATGCTAAATATGCAAAAAAGAGACTTGTTAAAGCATTCCCTAAGTTAAAGATTAAATAGGTTATATATGTATAATCTATTTTTTTTTGAAAAAAATATAATAGGTGATAAATAATGAATCAGTCTTTATGGAAAAAAATTAAAAAAAATAACGAATATCATGATTTTAAAAAAGATGTTGATGTTTTAATAATAGGCGCAGGTTTATCTGGTATAAATACTGCATATTTCTTAAAAGATTCTAATTTAAAAGTATGCTTGATAGATGACGGAGAAATAGGTAATGGTGCGAGCGCTTATACAACAGGAAAATTAACATATCTTCAAAGTGATATATTAACCAAAATTCAAAATATATATGATTATGAAACCGCAAAAAAATATTTAGATTCTCAAATATACGCAATAAATTTAATTTGTAATATAATAAACGAAAATAATATAGATTGTGATTTAACAAAAAATGATTCATATGTATTTACTACATGTGATTCTAATAAATATATAATTGATAAAATATATAATTTTCTTAAAAAGTCAGATATAAAATCAGAATTAAAAAATACATTACCAATTGATATTCCTTGTAAATATTCGTTAAAAGTAAGTGATACATACGTATTTAATCCTGTTAAATACATGTATTCTTTATGTGAAATAATAAAAGAAAAGATAAATATTTGTGAAAATGTTAGAGCGCTTAATATACAAAAAGATAATGATAAATACACCATAAATACTGCTAAGGGAAGTGTTAAAGCAAAATATGTAGTAGTAACAACGCAATATCCATTTTTTGTTTGTCCAGGCTTAATACCATTTAAAACACATGTAGAAAAATCACATGTAGTTTCATCTAAAATAGATAAAATAGATAATTTTAATGCTATAAATGTAGATGATGAAGTTTATTCAATTAGGTATTATAAAGATGATGACTCATATATAATTTTTTCATCAGAAAGTTATAAAATGTCTAATCATATAAATTATGAAGAAAGACAAAATGAACTAGATAATAAATTTAAAAAATTATTTAATTTAGATGTTAATTACAGATGGAGTACTCATGATTTAATATCAAACGATTATTTACCAATTATTGGTGAAGTAGAAGATAGTCTTTTTATAAGTACTGCATTTAATAAATGGGGAATGACAAATAGTGTATTATCAGGCAAAATATTATCAGATTTAATTTTAAAAAAAGATAATGATTTTTCTAAGTTATTTATGCCAAACAGAAAAATTACATTAGAGAGAAGTATAAATTTTATAAAAGATACTTTAAATATAACAAAAATATTTGTTGCGACAAAAATAAATAAAAATAAAAGTTTTTATACTGATAGGGTTAAATTTGTAAATATTAATGGGAAAAATTATGGAGTATATATAGATGAAAATAACAATAAACATGTTATTAGAAATCTATGTCCACATATGAAGTGTAGTCTTTTATTTAATTTTATGGATAAAACTTGGGATTGCCCTTGTCATGGTTCAAGATTTGATATTGATGGCAATGTTATTAAAGGTCCAAGTGTATATGACATAAAAAAAGATATTTAAAATATTATTAAAGTAGGAGGAAAATATGAAAAAAATAGATATAAAAAAATTAATATTTTATATATTAATAACATACTTAATTGGTGTTCTTCCAAGTATATTTGTATTTAAAAACATGAGTACATATAACACTTTAAATAAACCACCACTATCTCCACCATCAATTGTATTTCCTATTGCGTGGTCAATACTTTATTTACTTATGGGAATATCTATTTATATTATTATGCAGTCTAAAAGAAAACTCAAAAAAAATGCAAGATTAATATATTTTATTCAACTTGTTATAAATGCACTTTGGACGCCAATTTTCTTTGGATTTAAAGAATACTTTTTTGCATTTCTTTGGATACTTATGCTTATTGTTTTAGTTATTACAATGATATTAACTTTTTATAAAATAAGTAAAAAAGCAGCATATATTCAGATACCATATTTATTATGGTTATTATTCGCATCATATTTAAATTTTGGTGTATTTGTATTAAATTAGAAAATAAATCCATACTAATCTTAGGTGATTAATATGGATTTATTTAAAAATGATACTTTTGAGATTGTAGTAAGATGCGTTATTGCAATGACAACATTATTTTTTATGACAAAACTATTGGGTAAGAAACAAGTTTCAGAACTTAGTTTATTTGATTATGTGGTTGGAATATCTATTGGTAATTTTGCATCTGAAATGGCTATTAATTTAGAAGCAAAATTTTTTAATGCAATGCTTGCCATTGTTGTATTTGGTATTCTTGCCTACATAATATCTATACTTACATTAAAAAGTTTAAAACTTAGAAAATTCTTTATAGGTTCACCTACGATATTACTAGAACATGGTAATTTAATTTATAAAAATATGAAAAAAAGTATGATTGATGTTAATGATATTTTAAGTCAAGCAAGAGAAATGGGATATTTTGATATTAGTGAAGTAGAATTTGCTATTTTAGAAGCAAATGGTAAAATTAGTTTTTTACCAAAAGGTGAGTATAAAAATGTAAATATAAAAGATATGAATTTAAAAATAGAAAAACAAGGATTATGTGCTAATGTAATAATGGATGGAAATATTATGAATGATAATTTAAATAACATAGGAAAAGATGAAGAATGGCTTTTACACGAGTTAGATGTTAAAGGAAAAAATGTAAGTGATATATTACTCGCAACTGTTGATATAAATGATAAAATTGTTATATTTGATAGAAGAAAAGATATTGATTCAAAAAAGATATTAGAATAGTTTGACTCTGGGTTATATTTTTGTTAAAATACTAAACCAGAAGAAGGAAAAATATGAACAAGATAAATTACCATGATATTGATTTTAATGAACTTACAAAGTTAAATGTAGAAAGCTCTGAAAGCAGTATTTATGTTGATAAAAACAGAAAAAGATTATATAAAATATTTAAAACGAGATATTTAGATGAATTATTTGATAAATCTGAAAAACTAGATTTGTTAGTTCAAAAAAATCATATAAAAAGAATGATTGTACCTGATACAAAAATTATAAATTGTGGTTGTTTTGTTGGTACTGTTGAAGAATATATTAATGGAGTAGATCTTAGTGATATATTTAAAAAATATAATAATATAAATGATATTATGGGTATATTTATAAAGTCTTCTATTGCATTAGAAGAAATTCATGAAGAAGAAATTGTTGTCGCAGATTTACATGCTGGAAACATTAGAATTGATGAAAATGGTAATCCATATTATTTAGATGCTTTATCTTGCTGTATTGGAGATAAAGAAAATAATATGATTTCTTGTTTATTATATGATTATTTTAAAGAAAAAAATATTCAAATAAAAAAGGTAACTAAAGAAATGGACAAGTTGTCATTTATGTTAATGATATATACACTTTTATGTCAAAATACTTTTGATGAAACTAAAGAATTAGATTTTAATAGTAGGTTTGAAAGATTAAAATACTTAAAAAATTTACTTGGTATATTTGAATTAATAGAATCATCAGAAGATAATATTGATGTACCATATCTTCATGAAATAATAAAACCAAATCATACAAAAAAATATAAAAAAGAAATGCGCTAATATAGGCGTATTTTTTATGTTATGATATAATTAAAAAGGTGAATGATATGTTAAAAGAATTAATAGAAAACAATATGATTTTAGTACTTCCAAATAACATGAAAGAAAATGTTATAAAAGAAGTATCAAGTTTAGATAAAATTTATAATATTAAATTTATGTCTTTAAAAGAATTAATTGATTCTTTAACATTTACTTATGATGAAAGAAGTATATATTATTTAATAAAAAAATATGATATGAATTATGATGTAGCAAATATATACCTAAATAATTTAAAATATGCGGTTAATAATGTATCAGATAAAACAAATAAATTAACTAAAATAAAAAATGAATTAATAGAAAATAATCTTTTAATTTATGATAAAAATATAGATAAATTAATAGAAAACAAAAAAATAAAAATATATGGTTATGATTACATAAGTAAGTTTGATTTAAATATTTTAAAAGAAAAAGGAATAAAAGCACAAATTATAAACAAAAATATATTAAATTATAGTCATGATGTTTATGAATTTAATGATATAAAAGACGAAATATATTTTGTGTTATGTAAAATAATTGATTTATTAAATAATGGAGTTGATATTAATAATATAAAACTTTGTAATGTAACAAGTGAATATGAAAATGATATAAAAAGAATGTTTAAAATGTTTAATATTAGCTTAAATATAAAAGATAATAAAAGTATAAAATCAAGTTTAATCGCAAAAGATTTTATTGATATTTTAGAAAATAATAGTATAGATGAAACATTAGATTTTATAACAAATAAATATGATATGACTATTTTAAGTAATAAATATATTGTAGATGAAATAATAAAAATATTAAACAAATACACTTTTGTTAAAGAAAAAAATATATTAATTTATATACTTAAAAATGAGCTTTCAAAAAAGCATTTAAAAGAAATAAAAAAGAAGAACGCAGTTAATATAATAGATTTAAAAGATAATATAATAAGTGAAAATGATTATGTGTTTTTAATTGGATTTAATATGGGTAATATTCCAAAAATATATAAAGATGAAGATTATTTAAGTGATATTGAAAAAGAAAAATTAAATATAGAAAAATCATATGAAAAAAATAGTTTAGAAAAAAATGCAATAATAAATAGTATTAAATCAATAAAAAATCTATTTATAACATATAAATTAAAGACTAATTTTGATAGTTATATGCCATCATTATTAATAAGTGATATGAATTTAAATATTATAAAAGATATAGAAAAAAAATATAATTATTCTAAAAAATATAATGAATTATTACTTTCAGAAAAATTAGATAATTTAATAAAATTTGGAGAGAACGATAAAGATTTAGGTATTTTGTACGCAAATAGATTAAATGATAATTATTTAAAATATGATAATAAGTTTAAAGGTATAAATAAAGAAAAGTTTAATGATAGTTTAAATGGTAAATTATTATTATCTTATTCAAGTATTGATAATTATAATAGATGTGCATTTAGATATTATTTAAATAATATACTTAAAATAACTGAGTTTGAAGAAACATTTGCGCAAAGTATAGGTACAATATTTCATGATGTGTTATCAAAAGCATTTAAAGAAAACTTTGATTTTGATTTAGAATTTAAAAATGTTATAAAAGAATATGATTTTAGTAATAAAGAAGAATTCTTTATGAAAAAATTAAAAGAAGAGTTAAGATTTATTATAGATACAATTAATAAACAAAATAGTTTTAATTCATTAGATAAATCACTTTATGAAAATAAAGTATACATAAATAAAGAAGGTAATATTAAATTAACATTTATGGGTATTATTGATAAATTACTTTATAAAGAAGAAAATAATAAAACATATCTTGTAATAATAGACTATAAAACAGGTTTCCCACATACAAACCTAAATAATACAATATATGGAATTGATATGCAGCTTCCTGTTTATCTTTATTTAGCAAAAGAAGGTTTATTTAAAAATGCTGAAGTAATAGGATTCTATTTACAAAAAATTCTTAATAATGAAATAATTAGAGATCAAAAAAAGACATATGAACAGCAAAAAGAAGAAAATTTAAAATTATTAGGTTATACAATTTATGAACCAGAATTAGCATCAAAATTTGATTTTTCATATACAGATAGTGAAGTAGTAAAATCTTTAAAATTTGGACAAAATGGATTTTATGCATATTCAAAGGTATTATCAGAAGAAAAAATTAATAAGTTAATAGAAATTGTAAAAGATAATATAGATAATGCATTTGATAATATATTAAATGCTAAATTTGATATAAATCCTAAGAGGGTAGGAAAAGATAATATTGGATGTAGTTTTTGTAAATACAGTGATATTTGTTTTATGAAAGAAGAAGATGTTGTTCTTTTAGATGAACATAATAATTTGGATTTTTTATAAGGAGCATAATAAATGGATATTAAAATAAAAACCGATGATTTAAAATTTAAATTTAGAGTTTCAGCCGTATTTATTCATGATGGTAAATTACTTGTAGATAAATATAGAACAGAAGAATCATATTGTTTACCTGGCGGATATGTAAATTTAGGTGAAACATCTAGTGAAGGTATGATTAGAGAAATAAAAGAAGAGACAAATCTTGATTTTAAAGTAGTTAAATTTATGGGTATTATTGAGAATTTTTTTACTAATTTTGATAAAGATAAAACTCATGAAATAGATTTTTATTATAAAGTTGAATTGAATGAAGTAGAAGATTTAAAAAAATTTGATTTAAATAGAATAGAAAATGATAATGGTTTCATAATACATCATCATTTTAAGTGGATTGAACTATCAAAATTAAATGAATGTAATTTACTTCCAAATAGTATAAAAGAAAATATATTAAATGATACAGGTATATTTCATTATGTTATAAAGGAAGATTAATTTAAAAAAGTGTGTTATAATTCAATTATTGGGAGGTTTTGATTATGAAAAAAAGAAATTTAAATGCACAAGATATTGTTGATAAAATAATTATATATGATTTATTAGGAGAATTTTCATCAACAAAAGAAATTTTAAAATGGATATCAAAGTTAAATAAATTGCAAATTAAAAATATTTTAAGCTTAAATATTGATAGGAAAAAAATAAAGTTTGATACAAAATTATTGATTGATGAAAATCTATTAAATACAGAAGATTATTTAAATAGAGTAAATGCAATTGTAAGTATTGATAATGCAAAAGGATGGGAACATTTATTTGAAAATTTAGTTACACCTGAATTTTTAAAAAGTGAGAAATTTTATAAAGATATAGAGACATTAAAAAAAGCAGATTGTTCTAAAAATCCATTATTAATAATTGGTAAGACTGATTTTATAAATAGTCCATATCATGATGAAGATTTTGAACTACTTGTTACAGCAAAGGATAATAGTGAAAAAAAACGTGATTTAATTGTTCAAGAAGTAATCGCAAAAATTGCTGAATGTGATGATTCGATAATAAGTGAATACCACGAAGAAGATTTAAAGACAGTTGTAAAATACGGCTCAAAAGTACTTCAAACAACTCTTTCCTATCCAAAATATGGAATAAATTTTTTAGCGACTAATCCTGTTTCATTAAAAAGTAAGTATCATTTAGAAGATATGAAAATACTTGCAGAAAATCAAGAAATTGGTAACTTCTTATATGCCGTAATGACTAATCCAAGAGTAGTAAAAAGAAAAAATTATAGAAAAATAATTAAAGAAATGGTAGATAATAAAAATAATAAAGAATATGTATTTTTAATATGTTATTATGCTATTGGTGAATATAAAACAAAATTTGCTCAAAAACTTAACAATTTTTATGTTTTTAATCTTAGTCATCATAGAGAAGATCTTCCAGATGTACTTAAAAGTATAGATAAAAAAATTAATTCTGATGATAAAACTGATGTAGATGAATTAGAAAAAGATATAAAAAGCTTAGCAAAGAAAATACAAGAATATTAAAAGATTGTTAAAAGGTAATAGTGTAAATTAAATGGTAAGTAATATGAAAATAAATGAATTTAATTGTATTAGTGAACATAATAATATAGATGAATACTTAGAATTTTATAAATATGTAAAAAGTAATATGAAAGAACCTTCTTGGTTAGGAGAATTTTCTTTAAATGAATTAAAAAATATTCTTAATAATGAGGGTAAACTATTTAACTTTTATGATAATAACATAATAGTTTGTTCTATGTTATATATTCCATCAAATAATAAGACATTAGAAAAACATAATTTAAAGTATGATGAAAAATTAGTTGGGTCTTGTGGTCCAATTATGGTTAATTCAAAATATGTAGGAAATAAATTTCAAAAACAAATGCTTGAAGATAAGTATTGTAAAAGTATAGGAAAAAGATATATATTTACTAAAGTTCATCCAGATAATATTTATAGTATTAATAATTTTATTAGTGATGGTTATAAGTTTGTAGAAACATATAAAACTAGCAGTGGAGAATCTAGAAGTGTATATTTTAAAGAAATATAAAAGTTAGTATATGTATTGTATTAAAAAAATGTTATAATATAGAAAAAGAATGGAGGATTAAGTAATATGGAAAATGGTAAGTTTGTTTATAATAATGATAATGAATATAAAATATTGAATTTTCAATGCGAAGGTTGCGAGTTTTATAATAATAAAAAAAAGCAATGTATTTTTTACAAAAAAGGAATACCAAAAGATATTATAAATAATGATATTGGTTGTAAATATAAAAAAGTCGATAGTATAATTGATGATATAGATGAAAACTATAAATATTATAGTAGATTATATTTTGAATTTTTTGGTAAAAAAGCTTTTATTGCAAATCCAGGTGGGTCAAAAGAGCAAACTATTGATGCAATAAAAAAATCATTAATTGAACAAAAGGATTTATTGGATGAAATTTTAAATTCTAATGAACAAAATATCTATTATTAGGGGGCAAAAATATGCAACAATATAGTCAAATCGTTATCGATAATTTACCTCTTATGTTGAATCAAGAAAGTAAAGCAAAAGCAAGTGTTAAAATTGCTTCATACATGAATTCAATGCTAAGAAATGCAAAAACTGAACAAGATTTGGAAATATTTTCTCAAACTTTATCAAAATGTAAAGAATTTTCAGAACAAAACAACTTGGGAGGTTTAAATAGAACCTGTACTGAATGGAATTATGAAGGAATAAATAAACTAAACCAAATACGAGGAATAAATGAGCAAATAAAACAAAATGTTGATTTGAGTGTAGATCAAAAATTACAAGAATGTTTGGTAAAAACTAACACTGAAATAAATAAAGTTGGTATGATTGATCCGGATAATTTTCAAGTGATTTCTAGTCAATTAGATCAAATAGAAGCTTTGTTACTTTCAAATCGTGATAAGAGTTTATCTGAAGAACAAGTTCAAGATTTTATTAGCGAAATAAATAATCAAAGAAATCAAATAAAAATAAAATATGCTATGATTGATGAAATACTTGAATCTAGTCATATGACAAGATAGTACTAAAGTGAAAGATTTAAGTTGAAAAAAATAAAATATGTTATATTATGAGTGCAGTTGAAGGATACTTCATAAAAAAAAAAAGAGGAGCATTTAATTTGTCGAGTGAATGTCGCCTCTAAATTAATGAGTTGACACTCAATCAAAGATGATGAGTGTCTATTTTTTTATTGCTAACACTGGTAAGGTAGATAGTAATAAGATGATGCAAATAATCAATTGATAAAATAGTACATTTATGGTACTATTTTTATATACGAAAAGATAGGTGAAAAGTATGCCAAATTGGACAAAAGAACAAAGTGATGCGATAAATAAAGATGGTACAAATATAATTGTATCTGCTGGAGCTGGATCTGGTAAAACAGCAGTTTTATCTGAAAGAGTACTTAGAAAATTAAAAGAAGGAGTAAATGTAAATGAACTTCTTATTTTAACGTTTACTAAAGCTGCTGCAAAAGAAATGAAAGAAAGAATAAGAAAAAAAATAAAGAAAGAACCATCTCTTTCAGCACAATTAGAATTAATTGATTCAGCATATATAACTACATTTGATAGTTATTCCTTATCAGTACTTAAGAAATATCATTATTTACTTAATTTATCAAAGAATATTGGTATTACTGATTCAACACTTGTTCAAATTAAAAAAGAGGAAATACTAGATAATATATTTGAAGAATTATATGAAGAAAAAGATGAAAAATTTGAAGAATTTATTAGTACTTTTTGCACAAAAGATGACAAAGAAATAAGAAATTATTTATTAAATATATATTCAAAACTAGAACTTAAAACAGATAAGAAAGAATATTTAGAAAAATATATAAATGAATATTTTAATGAAGAAAAAATAAGAAATGATATAAATTTATTTGAAAAAAGTATTCTTAAAAAGAAAGAAAAAATAGAAGAAAATGTAAAAGAATTATCATTTTTAATGGATGGGAAAAATTATACTAAATTACTTGATTCGTTAAGTCCACTATTAAATAGTGAAAACTATAAAAATGTTAAAATAAACTTATCAGTAAGTATGCCAAGAATGCAAAAATTATCAGATGAAGAAAAAGAACTAAAAGAAGAAATAAATGAAGGAATAAAAGAACTTAAAAATATATGTATATATGAATCAACAGATGAAATATATAAAAGTATTTTATCTACTAAAAAATATGTAGAATGCATAATAGATATATTAACACTTTTAAATGATAGAATAACAAAATATAAACTTGAAAATAATATGTATGAATTTAATGATGTAGCAGCTCTTTCAATAAGAATATTAAAAGAATTTCCATTTGCTAGAGAAGAAATAAAAAATAGCTTAAATGAAATAATGATAGATGAATACCAAGATACTAATAATGTTCAAGAAGAATTTATTTCTCTTATTTCGAATAATAATGTATATATGGTTGGTGATATAAAACAATCAATATATAGATTTAGAAATGCAAATCCATATATATTTAAAAATAAGTATGATAATTATAAAAATAATAATGGTGGGATAAAGATAGATTTAAATAAAAATTTTAGATCTAGAGAAGAAGTTTTAAACAATATAAATGATGTATTTAGAATTATTATGGATGATGAAATAGGTGGCGCAAATTATAAAGAATCACATGAAATGGTATTTGGAAACTTAACTTATAATAATGAAGGAAAACTAAATCAAAATAATGATTTTGAAATATATAATTATGAATATGACTCAAAAGGATTATTTAAAAAAGAAGAAATTGAAGCATTTATAATTGCGAATGATATAAAAGAAAAAATAAATAATAATTATAAAATATTTGATAAAGATGAACTTATTATTAGAAATGCAGAATATAATGATTTCGTTATTCTTATGGATAAATCTAGTAACTTTGATTTATATAAAAGAATATTTGAGTATTTAAATGTCCCACTTACTATAGAAAAAGATGAATCCATAATAGAAGAAGTAATATTAAAAGTACTTAAAAATTTATTAATACTAATAAGTAAAATTTATGAAAAAAATTTAGATGTTGAATTTAAATATATGTTTATATCAGTTGCGAGAAGTTTCTTGTTTGAAATGAGTGATGAAGAGATATTTGATATATTTAATAATAACTCATTTAAAGATAATGATTTATATATAAAAGCAAAGAGTATAAGTGAAAAATTAGATTATGTAAATATTAATTCTTTAATAGTAGAAATAATTGATGCATTTGAAATATATGAAAATATATCAAAAATAGGTAATGTTAATTCAAATATAACAATACTTGATTATTTACTTAATTCATCTACTAGTTTTATAGATAATAATATGGATATTTATGATTTTATAAATTATTTAAAAGATTTAACTACCAAAGGATATGATATCAAAATAAATAGAAATAGTGGTGAAAAAAGTAGCGTTAAGATAATGACTATTCATAAATCAAAGGGACTTGAATATCATATTTGTTATTATTCGGGATTATATTCAAAATTTAATATTAGTGATTTAAATGATAAATTTATTTTTGATAATAAATATGGAATAATTTCACCATATTTTGATGAAGGAATAAGTAATACAATATATAAATATTTATTAAAAGAAGATTATATAAAAGAAGAAATAAGTGAAAAAATTAGATTATTTTATGTAGCGCTTACTAGAGCAAAAGAAAAAATGATTTTAGTAACTGATTTAAATCAAGGTAAAAAAAGTAAAGATAGAATTAAATATAGGTCATTTAAGGATATAATGTTATCTGTAATTGATAATTTTAATGATTATATAACTAATATAGATATAGAAAAACTAGATATAACTAAAGACTATAAAAAAATAAAACAGACAAATTATTTAGATTATATAACTAAAACAGATGAGAAACTAGATATAAAAGAAATCTTAATTGAGAATGAAGAATTAGATGAAAAATCATTTTCTAAAAAGATGACTAAATTAATTACAAAAGAAGAAAATGATTCAATAAAACTTGGACTTGATATGCATTATGCTCTTGAAGTAACTGATTTTATAAATCCAAATTTTGATAATATGGATAATTTTATAAAGAATAAGATTATTAAGTTTTTAGATAATGATTTACTAAAAAATATAAAAAATGCACATATATATAAAGAATATGAATTTGTTTATGAAGAAGAAAATGAAAAATATCATGGAATAATAGATTTAATGCTTATATATCCTGATCATATAGATATTATTGATTACAAACTAAAAAATATAATTGATGAAAATTATATAAATCAATTAAATGGTTATAAGAAATATATTGAAAATAAAACAAAAAGACATGTTAATACATATTTATATTCAATACTTGGTGAAAAAATTGAAAAAATTAGTTGTTAATGAAAATAAAATATGTTAAAATACATTTAGAAACAGGGAAGAAGAAGAGTAAAATATAAGTTATTAAAGAGAGTCTATGTATGGTGTAAATAGATATAATGAGTATTTGAAAGAAGCTTTGGAGTTTAAACCGCAAGGCAAGCGTTAAAAGCAAAAGAGAGCATAGTAAGTCTATGAAGTAAGGTGGTACCGCGAAAAAATCGTCCTTATAATCATAGGCTTTTTTTATTTAATGAAAGGGTTGATTATTATGACAAATAAAGAATTTGCTGAATTTTTATTACCAGGAGTAAAACATACTTGGCAGGAATATGAAGAAATGTATCCAGAAAGAGATTTAAAGGAAGGCGCAATAGTAACAAGATTCGCACCTAGTCCAACAGGATTTGTACATATTGGCGCACTTTTAGTTTCTTTTATAGCTCAAAGATTTTCAAAGCAAACTAATGGAGTATTTTTCTTAAGAATTGAAGATACTGATACAGAAAGAAGTATTGAAAATGGAGTTCAAAAAATCATTAGAGATTTAAATGACTTTGGTATAGAATTTGATGAAGGTATGACTAGTGATACAACTGAAAAAGGAAAATACGGTCCATATAAACAAAGTGAAAGAAAAGATATATACTGGGCATATGCAAAAAAATTAATAGAAGAAGATTTAGCATATCCATCATTTGCGACTAAAGAAGAATTAGATACTATAAGAGAAACACAAGAAAAATCAAAACAAAGAATAGGTTATTATGGAAGATGGGCAAAAGATAGATTTATTCCAAAAGAAGAGGCTGTTGAAAGAATTAAGAATGGAGAAAAGTTTGTAATAAGATTGAAATCTCCAGGTGATTTTTACAAAACAATAGTAGTAAATGATTTAATAAAGGGAAAAATTGAAATGCCAGAAAATGATATTGATGAAGTAATTATTAAAAATGATGGACTTCCAACATATCATTTTGCTCATGCGATAGATGATCATTTAATGCATACAACACATGTTATAAGAGGAGATGAATGGGTATCATCTACAAATAAACATATACAATTTTTTAATGTACTTGGATTTAAAGTACCAAAATATGCACATATTGCACCTTTTGTAAAGGTTGATGAATCAACAGGTAATAAAAGAAAACTAAGTAAGAGAAAAGATCCAGAGGCAGCAGTAAGTTTTTATCATGAAAAAGGAGTTCCAGTTGAAGCAGTTATGATTTATCTTGCAACAGTAGCAAATTCAAATTTTGAAGCATGGTTTGATTGTAATAAAGATGCAAAAATAGAAGACTTTAAATTTGAATTTAAGAAAATAGGTTCAAGTGGAGGAGCACTTTTTGATTTAGATAAGTTAATGAATATATCAAAAAATTACTTAAGTAAGTTAACAAAAGATGAAATATATGATAGAGTTCTTAACTATTCAAAAGAATTTGATACTGAATTCTATGATTTACTTGTTAAATATGAAGATTATTCAAAATCTATATTTAATATTGAAAGAGAACAAAAGAAACCAAGAAAAGATTATGCAACATATGCAGACGCTAAAAAACAAATTTGGTATATGTATGATGAATTATTTGATAAATATTTTGAAAATTATGATTTTGGAAAAATTACTAATAAAGAAGAAATTAAAAATATAATTAATACATATATAGATGAGTATTATGATGAAAATGATGATAAAGATACTTGGTTTAATAAAATTAAAGAATTAAGTGAAAAGTTAGGATATGCTGGTAATATGAAAGAATATAAAGAAAATCCAGATGCATTTAAAGGAAATGTTGCAGATGTTTCTACTGTAATTAGAGTAGCATTAACATCAAGTTCTATGACACCTGATTTATATGAATTATTAAGATTAATGGGTAAAGATAGGATTAAAGAAAGATTTAGTAAATTAAACTAAGTCTTTTTTTGTAAATAATGCGTAAAATAAATATCAAATATGTATATGAAATAATATAAAATGATATAATAAAACTAGTAAATTAGATGTTTTAGGAGGGTGATGAGAATAATGAAAGAAATAGTAATAAACAAAGGTAAATTAAAAGATGATGAAATAACAGAAGTATTAGATAAAGCTAGAATAGTTCTTAGAAATGATGATGGTGAATTTATTTTAAGTCACTTTGAAAGAGTATACTTTTTACCAGGTGGTAAAGTAGAAGTTACTGAAACTCCTGTTGATGCTGTAAAAAGAGAATTATTAGAAGAAACTAATATACATATAATGCTTGATGATATTTCTCCATTTGTTTTAGTAAAAAATTATTTAAGAGATTATGAATCAAGTGATGGTACTATTGTTAATAGACTTGTTAATACATATTATTTTACTGGTTTTACATCAAAAGATGATATAGAGTATTTTAATTTAACAAGAACTGAAAAAAGAGATGATTTAAGAGCTTTCTTTGTTAGTATGGAAGATGCTAAAGAATTATTAAAAGAATATAATAAAGATAATCCAAAAGCAGCATATTTAGCAGTAGAAACCATAAAAGTATTAGATGAATATGAAAATCTAGAGATTGAATAAATCTCTTTTTCTTTTTATTGTAAATAATTTTAATTTGTTATATAATATAGGAAAGAAAGATTTAGGTGAATTTTTTATGAATAATGATTTATATAATAGGGTAAGTGAATTTTTAAAGAAGTATCCACTAACAATTGCTTTTAGATTAAGTAAACATTTAAAGGTTCTTGAAAAACATTTGAATGCGGATGAAGAAGTTATATATATTTTTCCAGCTCAAAAAAATCCAAGTCCATTTGATATATTTTCAACATGTGTAATTGCATTTACAAATAAAAGAATATTAATTGCACAAAAAAGAGTAGTTCCAGGTTATAGAATAAATTCAATAACACCTGACTTATTTAATGATTTTCAAGTATATAAAGGATTAATATTTGGAAAAGTAGATATTGATACTGTAAAAGAAATGGTTCAATTATCTAATTTAGATCCAAGAAGTTTAGTTGAAGTTGAAACAAACTTATCAGAGTATTTATTAACTATGAAGCCAAAATTTGTTAATAAAGATGAAAAAACGAGTAATTAAATCTCGTTTTTTTTAATATAATATTGTAAAAGAAAGTTTTTTTTGTTATAATGATTATGCGAAAAAGCATTTGGGTCTATAGCCAAGTGGTAAGGCATGGGACTGCAACTCCCTGATCGTTGGTTCAAATCCGACTAGGCCCTCCAAATTATGCAGGTGTAGTACATCGGCTAGTACGCGGCCTTGCCAAGGCTGAGAGGGCGGTTCGATTCCGCTCACTTGCTCCATTTGAAATCAACTTACGGACTTAAAAGTTCGTGAGTTTTTATTTTATATAAAACTTTAAAAATTCTCTTTCTAGAAAGGAGGACTTTTTTCATGCTTGAATTTAAAGTAATTGAAAATTTAGAACCTAATAAAGGTTTAACCGACATTTTAAAAGAATTTAAATATAAGATTAAATTAGGACAAATTAAAACTATTTTACACACTAACCTACAAGTAGTAATACCTACTGAATACCAGATTACATATCCTACTACTCTTACAATACTTGAATACAAAGTTAATGAAATATCAAATAAGCCTTTTTATATTAAAGAACATAATCAAAAGTATAATTTTAAAGAAATTGCACAATTTTTGAAAAAATTTTAATTTTAGACTATACATTTTGCTTATTTGTGAGGAAACATATGAGAAGTATTTTAATATTTCTCGAAATTTAATGAAAGGAGGAAAAATATGAGATGTGGTATTTATGTAAGAGTATCTACTGACGACCAAAGAGATAATGGTTATTCTATTGATTCACAACTTAGAATGATTAAAGAATATTGTGAAAAGAATGAATATGATATTGTTGATGTTTATAATGATGCTGGACATTCTGGAAAAGATTTGATGAGACCTGAAATGCAAAGATTACTAAAAGATATTAAATCTAAAAAGATTGATAAATTAGTTGCAATTAAAGTTGATAGACTTACTCGTAATAATTATGATGGTTTTTGGCTACTTAATTATTGTGAGGAAAATGATGTAAAAATAGAACTAATACTCGAACCTTATGATGTATCTACTGCTAATGGTGAAATGATTTTTGGAATGAATTTAGTATTTGGTCAAAGAGAAAGAAAAGAAATTGGAGCAAGAACTAAACGTGCTATGGAAGAAATGGTATTAGAACGTATTCATCCTAGCAAAGCACCTTATGGCTATATTAGAAATAAAGAAACTGGTCATTTAGAAGTAGAACCTATTGAAGCAGAAGTTGTAAAAGAAATATTTGAATTATGCAAACAAGGCAATTCTACAAGAGATATTGCTACTATTATGAAAGATAATAATGCTTATTTAAAGCAAGGAAAATGGAAAGCGGATAGAGTTTATAAAATACTTACTAATTCTATTTATATTGGTATTTTTGAATATGGAAAATATAAAAGAAAGCCACAAGATGTTTTAAGAGTTGAAAATTATTGTGAACCAATTATTGATGAAGTAACATGGAATGCTACTAGAAATGTTTTAGTAAAAAACAAACATTCTAACTATGGAGAATATATTCATTTGTTTTCTGGTTTAGTAAAATGCCCTATTTGTGGCGAGATAATGTCATCATCAGAATCTTTTAAATATCCTAACGGAAATCAAAAAGTTTATTACCATTTAAGATGTAAAAATCATAATTGTAGTGGATTTGGACTTCATTATAATACTGAAAAAATAGAAACAAAATTAAAACAAGTATTAGAAGAATTAACACTATTTATGCTTTCTATGAATAATGAAATTATAACTTGTAATTCTACCAAAAGTGATGATGTAAAAGATATAGAAAAAGCAATCGAAAAATTAAAATTACAGGAAAAAAGATTAGTAGATTTATATTTAAGTTCTAATTTAGATGTTGAAACAATTAATCATAAAAATGATGTTATCAAAAAGGAAATTGATAAACTAAATCAAAAGAAAGTAAGACTTGATCCAGATAATAATTCTAAAGAATATACAATAGAACTTGTAAAAAAATTAGATTGTACTGAGAAAAATTTTTTTACTAATATTAAAAATATTGGATTTGCTTTTCTTTATGATTTGTTATCAAGAGAAGCTAAAAGAGATATGATTCATAGACTTATATCTATGATAGAAATTAAACGAGATAAAAACTACAATATTGAAATTAAAGATATAAAATTCACAGATGAATTTATAACTAAAAGCAGTAAAGAATACTTAAAATATCTTAATAATATTATGAATGACAATAATATTGGAATTAAATTTCATAAAGAAATTGATGAAATTGAGTTAAAAAATATGGAATTGAATTATGATATTTTATCAATTATGAAGATGAAAAACAAAGAATATTCTGATAAATTTTTAGAAGAATTTATTATTAAATCACAAGAACATTTATATATAGATGGCATTGTCAGTTGTCCATATACTGAGAAAAATGTTATTAAAGATATTTTAATATTAGTGCCAAAAAATGAATTAATTAATACTATTTAAAGAAGAAAGGAAAGATAAAAAATGAAAGTTACTTATACAAGAAAAGGAGATTATTTATTACCAGATTTATATTTAGAAAAAGGCGAAAATTATGGAAGACTTGGAAGATATGGAATATTAAGATTACACTTTATTGCACAAAACAAGCAAGCACTTTATGAGACATTATTGATGACAAATAAATTAACTCATCACCTTCTTTTATTAAGTAGATCTTGTGAGAATTATTATAAAGAACTAATGGAAAATTATATTAAAAATGATGAAAGACTGTCTAAAAAAAACAAAGAATTAAATCCATTGGAATGGACAAAATTAATGAACACCTATAAAAATACAGCAGAAGAAATTGTCTTAAATGAATATGTTTTTATATAAAGAGTTTTCAAAAAAGAGGAAAAAATTATCAAAATAATTTAATCCTCTTTTTATATTTTTCTTAATTTGGGAGTAATGTTCTTGTCTAGCCAGCACTGAATTTGCACTCCCATACAAATTCGGATATGGGAATTTCCCATACCCTATGTATTTTTATGAAATAATTCAACATCAATTTTATTAGAATAAGAAAGACCCACTATCCCTTCATTATACCAATAGTTGTTTTCTTCTGACTCTCCATCTGTTTTTGATATATATGAGGTACACATTATATGCATTGCATTTGCCAATTCATAAAATGTAGTAAAACATTCAAATTCATAATCTGTTAAATTATTATATTTATTATATTCATTTAAAAGTAATGAAATGTTTTTTATTGTTTTTTCTTCAGAATCTTTAATTAGACACATGTTACAAGCAATAATAGCTAAATCTATTATCCTTGGTAAATAATTAGATACTGCAAAATCAATAATCCACAAAGAGTTATTTATATCCTTCATAACATTTGTACTAATAATATCACCATGAACAAATCCTTTAGGTAATTTATTAATATCTATCTTTTTAATTTTTTTTAATATATTATCAAAATATTTTTTTTGCTCTTCTGATAAATATTTTCTTTTATTTTTATATTCATTTTCAAAATTAATTATTGCCCATGAATCATAAATGAAATCAGGTTTAAAGTTTAAATTATTAATTAATGCTGTTTGTTTAGCTAATTCTTTTATTTCTTCTTCATTTGCTTTAGTTTGTAATTCAAAAAAATTTTTACCATCAATATATTGAAACACACAAATATTATAGTCATTGTTTTCATAATTTAAACAATAATTAATATTACCATTAACTTTTAATGGTTTAGGTGATTTTACATCACTATCAGATATAATTCTAATTCTTTCTAAATAGTTATTTAAATTCTTTTTGTTTCTTTCTTTATTAAATATTTTTACACAATATTTTCCTTGAGAAGAAGTTAATATATAATTATAATCTTCATATCCTATAGTTATTAAATCATTAGAAATAAAGTTTCCTAAGTTATAAATATTACATATTTCTTTGGATATATTATCGAGTTTTGTATTTAATCCTATCCTTTTATTAAAATCCTGTAATTCAAAATAGTCCATATTCTAAAGCTCCTTTAAAATTTCTTCAAATTTTGTATAACCAGTTTCGGAATTTATATGCCCACCATTTTTTATAATATACTGTTTATTAGTAAGTTTGTCAGCAAATTCTTTTTCAACATCATATTTAACATATGGATCATTATCAGAATAATAACATACTATATCATTACAATAATGTTTTATATCTTCAAAATTATCAATAAACATAGGTTTATTGACTACATCAAAATCTGAATCGATTCCTAAATAATTATTAAATCCACATACAAATATCAATTTCTTAACCTTTATTTTATTTGTTATCAAATATTTACATATAAAAATTGGAGCTATGCTATGAGCTATAATAACTGTATTTTCATTTATATCTAATTGATTTAATACGTTAGACCAATTTTCAAAGTTTTGATTACCCACACCAACTGGCATTTGTGGAACTAAAACTTGTTTTCCCCTTTTTTCTAATTGTTCTTTTAACCAAGGAAACCAATTTCCATCTTTAGAACCAAAACTTCCGTGTATTATTATATAATTATTTATATTTTTTATTTCCTTTCTTTTAAGTTCCAAACTTTCCATAATATTACATAAATATATACCTATGTATGTAAAATTAAAACATAAATAAGTTTCAAAAAAATCTTTTTTTATATTAGGAATATATTTGGATAATTTAATAAAATTATTATATGAAAGTTTTTCAAATACATTAAAGATATTAGAACTTTCCAAATTAGGCATCAAGGTTAAATTTTCTCCAACTATAAGACCATTCTTATTACTTATAAAATCTTTTTTATTAACTCTATATTCATAACTCATTATTAAATCTGGAGAAAATTCATAATTATTCATAATCTCTTCTTTTAAAGAAATTAAATCAAATTTATCATTATTTCTTTTTTTCCAAAGATTATAATATAATACATCAATATCATTTTTAGTCAATGTAATAAAACTATCAACAATATTTTCGAAATTATCCTCTGATAATTCTAATAATTTAATTGCTAAGTCTATAAAAATTTCATCATCTTCAGAAAGTGTCTTTACTAGTAAATTTCTTATTTTAATTCTATTAACTATTTTATATTTAAAGATATCTAAGTTTTTCAATTTATCATTTAATTTTGTTATTTTAGAATTAATTTTTTTGATATCTTCTTCAGTCATATATTCGGATATGTATCCACTGACAATTGAGCCTACTGTCCCTAAACAATTTAATAACAAATGTGAATGTTTGTGAATATTAGACATTTTACCTCCTTATAAATTTATTAAATCTTGAACATAATTATTTTTGGAATTATTATCTTTCCATTTTACTTTTATATTAAAGTTTCTTTTCATTCCAATATATTTAATATGTTTAATACCAAAAGAATTTCCTGGTGTTAATAATGAAAAATCCATATCTCTTGCAAATGGAGCAAACAAACCACTTTTAGTAATATCTTCTTCATCTATATATATTTCTATATCGGTTGCATTAGATTTACCTTTGTTTGAAATAATAAGTTTTTCATTTATATATGAGACAGTAATAACTGCTGAATTATTAATTTTCTTATTTTTAAAAGCATTTATTATATCTCTAATATTATCTTTAAAGAAGCCAATAATTGATATTATTAAAGCAATAAACGAAATAGAGTTATCTTTTATAAAATCCCACATTATTTAAATAAATCCTTTTTAATATCTTCAATATATTTATTTTTTGCCTCTTCAATGGCTTCGTTTTGTTCAAATTCGGTCATATTATCCCATTGTTCTTGACTATAATGTAATGTAATTGTTTGTTCTCCATCATACTTTTTTAATTTAGTTTGTACATTTTTTAATTTTCTTTGTAAATCATCTAATCCTTTAATTTTTATATTACTCTTCATTATAACCTCCTGTATATAAGATAAATTTCAATTACATTATAATAATAATATAAAACCAAAAAAAATTCCACACTTTCATTGAAAAAGTATATGAATTCATATATAACCTTTATAGAAAGAGAGCGTTATGGTTCGTAAGCTGTATGTGATCCGCTCCATTGAGAGAATTACTCACACTTTGTGTGAGTTTTATTTTTATAGAATATGTTAATATGAGTAAATAAACTTTGTTAGTAATAAATGGTTAAATTATGATAAAATATATCTAGGTGATTACTTATGAAAAAAATCTTTTTGTATTTATATCCTATTCAAGAATATAATCGTTCCTTTGAGTTCTCAGAAGAATATTTACATGAAATAGGAAGAGATAATCCATATAAAGTATTAAATGAATGTATACAAAAAAGATATAGGGAAAAAGGATATGAAATTGTTTATGCAATTTATCCAGGTAAAAAAATTTATGGAGTTAATACTTTAATTACTGATAAAATAATTTATACTGATGTAACTTTTGAACAAGCTAGTGGTTATAATCATGATGGTAGCGAAAAGCAAGATAAAGATATTAAATATCCAAGTGAAAAATATTTAATAGAACAGTTAGGAGACTTTGATGAAATAGTAATTGGTGGATTTCACTTTGGTGATTGCGTTAAAAGAGTTGCCGAATATTGCTATCAAATTGGATTTCCTACTCTTGTAGATTTAGATTTAACTGATTTATTCTTCAGTGTGTATTATAAAAAGGATTATTTTAAAATTGATGAATATTCTCCTAAAAACTATAAAAATTATATACTATCAAATAGTCGCTTTAGTAATATGGAAATTGCAGAAAGATTATTTGAAAGAAATTATAATAGTCCTGTTTATGGATTTGAAAATGTTGGAGAAAAAAGAAAGTTAAAATAGAGAAGAAAAATTAATTAATAATTATATAAATAATGATTAATTTTTTGTATTTTTTTCATGTCCAGCCTAGAAAACATTATAAAGTAATGGATGAGTTTTCATTTGAAGATGTACCATTGAATTATATGTATTTAGCAAAGAAAAAGACACTCTTGAATTGTGAGTGCCTTCTTATATTATTATGGTTGCATTGATTTTATTAATTTTTTATAATTTACTCTATTAGTTTTTAATCTAGTTTTCTTATATTCATCGTCATAAATACTAATATCTGGTTTTTCTTCATTTTTTCCATAAGGTGCAAAAACTATACTTTTATTATCTAAATCTGAATAAATATTTAAAGAATTTTTTTCTGGTGTGTACATAAGATTTACATGAAGCACTCCGAATCCATTGGCATATACAAACCAAATTTTATCATGAAAATAATTATCGTCACTAACAATTATACATTTTTCTTCTATGTATGATTTAATTTCTTCTTCATTTATATTAAAATCTATTTCAACTTCTTGGATTGATTTATCAATAGATTTTTTATATTTATTATAAAATTCGCCTTCTGCAACTTTCAAACCCTCAAATTCATCACGTTTTAATAATAATTTTAATGCTAAAAGATTAGCAGGGTGTGGGTGATATCCTGTTTTTTTATAATAGTCTAAATATAAATTATATAATTTTTCTATATTTTCTTTAGATTTGTTTTGAGTTGTTTTATTTATAATTTTCATAATTTTAATCTCCTAAATCATTTATTTTACTAATTTATATTATACATTATTTTACATTTCTTTTAAATATTTAAAATTTATTATTGATGTTTAAAAAATTGTATTTAACTTTTTTAAACAACATAAATAGTAGTCAATCTTGACAAATTAAATCCTGTAGTATATATTAATAGCCTAGTAAGTGAGGGGTTTTATGAAAAATTTAAATAATATAAATAATTTTAGAAGAACAGATTTATATGGCGATGGTTTTGGTGGTGATGACTATAATGGTGCTTTTATTATTGATAAGTATAAAAATGGTGAGTTTTATCTTGTAATTGCATCTAATGGACAAGGATGGGATCATGTTAGTGTTTCTATGCATAGAAAAAATGGTAAAAGTATAAAAAAATGTCCAACTTTTGAAGAAATGAAGATGATAAAAGAAAAATTATTTTCAGAAGAAGAGGTTGTATTTCAACTTCATCCAAGAGAAGAAGATTATATTAATACACATCCTTATTGTCTTCATTTATGGAAGCCTAATGATTGTAATATGATTGTTCCACCATTAAATTCTGTAAATAGTGATGAATTAATTGAAGGTGCATATTTTGAACATGAAGGCATCATTGTAAGAATTAAGACAGGTGAATTTGATGGATGGCAAGTAGCAAGAGTATATTGTTTTACTAAAGATGGTAGACCAATTAAAAGTAGTCCAACTTGGGATGTAATGTGTGAAGCAAAATCTTTGGTTTTCGGTGAAAAGGAAGCTGCATTTCAATTTATGTCATCAACATCTGATAAACATATTGGTTTAGACATATGGTATACAAAGAATTTAGATTTAATGCCTCCTTTACCAGATTCTTATTTGGTAGGTACAGATAAAAAAATGATAAAGGCAAAATAATAAAATATTTAAATTTCAATGTTAAAATATTATTGGTGATGTACTGAAACATATATGTAAAGAAAAATACCCTAAAATATTTTTTAATAATATTTTAGGGCATTTTTTTATTCCTTTTTTGAATATTTGATTTATATTTATTAAATCTTTAATAGTAGATATTATTTGTTAATATATTGTACTTGAATTTATAACAATCATTCTGTGAAAGAACTAGGATGATAAGAATCTATTCCTAATGTTTCTGCTTTTCTTAATACATCTATTCTATCATCTACAAATGCCGTTTGTTTTATATCAATATTGTAATGTTTACAATATTCAATTATAACTTCCGGTTTTAATAGTGTAGAACATATAAAAAATATATTTTCTTTTTTTATATTTGGGTAATATTTTGCTAACCATTTATATTTTTGTTCTATTTCAGTATTAGTAGTAACTGCACCTAAAATAAATATTTTATCACTATCTAGTTTTTCTATAATTTTTTGCATTGTTTTAAGAGGTCTAGCTCTATAGTATAAATCATTAAATAGTAAATCTTCAAGTGATTGACATCCAAATTCAGGACATTCTCCACCGTATAGTTTATCGTTATATCTGTATTCTGATAGTGTTCCATCAATATCAAAAAATACATATTTTTCTTTTAATTTTTCAATCATATTTATTACTCCTAACTTTATGTATTAATTATACTATTATTTATAATCATTCTTATTTATTATCAGTTAATTTATTAAACAAATCCTTAAATATTTCGTTTGCATTTAAATAATTAACAAATTTAATGCTATGCCTGTTTACGGTTAGTTTGAATGTATTATCAGCATTTATAAGGGGACAACTAACATCCATTGTATTAAACCAATTTTTATTTATCATATATGCTATTACACTAATATCCCATAATGGCCATCTTTTTGTAGGACCATATGTTCTATTATAAAATTTATAACATAAGTAATCACATAATTCATTTTTACCTTTTAGTTCACTTTCTAATTCATATATTGATGTCATTAAATTGGATGTAATAGGTGAGCAAGGCATTACAGTAAGTTTAACTTTTGATTCAAATACTGTTTTTACTGCTTCTACATCTTGATCAAAGTTAAAATCTTTATTAGAACCAAATAAAAAGTTACTTCCTAGCCATATAATTTCTATTTTATCTTTTATTTCAGGATTATTCTTTAATGCTAGTGCAATATTTGTTAAACATCCTATTGCTAGTATATATGTTTTTTTATTTTTATTAGCAATTTCTATAATTTTATTAATTGCGGGATTTGTTTCATTATATCCATTTTTTAAATAATCACGAGAACCTTTGTATATAATTGATTTATCTTTTAATCCTAATAAATCAAATATTTTACATGCTTCATTATAACTTTCATCTATAGAATCTGAAACGTTTTCTTGATATTTTTCAGTTCTAAAAGGTGCTATTGTTATAGCATCAATGTTGAATATTTCTTTGCTTTTTAGTAAGTAAGATAATGCGAATTGGTCATCTGCTTCATTATATGTATCTGTATCCAAAATTACATTATATTTATTTTTTTCACAGATTAAACTATATATTTCTTTCCATCCATTTACTATTGGAATATTTAAACTATAATTCTCATTATATCTTGTTTTCATTAAAAAACATTCTATTCCTGCGTTTAATATGTATTTACATTTATCTGCTTCATCATCAAACATAATATCAATACTATTTTCAATACACTCTGGACTTTTATCTCTGCTTTTTGTAAATACTAATTTATCATATTTTATACCTTTTTCATTTAACCAATTTGTAGTTATTAATTCAGGATTTTTAAAAAAATGATTTGACCTATGTGTTATTAAAAATATTTCGTTTTCTTCATATAATTTATTAATATATTTTTTCGTATCTTTTATTAAATCAAACCCTTTAGCCATTCTATCCATATTATTGCAAATAAAATTATCTATTTCTTCTGAACTCCAATCAAACATTCCTTCAGTAATATGTTTAGCATTTTTATTTATTATTCCTTTATTTCTTTTATTTTTATTTTCTTTTTTAAATTCTTCTAAAAATGTTTTATCTAAATCTGCTATAACATTATCAATATCTATTCCTATTCTCATATGATTGTCTCCTATATATAATAAAGTTTTAATCTATAAAAATTATATAATATATTATAATTTTTTTCTATATTTTACTTGAATTTATTTAATAAACGACATAATGAATTTATCAGAGAAATTTAATTAAGTCTTATGTTCTTAATTTAGTAAATTTTAGGCATATTAAAAACATATTATAAACTTACGAAGGAATTATTAATATACAAAAAAACTTAACGCTACATAATAACATTAAGTTTATTGTCAAGTATGTTTTAAATCAAGTATCTAATGAAAGATGTACTTATTACTATTTTTGTTTTAATGTTTTAGAAATAGCTTGATCATTAAATTCATCTTTAATGGTTTGTATTTTGTCACTATTTAATTGTTGACAATAATCACTTAAATTTCTTAATTCATCAACAAGTTTTTTTCTAGCATCTTTTAAAGTTGTCTCATCCTTGTTAACATTATGAGTTGATAAATTCGTTCCATTATAGAATACAACTGGAGATTGTATATTACCAGAAAAATCACAGTTATCATTTACAATTATTACACCATTTTGTGCGGTAAGTTTACTATCTTCAAATTAGATGCTTTGTGAATCAATATAAATTTCAGGTGAATTTATTTCTGATTTTCTCATTTTTGTTCTTTTTGCTTTTATATCTATCGTGCCAGGATATTCTGCATCTACTTTTGTATTAATAAAATTAACCTCATTAGCATTATTTATTTTTATTCCAAAACATGGATCTGCAAAATTTTTAAATTCACAACTACTTGTAAAATTATTATTTCTAAAAGTAAGCCTATTAACACTGCGAGCAGAGAAAAATTTTTTATTAATAGAATCAGAAACGGCATCTTTATATTTATTATTTTCAAAAGTTACTTCATTGCCGATATTTATATATATATGTAAGTTAAAATTACAATTTTTAAATATAATATTGGCACAAGGTGAAAATACTTCTACAGTGTTATTAAAATCAATACCATTAAAAATATAATATACTGGTTTATTTAGTCCAAAAAAATCTATAATATCTTTTTTCTTTTTCACTTATTTGTTCCATACCATATAGTCTTAATCTACAAGGTTTGTTTTCAATTTTATATTTATCAATAGATTTTTGATCTACATAGCATATAATTTTATCATCCTTTTCAACAATTTTTCCCATGTTACAAATAAACTTTTTTAAGTATACTTGTCGCATCTTATTATATATTTTAAAAATTCTATTTTTCTTAATATCATTAATAAATTTTAGCATAAATATAACCTCTCTTGAATTGCTAAATATTTTAAAACAAAAATAATGAAAATGTAAATATATTATTACATTAAATAAGATTGAAATTAAAAGAATAGGTAATATATGATATAAGCTTTGTTAATTTATAAATATTCAATTGGATTAATCTTTTCTTTCAATTTTTTACATATTGTTTTATTAGTATTCATATAAGTAGTATTAAAATTAATAGTATTGTTAATTAAATTATAATATGCTAATTTATTCATAGCACCATTCATTATATTTTTAATAATTAAATAGTTTAATTCAAATTCTGTGAATAGTCCATAATTAACCAATTCAGTTCCATTAGAACTTTTTTTATTAGTTTTAGAACAATTATTGGCAATTACTATGTAGGTAATAGAATTATCTATTCCTGGAGAAGTATAAGCTTCATCAACGATAAATAAATCATCTGTAATATAACCTGTTTCTTCTAATAATTCTCTTTTAGCAGCTTCTATTGGTTCTTCATTATTTTCAATATATCCTGCTGGGAATTCTGCAATTGTTGTGTCTTTTATTCTATTTTGAAAAGTTATTATATATTTTCTATCTTTAGTAATTGCAATTACTATTACAGAGTTTTTTCCATCATTTTTAATTACTTTTTCTTTTTTTACTATTTTTTTATTTGGCAATTTATATGTTTCTCTTAAAACACTAAGAAAGTTTCCACTATATAATAATTCTTTTTTTATAAATTTTCCTTTTACAGCGTTATATAAATTATTTATTTTATCTAACAATAATTTTTCTTTATATTCAGGACTATTAATATAATTTAGTTCATTTACTCTTTTTTGTGTTTTAATAATACAATCACTTAATGTTTTATTTTTTTTGTTTAAAAGCTCTTCTATAAATATATTTTTAACACAAAGAAAGCTTAAATGTTCAGTAGAATAAATTATTATATTATTATCTTCGAAATCTTTGATTACTTTTTCTGGAATTGTTACTTCATACTCATTATCTATATTTTTGTATACTCCAAAAATAGGTCCTGGAAATGGCATACCATCTTCAGTTGAATCATAATAGTATTTTAAAACATATATTGGTTTTTCAATTAATTCCTGATTATTTAATATTAAATGTAAATCAATATTTCTATGATTTTCAGCTAAATTGTATAAACTTATTTTAAACTTTAATGTATCTATGTTGATTCCTAAACATGCCAATACGTAATCTCTATTATATTTTAAAGAAGATAAATAATTTTTATCTAAATCAAATTCAATAAATAAATTTTCAAAATTTCCTTTTAATGTATCATCTTCTGTTGCAGCTTTTCCTAATTTTTCAATCAAATCATCTAATTTGGTTATATAATTATTTAATCCTCTATAAAATTCAAGTTTTTCATATTCTGGTAATATTTTATTACTACTAATCTTTGATATATTATCAATATAAATTAATTCTTCCTTTTTTAATTTTATAAATTCTTTTTTTAAATATTCATAGTTCATAAATTTCTTCTCCTTCATTTATATTTTATTATTATATTGTTGATAAGTAAAATATATTTATGTTATTATAATTATAAGGAGGACTTATAATGAATGTAGACTTAGAATTATATAGAGTTTTTTATGTAGTTGCGAAAAATAAACATATGACAAAGGCTAGTGAGGAATTACATATTTCGCAACCTGCAATATCTCAGTCAATAAAAAAATTAGAAGAACAATTAGGTGGTATATTATTTTTAAGAAGTAACAAAGGAATGCAGTTAACAGAAGAAGGAAAGATGTTTTATGAATACGTTAAAGGAGCACTTACACTTATTAATAATGCAGAAAATGAATTTACATCTTTTAAAAATTTATCAAAAGGAGAAATAAAAATAGGATGTTCCACAACTTTAACTAAATTAATTTTAATTGATGTTTTAAAAAAATTTCATAAAGAATATCCAAATATAAATATTAATATTACTAATGACTTAACAAGTAATTTAATAAAAAATTTAAAAATAGGTAAATTAGATTTTGTGATTTTTAATGAAAGTAATGTAAAAGAAAATAGTTTATATTTAGAAAAAATAAAAGAATTAAAACAGGGATTTATTTATAATCCAGATTTTTATAAAGATAATGTTACTAATTTTGAAGATTTAAATAATTTGCCTCTTATTTTACAAAAAGGTGAATCAAATAGTAGAAAATTATTAGATCATATTGCACTAAAAAATAATGTTAAATTAATACCAAAAATGGAAGTAGTAAGTCAAGAATTAATTACTGAATTTACTAATATTGGTTTAGGTGTAGGTTTTTCTATAATAGATTTAGCAAGAAGAAATTATAAAAATTTAAAAGAATTAAAAATAAATAAAAAAATACCTGATATAAATATATATTTGGCAACTAATAATTCTCTTTCATTAACATTTGCAAGTAAAAAATTTATAGAATATTTAAAAAATTAAAATACATATTTTTATTTATATATTCGTTAAAACATCTTTATTCAAAAAATTAAATATTCATATATTATATTAGAGGATAAGTGATTTAAAAACAAAGATTGTAGATAGTAGATTAAGTAGTTCAGATTGGAAGTTATATGCATATATAAATAATCCACTAACATCATCACTTGGATATACACTTGAAAATGCACTTGTATTTAAAAAATTTGATGATGAAACTATAATATTAACAAGTACACCAACTATAGTTTATACTGGGGAAAAATAATGAAGGAATAGTTAATTTTGAAGATTTTAATTGGTTAAAAGTGGACCATTACTGGACCTTACTAATGATGCGCTAGCCGCTAATGAAAAATATTTTGCAACTATATATTTTTATATAGAGTAATAGGTATCTGTTCAATAAAAAAACTATAAAGATTTTTTGTTTTCTTTATAGTTTTAATTTAAATGTTTTTACCATGAGCTACCGCCACCACCACCAGAACCATCTCCTGATGATCCACCACCAGATGAATCATTAGAACTATCAGTTGGACTTGATGAAATAGAGGTTTGAATATAATCAATTGTGGTATTCATAAATGTATCAAAAGATGATATATCAAATGTAGTAGAATTATCTAGCCAAGAAGGTGGTTCTAATGAAATTGTTTCAAATTTATTAATCCATATATCTGATACTCCTAGAACATATGCATATGGTAAAATATTATAAAAATATTCAGAATCTTGCATAACTAATGTTTCTAATTTATCTTTTTCTACTGTTTCTAAATAATTTTTAAATCCTTTTATTTTTGTTAACATTTTTTTTCCGTAAGTTGTTCGTTTTGGCATATATTTTAAACAAATAGCCATTCCAATCATGCAAAAAATTCCTACAATATATGTTATTATATATGATATATCATTTCTTAAAAAAGGCCATATGGTTTGTGGCATAAGTATTAAAGTTATAATTGATAAAAATATTATCGGAATTGCATTATATATAAATAATTGCTTTTTATTTCCAGTAATATTTTTATTATTATCAACAAGTGTATATAATATTAATGTAAATCCCACTCCTGGTCCAAAGAATGCTGAAATTGTATTTACTTGATCATTAACAAATTTTGTTGGTGGTATTGTCATGCATAAAAAGGTTATTATAATCATTACTATAATAATTAAATTTATAATCGGTGTAAATTTTTCAAAAATTTTATTTTTATTTTCTTTAATATTTATATTTGATAATATTTTATTAGTTGTTTTGTAAAACTTTTTATATAAGTCTTCAGATGTCACTTCATCTTTTATATAAAAAAGTTCATCTAAAAATATTTTTTCGTTTATATTGTTTCCATCATATTTTTTTAATTTAGTTATTTTAAAATCTTTATAATACGAATTAATTAAATTTGTTTCTGCAATTTTTAAATATCCTTTATTAGCTAAGTAAATAAGTAGTGATGTTACATCTTTGGAATTTGCTTCACCTTTATACAAAAAACCAATTTCTAAACTATTAAAATCAGAAGGTGGTGATAATTCGACTGTTTCTAATATTTCATCATCTTTTCCAAATAAATACCATAATAATACAGAAATGCATAAAAATAAAATTAGAAGCAAACATATATAATAATCTTTAAAATTAAATTTAAGACCAGCATTAACAAAATATCCATCCGGTAATTCACATCTGATAGTTAATCCTTCTTGTTTATTAAGGATTCCGTTATAATTACCAGTAATTTTATTTTTGTTAATATTGTATTTTACATTTTTATTATTTGTTGAGCCTTTAGAACCCGAAGAAAAACCTAACTTACTTGAATCAAATTCTTTTGGCATAGTAATTGAAAATGTTATATTTCCAATTACAGTATCCCAATTATTCCCAATTATATTATAATAAAGTTCATCATATTTTTTCATTGGATCTTTTCCCAAATTATAATTATATTTTATGATATATTTTTTTTCTCCTTTAAAAGAATTATTTGTTGAACCAATTTTAATTTTATAAACTCCTTTTTCTTTATATGTTACATATTTATTATTAACATTTAAATTAGTTATTTGAGCATGATTTATTGATGTTGTTCCATCTAGTCTTGTAATTTTATTTTTTAACGGAATACTTCTAATTATTCCATGTTTATATGTATTAAAATAAGCAGTTATTGTTTCTGTTATATCAAGTGTATTATTTTCATTAACAATAATATTAACATCATATTTATCAATAACATAATCGTATGAACTATATTGGTCATTTTCACTAGGAGTTAAACTAGTATTGTTATAACCTGTATCAATTTTTAAAATATAATAATATATTTCGTTAGATTTGTGATTATTTAAAATATTAAAATTAGACATTTCATTAAAAATATTTTTCCCAGGATTAGCTATTCCTGAGTTAGATATTTTTGCTATTAAATTTTTATTTAAATCATAATAATAAATTGTATAAATATAGTTAATTGTTTTGTTAGAATTATTAAAAACTGTACTATTTAATCCAAATTCATTATTAGTGGTATTAAAAGAAATATTTGAAAAAGATAAATAATTAATTTCAAATTTTTGATTATCATTAATACCAATGTATGAAGTTTGTTTTGTTAGTGCATGTACATTTAATGGATTCATAATTAATAAAATCAATAAAAGAATAGTAATAAATTTAATATTTTTTTTCATTTAAATTCTCCTTGTATAATATATTTTTAATATTAATTTTAGTATTTGAAATTTTTATTTCATTTGTAAGAGTTATATTACTTTCAAATTAAATATAAGTATAAATATTAATTCTTTCAAGTATATTTTTTAGTTCACTACTATCATATATGGCTACAGTAGTTTCATTTTACAGTAAATAATATGAGAATATATAAATTTTCTAAGTACACTATTTAGTCTTTAAATACTTTTTTTAGTAATGGTTTTAATAGTTCATAAATTATAAATGAAGAACTATTTATTAAAAATATAATCAATACTAAACTTGGTTTGATACTTTCAACACTTATTATTTTACCAAGAGGAGTCATAAATACTAGAAGTTCAATTAATATTATTATAGTTAGTCCAATATTCATTGCTTTATTAGAAAATAGTCCTTGCTTGAATACTGGTTCTTTTAAATTCCTACAAGATATAGAATAAATAATTTCTTGCACAACCATAGATAAAAGGGCAAGACTCATTGCAATTTCATTATTATATAATTTTAAAGATATAAAGTAAGTTAAACAAACAAATAATGTTTCGATAATTGCTGATGATATAAAGCAAGATTTTATAAATGGTGTAAATAATGATTTGTTAAGACCTCTTGGTTTTTGACTCATAATATTTTTTTCACTTTTTTCAAATGCTAAGCATATGCTTGGAACAGAATCAGTTACTAAATCAATAAATAATATATATATTGGTAAAAGTATTGTGTTGCCAGAAAGTAATCCAATAATTATTGTAAATATTTCGGCAAAATTACTAGACAATGAGTAAACAATATTATTTCTAATGTTATTATATATTCTTCTTCCTTCTTCAACAGCAATTATTATTGTTGAGAATGAATCATCCATAAGTACTATATCAGAAGCTGATTTTGTTACATCTGTACCAGTTATTCCCATACCAACACCAACATGTGCATCTTTAATAGCAGGAGCATCATTAACACCATCTCCTGTCATAGCAACAACTTTACCATTTTTTTGCCAAGCTTTAACAATTCTTTCTTTGTGTTCTGGATTAACTCTTGCATAAACAGAATAATTTTTAACTATTTGTTCAAGTTCTTCATCAGTATAATTATCAAGAGCATTACCAAGTATTCCTTCATTATCGTTATCTATAATTCCTATTTCTTTAGCAATAGCACTTGCAGTATCTAGTGAATCACCTGTAATCATTATTGGTCTAATACCTGCATTTTTACACATTTCAACACTTTTTATAACAGTATCTCTTGGTGGATCAATCATCCCAAGTAAACCAGCAAAATTAAGATTGTTTTCTTCATTAATTACTTCAGTAGCATTTTGTGGAATATCATTAATTTCTTTATATGCAAATCCCAATACTCTAAGTGCTTTACTAGCAAGTTTCTTTTCACTATCTTTAATATCATTTATATCCTTATTAGTTATTTTATTATTATTTATATATGTACATTTATTAAGTAAATTATCGATACTACCTTTACATAATAAATAAGTTTTATCACCAATTTTATTAATTGTAGTAGATAATTTTCTTTCACTATCAAAAGGAGCATCTATTATTCTTTTATTTTCTTTTCTAATTTTTAACGCATCAATATTATTTTTATATAAATATCCATATAATGATGTTTCAGTAGGGTCACCTTTATATTCATTATTTATTATTAATCCTTCATTACAAAGTGCACATATATAATTTAACATTTCTTTATCATAAATAACTTCTTCTTTTACAGTCATTTTATTTTGTGTAATTGTTCCTGTTTTATCTGAACAAATAATATCAACAGAACCTAGTGTTTCAACTGCTTGCATTTGTTTTACTATTGTTTTCTTTTTAGCAAGATTAGATATACCAATAGATAATGAAATAGTTATAACCGCAGGTAATCCTTCTGGAATAGCCGCAACCGCAAGTGAAGAACAAAGCATTATTATTTCTAGAAATGAGTAGTGATTAAAAAGCGCTAATATAAATATAAAAATCATTATTATAAATACAATTATTGTTAGATTTTTACTTATTTCTTTTATTTTTATTTGAAGAGGTGTCTCAATATTTGAAATTTTATTTAATGAAGACGCTATTTTTCCTATTTCTGTATTCATACCAGTATTTATAACAACTGCCATGCATTTACCATTTGTTATGTTTGATGACAAGAAAATCATGTTTTTTTGATCTTGAATTATTAAATTATTATTTAATGTTTCATTTGTTTTAATAACTGGAATACTTTCACCTGTTAAAGGTGATTCATCAACTTTTAGATTTTCACATGTAATTATTCTACAATCTGCAGGTACCATATCACCAGCTTCTAAGAATATAATATCACCTGGAACTAAAGTACTTGTATCAGCAATATCAATTTTCCCATTTCTTTTTACTTTACAAGTTGAAGTTTCATATTTTTTTAGTCCATTAATAACAGAATTTGCTTTTTCTTCTTGAATAAAACCAGTAATTGCATTTATAAAAACAACAACTAATATTACTATCGTATCTGTATATCCATGAGAATATAGTACTCCATATATATAAAGGAGTAGTGCGACTACTAAAAGAATAATAATCATTATATCTTTAAATTGTTTTAAAAATCTTAAGAAAATATTTTCTTTTTTCTTTTCCTTTATTATATTTTTATCATATATATTTAATCTTTTATTAACTTCATTTATAGTTAATCCTTTTTCACTTGTATTTAATTCTTTATAAACATTATTAACATCTTTATTATACATCTTTTTTTCTCCTATACTATGCATTTTAAGTATATCACTAAATAAAAGAAAAAACTATACATAGTATAGTTAGTATTTAAAATTCATTAATATTTCCTTTTCCTTTTGATATTGTTATTTTATATGAATTATCATTATATTCTATTTCTATCATAATTATTTGGTTTTCATCTATTTTTTTTGCCATTGAAATATTATCACTTTTTTTTGTAAAATCGATATTTGATGTATATAAATAGTTATAATTTTCTTTTAATTCACTTGTATATTTACTTAGATCAGATGAAACATTTTTTATATCTTTATATTGATATATATTTTTATATATACCACTATTTTTAAACGATTTATATTTAATTATATTTCTTTTTCCAACAATATTATATATACTTGGAACTTCTTCTTTATCAATAATATAATATTTTTTTTCTTCTTGTTTGTTAATATATATATTTAATGAAAAAAAACATATTATTACTAATAATAAAATAATTGAAAATAACATAATAATTTTTTTCTTGTTCATTTTATTCACTTCCTTTATTATAATATAACATTAAAAAAAGAAAAAAACTATACCTTTTTAGTATAGTTATTCACAAGTTGCTCCTAAAGCTTCATATATTTTTTGCATACCTTCAAGAGTTATTTTCTTATTCTTTATGTAAGATTTAATTTGTGAATTATCTTTAACGAATTTATCTAAATCCATTTTAGAATAATCAATTGTTACATCAGATATTATTTTATTATCATCTTCAGTAACTTTATATGTATATCCACCATAACTTTCATCAGCAGTTTTATATGATTTTTCTAAAGTACTTTTAAAGTATTCACGGATTTGTTCATTATCTGATTCTACAGTTTCTTTAGTTACTACGCTATCAACTAATCCATCTTTAGAATGAATTTCATAATTAGAATTAAGAACATATCCATTAGATGATTGATCTGCTGTTAACTTACAAGTTTTAACAACTTCTTTAGAAGAATTATTACAACCTGAAAGTATTATTACAAATAATGAAACTAATAATAATTTTAGACCCTTTTTCATAATTATCTCCCTTCTAAATAAAATATATCATAAAAATTTTTTAAAGTATAGGGGAATTTAATTAAAAAACGGAGAAAATAATATATGAGAGCAAAAATGCTCGAAAAAAAGTTAAGTCGAATTTTGTAATGTTTTGTCTAAAGTGTTTAAAAGGTATATTATTAGTGATTTAATAAATATTGTAAAAAAGGGAGGAAAATAAAAAAATGGTAGATTTAAATATAGAATTTACTAGAGGAGTATTATTTGTTAGATTAGCAGGTATATTAAATGAAGTAAGTTCAATGGATGTAGAAGAAAAAGTTTTTGAAATAATTAAAGATGGTGGCATTAGATTTGTAGTATTTAATGTTAAAAATTTAGAAATGAGTGATAGTGTTAAATTGTTTGATAAGTGTCAAAAATTATTAGAAGAAAACGATGGAAGAATGCTTATATGTGGTGATGAAATGAGTGCTTATGATTTAGAATATGTATCTGATGAATTATCAGCACTTAAACTTTTAAGTATATGATTTTAACAAATGAACTAGCTGTAGAAATGGAAACTAAAGTATCTTTTATCGTTAATAAGTACGCAAGTAGTTATAATAGAGAAGATTTAATGCAGGCTGGTAAAATGGGAGTTATAAAAGCAGCAAATAATTTTGATCCTACGCTTGGAATAAAATTTTCAACATTTTGTGAAAAATATATATTAGGTGAAGTATTAAAGTATTTAAGAGAAGACAAGAATATTAAAATAAGTAGAGATATTTTTAAATTAAAGAAAAAAGTAGATATAGCAAGAGATCATTATTTTAAAAGTAAAGGAGAATATCCTAGTTTAGATATTTTGTGCATGATAGTTAATGAAGAAAAAAATAAAGTATTAGAAGTTTTAAATTTAAATCAAAATGTACAAAGTATAGATGAAAGTGTAAATGAAGATAATGATAATATATCTATAAAAGATGTAATTGCAAGTGAAGAAAAATTAGATAAAATAGATTTAATAAGTTTAAAAGAAGCATTAAGTAATTTGAAAAAAGAAGATCAAAAATTAATATACCAAAGATATTATGAAGGTAAAACACAAACAGAAATCGCAAAAGAAAATAATATTAGTCAAGTAAAAGTATATAGACTAGAAAGAAAAATATTAGATGATTTATCGGATAAACTATGTGCATAAGTTTATCTTTTTTTTGTATAAAAAAATTTTTTTCGTTAATAATACAAATGGTGAAAAAAATATGAACAAACAAGAATACAAAAAAATAGTAGACAAACATAGTCCAAAAGAAAACAAAGTAAAAAATATGATTACAGCATTTTTAGTTGGTGGACTTGTTGGATTAATTGGTGAAGTATTAATAAAAGTATATTTAATGATTGATGGAGTAAGTCAAAGTGTGGCGGTAAGTTTAATGATGGTTACAATAATATTTATATCATGTTTATTTACAGCACTTGGATTTTTTGATAACTGGGTATCAAAAGCAGGAGCAGGATTATTTATCCCAATAAGTGGATTTGCACATGCGACAACATCAAGTGCACTTGAATATAAACATGAAGGACTTGTAATGGGAATAGGATCTAATATTTTTAAATTATCAGGTAGTGTTATTCTTTATGGAGTATTCGCAGCATATGTATTTGGAATAATTAGATTCGTATTTTTTGGAGGTTAGAAAATGACTATAAAATTTAATAATGTATATTTAGAAAATGTAAGTACAGTTGCAGGTCCATTTGTAATAGAAGGACCATTAAAAGATAATTTTGATAAAAAGTTTACTGACTTTTATGATGGAGAAAAAACATTTGAAAAATGTGAAATGAAGGAGTTAAAAGAATCTATTAAAATTTTACTTGATAAAACTAAATATAATGAAGAAGATATTTCTTTTGGAATAAGCGCTGATTTAATGAATCAACTTACAATATCCAATTTTGTATATTCAAAACTTAATATTCCTTTTTTAGGAGTGTATAATGCTTGTGCATCTGTTTGTGAAGAAATATTAATTGCTTCATCTATTTTAGAAAATGAAAAAAATAAGAAAGCAATATGTACAACATCTTCACATAATATGACAAGTGAAAGACAATTTAGAAATCCAGTTGAGTATGGTGCGCCAAAACCAAAAACAACTACATTTACTGTAACAGGAGCAGCATCATTAATGCTTACAAATGCTAAAACAGATATAAAAGTAACTAGCGCAACTATTGGTAAAGTAATAGATATGGGAGTAGATAATGTATTTGATATGGGTGCAGTTATGAGTCCAAGTGCAGCATATACATTAAATGAACACTTAAAGCAAACTAAGACAAAAGTAAGTGACTACGATTTAATTTTAACTGGAGATTTAGGTGTTTATGGTAAAGATATATTTAAAGAAATATGTGAAAAAGAATACAATATAAAATTAGATAAGAATTATGATGACACTGCAACTATGATATATGATTATAAAGAAAATATATATGCAGGTGGTTCTGGTCCTGCTTGTATGCCACTAGTTGTATACTCTAGTATTATTCCTAAAATGAAGCAAAGAATAATAAAAAAAGTTTTATTAATCGCAACAGGTGCACTTATGAGTCCAACAACTTGTAATCAAAAATTTAGTATACCATCAGTAAGTCATGCAGTATGTTTGGAGGTAATATAATATGGAATTTATTTACTCATTTTTATTCGCAGGAATAGTATGTTTAATAGGTCAAATAATACTTGACAATACTAAATTATTACCAGGACATATTACAAGTTTATTTGTAGTAATAGGAGCAGCTTTAGATACATTTTCAATATATGATTTATTTGTAGATAAATTTGGTGCAGGAGCAATTGTATGTATTACTAGTTTTGGACACTTATTAATTCATGGAGCACTTGCTAAAGCAAAAGTAGATGGACTTTTAGGTTTATTTACAGGAATGTTTTCTTTAACCGCAACAGGTATAACTGCTACTATAATATTTGCATTTATATTTACTATGATATTTAAACCAAGAAATTAAAAAAGCGCTATTTCTAGCGTTTTTATTCTGCTTTAGATAATTCAATTATTAAGTCAAAATTATCATCTTTAGCCATTATATTTTTATGTAATTCATTACATTTTTCACATTTATAAATTATCTTATATGTATCTTTAAATTTTTCTATAGAAATAGGTTTTAGTTTTCCCAGACAAGTATTTTTTCTATCACCAGGAAATATATCTAAGTGTTTTGAATAAAGACAATAATTACAATGATCTCTTGCAGTATACCCAAGTGGTAAAACTTCCTTACCACAATTTTCACATATAAATTTTTCATCTTTCATAGTAAATTTTTTCATAATGTAAATCACCTATAAAATATAATATCATACTTTGCGTTTTTTTGTTATAATATATGATAAAATTAATAAAGGTGATTTATGAGAAATTATTTAACAGATAGTTATTTTGATATTAGTGATTGTTATTTTCATTCTTTTGATTTTTGCAAAAAGTCATATCAGAATATAGTAACAGATGGATTAAAAAGTAAAATATTATTAAAACATATTGATAAAGAAGGTACAAATAATGGTTCTTTTTATGTTTCATTACTTAAAATTGGTACTTATTATAATGATTTATCGATATTAGAAGATAATCCTTTGTTAATAATAGATAAAAGCGTAAGAGTAATTAAAACATCTAATAATGGGTTTTATAATTTATTTTCAAATACACCATTTCCTTTAAGATATAGTCCATATAATAATGAATATCAAAAATTATTAAAAATTTCCAGTAAATATATTTTAGGTATAGCTTTTAATATAAATAGAGAAAATGAAATAGAAAATCTAAAAAAAATGAAAGAACTATTATTATGGGAAAAAGAAATTAATAAAAATGTTTTATTTATGGATAGAAATAGTAACAGAGTAATTGATAAACATTCAATGGTTTTAAAATAGATTATTTACATTTTTTTGATAATATTTATAACTTAGTATTATTTTTATTATTTATAACGTGTTATAATAAGATAAAGGTAGGGAGTAAGTTATGGAGAATAAAGAAATAGAAAAAAATGTAAAATTATTTATTAAGTTTTTAAATAATCATGAATATGTTAAATGATTATTTAAATCAAAAGGAATTAAAGGAAGCAAAATCAAATGAAGAAGTAATTAGTAAAACATTTGGTGTAGATATTAATGATATAGAGCATAAATATTTAAATAGTGGTAAAGAAATATTTTCTTTTTATGATTCTAAAATTGGTAGAAAAAGATTACTTGAAAATCCAAGTGATGGGACTCTTGTTGAATTTTTAAAAGAAGAACAAAATAATAATGAAGATTTTCAATCAAATGATTATAAGGCAAATTCAACTGCTATATTAAATGAAAAATTAAAAGAAAAAAATATAGAATTAAAAATGGTTTATATTGGTGATTTAAATGATCATCAAAAAGAAATAGATAATTTAGAAGAAAAAAAGAAGAAATGTTTAGATGAAATTTTGAAAAACAAAGAAAAATTAGGTGTTGTATATGTAAATTTGGAAGATATTGTTGCGCTTGATAAAGATGGAAAAATTATTGAAGGAGCATATAATGATGAAAAACAAAAAGCAGAAGTACAAAGCCCAAAAGAAGCCAAATTATAATGTTAATGGTTTTATTAATATTATTTTTGCTTCAATAATAAGTATATTAATTGCGGTAATTATTATAATAATTATAAAATAGAGAGGTGGTTATTATGAGTAAATATAATAATATTAAATCAATTCCAATAGAAAGTATTCCAAAAGAAGAAATTAAAATTGCTATAAAAGAATGGGCTGAAGGAAATAAATCTTTAGAAAATTTGTTATGGCTATGTTATGAAAAAAATCTTAAAACAAGTGGTTCACATGCTGGTGCTAGGCCATTCATTGATTTTAAATATCAAGAAGGATTAAATAAAATGGTTTGTTTGTTTGAAAGAGCACAAACAATTAAAGGTTCAGATATTTATATACAAATAGATGGTGTTAATCCATTTAGTGGAGAAGATTTTGATAAGGCTTTTATTTCCATTGGAAATGATAGTAAATATGAAAATGAGACTGATTCATTTTTTGATTTGTTATCTGATGCATTAAAAAATAATATGCAAGAAAAAGTGGAACATCCATTATTAAAAATATTAAATTTTTTAAATGATAAGGGAAGTGGGTTAAATCTGCGACTTATATATAATAGGGATGATAGTTATGATTTTTCCATAGAATCATCTATTATTAGTGAAGATAGATATAAGTACTATAGTGATTTATTTAAAAATGCAGGAATGGTAGAAAATAAATCTGAAAATAAAAATCGTTATGAATGGCAAATAAAGAGTAATAATTTGAAAGATATATTGAAAAAGATAGATGATATATCTAATGTTATTATAAATAATTTTTCACTAGAACCTGAAACAGATGAAAATAAAATCACAAATTTTATTTTGCTAGCAAAATATAAAAAAAAGACATTATCAAAAAATGATTTTGAAAATTGGTTAAAAGATGAAAATTCAAAATTTTTAGGTACTAATAGTGAAGAAAAAGAAAATGCTGAAACTTTAAAGATGAGTGATTCAGAAAAAAAAGTGTATGTTGAACTAAAAGATAAAAGAAGATTAAAAAAAGATAATTTAGAAAATGAAAGTAAAAAAGCATTATCAAATAAAAATGGTTTTGTAAATGTAATATATGCATCTATTATCTTAATAGTTATTGTTATAATATATTTAATATTAATTAAATAAGAGGTATAAGATGAATTTAGAAAAATATATAAATAATATTAAAAATAGTAATTTAACTGAAATTATAAAAGAAAAAAGATTATTAATAATAAATACAAAACTAAAAAAAGATAAAATGTATAATGAAATAAAGTTAAATATAAATAATTTTATTTTTGAATTTAATATGAGTGGTTTAGAATATGATATTGAACCTAAAATAAATCGTATGATTATATTATTAAAAGGTGACATATTAAATTCTGATTTTTGTAAAATGTTAGAATCAAAAAATATTGAATTTACAGCTGATGAATTATTAAATTATATACATGATGCAGAACTTAATAATGGTGATAATTTAGATGATGTCAAACTAAATATTAAATTGTATAAATTACTTGAAAATATAAATGAAAAAAATATAAATTTAAAAAGTATTTTATTAAATACAATAAATGTAATTTTAGAAAAAAATTATGATAAAATAGATAGTAATGAATTTAATATAATTACAAAAGAGTTAGTTCAAAATAATACATTGGATGAGTTAACATTTAAGTATATATTAGAGTTCTATAATTATATTGAATCAGATAAATTTTTTTAGTTACAGTTTTTAGAATACGGATAAAACTTTCGTGTGTAGTAGATTGTATACTCGATTAATACTATGTTTATAAAAAAAGTAATAAGTGAATTAAAAACTAGAAATCTTTTTTTTATCTTTTTATATCTATAAATTTATATTATAATAATATTAGGAGTAGTTATGAAAAAAATATATATTGTATTATCACAAAGTTATAGTATACTTGCTAAAACAATAAAATTATTTACTAAAGATAAATATTCACATATTTCAATTTCATTTAATGAAGATTGTACAAATATGTATTCTATAGGCAGAAAATATAAATATTGTCCATTTATTGGTAAATATATGAATGAAAGTATTTATAAAGGCCTTTATTCTGTATCACCAAGAGCGGAAATACTTATATATGAGCTGACTATATCAGATGAAAAGTACAAAAATATAAAAAGATTATTAGATAAATATGGTATTTCTTGTAAAGGTTATAATTTTTTAGGATTAGTTTTGGCAATTTTTAATAAGAAAATAAATAGAAAAAAATATTATTGTTCAGAATTTATATATAAAATTCTATCTGATGATAGTGTTAAATTATTTGAAAAAACTAAAAAAATAGTAAAACCTATGGATTTTGAAAAAATAGAAAATTTGAAACTTGTTTATGAAGGTAAAATAATTGATTATAAATTAAAAAAATATCAACTTTAAATTTATTTGATAAAATGTTATAATAAAAAAGAAAGGTAGGATATATATGTTAAAGAAAGTATTTAATATTTCGATGATTTCATCAGTACTATTATTCTTATTTGGATTAATTTTAGCAGTTAATGCAGAAGGGTTCATAAAATCAATAACAGTTGCGATTGGAGTAATTTTATTACTTATTGGTGTATTCCCTGTAATTGACTATTTTAGATATAGAAAGGATGGACTAGGTGCAAGTGTAGGACTTATTTCTGGTATATTTAGTATAGTATGTGGACTTATGCTTTTAATAAATGAGGATTTACTTATGATTCTAATACCAGTATTTATTGGTGTATGGATGATTATAAATGGTATAAATAAAATTCAAGTTTCTTTTGAAATAAAAGATTTAGGAGAAAAATCATGGGTTATAACTTTTATATATTCAATACTAATAATGGTTTTAGGTGGATACTTTATAGTTAATCCAATAAGTGGCGCAACTACTGTTACTAGTTTTATAGGAATAATTTTATGTATATATGCAGTATTAGATATTATTGATTGCGTTATTATAAAAGTTAAAGTAAAAAATTTTAAAAAAGAATTAGATAAAATCGAAAATAACGTTGTAGATGAACAATAATAAATAAAAAAATTAATATATTTTAGCACTCTTACTTGACAAGTGCTAAAATAGTGATATAATTAAAGTATGCAGTAAAAAGCATGCTTTTTATATGCAATTATATAAGGAGGGGATAACTATGAACGGACAAAATCCATATGAAGAAAATTTACAAAATCCACTAGAAAAATATGGTAGAGATATTGTAAAGGCAGTAAAAGATGGTAAAATCGATCCTGTAATAGGTAGAGATGAAGAAGTAAGAAGTATTACTAGAATATTATCTAGAAAAACTAAAAATAATCCAGTTTTAATAGGTGAACCTGGTGTAGGTAAAACAGCTATTGTTGAAGGACTTGCACAAAGAATAGTTAAAGGTGATGTCCCTAACAGTTTAAAGAATAAAACAATATGGGAGCTTGACCTTGGTGCGCTTATTGCGGGTGCTAAATATAGAGGTGAATTTGAAGAAAGATTAAAAGCCGTATTAAAAGAAATAAAAGAAAGTAATGGGGAAATAATTTTATTTATAGATGAAATACATATGATAGTAGGAGCGGGCGCACTAGAAGGCGCAATGGACGCAGGTAATATGTTAAAACCTATGCTTGCTAGAGGTGAAATATTATGTATTGGTGCAACAACACTTAATGAATATAGAAAATATATTGAAAAAGATGGTGCACTTGAAAGAAGATTTCAAAAAGTAATTGTTAAAGAACCAACAGTAATAGATACAATAACTATACTTCGTGGTTTAAAAGAAAGATTCGAAGTTCATCATGGTGTTTCAATAAAAGATAGAGCATTAGTCGCAGCAGCAACTCTTTCAAATAGATATATAACAGATAGATTTCTTCCTGATAAAGCAATTGATTTAATAGATGAAGCGTGTGCTACTATTAAAGTACAAATGGATTCAGTACCAACAGAACTTGATACTTTAACAAGAAAAATAATGAGACTTGAAATAGAAAAACAAGCATTAAAAAAAGAAAAAGATGATATAAGTAAGAAAAGGGTAGAAGAAATTAATACTGATTTATCTAAATTAAAAGAAGATGAAAAAAAATTAAGAAGTGACTGGGAAGAAGAAAAAAGTATCAATGATAAAATAAAAAATAAAAAGGAAGAAATATCAACAGCTAACTTTAAATTAGAACAAGCAGAAAATAGATATGATTTAGAAGAAGCTGCTAAATTAAGACATGGTACAATTCCTAGACTGGAAAAAGAATTAGAAGAATTAAATAAAAAAGCAAAAAATGAAATATTATCTGATACAGTAGATGAAGAAGATATTGCTAAAATAATTTCAAATTGGACTAAAATACCTATTAGTAAATTAGTTGGAGGAGAAAGAGAAAAGATAATTCATCTAGAAGAAAATATGAAGAAAAGAGTAAAAGGACAAGATGAAGCTTTAAAACTTGTTAGTGAAGCAATAATTCGTTCAAGAGCAGGTATAAAAGATCCAAATAAACCAATAGGTTCATTTATATTTTTAGGTCCAACAGGTGTAGGTAAAACAGAGGTTGCTAAAACACTTGCTTATGAATTATTTGATGATGAAAGACATATTGTCAGAATAGATATGAGTGAATATATGGAAAGTCATTCAGTATCTAGATTAGTCGGAGCACCTCCAGGATATGTAGGATATGATGAAGGTGGACAATTAACAGAAGCTGTAAGAAGAAATCCATATAGTATAGTTCTATTTGATGAAATAGAAAAAGCTCATAAAGATGTATTTAATATATTACTTCAAATACTAGATGATGGTAGAATAACAGATTCACAAGGTAGAACAGTAGATTTTAAAAATACTATTATAATAATGACTTCTAACTTAGGTAGTGAATATGTTTTAGAAAATGTAGAAAATAAAGAAGAACTTGTAATGAATGAATTAAAGCATACATTTAAACCAGAATTTATAAATCGTATAGATGAAATAATTATATTTAAATCACTTGATAAAAAAGTTGTATATGAAATACTTGATAAAATTATAAGTGATATAGAAAAAAGACTAGATGATAAAAAAATTACATTAAAATTAACTACAAAAGCAAAAGATTTTATTATTAATAATTCTTATGATGAAAAATATGGTGCAAGACCTATAAAAAGGTTTGTATCTAGAAATCTAGAAACATTACTTGCAAATGAAATAATTAATGATAATATTAAATTTGGTGAAGAAGTTATTATAGATGAAGAAAATAATAAATTAGTAATACGTAAATAATATAATTAAAGATGCTAAATGCATCTTTTTTTGTTATAATGTTTATAGAGGTATAATATGAATAAGTTAGATATAAAAAATATAAAATTAGATAAAATAATAGGTGAAGGTAAAGAATCAATTTGTTATGATTATGGAGATAAGGTTGTTAAGATTTTTAAGAAAAAAAGAACATCACCATTTAAAAGAATAAGTGATGAAGGTCTTATAAAATTAAGTACTCTTGATTTAAAACATTTTAATAAGCCAATTGATATTATTTATGATAATGAGAAAATAATGGGTTATACAGAAGAAAAATTAAAAATAGAAGATGTAAATAATATAAACTTAGAGGTGTTAGAAGAAATAAAAGAAGATATAATTACTCTAAGTTATAGTGGCTTTAAAATAGAAGATATTTTTTATAATTATACTACTTCTAATAATTTTAAATTCTATGATTTAACAAGTTTTGGATATATAAAAAGCACAAAAAAAGAGTTATATGATATGTATTATAAGAAAAATATAATGAATATAAATACTTTTTTAGTAGGATTTCTTATGTATGATGCATATAGACATGATTCAAAATATGAAATCAAAAAAACATATAAGGCAACTGAATTTATAAATGAAAATTTGGGTAATGAATATTATGGTGATTATCTTAAAAATAATTTAAAGAAAATGTAAAATTTTATCTATTTTAGCACTTGCTATTGACAAGTGCTAATTAAAGTGCTATCATGTAATTGTCAGGTAGAGAATGACAGAAAGAAGGCGTAATGTGAAGCAGTTTAAGGCAGAATCTAAAAGATTACTTGATTTGATGATTAATTCAATTTATACAAATAAAGAAATATTTTTAAGAGAATTATTATCGAATGCAAGTGATGCAATTGACAAACTTTATTATCAGTCATTAACTGATAAAAGTATAAAAGTAAATAAAAAAGATTTATGCATTAAAATAGAAATAGACAAAGAAAATAGATTACTTAAGATTATTGATACCGGTATTGGTATGAATAAAGAAGAACTTGAAAATAACTTAGGTATGATTGCAAAGTCTGGTTCATTACAATTTAAAGAAGAAAACGAAAAGAAAAAAGATGTGAATATAATAGGACAGTTCGGTGTAGGATTTTATTCATCATTTATGGTTAGTGATGATGTAACGGTAATTAGTAAAAAGTATAATGAAGAAGATGCATATAAGTGGGAAAGCACTGGTGCTGAAGGTTATACAATCACAAAAGATGAAAAATATACTTATGGAACAACAATTATTTTAAAAATTAAATCAGATAATGGAGAATATAATTATAGTGACTTCTTAGATACTTATACTATAGAAACACTTGTTAAAAAGTATTCTGATTATATTAGATATCCAATAAAAATGAATGTTACAAGAAGAGAACTTAAGAAAGGCTCTAAAGATGAATATGAAGATGTAACAAAAGAAGAAACATTAAATAGTATGATTCCTTTATGGAAAAAAGATAAAAATAAGATTACTGAAGAAGAATATAATAATTTCTATCAAAGTAAATTTTATGATTATGAAAATCCAATTAAAGTTATTCATACAAGTGTAGAAGGTATGACGAGTTATAAAGCAATATTATTCCTTCCAGCACATGCTCCATTTGATTATTATTCAAAAGAGTATGAAAAAGGTTTAGCACTTTATTCTAATGGTGTACTTATAATGGATAAATGTTCTGATTTACTTCCTGATTATTTTGGATTTGTTAAAGGTGTTGTTGATAGTGATGATTTATCACTTAACATATCAAGAGAAATCTTACAACAAGATAGACAACTTAAATTAATCGCTAGTAATATAGAAAAGAAAATTAAAAGTGAACTTGAAAGCATGCTTAAGGGTGAAAGAGATAAATATGAAAAGTTCTTTAAAGAATTTGGTATGCAACTAAAATTAGGTGTATACAATGACTATGGAATGCATAAAGATGAACTTAAAGATTTACTTTTGTTCTACTCATCAAAAGATGAAAAATATATAACATTAAAAGAATATGTTTCATCCATGAAAGATGATGAAGAAAATATTTATTATGCTTGTGGTGAAACAATCGATAAAATTAATATGCTTCCACAAGTAGAAAAAGTAAAGGATAAAGGTTATAACATTCTTTACTTAACAGAATATGTTGATGAATTTGCTATTAAATCATTAATGGAATATGAGGGTAAAAAATTCGTTAATGTTTCTGAAGAAAACTTAGATTTAGATACTGAAGAAGAAAAAGAAGAAATTAAGAAGATAAATGATGAAAACAAAGAAATGTTAAATTCAATGAAAGAAATTATCGGTAGTGATGTTTCTGATGTTAGATTTACACATAGACTTAAAAATCATCCAGTATGTTTAGTAAGTGAAGGACCTGTTTCAATAGAAATGCAAAAGGTACTTAATGCTATGCCTACTGATCAAAGTATTAATGCAAAAATAATACTTGAAATTAATTCTTCACATAAGATAGCAGATAAATTAAAGGAATTATATAAAAGTGATAAAGAAAAATTTAACGAATATACTAAAATTCTTTATTCACAAAGTAGATTAATTGAAGGACTTTCAATAGAAAATCCAACAGAAATTAGTAATTTAATATGTGACTTATTATCAAAATAGAATAAAAAATATAGATTAGGTACATAATAAATAAGAAAGGAATGATGAATATGTTACCAAGCAGAATATTTTTTGATAGTTTATTAGATGATTATGAGGATAGTAGATTTAAAAAATCTATGAAATGTGATATTTTTGAAAAGGATGGAAACTATAATGTAGTTATGGATATTCCAGGATTTAAAAAAGAAGATATCAATATTGAATGTGATAACGGAGTAATTAAAATTTCTTGTGAAAAGAAAGAAGAAGAAAATGAAGAAGATGACAAGAAATATATAAGAAAAGAAAGAGTATACGAAAAATGTGAAAGATCATTTAACTTTGGAGATATCAAAGAAGATGAAATTGAAGCAGAATTTACAGATGGTACTCTAAAACTTGTTATTCCAAAACAAGAAAAAGTTGATACTAAAAAAAGTATTGAAATAAAATAAAGGTAAACTTTAAAAGGTTTACCTTTTTTGTTATAATAAGCATAGGTGATTATAATGAATTTATATAATATTTTAATGAGTGATGATGTTATTTTAGAAATTAATAATAATTTAGAATATATTTTAAATATAATACCTGAAATTAAACCAATGATAGGGTTTGATCATAAACATCCACATCACCATCTAGATGTATTTAATCATACATTATATGCGCTTTCCTTATCTAAAAAAGATTTTTCTATTAGAATGGCACTTTTATTTCATGATATAAGTAAACCATATTGTTATGTTGAAAAGGATGGAATAAGGCATTATCCTAATCATCCTATTTATTCAGAAAAAATAACAAGAATTGTTTTAGAAAGATTAGAATATGATAAAGATTTTATTCAAGAAGTATGTTATTTAGTAAAAAATCATGATTATCCAATAAGAGAAAGGAAAGTAAAAGAAAACCCTTCTTTGCTTAAAAAAAGACTTGAAGTACAACGATGTGATGCTCTTGCACATAATCCAGAAAAGTTAGAAAAAAGAAAGAAATATTTAGAAAAAACTAAAAAATATTTCGAAATGTGATATAATCTTATCTATGGATAGGGTGAAGTAAAAATGATTAGTATTATTATTCCAGTTTATAATGTAGAAAAATTTATTAGACAATGCTTAGATAGTATACTTTCTCAAAGTTATAAAAATTATGAGGTAATATTAATAGATGATAAATCAAAAGATAGTAGTCTTGATATAATTAGAGAATATGAAAAAAAATATTCTAATTTTTTTGTTATAGAAAATAAAAAAAATTCAGGACCAGGTGCATCAAGAAATAAAGGTATTGATAAAGCAAAAGGTGAATACATTATGTTTATTGATTCTGATGATTATATTGAGCCAAATACTTTAGAAGATGCATTTAATGCCGCTAAAAAATATGATGCTGATGTAGTTAGATATGATTTTAGTAGAAGTATATCAAATATAGAATATGCAGATAGAAAGTTATATCCAAAGTTAAAGGAAAAAACTATAGAAGTAGATATAAATAAAGGAGACTATTTTCTTTTAGAAACTGCAGGTCCTTGTAATAAATTATTTAAAAGAAAAAGGATTAGTATACGAGAGTGATGGTGCTCTGGTTATGGATGTTAGTTTACCAGGAGATACTGTTAATATTCCACCATTATTGTTAATTAAATCTAATGGTGCTATTTCATATGAAACAACAGATTTAGCAACATTATGGGATAGAGTTAATAGTATTAAACCAGATGAAATCTGGTATGTAGTTGATAAACGACAATCATTGCACTTTGAACAAGTTTTTAGAGCTGCTTACAAATCAGGTATTGTTCCGAAAAGTGTAAAATTAGAATTCGTTGGATTTGGTACAATGAATGGCAAAGATGGCAAACCATTTAAAACTAGGGATGGGAGTGTTATGACGCTTTCTGCCCTAATTGAGTCTATAAAACATGAAACATTAAAAAAATTAAACCCAAATATAGTTGGTGATGCAAGAGATGAAATATCTGATTTAATAGCAGTTGGGGCTTTAAAATATGCTGATTTACTTCCTAACAGAAGTACTGACTATATATTTGATGAAGATAAGTTTAGTGATTTTAACGGAAAAACCGGTGTTTATTTATTGTATTCTACAATTAGAATGAAAACATTATTGATGAAAGCTAAAGAACAAAATGTAGAAATAGGTCCGATAAATGTATTTGTGAATGATTTTGATAGGAACATTGCATTAAAATTATTAGAAACTCCAGTTGTTTTAGATAAGGCATTTAAGGATAAATCTCTTAATGAAATAGCAGAATATTTATATCAATTAATTAATATTTTTAATAATTTTTATGCTTCAAATCATATTTTAGCTCAAACAAATGACAAAATAAAACAATCATGGTTAGGCTTGGTTGAAACCGTTTATAATACTAGTTCTGAATTATTAGATGTTATGGGCATAGAACAGCCAAAAAGAATGTAAAATAAAAAGAAAGGGGATAATTCAATTTGAATAAGTGTGTACTTATAACAGGTGCTACAAGAGGAATAGGACGAGCTACTGCTATTAAATTCGCAAAATCAGGTTACGATGTAATAATAAATTATTTGAATAATGATGATTTGGCAGAGAAATTAAAAGAAGAGCTGATTTCGAAATATTCAGCAAATATTACTCTTATTAAAGCAAATGTTAAGATCGAACAAGATGTGATTAAGTTAAAAAATGAAGTGTATAAAAAATATAAAAAAATAGATGTTTTAGTAAATAATGCTGGAGTTATTTCTGATAAAGAATTTCGAGACAGAACAATAGATGACTTTAATGCTATTATAGGTGCTAATTTAGCTAGTGTTTTTTTAATGAGCAAATATTTTGGATTTGAAATGTATAAAGAGCATACAGGAAAAATAATAAATATTTCTTCTACAAATGGTATAAATTCATACACACCTACTACTATAGATTATGATGCGGCAAAAGCGGGAGTGATATCTATGACAAAAAAT